>Ga0310810_10007345_pt1 | contig 12569 bp, 10 predicted proteins | sample NCmetagenome_FD_207641 | JGI IMG/M metagenome (GOLD analysis project Ga0310810, IMG submission 207641) | Soil microbial communities from experimental microcosm in Duke University, North Carolina, United States - NC | ecosystem: Engineered > Artificial ecosystem > Soil microcosm > Unclassified ... | reverse complement strand
CGACCGAAGCCGAGGAAACCCTCGCCGACGATGCGCCGCTCGCCTGGAAGTCGCTGCAGGTCGGGTTCATGGTGCTCGGCCGCTACCGCATCGAGCGCCAGATCGTCGAGCCGTCTCCCTACGCCAGCTACGTCGCCGTCCAGGAGCCGATGGTCCGCCGCGTCGTGCTCACGTTGATGCGCGGCGCCGACGTGCTCCCGGATTCGTCAGCGGACGACCAAGCGCAGCTCGAAGAGCGGTTCCTCGCGGACGCGAGCGCCGCTTCGGGGCTCCGGCATCCGCACATCGCGCGCGTGCTCGACTTCGGTCAGGCGAAGGACGGCACCTGCTACGCCATCTCGGAGATCGTCCACGGGCTGACGCTCCAGGAGATCTTCGGACGCGGCAAGATGCCGCCGCAGCGCTCGATCGGCGCGATGCTCCAGGTCGCCCGCGGCGTCGCAGGGATCCACGAGGCCGGCCTGGTCCACAAGAGCGTGAGCGCCCAACACGTCGTGATCGAGCTCGAGGGCTCGCGCGACAAGGCGCGGCTGCGTCCGCCCGCGATGGGCATCGACCAGCTTCCGCAATCGCACTGGATCCATGCGAGCAACGCGCGGTACCAGGCGCCCGAGGTGCTCGCGGGAGACCGCGCGTCCGCCGCATCGGACGTCTTCGCATTGGGTGTGCTGATCCACCGCGCGTTCCACGGCACGTTCCCGTTCGACGGCGACACGGCCGCGGCGGTCGCTGCGGCGCAGCGGCAAGGCCTGAACATGCCGGACAACGGATCGCCGCGCGTCGATGCGCTCATCCAGCGCTGCCTCGCCGAGGTGTCGACGCGCACGATCTCGGCGTTCGAGATCATCGAGGAGCTCCGCGAGATCGGCACCGACGAGTGTCCCGGTGTCCGAGACCCCCCCGATGCCCGTGTACGCGCAGCCGCCGGCCGCACCGTTCACGATGTGGCACCTGGTGGGCGCTACGGTCGGAGCGTCCGTGCTCAGCTTGGCGCTCGTCGGGATCGTGCTGTCCACGGTCGGGAAGGACTTGTTCCGGCCCGAGGTGCAGCGGGTCGAGGTTCCGGTCATCAAAGAGGTTCCGGTCATCAAAGAGGTGCAGGTGCCGACGCCCGTGCCCGCCGCGCAGCCGACGCCGGCACCGGCGGTGGAGCCGGCCCAGGTCGCGAAGCCCCGCACGACTTCGAAGCCGCGCCGGACCACGCCGAAACCGGCCGTCGTCTCGACGCCGCGCGTCGAAGAGGCGCCCGTCGCGGTCTCGCAGCCCGTGACGGTCCAGAAGCCGGTCGAGCCCGTCGCGGCGCCGGAACCGTCTCCGCCGCCCTCGCCCGCGCAGCTGCTCTCCGGTTCGTGGGTCGGTCGCACAGGCAGCACGGCGCTCAACTTCCAGCTGGCCGTCGACAAGACCGGTCTCATCGGGGGTACGGCGAAGGTCGTGGACAGCACGACCTCGGCGGGCGCGCGTGAAGGCGCGGTCCGCGGACATGTCACACCGAACTCGGACGGCACGTGGTCGATGGAGCTTTCCATGACCTCGGGTGGCGTGACCACGACCTACGCGGGCGTGCTCGCCGGCGACCAGGCCACAGGCAAGGTCACCGAGGACGGGAAGAAGAAGGGCCAGTTCGTTCTGGCGCGCTGACCGAGCGGGTGCCGTGTAGTCGGCATGCTACGTCGCACGCATGGATGCCTGCCCGCAGGTCGAGTGGCCCGCCTCTGACTGGCCCGAAGAGCGCGCGGCCGGCAGCGACGAGCTCGACTCGTACCTGTTTCCCGGCGTGGATTGGACCGACAAGGAGCGACGCGGGATCCGCACCGACGGGATCGTGATCGTCCGACACGGGCGCATCGTGTACGAGCGCTACGATCACGGCTACACGGCGACGTCGCGGCACATCGCGTGGTCGGTCACGAAGACGGTGATCGGAACGCTCACCGGGATGGCCGTGAAAGAAGGTGCGCTCGCGCTCGACCAATCGGTCTGCACGCAAGTGCATGGACTTCCGGAAGCGAGCTGCGCAGTGACGGTCCAGAACCTGCTCGAGTTCGCGAGCGGGTTCGAGTGGCGCGAGACCTACGAGGGACACTCGCCGACGACGTCGTCCGTGCTCGCGATGCTCTACGGCGAAGGTCAGACCGACATGGCGCGCTTCGTCGGCTCGCAGCCGCTCCGCGATCCACCGGGCACGACGTTCATGTATTCGTCGGGCGACACGATGCTCCTCAGTGGCGTCGTCCGCGCGGCGCTCGAGCCCGCGCACGGCAAGGACTTCGCGCGCACGATGCTGTTCGGGCCGCTCGGCATGACGTCCGCGATCTTCGAGCGCGACGGCGCGGGCACGTACGTCGGCGCGTCGTACCTGTTCGCGACACCGCGCGACCTCGCGCGCTTCGGCTTCCTCTGGCTCCACGACGGCTGCTGGAACGGCGAACGTCTGCTCCCGGATGGGTGGGTGCACGACTCGCTGCGGCCGAGCGAGCCGTTCCTCGCGAAAGCGCTCGAATGGAATCCGGGCGAGCCGGCGCCCGGACGCCAGGTCTGGCTCAACGTCCAGACACCCGGTGTCACCGAGCTTCCCTGGCCGTCCGCGCCGGCCGACACGTTTGCGGCGCTCGGACACTGGTCGCAGGGTGTGTACGTGATTCCGAGCGAGGACCTGGTCATCGTGCGCACCGGCGACGATCGCGATCACACGTTCGCGAACGACGAGCTTCTGCGGCGCGCGGTGGCGTTCGCGCGGAGCTTGCCGTGATCCTCTTGTTGCTCGCGTGCGCGTCGAAGGAGCCGGAGAACTACTCGGCGGCGCTCCTGTCGCTCGCGACGTCCTTCGCTGCCCAGGAAGGATGCTCGTGCCGGTTCGTCATGGAGCGCGACGAGGCCTTCTGCAAGGAGTGGATCCGCGTCAGCCCGGACATCGCGACCATCACCGTCGACGAGCAGACGAAGACCGTGACGTCGAGTGCGCTCATGGGGTGGAAGCGTACGGCGCGGTTCGTTCCCGGAGAGGGCTGCCAGCTCGATCCGAAATAGCGAGTGGTTGCGAACCCAGGGTATCGTCCGATCGGGCCGGCGTTTCAGGTGCATTGCATGTCTCATCGCGATCGACGGCTCGCTGCGCTGGCGGCGCTCGCCGGTGCCCTCTTCTCCTCGACGTCGAACGCCGTGGAGTTCATGCCGGGCGCAGGCATGTCGGCCGGCGTCACGTTCTTCCAGAAGAAGGTGTCGTTCAACTTCACCGTCGAGGCGTACGTCACGGCGGGGTGGCGCACGCACGAGTGGGAGTACGATTGCCATCCGTACCCGGACACGACGGCATTCGGGCCGATGGGTGCCTTCTCGTTCGTGAAGGGCCACCCGCGTTTCATCGCCGCGGCGATCGGCGGGACGCCGCCCCTCCACGACTCGGCCCTCGGCATCGGGGGCGAAGCGGGCGTCGTGTTCGGCGCGGGCGGCGAGCCGGGTCCCGGTCTCCATCTCGGCGCGAACGTGGTCTACAACGGTCTCGCCGCCGACGTCCGCAGCGAAGCGCTTCAGGAGACGAGCGTGACGGCGGGCTTGCGCTACCTCCCGCCGTACGGCTCGTGGGGCGAGCAATGCATTTTCGCCGGTCGGCCGCGGCGGGATGCCGAGGGCCGCCCGATGACTCGCGACGATGCGCCCGGCTGGTCGAAGGAAGCGCAGGACGAAGCCGACAGCGTGCTCGCGTTCCTCGATCTCGCGCAGGCACTGCTCGAGCGCGATGCGCCGCCGGAGATGGTCGACGCAGCCCTCGATGCGGCCGAGGACGAGATCCGGCACGCGCTCCTCTGCGCGGCCGAGGCACGAATGGTTCCGCGTCTGCCGGCGTTCACGCCACGGGCGGCGCTTCGCGGGCGGGAAGCGCTCGATCGGATCGCGACGGAGAGCTTCCACGACGGGTGGATCAACGAAGGGGTCGCGGCACACGACGCGCGCGAGCGGTTGCGAACCGCGACGGGATCGACGCGACGGACGCTCGCGATCATCGCGCGAGACGAAGCGCGGCACTCTCGACTCGGTCGCGCGGTCACGGGCTGGGCGGTGGACCGCGGCGGCCGCATCTCAGCTGGGTAGCGCTCCGCCGACGAGCAAGCCGATCCCCGCGGTGATGCCCATCGCCAACGCGCCGCCCACGAGAACGCGCGCCACGACGCGCGCGATCGGCGCGCCGCTCAGGCGCGCGCTCCACGCCCCGAGCATGCCCAGCATCGCGAGCGATGCCGCGAGCGTCGCCCACAACCGCGCTTCGCTCGGGGACAGCACGATCACGAGGAGCGGGATGCCCGCGCCCAGCGCGAACGACACGAGCGACACGATCGCGGCCTGGATCGGATTGGCGAGATTGTCCGGATCGATCCGCAGCTCGTCGCGCGCGTGCGCGGCGAGCGGGTCTTTCGCCATGAGCGCGCCGGCGACCTGGCGCGCCAGATCGCGATCGAGGCCGCGCTCGACGTAGATGTCCGCGAGCTCCTTCCGCTCGGCCCGCGGCGCGACGCGGAGCTCGCGCTTCTCCCTCCGCAGCTCCGCCTGCTCGCCGTCGCGCTGCGACGACACCGAGACGTACTCCCCGACGGCCATCGACAGCGCGCCCGCTGCGAGCCCGGCGAGACCCGCGACCAGGACCTCTTGCCTGCTCGCGCTTGCCGCGGCGACGCCGAGCACGAGGCTCGCCGTCGAGACGATCCCATCGTTCGCGCCGAGCACGGCCGCGCGGATCCAGCCGGTGCGCTCGAGGCTCGGGTGATGGGATCGACGCTTCATCCGGGTGAGGAGTAGCGCGCCGCTCGACCGCACACACGCCGGCGCGAACCTCCTGTCCGAAGTTGGCAGGAGCGGGGTGTGGACCGATGCCCTCGGTCGACCTCGGGGAGATACCTGAATCCTCATGTCGAGCGCACTCTCCCCGTTCTCGCCGCCGACGCGCACGTGGTTCGAGCGCGCGTTCCAGGCACCCACCCCGGTGCAGGAACGCGGCTGGGCGGCGATCGCGTCGGGCGAGCATGCGCTCCTGATCGCACCCACCGGCAGCGGGAAGACGCTCGCGGCCTTCCTCTGGGCGATCGATCGCCTCGGGGCGCTGCCCCCGGATGCCGCACCCGGCGTGCGCGTGCTGTACATCTCGCCGCTGAAGGCGCTCGCCTACGACGTCGAGCGGAACCTGCGCGCGCCGTTGATCGGCGTGCAGCGCACGGCGGAGATTCTCGGCGGCACTCCCCTCCACCCGATCCGCATCTCGACGCGCACCGGCGACACGCCCGCGCAGGAGCGACGTCTCTTCCTGCGCCACCCGGGCGAGATCCTCATCACGACACCGGAGTCGCTCTTCCTCCTCCTCGGCTCGAGCGCCCGCGAGCACCTGAAGACGGTCGAGACGGTGATCGTGGACGAGGTCCACAGCTTCGCCGGATCGAAGCGCGGCGTACACCTCACGCTGTCGCTCGAGCGCCTGGCGATAATCACCGAGAAGGAGCCGCAGCGCGTGGCATTGAGCGCCACGGTCCGCCCGGCCGAGCGCATCGCCGCATTCCTCGGCGGGCGAACGGACGCGGGGCCGCGCCACGTGCAGATCGTCGACGCGGGCGCCGCTCCGAACGTGGACCTCGAGGTCATCGTGCCGGTCGCCGACATGGAGGTCCCGGTCGAGGAACCGCCGAAAGATGATTTCCTCGGCGAGCTCCGACCGCGCCGCCAGCAGCTGCCGAGCATCTGGCCGGCCATCCATCCGCGGATCCTGAAGCTGATCCGCGAGCACGACACGACCATCGTGTTCGTGAACAGCCGGCTCCTCTGCGAGCGCCTCGCGGCGAAGCTCAACGCGCTCGCGGCAGAAGAGGCGGAAGCGGCCGGCGAGGAACCGCCCGGCGAGCTCGTGAAGGCCCACCACGGCAGCATCGCGCACGAGCACCGCAAGGAGATCGAGGAGGCGCTCAAGGCGGGCAAGCTGAAGGCGATCGTCGCGACGAGCTCGCTCGAGCTCGGCATCGACATGGGCTCCGTCGATCTCGTGGTGCAGGTCGAGTCGCCCGGATCGGTCGCGCGCGGTCTCCAACGCGTCGGTCGCGCGGGTCACGGTGTCGGCCAGCGGAGCATCGGCCGGATCTTCCCGAAGTACCGCGGCGACCTCCTCGAGGCGGCCGTCGTGACGCACGAGATGCTCTCGGGACACATCGAGGAGATCGTTCCCCCGAAGAACTGCCTCGACGTGCTCGCGCAGCAGATCGTGTCGATGTGCGCGGAACGGCCGTGGGGCCTCACGGAGCTCGAGACCGTCGTGCGCCGCGCCGCGCCCTACCACGGGCTCTCGCGCGATGCGCTCGTCAGTGTCCTCGACATGCTCGCGGGCCGCTACCCCTCGTCGCTCGAAGCCGACCTGCGCCCGCGCATCGTGTGGGATCGAGAGACCGATCAACTGCGCGCGCGGCGCGGTTCGGGTCTCGTCGCGCTCGTGAATGCCGGCACGATCCCCGACCGCGGTCTCTACGGCGTCTTCATCGCGCCCGACGGTCCGAGGATCGGCGAGCTCGACGAGGAGATGGTGTTCGAGACGCGCAAGGCCGACAACATCGTGCTCGGCGCGTCGACTTGGAAGGTCGAAGAGATCACGCGCGACCGCGTGCTCGTGACGCCGGCTCCGGGCGAGCCCGGCCGCCTCCCCTTCTGGCGCGGCGACGGACCCGGCCGTCCGCTCGAGCTCGGGCGTGCGGTCGGTCGCTTCACGGCAGAGGTGGCCCGACGCGACGACGACGATGCGCGTGCCTGGATGAAAGAGCACAGCCCGCTCGATGCGCTCGCGATCGAAAACCTGCTCGCCTTCGTGAAGGAGCAACGCGAGGCGACCGGAACGGTCCCCTCGGACGAGGCGATCGTCGTCGAGCGCTTCCAGGACGAGCTCGGCGATTGGCGGATCTGCATCCTGTCTCCTTTCGGCGGCCGCGTGCACGCGCCCTGGGCGCTCGCGCTCGAGGCGTCGCTGAAGGAGAAGCACAACCTCGACGCGCAGGTGGTGAACACGGACGACGGCCTCGTGGTGCGGTTCGCCGACGCCGAGGTCGACACGAGCGAGCGCGGTGCCTCCGCCGATCTCTTCTTCCCCGATCCCGACGACGTCGAAGAGATGGTCATGACCGCTCTACGCGACTCCTCGCTCTTCGCGGCGAAGTTCCGGGAGGCGGCCGCGCGTGCGCTGCTGCTCCCGAAGCGCCAGGCCGGCGCGCGCTCCCCGCTTTGGGCGCAGCGCCGTTCCGAGAAGCTGTTGTCCGCGGTCGGTGGCTTCGCGTCGTTCCCGATCGTGCTCGAAGCGTTCCGCGAGGCGCTCCAGGACGTGTTCGACTTGCCGGCACTGATGGAAGTGCTGCGCGGCGTGCGCGATCGCTCGATCCGCGTCGTCGACGTCGAGACGAAGGGCCCCTCCCCGTTCGCGCGCTCGCTCGTCTTCGCCTACGTCGCGAACTTCCTCTACGAAGGTGACACGGTTCCCCTCGCCGAGCGGCGCGCGCTGGCGCTCACGCTCGACAAGGCGCTGCTCCGCGATCTGCTCGGTCAGGACGAGCTCCGGAACCTGCTCGACGCCGATGTATTGGCGGAGCTCGAGGCCGAGCTTCTCTGGCTGGATCCCGAGCGACGGATCACGCACGCGGATCGCCTGAAGGATCTCCTCGTCGCGGTCGGGCCCCTCACCGAGGAAGAGATTGCGCGTCGCGCGGACGAGCCCGTCAGCCCGTGGCTCCGCTCGCTGAAGGAAGAGCGCCAGATCGTCGAGATGCGGATCGTCGGCGAGAAGCGCTGGGTCGCGATCGAAGACGTCGCCGTGTACCGCGACGCGCTCGGTGCCGTCCCACCGGCAGGGCTCCCGCAAGTCTTCCTCGAGCACACGATCGATCCGGTCGGCCGACTCGTCGAGCGCTACGCGCGCACGCATGGTCCGTTCAAGCTCGCCGACGTCGCCGCAGCGTTCGCGCTCCCCGAGGGACAGGTGCTCCCGGTGCTGACGCTCCTCCACGTGAAGGGCACGCTCGAGCACGGCGAGATGCGGCCGGGCGGCGCCGGGATGGAGTGGTGCCACACGGACGTGCTGCGTCTGGCGCGCCGGCGAACGCTCGCCAAGCTGCGGGGCGAAGTCGCCGCGGTCGATCCGGAAGTACTCGGACGATTCCTCCCCGCTTGGCACGGCATCGGCAGCACGCGGAAGGGAACGGGCCGGCTGATCGAGGTGGTGACGCAGCTCGAGGGGCTTCCGATCCCGTGGAGCGATCTCGAGGAGCAGGTGCTCCCCGCACGCGTGAAGGACTACCACCCGGGGCTGCTCGACGAGCTCGGCGCGCGCGGCGAGATCGCCTGGGTCGGCATGGGGCCGCTCGGGCCGAAGGACGGCAAGGTCGCGCTCTACCGGCGCGAGCGCCTGCCGCTCCTCAGTGCATCGGTCGAGGACGTCCCCCACGAGCCGGAGCACGAGGCGATCCTGGCGCTCCTCCGATCGCGCGGCGCCGTGTTCGAGTTCGAGATCCGTGCCGCGCTCCCGGCGTCCACGCAGGACGAGGTGAAGGCGTTCCTCTGGGACCTCGTCTGGTCGGGCGTCGTGACGAACGACACGTTCGTGCCGCTGCGCTCGCTCGGCGCGCGAAGAATGGCGCGCACCAATCGCGCGGCCATCGCCGGCGGGCGCTGGTCGCTCCTCGAAACGCCGTTCGCAAAACCGTCCGAGACGGAGCGTCTCCATGCGCGCGCGACGATGCTGCTCGAACGCTACGGCGTCGTGAGCCGCGCCGTTCTCTCGCACGAGAACGTGCCGGGAGGCTTCCAGGCGCTCTACCCGATCCTCCGCGCGATGGAGGAGGCGGGAAAGGTGCGCCGCGGTCACTTCGTCGCCGGGCTCGGCGGTGCGCAGTTCGCGCTGCCGGGCGTGGTCGATCGATTGCGTGCCCACAAAGAAGGCGAGGCGGTCGTCGTGCTCGCAGCGGCCGATCCCGCGAATCCGTACGGGACGTTGTTGGCATGGCCCGAGCCGGCCGAAGGAACGGGTGCGCTCCGTCGCGTGAAGGGTGCCGACGTCATCCTCGTCGGCGGTGTGCCCGCGCTCTACCTGGAGCGCCATCGCGCGGTGACCTTCCCTGCCCTCGAGCTGCACGGCCCGGCGGTCGTCGAGGCGCTCAAGGTCCACTTCGCAGCTGCGCGTCCCACGGTGCGGATCGACGTCGTCGATGGCGCCCCGGCGCGGCAGGCGGGGCTTGGCCAGCTCCTCGAGCGCTCGGGATTCGTCGCCACGCCGCGCGGGCTCCTGTTGAGCCGTGCCTGAGGGCGACACGATCCACCACCTCGCGCGGACCCTTCGTCCGCTGCTCGAGGGGAAGCGCATCGACGGCGCGGTGCGTGGATACGGCCCCTGGCGCCGCGGGGAGATCGAGCCCGCTGTCGGACACGTCGTGGAGTCGGTGGAGGCGCGCGGCAAGAACCTCCTCGTCCATCTCGACGGCGGGCTCGTGTTCTGGAGCCACCTCGGAATCGACGGCTACTGGCGGCGCGTCGGCGCCGAGCGCCGAGCCCCGGAGGAAGAGACCCTGCGCCTGACCGTCGGCGGTGAGCAGTTCGCGCTCTTCAAGGCGGCCGAGGCGAGCGTGCTCCGCGAAAACGATCTCACCCGCGTGCTGGGGGACCTCGGACCCGATCTGCTCGCGGAAGGATTCGATCCGTCGCTCGCGGCACGCCGCGCGATCGCCCGGCCGGGTGCCATCGCCGACGTGCTGCTCGATCAGGGCGTCGCGGCTGGAATCGGCAACGTCTACAAGAGCGAGAGCCTCTACATCCGGCGGATCCATCCCTGGGACACGCTCACGGACGAAGCCGCGCTCACGGGTCTCTACGAGCTGAACGCGCGCCTGCTCCGCCAGAACCTCGGACGCCCGCAGCGCATCACCACCAGCGGCGCCGCGCGCCGGATGGGACCGTTCTGGGTCTACGACCGCACGGGCCGCGCCTGCCTGACGTGCGGCGAGCCCATTCGATCCCGCCGCCAGGGCCAGGACGCGCGGATGACCTACTGGTGCCCGCGCTGTCAGCCGCCGCGTTGAATACACTGCGCCCATGTCGCAGGTCCACGTCTACCGGCTCCGCGTGAAGTTCGGCGATTGCGATCCCGCGGGCATCGTGTACTACCCGAAGTTCTTCGACTGGTTCCATCAGGCGATGGAGTCGTGGTTCGACAACGTGCTCGGCGCCCCGTACGCGACCGTCATCTGGGATCGCAAGATCGGCTTCCCCGCGGCCCACACGCAGGCGGACTTCCAGGCGCCCTGCAACATCGGAGAGGACCTGGCGATCGAGGTTCGCGTGGATCGCGTGGGACGGTCCGCGGTCCACCTCGCATTCCGCGTGCGAAGCGACGTGGGGGACGTGACCAAGGCATTGGGAAGCACCGTCGTGGTCACGGTGAGCCTCGATCCGGAGAGCGACTACCATATGCGTCCGATGGCGCTGCCCGAGGATCTGGCGACGCGGATCCGATCGTTCGCGGGGGGAGATACGAAGACCCCCGCGGAGGAAGCATGACCGCATTGGTTGGCACGGCAGATCGACCACTCCGCGTTGCCGTTGTCGGCTCGGGGCCTTCGGGCTTCTACGCGATCGCGTCGATCTACAAACGCGCGGGTCTCGAGGCGAAGGTCGATCTGTTCGATCGCCTCCCTACGCCGTACGGCCTCGTGCGCGGCGGCGTCGCCCCGGACCACCAAAACATCAAGGTCATCGCGAAGAAGTACCACGAGACCGCGCAGCACCCGGGTTTCCGCTTCTTCGGCCACACGACGATCGGAAAAGACATCACCGTCGCCGATCTCGAAGCGCGCTACGACGCCGTCGTCTGGGCGGTCGGGAACGAGAGCGACAAGCGTCTCGGCATCCCGGGCGAGGACCTTCCCGGCGTGCACTCGGCGACCGAGCTCGTCGGCTGGTACAACGGCCATCCCGACTTCCGCTCGCGTTCGTTCGCGCTCGATCATGCGCAGCGCGTGGCCGTCGTCGGGAACGGGAACGTGAGCATGGACGTCGCGCGCATCCTGGCGCGCAAGGCGACGGAGCTCGCCGACTCGGACATCGCCCACTACGCGCACGAGATGCTCGAAAAGAGCACGATCGAGGAGGTCGTCGTGCTCGGGCGCCGCGGTCCCGCCGAGGCCGCGTTCTCGCCGAAGGAAGTGAAGGAGCTCGGCGAGCTGGACGACGTCGACCTGGTCGTCGATGCGCCGCAGGTGACACTCGACGCAGTGAGCGAAGCGTGGATGAAGAACCCCGACGCGCCGCGCACCGCGACCAAGAACGTGGAGTTCCTGCGCGAGGTCGCGGCGAAGGGTTCCGGCACTGCGCGTCGGCGCATCCGTCTCGAGTTCCTCGCGAGCCCCATCGCATTCGAGGGCGACGGCAAGCTGGAGCGCGTCCGCATCATGAAGAACGCACTGAGCTTCGTGGATGGCGAGCCGCGCGCGACCCCCACGGGCGAGACCTGGACGCTCGACTGCCAGCTCGCGTTCAAGGCCGTCGGGTACCGCGGGATCCCCGTCGACGGCGTGCCGTTCGACGACAAGAACGGCGTCATCCCCAACCGCGAGGGCCGCGTGCTCGAGCACGCCGGCGGTCCGGTGCGACCCGGCCACTACGTCGTCGGGTGGGCGAAGCGCGGACCGACGGGCCTCATCGGGACCAACGGTCCCGACGCCAACGCGACGATCGAGATGCTCGTGGCCGATCTCGTCGGCAAGGAGCTCCCGGCGCCCGCGGGCGGGCCGATCGAGGCGCTCCTCGCCGAGCGCAACGTGTTCCACACCTCGTTCCAGGACTGGCTCGGGCTCGACCTGAGCGAGGTCTCGCGCGGCCAGGCGAAGGGCAAGATCCGGGAGAAGTACGCGAGCGTCGAAGAGATGCTCGCCGAGATCAAGCGACTCCGCGAGGCCTGATGGCGATCGGGCTCCTGGTCCTCCTCGCCTGCTCGCGCGAGCCCGCCGCGCCGACGCGCGCGCCCGACGACATCGCTGCAACTCCAGCGGCGCGGGTCGAAGCGATCCTCCTCGCGCGCCATCCGGAGCTCCGCACGGCGGGACAAGCGGCGTTCACGACCGAGACCGTCGGCGGCATCCGCCGCGCGGGCCTGCGGATCGATCCCGGCGCGGACGTGACGTACACGCTCACGATCCCGGAGAAGGCCTCGCTCGGCTTCGAGGTGGGAACGCTGGGGGAAGCGACGGGCACGTCGCAGCTCGAAGTGGACGTCACGCGCGGCGGCGCCACGCAGACGGTCGACGAGATTCCGCTCCTCCCGCGGTTGGAAGGTCTCCCCCGCGAAGTGGCGTTGGGGGCAGCAGGACCGGTCGAGCTCCGGCTGCGGAACGTCGGCGCGCTGGCGGCGTTCCTCACGGAGCCAACGATCTACGTGCCGCGACTCGATCGCCGGGTGGTGCTCCTGATCCTCACGGACACGCTGCGCCGCGATCACCTTGGGGTGTACGGCGGCGAGCCCACGCCCGCGATCGATGCGTTCGCGAAGGGCGCCGCAGTGTTCGACGAGG
>Ga0310810_10007344_pt1 | contig 12569 bp, 8 predicted proteins | sample NCmetagenome_FD_207641 | JGI IMG/M metagenome (GOLD analysis project Ga0310810, IMG submission 207641) | Soil microbial communities from experimental microcosm in Duke University, North Carolina, United States - NC | ecosystem: Engineered > Artificial ecosystem > Soil microcosm > Unclassified ... | reverse complement strand
GCGATGCATTTCCTCGGGCGCAGTCCACGCCGCGAGCTGTCGTCCGATTGACACGGCCCTCGCTGCGACGTCCGCAGCCGACCGCGTTCGGCACCTACAGGGGCAACGGACGTGCCACACGCCGTGGAGGACGACCAGGATCGGGCGCGAAGTCCCTGTGTTTGCGCCAGAAACGGCGGACTGGCCGCCTCCTCTGGGACGCGCAATCGTGTGGCGGGGCGGGCAGCCGGCCAGGGGGGCGACCCCTCACATTCGTAATCAGGCGGGCGCTTTTCGTGACGCACGGGACCCCGGACGCGACGGTGGCCTGGCGCGCACGCCGACGGCAGCCGATTACATTGGCGTTTTTCAGCGATCAGGATTGTCGAAGCCCGACTGGCCTTCGGGTACGTGGCTTGCTCTGTGCACCGGTCGAAGGTGGAAGTGTTTATGAGGAAAGCAGCCTTCCGTCTACGCGCGAGGGACTGGGTCGGATCGGCCGCAGGATTTGTCGCTGTCCTGGGGACGCTCGTCGTGCTCGACCCGCGCGTGGGCCATCGTCTGTCGCAGTTCGTCGTCGGCAGCCGCGGCGGGGAATTCCGCGGCGCGACCGAACAGGCGCACGCGCTGGGGACCGCTCTGCTCGACGCGTTGAAGGATCAGAGCATCGATCACGCGCCGCTGCTGGTGTTCACGGCGGTCGCGGTGCTGCTGGTCGGATTCATGGTGAGGACGTAGCGGGTGTCGCTCGTCCTGGCGCTCGAGCCCGATCAGAAACAGGCGGCGATTCTCAGGCAGGTCGTGCGCGACCGGGTGGGCGCGGACTTCGTGCTCGCCGATTCCAAGGACGGCGCCATCGCCGCGATCGCCGAGCGTGTGCCCGACGTCATGCTCGTCACGGCGCTGCTCTCGCCGCGCGACGAGAAGGAGCTCACCGATCAACTGCGCCATCTCGACGGCGCTGAGCACCTCCAGACGCTCACCATCCCGCTGCTCGCCAGCGGCGCGGTCGAACCACCGAAGAAGAAGAAGCGCGGGCTGCTGAGCGCGCTGACCGGCGAGTCGTCGAAGCCGGCCGCGCCGATCGGCTGCGATCCGAAGGTCTTCGCCGAGGAGATCCGCAACTACCTGGTGAAGGCCGAGGACGCCAAGGCCAAGGCCGCAGGCGAGCGAAGCCGCGCCGCCAAGCGATCGGCGGGCGCGACCCGCAAGAAGAACACGTCGGGAACGATGCCGGCCTCGCGATCGACGAAGAGCGTCGTCGAATCGCTGCGCATCCCGAAGCAGGGCGAGAAGCCACCCGTCGTCGAGCAGAAGACCGAGTCCACATCGGGAAGCTACTGGGCGTGGGACAGCCCGACGCCGGCAGAGGCTGCAGCAGCGAAGCACGCCGCACCTCAGGCACATGAGTCCAGCGCACCTGAGGCACCCATCGCACCTGTCGCACCTGTCGCACCTATCGCACCTATCGCACCTATCGCACCTATCGCACCCAGCGCACCTATCGCACCCCACGCACCTGAGGTGCCTGTCTTCTCGTCGTGGTCGAACCCGTGGGACGTCTCGAACCCGCCGACGTCGGCGCAGCCGCGGCGCGAAGAGATCGTGATCGCAGAGCCGGGACGCGACCCGCTCGTCTACCTCGACGACCATCAGCTCCCCGCGGACGCCCTGATCCCGTCAGCGCAGGAAGAGGCCGTCGACCAGCTGCTTGGGCAGCCCGCCAGGCTGAGCCCTGCGGAGATGATTGAGGCTGCGGCGTCGACTGCCGCACCATCCGCACCGATCGCACCATCCGCACCTATCGCACCTATCGCACCTATCGCACCTGACGACGAGATAGACCTGTCGTCTCTGCTCGATGGAGCGCCCACGCTCACCGTCGAAGGTGGCGGCGAATCAGACGCGTCGAGCGACGTCTTCGCGATCTCGAAGGACTTCGACCTGTCGGCGCTGCTCGCACAGGCGCTCGAGACGCCGGGCACGCGCGCGGGGTCGAACGTCGGCCGGCAGAGCGGCGAGGCCGATGCGGCGCGCGCGGCAGATGCCCAGGCGCTGCTGGAACTGAAGGCCGACGTCGATCGGCTCCGGGCGGACCGCGAGGAAGTCGAGCGTGCGCTGGCCGAGGCGCGAGCGGCGCAGGAGCGCGCAGAGCACGCCGCTGCCGAGGTGTCGTCGAAGGCGCAGGAAGATCTGGAGCGCCAGACCCGCGAGGTCGCCAAGCGGGCGAAGGAAGAAGTGGCCGCGGAAAGGCGGTCGCGCGAGCAGACGGAACGCGAGCTGCGAGAGGAAGCCGAACGGCGACTCGAAGCGGAGCGCCTGGCGCGCGCGGAAGCGGAGCGCCTGGCGCGCGAAGTCGAGGCGCGGATGCGCGAAGAGGCCGAGGCCGAACGACGGCTCCGCGCCGAAGCCGAGCGGCACGTGGCCGAGGCACACGCCGCACGCGTCCGCGAGCTGGCCGAGCGGAAGCAGCACGAGCAGGCCGAGCGCCAGGCACGCGAGCAGGCGGAACAGCAGGCAGACGCAGAGCGCCGCGCCCGCGAGCAGGCCGAGGCGCGCGCTGATGCCGAGCGCCAGGCCCGTGAAGCCGCCGAGCAGAAGAACACCGAGCAGGCTGCGCGGTTCGCGCGCGACGCCGACGAGCGCATGAACCGCGAACGGCTCGCGCGCGAGCAGGCCGAGGCGCGTGCCGAAGCGGAACGGCGCGCCCGCGAGGAAGCCGAGCAGAAGATTCGCGAGGAAGCGGCGAGGCTCGCGCACGACGCCGAGCAGAAGTACAAGGGCGAGGCCGCCAAACTGGCGAAGGAGGTCGAGCAGCGCGCAGCCGCAGAGCGTCAGGCGCGCGAGCAGGCCGAGGCCCGCGCGGAGGCCGAGCGCCAGGCGCGCGAGGCTGCGGAGAGGAAGGGCAAGGAAGAGTCCGAGCGGCTCGCCATGGAAGCGGCCGAGCAGCGTCGCGCGCATCAGGCGGAGCGGAAATCACGCGAGGAGGCCGAGCGCCGGGCGGCGCTCGAGGCGGAGGCGCGCGAAGCGGCCGAGCAGCGCGCCCGCGAGGACTTCGAGCGGCGCGACCGAGAGATCGCCGAGCGGGTGGCGCGCGAGGCCGAAGAACGGAAGGCGCAGCAGGAAGCCGAACGTGTTGCGCGAGAGCAGGCCGACAAGGCCGCCCGCGAGGAGACCGAGCGCCGCGTCGCCGAGGAGCGCAAGGCACGGCAGGAAGCCGAGCGCCTGGCACGCCGCGAAGCCGAGCGGCGCGCCGAAGCCGAACGCCGGGCAAAAGAGGAAGCCGAGCGCCTGGCGGCCGAAGCGGCCGTCAAGGCTCGCGAAGAGGCGCGCGCCGAACGCAAGGCCCGCGAGCTGGCCGAGCGCCGCGCGAGCGAGGAGCGAAAAGCCCGCGAGCTCGCCGAACGCAAAGCCCGGGAGGAAGCGGCCCGACGCGCGGCGGCGGAGCTGCGCGCGAAGAAGGAAGCAGAGGAGCGCGACCGTGACCGCACCCGTCGCGCCACGGGCAAAAAGCCCGTCATCATCAAGAAGGCCGGAAAGAAACGCGCGGAGCCGGCACGCGTCGCCGCGAAGTCGAAGGCGAAGGCAAAGGAGCCCAGACCCACGCAGGACGAGTGGGGCCTGTACGATCCAGACAAGTGCGGCATGGGCGCCCTGTTCGCGAAGCTCGAGGAAATCGAGGAGGGCGGCGACATCGACGAGCGGAACGCGACCGACGATCTGACGGACGTCGACGATCTGACGGACGTCGACGCCGACTATCGCGCGCCGGCCGTTGAACGAAACCCGCGGCCGCTGTCGATGTGGGCCTGGCGCACCTCCGACGCACATGACGCCCGCCTCGCACCTGACGCACCCGTCGCACCTGTTGGACCTGTGGTACCCGTCCCACTTGACGATTTCCGAGCGCTGGTAGATCGGTTGTCCATTCCCGCCGCCGTCGCGGCAGTGGGCTACGCGAGCGGGGCTCGCATCGGCCGCGTCAAGATTACCCGCCGCCGTCGCCGCGCCCGCGCGGCCAGCGGCGAAGCCCGCGTGATCATCCTCTCGCGCAAGCTGCTCGCCGCCGCCCGTCAAGAGTCCGCCCCCGCAGGGCGCTTGACCGCCCGCCGCTGACAGCCCCAAAATCGGTCGATCGCTGCACGATCCACGCCGGCTCCGGCAACGTGCCGCCATGACTGGCTCCGTTCGCCCTGAGCCCGTCGACGGGCGAACGCCGACCTTCCGGCCTGCTCCACACAAGAGGGACGCCGTGCATCACCACGACGAGAAGCCTGACTCCGACCTGACACGCCGCGACGCGCTGAAACTGGCCGCCGGCCTCGGCGCGGCGACTCTGATCCCGCTGGTGCCGGCCGAAGCCGCGCAGGCGGCCCGCAAGGCAATCGCCGCCCGTGGCGCCGGCGCGCCGTTGAAGTTCTTCACCGCCGAGCAGCACCACACCGTGGACGTCCTGACGGAGCTCATCATCCCTGCCGACGACCGATCGCCGGGCGCAAGGGCCGCGAAGGTCGCTGACTACATCGACTTCGTCCTGAGCGAGTCGCTCGACGAAGCGAAGAAAGCGTGGACGGACGGACTCGCTGCGCTGGACGCCGCCAGCACCGCGCAGTTCGGCAAGCCGTTCGCGCAGGCGACGGCCGACCAGCAGACGGCGCTGCTCACAGACGCCGCGAAGAACGAGTTCGCGCCGACGACGCCGCTCGAGAAGTTCTTCCGCGAGGCCAAGTCGCGCACGATCTTCGGCTACTACACCACCGACATCGGCATTCACCAGGAGCTCAAGTACAAGGGCAACCAGTTCCTGCAGGAGTTCGTCGGCTGCGACCACCCCGAGCATATGAGTTAGGTCCATGGGTCCATGGGGCCAAGGCAATGTCTGATCCCTACGACGTAATCGTCGTGGGATCGGGAGCGGCCGGCGGCATGGCGGCCTTCACGCTGGCGACCGCCGGTGCACGCGTGCTGCTGCTCGAGGCCGGGCGCAACGTGGACGTGTTCAAGGAGTTCAAGACGATGGCGTGGGCCTATGACGACCCGCGCCGTGGCCGGCTCCCTCCCGGCGAGCACGAGATCAGCATCAACGAATACGAGACGCTTCCCCGCCCCTACGCGTTCGCGCGTGAGTACGAGCACTACCAGGCCGTGCACAACGGCCTCGCCAGCCCCTACACGAGCCAGTTCCTGACCGACGAACGGAAGATGCCGTATTCCGGCACGCCGTACGCGTGGACGCGGCTGCGCGCGCTGGGCGGCAAGACGCTCGTGTGGGGCCGCGTGGCGCTCAGGCTGTCGGACTACGACTTCAAGGGGAAGTCGCACGATGGTTTTGGCGAGGACTGGCCGATCTCGTATGCCGACCTCGCACCGTACTACGACAAGGTCGACACGATCCTGGGGATCTCTGGCACGAAGGAAAACCTGCCGCAGCTGCCGGACGGGATCTTCCAGCGGCCGATCAAGCTGAATTGCGGCGAGCAGATCCTGCGCAAGGCGATCGCCCCGATGGGACGGAGCCTCATTCCCGGCCGCTGCGGCGTCACGACCGATGGCGTTGTCACAAACCGGTATCGGTCGCGCTGCATGGGCCGCGGGCGGTGCGGGCGCGGCTGCGACCTGCAGGCGTCGTTCAACTCGCCGGCCGGGTTGATCCATCCGGCGAAGGACACGGGCCGCTGTGAGGTTCGCACGGACGCCATCGCCGCCGAAGTCCTGGTCGATCAGGACATGAATCGCGCTACGGGTGTCCGCATCGTCGATCGCAACAGCAAGGCGAGCTACGAGTACCATGCTCGCGCGGTCGTGGTCGCTGCGTCGACTATCGAGTCCACGCGGCTGCTGCTGAACTCGAAATCGCGGATCTACCCGAACGGAGTGGCGAACTCGTCGGGAGTCGTCGGCCACTATTTCTGCGAGCACATCATGGGGCCGGGCGCCAGCGGCAACCTGATGACGCTTGCCGGCCGCGAGACGACGAACGACGACAGCCGGCCGACGGGGATGTACATCGCGCGGTTCAGGAACCTGACCGACAAGCACCCGAACTTCATCCGCGGCTACGGGTTCCAGGGCGGCGCCGGTTGTGGAGAGTACCCCGGCAACGCGCACGGCACGCCAGGCTTCGGCACGGCGTTCAAGCACGCCGTCCGCCACAAGTACCCGACCGGCATCGGCATCATCGCCTTCGGCGAGGTGCTGGCGCGTTACGAGAACGTCATCGACGTGGACCTGGCGGTCGTGGACGACTGGGGCATCCCGGCCGTGCGCATCAACTACCAGTTTGGCGACAACGAGAAGAAGATGCTCGTGGACATGGCCGAGACGGCTGAGGAGATGATGCGTGCGACCGGCGCGGAGAACGTGGGCGTCAGGAAGGACGCGTTCATCGAGGGCGCGTCGATCCACGAGCTGGGCACTGCGCGCATGGGCGACGACCCGAAGGCGTCGGTCGTCAACTCGTTCGGCCAGGCGCACGACGTGAAGAACCTGTTCGTGCTCGACGGCAGCATCTTCGTCAGCGCCGGTTGCCAGAACCCGACCTGGACGATCCTTGCGCTCGCGCGCAGAGGGTCGGAGTACCTAGCGGAGCAGTTGAGAAGGGGCGATCTTTAGCTGGTAGCTGGTAGCTGGCAGCTGACAGCTCGCTGCGGGCAGTGCGTAGGGCGCAGCTGAAGCTGCGCCCTACGTACGAGACTACACATGGCACTCGCCGTCCTCCTCATCGTCGCGCTGGCTCAACCAGCATTGCGCGCTGACTCGTCTCCTGACCTTCCCCGCATCACCTATGACAACTTTCTCCCGGCCGTGCGCGACCAGGTGAAAAAGGCCTACGCGGCTGCCCAGGCGAGCCCTGACGACGCAGAGGCAAGTGGTCGGTTGGGAATGGTTTTCGACGCGTATGAACAGTTCGATTCGGCCGAGGTCTGCTATCGACGCGCGCATATGCTCGACGTGCGATCGTTTCGATGGCTCTATTACCTCGGGTGGGTGCAGGCAGCGCAGGGACGCCACGAGGATGCGGTCGCGACTCTGGCCGCTGCACTCCGATCGAAGCCCGACGACCTGCCCTCGCAACTGCGGCTGGCCGAGAGTCTGATCGCCATCGGTAAGTGGGACGAGAGTCAGCGCGTTGTTGAGTCGATTACCCGCGCACATGCCGAAGACGCCGAAGCTCACTACATCGTGGGACGCGTGGCCGCCGCGCGCAACGACCTCCCAGCGGCCGCTTCGGCCTTCGGCAGGTCGTGCGAGCTGTTCCCGCAGTATGGCGCGGCACACTACGCGCTCGCGATGGCGTATCGGAAGCTCGGTCGCGAAGAAGCAGCACAACAGCAGTTCGCGCTCTACGACCAGAACAAGACCGCTGTACCGCCGCTGGACGATCCGCTGCGCCGCGAGGTAGCGGCGCTGAACCTGGGCTCGGTGGCACACATTCGCCGCGGCGCGGATCTCGAGCGCGTGGGCCGCCTGGATGAGTCCATCGCCGAACAGCAGGCGGCGCTGCGCGTGGATCCCGGCGCCGTGCAGGCCCACATCAATCTCGTCGCGCTCTACGGCCGGCTGGGCCGGTTCGACGAGGCTGAACGTCACTATCACGCCGCGGTCGCTATCGATTCGAACCAGGCCGATCTGCACTACAACTACGGCGTGCTGCTGCTGAAGCAGGGCAGGGCCGGCGACGCCGAGACGGCGTTCCTCGAGTCTGTGCGGATCAATCCGCACTATGCCGACGCCCACGACAATCTCGGAGTCATCTACGAGCAGCAGGGCCTGCTGACGGACGCGTTCGAGCACTTTTCGGCGGCGGTCGCCGCCCGCCCCGACGATCGAGCCGCGCACTTCCACATGGGCCGTATCCTTGCGAACCAGCAGAAATTCGACGACGCGATCCAGCACTTCCTCCAGACCCTCGCCCCGGAGGACGAGAACACGCCGCGGAATCTGTACGCCCTCGGCGCCACATACGCGCGGGCCGGCGACACGGCGAATGCCCTGACGTACATGCGCAGGGCGCGGTCGCAGGCCCAGGCACGAAACCAGGGGCAGTTGCTCACCAGCATCGATCGGGATCTGCAAGCCCTCGAAGCCGTCGCCAGGCCATGACGCGTCCGATCGCCTGCCTGGTGCTGCTGCTTCCCGCGGCTCTCATCGCGTCCTCTCCACCTGCTCCAATCTTCCGGGAGATAGCGTCAGACGTCGGGCTGCACTTCGAGCATGTCACGGGCGCCACGGGCGACCACTACATGCCGGAGATCATGGGCGCGGGCGCGGCGCTCTTCGACTACGACAACGACGGCGATCTCGACGTCTATCTGGTTCAGGGCCGGCCCCTTGACGCTGGAAAGACGCTGCTCTTTCCTCCGCACGAAAGAGCGAACCCTGGAAGCAGGTTGTTTCGGAACATGCTGATCGAGAGCGGCGCTCTTCGCTTCGAGGATGTGACGGAGAAGGCCGGCGTCGGGCACGACGGCTACGGCATGGGCGCCGCGACCGGCGACTACGACAACGATGGCTTCCTCGACCTGTACCTGACGAACTTCGGGGACAACGTCCTGTACCACAACAACGGCGACGGCACGTTCACCGACGTCACGCGGGCGGCGGGAGTCGCGGTCGGCCGCTGGAGCACGAGCGCGGCGTTTGTCGACTACGACAACGACGGTCTCCTCGACCTGTTCGTCGGCAACTACGTGGACTTCACCGTTCAGGGCAACAAGCGCTGCTACGCGCCGACGGGCGAGCCCGATTACTGCACGCCCATGGCGTACAAGGCAGTGCCGTCACGGCTGTTCCACAACCTGGGCAACGGTATGTTCGCAGACGTGACGGAAGCATCGGGCATCAGCACCTCGTACGGGCCGGCGCTCGGCGTGGTCGCCGCCGACTTCAACGGCGACGGGCGCATGGACGTCTACGTCGCGAACGACACGGCGGCGAATCGCCTATGGCTGAACCAGGGAAACGGCACCTTTCGGGAATCCGCCCTCGAAGCCGGCGTTGCCTACGACGCGAACGGCCGCACGAAGGCCGGCATGGGTGTAACCGCGGAAGAGGTCGACGATGCCGGTACGCTGGCTATTCTGGTCACCAACCTGACGCGCGAAGGCGCCACGTTGTTTCGGGGAGCGAAAGGGGTCTTCGAGGACGTCTCGTCTCTCTCCGGGCTGGCTGCGCCGACGTTCGGCTTCACCGGCTTCGGCACGCAATGGCTCGACTACGACAACGACGGCCGGCTCGACCTGTTCATCGCCAACGGCGCGGTGACCATCGTCGAATCACAGCGAGGCTCGCCGTACCCCTATCGTCAGCGCAATCTTCTGTTCCACGACGAAGGCGGTGCGAAGCTTGTCGAGGTGAGCGACATCGCGGGCGACGCGCTCCAGCGACAGGAGGTCGGCCGCGGCGCGGCCGTCGGCGACATCGACAACGACGGCAGGGTCGATGTCCTCGTGACGAACAACAACGGACCTGTCCGGCTCCTGCACACCGAGGTTGGGCCCGCCCAGCACTGGCTCGAGGTGCGTGTGGAAGGCGTCAAGGCCAATCGCTCCGGCATTGGCGCGCGCGTCGGCCTCGTGCGTGACGGTCAGCCAACCATCTGGCGCCGAGTGCACACCGACTCGAGCTACCTGAGCGCGAGCGACGTCCGAGTCCACTTCGGCCTCGGAAACCGGCCTGACGTACGCGCGCTGACCGTGCGCTGGCCCGAAGGCGCCGAGGAACGTTGGGACAACGTGCAGGCCGACAGGGTTGTTGTCGTGAAGCAGGGAACCGGCACGCAACACTGACGCTACTGAAGTACGCAGCCGTCAGGCGCAGGGCCGAACTTCAGTTCGGCCGAGCACAGGCCGGAGTAGCTGCCTGGCGATGGACGGCCGTTGATCGGGCCTGAGGCAGACAGGAGACCCTCGCGTGTGGCGGCGGACATGACCACTGATCCCGGGGCATCTCACCTCGAAGGCAGCCCGTTTCGTCGGCTGCTCCTCGAGCGCACTCCCCGCGTCATCGCCACTCCAGCGCTGATCGTTGCGAACGTGCTGATCTATGCCGCTACCGCGGGAGCGTCTGGTCAAACGGAGCCGCGGCCCGACGTGCTCGTCGGATGGGGCGCGCTGTTCGGGCCAGGCGTCGCCAATGGCGAGTGGTGGCGTCTCGTCAGCGCGATGTTCCTGCACGCGGGGATCCTGCACATCGCACTCAACTGCCTGTTTCTCCGGCAGATCGGCAACCTGGTCGAGCGCCTGATGGGCTCCTTCGCGTTCCTGACGATCTACCTCGTCACCGGCGTGACGGGGGCGATGGCCAGCCTCATGGCGCACCCCAGATCGATTGGCGTGGGCGCATCCGGGGCGCTCTTCGGCATCACGGGCACCCTTCTCGCCGTGGTGCTCTCGTCAGGCGGCCAGATGCGCGAGCTGCTGGACGATCGGCCGATCTCGGTCGGTCTCGGCCGTCCTGACGCCGAAATCACATCCCGTCCGAGTCGGGCACTGGGCGACGGAATGTTGACCGCGATGCGTGGGCTTCGCGTGTGGCTGTTCATGTTCCTCGTCTACAACGTAGCGTTTGCCCTCTTGGTACCCCGCATCGACCTCGCGGCCCATGCCGGTGGGTTCGCAGGGGGTCTCGTCTTCGGTTGGCTTGTCGCGCGTGATGCCATCACCAGGCGTCCACCACTCGTGCGCCTGGCGTTGCCGGTCCTCCTGACCATGGCGCTGGCGGCGCTTCAGATCGAGCAGACGCACGCGCACGCTGACGTCCTGGCCGAGTCACTGGCGTTCGACGGCACTAATGCCCGGCATCTCGCGCAATTCGATGCCCTCCGGAACGCCGTGGCCTCCGGCCGCATGCCGCCCGATGAGGCGGCCGCCGTCGTCGAACGGAGTGTCTTTCCCGACGTCCAGGCCATCCGCGACCGATGCGAAGCGCTCCGGCGCGCGGCGCTCGACAACCTGACCCGAGCTGGAACACTTGATCAGTACGGGCGGGCTCGAGACTGGCAGCACCTCGCACAGTTCCGCAGTGAGCTCGCGCAAGCGGAGGCATGGGCGGCGTTTCTGAATGCCCAGCAGGACAGCTGGCAGCTTCGCGTCCTGAGCCTGCGTGAGAACGACACGGCGCTTGCGGACCAGGCGATGCAACTCGACCAGGCCGCCACCATGGCTCTGATGGAAGCCACCCGGCCGAACTGAAGTTCGGCCTACGCACCGCAAGCGGGTGACCACCACGCAATCAGCTCCGCGGAGGCGGCCGGCGACACCGGCGACGGACGGAGCGGGGCCGACACAATGGCCGAACTGAAGTTCGGCCCTACGTACTTCGCACGAAGGCGGAAATCCCTACGTATTTCATATGGGGGCGAGCTGTGGCAATCCGGCGCTAAACCGTTGCAGTGAGAGTAAAATTGCTTGGCTATGTCGACCCGTCACTGGCTGATGACCAGCACCGCCGCGGCAGGCGTGGGAACGCTGCTCCTGGGCTCCCCCATCGCCGGGCGCGCGCTCGCGCCCGCGGCTGCGCCGTATACCGAGACCATCCCGAACACGAAAGTCACTTTCGACATGCTGCCCATCGCCGCTGGCAGCTTCACCATGGGCAGTCCCGACGCGGAAGCCGGCCGCGCGGCCGACGAAGGACCGCAGCACAAGGTCAGCATCTCCGCTTTCTACATGGGATCGAAGGAAGTCACCTGGAGCGAGTACGACGAGTTCGCCTTCAGCCAGGACCTGGTCCGCAAGCGAAAGCTCGGGCTGACCGGGCCGAAGGACGCCGCCGACGCGATGTCGCGCCCGACGCCGCCCTACGCGGACGAGTCGTGGGGTTGGGGCAAGGAAGCGCAGCCGGTGATCGGCATCACCCAGTACGCCGCGTCGCACTACTGCGACTGGCTCTCAGCACGCACTGGCAAGAAATACCGCCTGCCGACGGAGGCCGAGTGGGAGTACGCCGCCCGCGCGGGCACGACGACGGCGTACTGGTTCGGCAACGACCCGGCCACCATCGGCGACTACGCGTGGTTCAAGGACAACGCCGGCGAACAGCCGCACGTCGGCGGCGCCAAGAAGGCGAACGCGTGGGGCCTCTACGACATCCACGGCAACGTCGCCGAGTGGACCGCCGACAAGTACGACGCCGGCTACTACGCGCAATCGCCCCCGGCGGATCCGAAGGACGACAACGGCAAGGCGCTCTATCCCTACGCCGTGCGCGGCGGATCCTGGGACGACACGCCGGTGAAATTGAGGAGCGCGGCGCGGCGATCGTCAATGGAGGCGTGGAGCCGCCGGGATCCCCAAAATCCGAAGAGCTTGTGGTGGCACACGGATGCGACCTTCGTCGGCTTCCGCGTCGTCGCCGAGTTGGACAATTCGTCGAAGTGAGAGTAGGTTTCACACCACCCCGAGTGCACGGCCGGCACCATTCCCTGGAGCGCGTTATGGACCAGCGAGATCAGCAGACACCCGCCCCGTCGAGGCGTGACTTCATCAAGACATCCGCGGCCGTCGTGGGCGGCACGATGGCCTCCAGCCTGGTGATTCCTGGCGCGTACGCCGCGGGCACCGACGAAATCAAGGTCGGCCTCATCGGCT
>Ga0310810_10007343_pt1 | contig 12569 bp, 9 predicted proteins | sample NCmetagenome_FD_207641 | JGI IMG/M metagenome (GOLD analysis project Ga0310810, IMG submission 207641) | Soil microbial communities from experimental microcosm in Duke University, North Carolina, United States - NC | ecosystem: Engineered > Artificial ecosystem > Soil microcosm > Unclassified ... | reverse complement strand
GCGACGAGCTGCAGCGCCTTCACGTTTCTGTAGGTGACCGGCTTCGGAACGGTCCGGACATATTCCAGCCCTTCGCCGTTTTCGATGGCGATATGACGGAGTGCGGGCGCCGCGTGGGCGGAGAGGGTCCACGCAGCCAGCGTGATCGCAGCAATCAAGGTCCGTGGCATGGCCACTAAGACGTTGAATCAGCGTCTCGGGTTCGTCTTCTGGCGCGGGATTCCGCTAGAGATGACGAACATGCGCCCCGAGTGATAGCCGTGGATGCCGCTCCACGCCGAGGTGAGGAGGAAATCGGCCGTGCGGTCGCCGTCAACGTCGCCCAGCCCGACCGCGTCGAAGCCGAATGCGTCGCCAGGGGTCCGGCAGGTGTAGGTCTTCAGCAGCCCACCGTTCTTGCCCGAGTAGAGATACGCGCGCCCGCCGGAAATCGCGGCGCCCGCATACTGCCAGGCGCCGACGATCAGATCGTCGTAGCCGTCGCCATCGACGTCGCCAGCGGCGGCCGGACCGATGCCGAAGCCCTCGCCCACAGTCTCGCCTGTCAGCGTCAGCAGACGCCGGCCGTCCGTGCCGGAGTGCACGTAGATCCGTCCGGTCGATGGCCCTTTGGCCGCGTTGGAAAAGTCCGACGCGTAGATGTCCGGCACCCCATCGTGGTTCACGTCGCCCACGGTCGAGAGAAACATTGCGCCGAGCGCTGCTCCCGTTTCGTCGGCATCGATGACGAATGCCGGCTTTTGCGTCAGACCTTTGTAGACGTAGGTGCGTCCGGCATGTCTGGGCCCCGCACCCGGCGCGCCGACGATGAGGAACGATTCCTGCCGACCGGGCGACCCCGCCACCGCACTGCCGAACGCATCGTGTGCCGCCTCGCCGGTGAGCGTCAGCAACAGCCGGCCGTCCTTGCCGGAATAGACGTAGGCGCGGCCTGCTCCCTCGCCGCCAGCGCCGTTGGCGGGCGCTCCGACGATGACGTCGGCGTAACCGTCGCCATTGAGGTCGCCGACGCCGGAGACGTGCCGGCCGAAGCCGTCGGCCGCTTGTTCAGCCGTCATCGTCAGCAGCACGCGCCCGTCCTTACCCGAATAGACATATGCCTTGCCGGCGCCGGGCGCGCTCGCGACGACATCCGGGACACCGTCGCGATTGGTGTCGCCGGCGGCTTCGATACCGCTGCCCAGCCGGTCGCCCGGGCGGCCGTCGGCGCTCCACATCAACGCACCGCTCTTTGTCGAGTAGACATACACGCGGCCGGCGGCGGCGCCGCCGATATCTTTCGTCGGCGCCGACGTCACGATGTCCGGCACGCCGTCGCGATCGACGTCTCCAGCGCTGCGCGCAATCCATCCGAACTGATCGTTGGCTGCCTCACCATCCCATTCGCGAATCACCTTGACCGGTTCGACGAACGGGTTCGCGAAGTCCTCCGGCGCCGGCATCAGCGCGCGGAAGCGGGGATCGACGCGCAGCGAGGCGAGATCCGCGTCATTTTCGATTTGCGTCATGTCGAGTTTCCGCGTCGCCCTCGCTTTGCCGAGCCACTCGAACGCGGCACTGGCGTCTTGTTTCAACGCGTACGCCGTTCCCATGTTGTAGAGGACCTGTGGCGCGTCAGGCTGGATCTCGAGCGCTTTGCGGTACGCGGCCAAAGCCTTGTCGAGCTCTTTACCGCTTTGGTAGGCGACGCCGAGGAGGCGCCACGCACGCAGGTTGGCAGGCTCGCGCGCGGTGACGGCCTCGAGAATTCGCGCGGCGCCTGCCGGATCCTGCGCCTGCAGGCGCGCCGCCGCCGCGGCGATCGTCGGCTCAGCCGGTGGTTGCGCTGAACCCGCGATGGTGAGAACGATGATCAGCAGCGTCTGGATCAGCAGAAGTCGGATCGGCACGAGGGGCACCCCATACCGACGGTAGCGGAAGCGGTCAACCGCGCACTATCAAAAGCTTGCGCGCGTGCGACGGAGGTCTGCCAAACGATCGGCGAAACGCCGCGGTGAAATGACTGTGGCCGGAGTAACCGAGCTCGAGCGCGAGGCGCGTGAGGTCGCGTTCTCCCTGCTCGAGCCGCTCGAGCGCCACGCGCAGCCGGACCTCGTCTCGATAGGCGTGCAGCGTGAGCCCCGTCGCGCGCCGGAACGAGCGGCACAAATGGAACACCGACACACCAACGGCGGCGGCAATCCGGGTCAGCGTGAGGCGCTCCGACACTCGCGGAGCAACCCACCGCTTTGCGGCATCGGCAAGGTCCGAGGCGTGCGGCAGACCTGGGCGCGTCGGTCGCGCGCGCGCGCCATACGCCAGGGTCAGCACGCGATCGAGCAGGTCGACGACGCGCTCCTCGATGTCGAGCGCGTCCGCGTCATGCGACGCGGACGCGTCGAGAAAGAGTCGGCGCTGCGCGAGATAGGTTGCCGCGTCGGCCGGCGCGTACGGAAATCGCATCGGCCGCTCATCATCTGACGCGGCCGGATCGCGATCGACGAGCGCCGACCGAAGCAGATCGGCCGATACGCCAAACCAGTCGCAGCGGTCGCCGTCGGCACTGACGGAGCGCCGCTCGTACTGCTGCCGGCGGTTGTACAGCGTGATGATCGTCGGATCGGCGACGAAAGCACGCCGATTGTCGTGCTGGATGACGACCGCGGTGCGCGGAAAGACGAAGCAGTCGTTCTGGATTGGCCCCGAATTGCGGAACGACGGGTGATCGGTGGCGCAACGGAACGCCCCGATCGTGACGCTGTCGGTCGAGAAGACGACACGATCGACGGCAGCCGGCATTGCACCGATTCTACGCCGCTACTCGGCGCGCAGCGCGGTCATCGGATCGACGTGCGACGCGCGGCGAGCGGGCAGGTAGGCCGCCAACAGCGCCGCCCCGAGCAGTACCGCGGTCACGGCGCCAAACGTCAGTGGATCGTTGGGCTCGATGCCGGGGACCAGGCCTACGAGAAGACGCGTCGTGGCGACGGCGACGGCGAGCCCGAGGACAGCGCCCACCAGCGCGAGACGCATGCCCTGGCCGATCACCAGACCGATGATTTCCGCGGCGCTCGCGCCCAATGCGACGCGCACGCCGAGCTCGTGAGTGCGCTGGGTTACGCCGTACGCAATGAGCCCGTACAGCCCGATCGCCGCGAGCGCCACCGAGAGCGCGGCAAAGGTGCCGAGCAGGAACGTGTAGATGCGGGGCTCGACAATCGATCGAGAGACGACCTCGTCGAGCGTGGCGACGCGCCGTACCGGCACGTGCGGGCTTACTGCGCGGAGTGTCGCCTTCACCGGTTCAGCGAGTGGCGCAGGATCGCCGTTCGTTTTGACGGCCAGAGCCAGCCACGGCCATCGCAGCAGCGATTGCATCGAGTTCAGAAAGACCTCGGCGCGTGGTGGCGTACCAAGGCCGACGTGCCGGACATCGCCGGCGACGCCGACGACGGTCAGGATAACGGATTGCGTATCGGTGATCGGCAGATCGATCTGCTCGCCGATCGGCGACCGGCCGGGCCAGAACCGCTGCGCCGCCGTTTCGTTGACGACGACCACACCAGGGCTTGCCGGCCCGTCGATGTCGAGGAACTCGCGTCCGGATCGGATCGGAATGGCCATCAGCTGAAAGTAGTTCGCCGACACGATGTTGAAGCCGGCATTGAACCCGCGGTCCGGCGACGGATCGGGGCGACCGACGATGTGGAAGCTCTCGGTGTCGGTGCTGCCGCTGAGAGGAAGATCGGCGACAAACGCCGCCGATCGCACGCCGGGAAGGGCGTGAACCCGGCGCAGCGCCTCGTCGAAGAACTGGACGCGGGGGCTGCGCTCGGCATATCGCGGCTGCGGCAGAGAGAGATCGACAGCGAGGACGTGCGAGGCCTCGAAGCCCGGATGCGTGGTTCGCAACGTGACGAACGTCTTCAGCAGCGTGCCGGCGCCGGCGAGCAGCGTCAGCGCGAGGGCCGTTTCGAGCACGACGAGCGCCTGCCGCAGGCGCGGCGCGCGGCTGCCGGTCACCGACCGTCCGCTCTCGCGCAAGGCGTCGTTCAGGTTGGGCGACGCGGAGGCGAGCGCCGGGAGCACGCCGAACAGGGTGCCGGTGGCGAGCGAGACGACGAGCGTGAAGAGGAGAACCGGTCCGTCGGTACCGGTCGCGTCGACCCGGGCCACCCGGAACTGCGTCGCGAGAATCGATGCGAGTCCGCGTGCGGTCCAGGAGGCGGCGACAAGACCGGCCGCTCCGCCGGCGAGCGCGATCAGCAGACTTTCGGTCAGCAACTGCCGCACCAGTCGTGCCCGGCCCGCGCCGAGCGCCGCGCGCACGGCGAACTCGCGCTGACGCGCCGTCCCGCGCGCCAGCATCAGGCCGGCGACGTTCGCGCAGGCGATCAGCAGCACGATTGCGACCACGCCCAGCATCGTCATCAGGCCCCCGCGAACGTAGCGCGCGAGACCCGCGTTCAAAGACATCAGGTTCACGCCGAAGCCGGCGTGCTCCCGCGGGTAGAGCCGCACCTGCTGCGCGGCGATCCGCTCGATGTCCAGTCGCGCTTGCGCGAGCGTGGCGTCCGGCCGCAGCCGCCCGATGACCAGCAGAAAGCCATGATTGCGGTTGAGATCGATGGCCTGCGGGAGAAACAGCTGGTCGTTGTCCTGCTCGACGTGCAAGGACGCCGGCATCACGCCGATGATCGTGTGCGGCTCTTCGTTGATGCGGATGGTGCGGCCGAGAACCGCCGGATCCCCGCCGAACCGCGTTTTCCAGAAACTATCGCTCAGCACGACCACTGTCGTTGATCCGGTTTTCTGCTCCTCCGGCCGGAATGTCCGGCCGAGGGCCGGTCGAACGCCCAGGACGTCGAAATAGTTCGGGGTCACGCGGCGTCCCGCGGCCATCACCGTTTCATCGCCGGTCCCAATCGCCACGGGCCGGTTGGCGAACGCGGCCATCGACGTGAACGTCGTGTTCTGGTCTCGCCAGTCGGCGAAGGCCGGGTACGATACGGAATCGAACCAGTCGGCGCGCCTGGCGTCGGTCGCAAAGATCTGGACGAGGCGATCCGGGTCGGCAAACGGCAGGGGCCGCAGCAGCACCGCGTTGACGATGCTGAAGATCGCGGTGTTGGCGCCGATCCCGAGCGCCAGGGTGGCGATTGCGGTCACGGTGAAGCCCGGGTTCTTTCGCAGCACGCGCACGGCGTAGGCGGCGTCCTGGCGCAACGTATCGAGGAGCGGAATGCCGCGCCGGTCGCGGTACCGCTCCTTCGTCGCCTCGATGCCGCCAAGTGCAAGGAGCGCGTCCCGCCGCGCCTGCTCCGGCGTCATTCCGGCGCGGAGGTTATCGTCGATGTGCAGCTGCAAGTCGCTCTCGAGCTGGGCGGTGAGGTCATCGTCTTGCCGGCGGCCGGAGAAGACACCGGCGAGTCGGAGCATCGAGGCGCGGATGGATCTCATGACGGCTGCTCGCGGGAGGAGAGAAAACGCGCGAGGATAGCGGTCGTTCGCTCCCAGTCCCGCGCTTCCTTCTCGAGTTGTCTGCGGCCGGCCCGGGTGAGCCGGTAGAACTTGGCCTTGCGGTTGTTTTCGGAGACGCCCCACTCGGAGGACACGTAACCCTCCTGTTCGAGTTTGAGCAGGGCGGGGTAGAGCGTACCGTAATTGAGCGACAGGTGATGAGCGCTGGTCTGCTCGATGCGGCGGGCGATGCCGTACCCATGCAGCGGCCCGAGGGTTTCGAGCGTCTTGAGCACCATCAGCGCGAGCGTGCCCTGCCAGACGTCGGCCTTGTCACTCATATGGCGAACCCATAGAAGTCTGGATCCATTCGTATGGGAATGCAATAGGAAATCGTCTTTACAATGGGCGTCCCCGGCCCGATGGCCGGGTTCGCACAGAGGGAACTGGAGGCTGCATGGCGAATCGTGTCGGATGTAACGTCGTCGTGGCTATCGTCCTGACTTACGGAGCGGCGCTACTGGCTCAGTCGCCCAAGCTGAACTATCCGAGCCCGCACCGGGGCGACCTCGTCGAGGATTACCACGGCACGAAGGTGGCCGATCCCTATCGCTGGATGGAGGATCTCAACGCCCCAGAGGTCAAGGCGTGGGTCGACGCAGAGAACGCCCTTACGCTCAAGTACCTCGACGCGCTGCCACTGCGCGATCCGCTCAAGAAGCGCATCACCGAGCTGTGGAACTACCCGAAGGTCACCACACCGCGATACGAAGGCCGGCACTGGTTCTACAACCGCAACAGCGGCCTCCAGCGGCAGTCAGTAGTTTTCACGCGCGAAACGCTCGCCGGGTCAGAAACGGTGGCGCTCGATCCCAATAGCCTGTCGCCGGACGGCTCGGTCGCACTGTCCGGATTCGAGCCGGCGCCAGATGCACAGCACTTCGCCTACGGTCAGTCCGAGGGTGGCTCGGACTGGTCCACGTACTACGTCCGTGAACTGGCCAGCGGCAAACAGTTGCCCGACGTGATCCGCTGGGTGAAGTTCAGCGGCGTGACCTGGACGGAAGACAGCAAAGGCTTTTTCTACGGCCGCTATCCGGAACCGCGCGCCGGCAAGGCGCTGGAGGATGCGGTCAAGGACAAGAAAATCTACTACCACACGATCGGCACACCGCAGTCGGCCGATCGACTGATCTACGAGCGCCGTGATGAACCGACGTTGTTCATCGACGCCGATACCGACGAAACCGGCCGCTATCTGTTCCTGACGACGAACAAAGGCACGAGCAACAGGAACGAGCTGTTCGTGAAGGATCTGGGCGATCCGCTCGCGCCCAGGTTCGATGGCCCGGTCCGCGCGGTCTATCCGGGGCACACGGCGGCGTACGATCCGCTTGGGGTCGTGAGCGGCACACTGTATCTGCTGACGGACAGGGACGCGCCCAACAAGAAGGTCGTGTCGGTCCCGATCGATCGGCCGGACGCGTCGAACTGGAAGACGATCGTGCCGGAGAGCAAGAACGCGATCCAATCGGCGAAGCTCGTGGCCGGGAAGCTTGCCGTGAATGCGCTGGTGGATGTTGCGGGCGACATCCGCTTCTTCGACCTCGATGGATCGCCGGCTGGGCGCGTCGCGACGCCCGGCCTCGGCTCGGTGAGCGGACCGGGCGGTCGCTTCTCGCGGCAGGAGATCTTCTACACCTTCACGTCGCCGCTGTACCCGGTGACTGTCTTCCAGTACGACCTCGCGAGCGGCAAGAGCACGCCATTCGAGGCGCCGGCGCTGACGTTCGATCCGGCGCTCTACATCACCGAACGGGTGTTCGCACCTTCGAAGGACGGCACACGGGTGCCGGTATTCATCACGCACCGGAAAGATCTGAAAAAAGACGGTGCGAATCCGACGATGCTGTACGGATACGGCGGTTTCGACATCTCGGAGGTGCCGCGGTTCAGGCCGGACGTGATCGCGTTTCTCGAGCGCGGCGGCGTCTACGCCACCGCCAACATGCGCGGCGGCGGCGAGTACGGCGAAGCCTGGCATGAAGCGGGCATGTTCGAGAAGAAGCAGCATGTGTTCGACGATTTCATTGCCGCCGCCGAGTACCTCGTCCGCGAGCGCTACGCCTCGCCGCAGACACTCGGCATCATGGGCGGATCGAACGGCGGGCTCCTCGTCGGCGCGGTGGAGCAGCAGCGCCCCGACCTGTTCGCCGTCGCCCTGCCCGCGGTCGGCGTCATGGACATGCTGCGGTATCACAAGTTCACCGGCGGCGCCGCCTGGGCGACCGAATACGGCTCGTCAGAGAACGCGAAAGATTTCGCCTACCTGTACAAGTATTCGCCGCTGCACAACGCGAAGCGCGGCACCTGTTATCCGGCGACGCTCGTCACCACCGCCGATCACGACGACCGCGTCGTCCCCAGCCACTCGTTCAAGTTCACGGCGACGATGCAGCCGGCGCAGGGATGCGACAAGCCGATCATGATCCGCGTCGAGACCCAGGGATCGCACGGCTACCGCCCGACCGACAAGCGCATCGCCGAACTGGCCGACGAGTGGGCGTTCGCGCTGGCGAACATGCACGTGACACGTTAGAATTCGCGCCATCATGCGAGACGCGGCGCGACTGTTTCTCGAACGGCGGATGACGCGCCGCCACTTCGTGTCCCGCCTTACGCAGGTAGGCGTCGCGGCGGGTGCGGCGGCCGGATTGTCGGCATCGCTCGACGCCGGTCAGATAGCCGCGCCGCCGGGGACTGCGGGCGGGCGCGTCCTGCACGACATGACCGGCGGAGAAGTGATGGCCGAGTTCCTGATCGACTGGAACGTGCCGTACATCTTCGGCCTTGCCGGATCCGAGGAGGTCGGCTTCCTGGACGCGCTCGTGGATCGCGTCGCGCTGCAGTACGTGCAGGGCCTTCACGAGAGCTCGGTCATGGCGATGGCCGACGGCTACGCTCGCGCGTCCGGGCAGACTGCCTTCGTTCAGGTGCACTCTGACGCCGGCACCGCGTACGCGCTTGGACAGATCGCGAACGCGTTCCGCGACCGCGTGCCGGTCGTGATCACCGCCGGCGGGCAGTCGACCGCGGCCCGCGGGCAGAACGTCTTTCTCGAGGCGCCGAACCTCGCGCAGCTCCCGCGCGACTACACGCGCTGGACCTGGGACGTCCTGAACGCCGACACGATTCCTGAGGTTCTGCGCCGCGCCTTTCTCTTCGCGCGAGTGCCGCCGGGCGGACCGACCTTCGTCACCTTTTCGAAGGACTTGTGGGAGCAGCGCGTCAAACATGCCGAGATTCTGCCGCGCTCCCGGTCGGAGCCCGACGCGGCGCTGCATCCCGACCCCGATGCGGTGCGGCGTGCCGCGGATCTGCTGGCTGCCGCGACCCTGCCGGTGATCGTCGCCGGCCGCGAGATGAACGCGTACGGCGGCGCCGACGCCGTCCGGCAGATCGCCGAGCTGCTGGGGGCGCCGGTGTGCGGCGATCTCTTTGCGAGCCACAGCCCGCTGACCTTCCCGACGTTCCACCCGCAGTACTCGGGCTTCTTCGCGGAGGATGACCGCTCGCCGAAAGGCTACGACGCGTTCTGGAGCGTGGGCGGTACGATGTTCACGGCGGCCGGAGCGACCAGCGAACCGATTGTTCCACGAGGCGTGAAGGTCATTCACACAACGGTGGACACGACGGAGCTTGGCCGCACGTATCCGGTCGACGTCCCGATGATGGCGCGAACCGATCTGTCGGCAACGGCGGTGCTCGACGAGCTGCGCCGGCGTCCGCTATCCGCGAGCGCGATCGCCAATCGCCGGCGCGCGGTGGAACGAGCCGCCGCCGCCAGGCGTCAGGCGCTCGACGATCAGGCCCGACGCGTGTGGAACGACACGCCAATCGCCGTCGAGCGGCTCGCGACTGAACTGAACCGCCTCATGGATCCGGCGGCGATCGTCGTCACCGAGTTGATCAGCGAAGAGCAGGTGGCCGACGCGTATTTCGATCTGAACGGCGGCGCCGGCGGCCGCCGCCACTTCACGACGGCGGGCGGCTGTCTCGGCTGGGGCGTGCCGAATGCCATCGGCGCGAAGATCGCACAGCCGAACCGGCAGGTCGTCGCACTGGTCGGCGACGGCAGCTTCCAGTTCGGCGTGCAGGCGCTCTGGACCGCGGTGCGCTACGAGGTGCCAATTGCCGTGGTCATCTGGAACAACGGCGCCTATCAGGCCAACCGCAAGTTTCTGCATCAGTACGGCGGACGCGCGGCCGCGACAGGCCGGTATCCGGGGTGCTCGCTGGACCACCCGCAGATCGATCACGCCGCGATTTGCAAGGCGTACGGCGTCGAGGCCGTGCGGGTCGAGGATCCCGCGAAGCTCACCGCCGCACTCGATCGCTGTTTCAAGACGGCGGCGGCTGGCCGGCCGTACGTCGTTGATGTCAAGATTGCCAGGCGGTACGGCGGCGCCGATTCCAGCTGGTTCGATTTCTTTTCCATTGCGCGCGGGATCGCGAGACAGAGCTAATCATGCACAGACGGGCATTTCTCACGACGGGCGGCATGGCGGCGATCGGCTTCGGCGTCTCGGCCTGTAGTCCGAATCCAAAGCCGAACCTCGCAGCGCGGCGACCGCCGGTGATGCTCGCTCCGGTCAAGGCCTCCTGGGATCGGGTAATTCGCACGACTGTTGGTCTGCGGCCGCATCGCGACGCCGGGTTCGTGCTGAAGGCCGACAAGCTCGACGACAAGCTGCTGGTCCACAACTACGGCCACGGCGGGGCGGGCATGTCGCTCGCCTGGGGCACGGGGCTGATGGCCGCGGAGTTCGCGACCGCGCATCCATCGCGCCAGGCCGCGGTGATTGGCTGCGGCTCGGTCGGCTTGACCTGTGCGCGGCAACTGCAGCGCCGTGGTTTCGACGTCACGATCTACGCCCTGGCGGTCCCGCCCAACGTAACGTCGAACATGTCGCTGGCCGGCTTCACCCCGGAATCGGGCCTCGTGGTCGCGGACAGGCGGACGCCCGAGTGGGATGCCCAGTACCGCCGCGCCGCTGACATCTCGTACCGGCAACTGCAACTGCTCGCCGGGCCGCACTTCGGCGTGTCGTGGCTGGATAACTATTCCTTGATGGAGACGCTCCGACAGCCGAACCCGGGTACGCCGGAGCGACCGAGCCTGATGGCCGGGCTGACCGCCGGGGAGGAAGTGCTCGGGCCGGGCGAGCATCCGTTCGCGACGAAGTATGCAGTGCGCTCGCCGCAGATCCGCATCGAACCGAACATCTATCTCGATAATCTCGTCCGCGATTTCCAGCTCTGGGGCGGCCACATCGTCATCCGCAAGTTCGAGTCGCCGCGCGAGCTCGCGGCGCTACGCGAGCCGATCGTGATCAACTGCACAGGACTCGGAGCGAAGGACCTGTTCGGCGACGAGGAGCTCATCCCGCTCAAGGGCCAGCTGACGGTGATGACGCCGCAGCCCGAGGTGAACTACCACACCAACGGCGGCGTCCCGCCCGTGCCGGGCGCGAGCCTCGGCATCCACATGATGGCGCGCAACGACGGCATCATCCTCGGCGGCACGTCCCAGCGCGGCGTGTGGACGCTCGAACCGGACGAAGCCGAGCGCAAGCGGGTGGTCGATTCGCACATCGCGGTGTTCAGTGCGATGAAGGGTGCGAGGGCGTAAACGACGTACAACGCAGAGCGCGCAACGCACGCAGACAATACGGTTCATTCAGAGCAACGAAAGAAGCTCGCGCGATCAGGCGCAGTAGCGCTTCACGATATCGATCAACAGCTCGACATCGAGCGGCTTGCTCAGCGTGGCGACCGCCCCCATCGCGGCGGCCCGCTGCTCGAGATCGATCGCCCCTGACATGACGGCAATCGGCACGTTGGCGACGGTCGGATCGCCGAGCTGCGCACGGCGGAACTCTTTGCCGCCCAGGCGCGGCATGGCGAGATCCAGAAGCACCAGGCAGGGCGTTTCGGGAGCCCGATGCCGCACGGTGCGCAGCAGGTGCAGTGCTTCGAGGCCATCCTCCGCCGCCACAGCATGAAAGCCGGCCGTCGCGAGAAGCTCGCGGAGCATCTCCCGCGTCTCGCGATCGTCTTCGACGATCAGGACATTTCCGGCAGGCATTCGGCTGGACTGTATCAAGTCCTGTACCGCCTCGGCAGTGTGGGCATATGCGTCTTGAACTGGCACACCGGCGGCTAATCGTGTCATGTTTCTACGCACATGACTGCTGAGCCTGCACCGCTTTCCTACGCCGAGTTCCAGCGCGTCGACATCCGCGTCGGCCGCATTGTCGCTGTCGACGATTTCCCGGAGGCCCGAAAACCGGCCTACAAGCTCCGCATCGACTTCGGCGGCGAGATCGGCGTCAGGAAGTCGTCAGCGCAGGCGACGACGCACTATTCCAAGGAGCAGTTGCTGCATCGGCTGGTGGTCGCCGTGGTCAACTTTCCACCGAAACAGATCGGTCCGTACATGTCGGAGGTGCTGACGCTGGGTGTGCCGGATGGGGCAGGCGGTGTCGTCTTGCTGGCGCCGGAGCGCGACGTGCCGCTTGGCGGGCGGCTGTTCTAAAAACAAAAGACCGGGGTTTTCTTTACGTGGTGGCCGCCTTCCGGGTGGCGCGGACGACCTGCACGAGCGACACGATGGTCAGCGCGATCGCGGCCGCGACGAAAAACATGACGATGTCGTGAAAGAGATCGGACTCGAGCCAGGACATGATGCGAGCGCCGTAGGCGAGGGCGAGTCCGGCCTCCAGGCCGAATCGGAGCAGACGGCAGACGATCAGCGTGATGAAGAAGGTCCGCGAACTGACGTCGAGCGCGCCGGCCGCGAGGACGAACGGCGTGAACGGAAACGGCGGCGGGATCAGATCCAGGACGGCGAGAGCGACGGCGCCGTTGTCGTGGATCCGCGCGCGAACGCGCGCCAGGCGCTTGCGTGGCAGCCAGCGTTCGAGCCCGCGCTCGCCGATCGTGCCGCCCATCCAGAAGGTGACCGCCGCGCCGGCCACCGATCCGGCGGTGGCGAGCAGCGGCACGATCCACCAGAGCCCGCGCAGGCGCGCGGCGAGGATGATGACCGAGGCGTCGATGCCGAAGGG
>Ga0310810_10007342_pt1 | contig 12570 bp, 13 predicted proteins | sample NCmetagenome_FD_207641 | JGI IMG/M metagenome (GOLD analysis project Ga0310810, IMG submission 207641) | Soil microbial communities from experimental microcosm in Duke University, North Carolina, United States - NC | ecosystem: Engineered > Artificial ecosystem > Soil microcosm > Unclassified ... | reverse complement strand
ACGACGGATCTCCTCGTCGCCACCGACGTCGCCGCCCGCGGGCTCGACGTGCAGCACGTCTCGCACGTCGTCAACTACGACGTGCCCAGCGCCGCGGAAGCCTACGTGCACCGCATCGGCCGCACGGGCCGCGCCGGACGCGAGGGCGTGGCCATCACCCTCGCCGAGCCGCGCGAGCACCGGCTGCTCCGCAACATCGAGCAGCAGACGAAGCAGAAGATCGAGATCGCCACCGTGCCGACGGTGGCGGACCTCCACGCGCGCCGCCTCGAGCTGACGCGCGCCTCCATTCGTGAGACCCTCCTCGCGGGCGATCTCGAGCGGTTCCGCGTCGTCGTCGACTCGCTCGCCCAGGAGTTCGACGTGATGGACGTCGCGGCCGCGGCGGTGCGGCTCGCCGACGCGCGCGAGGGCGGTCGCGACGAGGAGGAGATCCCCGACGTGGCCCTGCGTCCGGAACGCTCCGCACGAGGCGCAGCCAGGCCGGGACGAGAGAGGGCGCCGGCGGGGAAGGACACCGCCGCCGGCCGTCCCCGGCGCGGCAAGCGCGAGCCGATCACTCCCGAGTGGAACGTCGCGCGGCTCTATGTCGGCGCCGGCCGCCGCGCCAACGTTCGGCCGGCCGACCTCGTCGGCGCGATCGTCAACGAGGCCGGTGTCGATCCGCGAGCCATCGGCGCGATCCAGATCACCGACCGCTTCTCGCTCGTCGAAGTCCCCGACGAGATCGCCGACGACATCATCGGGAGCCTGCGCGCCACCACGATCAAAGGGCGGCGCGTGCCGGTCAGGCGCGATCGCGAGCCTGGCGGCGCGTGATGGACGCCCCTCGGTGCGCCCGGCTAGCTTCCTCGAAGCCGATCAGACGTCGCTCAATAGCTCGAGGAATCCTCATGCGTCCCTTCCGCTCACTCGCCATCGCCGCGCCGGCCCTGCTCTTCGTCGCCTGCCTTGGCAATGACACGATCACGAACCCGATTCTCGGCACCCCCATCGACTGCGAGACGCTCGCGACCACGCTCGCCGCGAGCGAGCCGACGCTCACCACGACGGCGAGCGGGTTGAAGTATCGCGACCAGCTCGTCGGCACCGGCCCGACCGTGGCCGCCGGCCAGCGCGTCGCGGTCCGCTACTCCGGCTGTCTCACCGACGGCACGAAGTTCGACGAGCGAAACGACGCCGCACCCGCGCTCCTGTTCACCGTGAGCGCCACGCCGCTCCAGGTCATTCCGGGATTCGACGAGGGGGTCATCGGCATGAAGGTCGGCGGCCGTCGGCAGCTCGTCATTCCCCCCGCCCTCGGATACGGCAACGTGGCGAACGGAGAGATTCCGCCCAATTCGACCCTCGTCTTCACCGTGGACCTCGTCGCCACCCAGTGACCGGGTCCGCTGGCCAGCCGGCCCGGGTCGGTTATATCATCGTGCGCGCGGCGGAGCACATCTCCGCCGCGCGCCGCACGATCTTCCGTCGATGATGTCCCGAGCCACCCACACCGAGTGACGATGCAGACTTACGTGTACTACATCGCCGAGAAGATACCCGGCGCCATGGAGATGCAGCGCTTCGCGCATCCCATCCACGTCGGGCTCGTGTCGGCGCGCGACCACGAGGCGGCCTACACGGCCGTGCTCGAGGACCTTCGCCCGACCTTCGCGACGGAGCCGCAACTGCTCGAAGTGCGTTTCGAGGCCGTCACGCCGCCGAAGTCCGGCACCGGCGTCTGGCTCCACGGCAAGCCGATCGACACCGACATCACCTTCACCTCCGCCGACTGACCGCCCTCCGGCGCGACGCTCCCGCTATGGCGCCGTGGCCCGCCGGACCAGTCGCAGGAGGAACAGCAGCACCACCGCGCCGATGAACGCGGTGAAGACCACTCCCGCCATTCCGCCGAACGGCGAACTGACGCCGAGCCGGCTGAATACCCAGCCGCCAACGAACGCGCCGACGATGCCGATGATGATGTCGCCGATCAGGCCGTATCCCGTTCCGCCCATCACGAGCGACGCGAGCACGCCGGCGATCAGTCCGACGATGATCCATGTGAGTAAGCTCATGCCAGTCTCCGGCCCGGGTGAGACGCCGACGAGGGGCAACTCACGTGCCTCCGTCGAGGCCGCCGTGCTCCGGCGCGCCGCCTGCCTTCTCGTCGGCTCGGCCCTTCTCCTCTCCGTTGCGTGCGCGCGGCCTGGGTCCGCGGGCGCCGCCGCGGGCCCCGCGGGCGAGCGCGTCACGGAGAGCGACGTCCACCGCCTCATCGCCGCGCTGAGCGACGACTCGCTCGAGGGCCGCATGACCGCCAGCCGCGGCTCGGCGCGCGCCGCCGCCATCATCGCCGAGGAGATGCGCCGTATCGGCCTCCAGCCGGCGGGCGACAGCGGCTACTTCCAGCGGGTGCCCGTCGGCCTGGTCTCGGCCGGCGGCGCGACGCGGCCCGTGCTCTTCGACGGCTTCGCCGCGCTCGATTCGCTGCCCGCCAGCCGCCGGCCGCCCGCGGTCAACGTCGTGGGCGTGCTCCGAGGCTCCGATGCCGCGGTGCGCGATTCGGCCGTTCTCATCGACGCGCACTACGACCACCTCGGGATCGGGGCGCCCGTGGGCGGCGACTCGATCTACAACGGCGCGGACGACGACGCGTCCGGAGTCGTCGCCGTGCTCGAGATCGCGCGAGCGCTCGCCGGAGGGCCGGCTCCGCGCCGCACGGTCATCTTCGCCGCGACGACGGGCGAGGAGGTCGGGCTCCTCGGCACGCGGTGGTACCTGCGGCATCCGGTCGTGCCGATCGCGCAGATGAGCGCGAACATGGAGATCGAGATGATCGGCCGCCCCGATTCGGCGGCGGGCGGTCCCGGCCGCGGGTGGCTCACCGGCTTCGATCGCTCCACGATGGGCGAGATGTTCGCGCAGGCCGGCCTCCCGATCGTCGCCGACAAGCGACTCGACCAGCACTTCTTCGAGCGCAGCGACAACATCGCCTTCGCGCGCCAGGGCGTTCCGGCGCACACGCTCTCCTCGTACGGCATGCACGACGACTATCACAAACCGAGCGACGATCTGGCGCATGTCGACATCGCGCACATGACCGCGGTGATCCGGGCGGGCGCCGCGGCTGCGCGCCTCCTCGCCGACGGACCCGCACCACGGTGGAACCCGAACGGCCGCCCCGAGCCGCGGAAGTAGCCGGCGCGCGTCCGCAGCACTCGAGCGTCGATGCGTTTTGCGAGAGTTCACTCGTGGTTGCATGCCGCATCGGCCGCGGCACGCTTCTTCGCTCGCAAGCACTCGCCGTTTCGGGGCCTGGTCGGTGCGTTTCCGACCGGCACGGAAGGTGAAAGCCGGAGTACGTCGGCGACGCACTGGCGTTCGCGGCGCCGATGCACGAGAATTCATTCGCGCAGCACCCGTCGAGACCGAGGCGCCGCCGGATCGTCCAACTAACGGGATCCGATGGAACGGCGGACCTGGTCCGGCGTAGTCACCTCTCCCTGCTGCCACACGGCTTCCATGCTGCACGTCCTTTTCGCGACAGCTCTGTCCGTCACGCCGGTCCTCCCGGCCGACAGCGTGCGTCCGGCAAATCGGGCCGGTACGGCACGTCCGGACACGACGCTGCTGACGCTGCCCACGCCCGCGATCTCGGCGCCTCCGGCGCCCGCGCCCCTGATCGTCGCGCCCGCCGCGCCGGTGACGAGCATCGTGCAGCACGTTCGCGAGATCCCGGTGCGTAGCGCCGGAGAACCGGCCCCGCGCGCGGTGGTCGTCCAGCAGTCGTCGAGCTCCCGCCCGGTCGCGCAGACGCCGGCACCGGTCTCCAGCACGGTCGCCTTGGCGCCGTCGAAGAGCACCGCGCCCGTCAGCCTCACGCCGGTTCCGGCGCCGGCCGCCGTTCCCGCCGATGCGTCGGCGGTGGCTGCGCCGAGCGCCGGCCCCACCAGCACGCGCATCGATGCGCGCACGGTCGTGAGCGTGAAGAGCTCCGTGACCACGGCGCCCCTCTACGCCGTCCCGATCCCCGCCGCCGGACTTCGCGTCCCCGCGCCGTCCATCGCGGACAGCATCGTAGTCTACAAGCACGAGCGGACGCTCACCCTCTACTATCGCGGCGTTCCGGTCCGCAGCTACTTCGTCGCCCTCGGCAGCAAGCCGGTCGGGGACAAGGTGCAGGCTGGCGACCGGCGCACGCCGGAAGGGCTGTTCCGCATCAACGCGCACAACCCGGCGAGCAAGTATCACCTCGCGCTGCGCATCTCCTATCCGGACGACGCGCATCGCGCGCGGGCCGCGGCGCTCGGGGTCGATCCGGGCGGCGACATCATGATCCACGGCCTCTCGCCCGAGTACTCCGCCGCGGGCAAGCAGCACCTCCAGAACGACTGGACCAACGGCTGCATCGCCCTGTCGAACCAGGAGATCGAGGAGATCTGGCGCGCCGTCCCCGACGGCACGCCCGTGCAGATCAAGCCGTAGCTCTGGCGTGGCGAGCGTCAGAATCACCTACTGCCCGCGCTGCCGCTGGCTCCTTCGCGCGGCGTGGATGGCTCAGGAGCTTCTCGTCACCTTCGAGCGCGAGCTCACCGAGGTGGCGCTCCGGCCGGGCGAGGAAGGCGTCTTCCAGATCGACGTCGACGGCGAGACGGTCTGGTCGCGGCACACCGAAGGACGCTTCCCCGAGCTCAAGGAGCTGAAGCAGCGCGTCCGCGACCGGGTCGCTCCCGACCGGCCCCTCGGCCACTCCGAGCGCGGAGCGTGACCCGCTTCGCCTGACCGGATGGCGAGGCGCACGCCGTGGAACCTCGAACCGCCGTACGGAGTTGGCTCGCCATGGATCTGGCCACCGCGTTCGTCGCGCGCTCGCGATACCATCTCGCTTCGGAATATCCCGCCAAGATCGAGCGCTGCCTCGCCGTGCTCCCCGCCGCGGCGCTCTGGCGTCGCGACGACTCCACGGAGAACAGCGTCGGCAACCTGCTGCTCCACCTCTCCGGCAACGTCTGTCAATGGATCGTCAGCGGTGTCGGCGGCGCGCGCGATGCGAGGCTGCGCAGCGCGGAGTTCGACGCGCGCGAGGGTGACGACGCCGCGACGCTCATGGCCCGGCTGCGCGGCACGCTGGACGAAGCCGACGCCGTGCTCGCCGCGCTCGATGCCGAGCGTCTCCTCCAGCCGGTGACGATCCAGGGTCGCGACGTGACCGTGCTCGACGCCGTGTATCACGTCGTCGAGCACTTCTCCATGCACACGGGGCAGATCATCCTGCTCGCGAAGCGCTACGCGCCGGGGCGCGTGCGCTTCTACGAGGATGCCGGCGGTCTCGCGACCCCGCTGTTCTAGTAGATGTAGACCTTCGTTCCGACGGGGACGTTCTCGTACAGCCACTCGATGTCGTCGTCGTGCAGGCGCACGCACCCGTGCGTCACCGCGGCGCCGATCGAGCGCGCGTACGGCGTCCCGTGGAGCAGGTAGCCGTCGCCCAGGTCGAGGCGATAGTGTCCGAGCTCGCCCTTGATGGTGCGATGCTTGGTCCCCTGCGGGGGGATGAACAGCGTGTTGTCGAACACCACATGCTCGTCGAGCACGAGGGGCACGAACGTCTTGGTGCCGGGCCGGATGATCCCGACTTCGTCACCCTTGGACGTGAGGATGGTGCCGTCCTTCAGCTTGATGCGCTGGCCGGCGGACATCGACCGGAGCTTGAGGCCGTGCTCGAGGGCCACCTCCGCGTAGTGCCACTCGGGAGGTGTCCACACCGGGTCCTTCTCCTTGCCGCGCACGGTGCGCACGCCGCGCGGCGTCTCGAACCGCCAGCTCCGGCCGCCGTAGGTCAGTGTGGAGTTCATCGCGGTCGCGGCCGATGCCACGCGCAGCGTGTCGTCGCGATCGAGCACGTACAGCTCGTGCGCGAACAGGTCGACGACGATCCGATAGCCCGTCGAGCGCTCGGCCACGCGGCGCGCGTTCCGCCACTCCAGGCTGTCGCGGCGCGACTTGAAGTTGCGCACCACGGGGACGGGCACCGCCGGCTCGGCGCTGCCACTGTCGGCCGTCGAGGGCTCGCTGTCGGGCGCGGCGGCGGTCGAGAGGGTGTCGTCGGCGCGCGCGCCCGGCCTGTGGAGCAGGGACACGAACCAGTTGCGGCCGTTCCTGGCCTGCACGGAGGCGCGGGCGGAGTCCGCGGAGACTTCGTGCGTCACCTCGGCACCCTGGGCGGCCGCGAGGGAGGTAGCGGTGGCGAGCAGTAGCGAGCTCAGCCGGAGGGAACGAAGCACAGGCAGCGACATAGTGGGAAACTACACTGCGGGGGGCGTGAAGTTCACGCCCCCCGCAGGATGAATCTCGGCCGGAAGCGCTTAGAAGTTGAGTCCGAGCACCACCGGGACATACGCCGTCTGGTTGCCGTCGGTGTTGATACTGACGTACTTCGACTCGATAAAGAAACGTCCGAGCGTGATGCCAGCGCCGACATCCCAGTGATAGAACAGGCTCTTGTCGCTGAGGTCCGTCGTACGGGCGTAGGAGCCAGCACCCGTGTAGGTGTCCTTACCGGCCGTCACGAGCTCACGATCGTCGTTCGTGATGTAGGGCGTGAAGTCCGTGAACTTGTCGATACCGCCGCCGCCCAGGAAGTAGATCTGCGGGTTCACAGGGCTCTTCCGATCGAGCGGGAAGCGGAGGACGATGTTCGCCGACCCCTGGATCAGCTTCGTGCCGGGGCAGCTGCTGCAGCCTTCGTCCCGGTTGCCGAACGCGACCCAGTCACCATCGAGCCGGATCCCGAACGCGCTCGCGCCGGGGAACACGCCGAGGTGCGCGTGCACGTCGTACCCGTCATGAATCACGTTGCGGAAGTCGGCGGTCGGGAACGCCGCGCCCACGCCGATACCGAACTGCCACGTCCCGAGCGGCTGCAGCGGCAGCTCTTCCACCCGCGTCACCGTGTCCACCCGCGTCACCGTCACCGTATCCGTACGCGTCTGAACGACAGTGTCCGTGCGAACGATCGTGACCGTATCCGTCCTCGCCACCACGGGCGCCGCTCCCTCCTTACGAACCGGGATGCGCGTCTGCGAGCGCGCGCGGGTGGTGTCCTGAGCCAGAGCCGTCACGGCACCGCCGAGGGTGATGGCGGCTGCGAGGCCGATTGCAACCAACGCTGAGTTCCGATTCTTCATCCTTGTCCTCCGTCGCCTTCGCCCAATTTTTTCGTCGTCCCGCGGGCGAGGTTGCGGGCGCGGCGAGAATCGCCGCCTGCTGCCGGACTCGGGGAATGGCAGACCGCGTGCCGTGGACGCGGAAAATCGCGAGAAAAAGGGGACCGGACAGGCGGGTACAACTGTTCACCCCCTCCTTCCGGCGATCCTTGGTACAGCCGGATGCGCCCCAGACCCACTGCCTGCGACCGAGCCGGCCTACGAACCGGGTAAGGTAATTGATGTGAGCGCAAGGTACAGCGGTGAAACCGACTACATCGCCATCCCGTCGCCGCGCATCCCAGCGTAGACCCCACATCCGGACGATCCGTCATCCTCGCCGCGAATGCCCGCTGAATCACCGCGCCGCGCCCGCGGCCGCGCGCTCCCCACCGCGCCGCCACCGCCGCCGACTCGCGACGCGAGGTGATTATATTGCATTCGTTCGCCCGAGCGCCCTCGACGTCTTCCCTCGAATCGATGCCCGAGAATCGCCTCCAGCGGCTGCACGACGCCGGCCAGTCCATCTGGCTCGACTTCATCGACCGGTCGATCCTCCGCAACGGCGAGCTGCAGCGCCGCATCCGGGACGACGCGCTCACCGGCATGACGTCCAACCCGACGATCTTCGAGAAGGCGCTCGCCGAGGGGCACCTCTACGACGACCAGCTCGCGGCCGCACCCGCCGGCTCCACGGCCATGGAGCTGTTCGAGCTCGTCGAGACCACCGACGTGCGCGACGCGTGCGACATCTTCAAGCCGGTCTTCGAGCGCGCCGGCGGCGCCGACGGCTTCGTCTCCATCGAGGTCTCCCCCGCCTCGGCGAACGACGCCGACGCCACCGTCGCCGAGGCCCAGCGCCTCTGGGCCACGGTCGATCGGCCAAACGTCATGATCAAGGTGCCGGGCACGGAGCAGGGTGCGCTCGCCGTCCGGCAGCTCACCGCGGCCGGCGTGAACGTGAACATCACGCTGCTCTTCGCCATCGAAGCGCATCGCAGCGTGATCGAGGCGTACCTGGCCGGCCTCGAGGATCGCGTCCGCGCCGGCAAGCCGATCGATCGCATCGCGTCGGTCGCCTCGTTCTTCGTCAGCCGCGTCGACACGGAAGTCGACAAGCGGCTCGACGCGCTCGCCGCGTCCGCGACCGGCGCGGAGCGCGAGCGCATCCTCGCGCTCCGCGGCCGCGCGGCGATCGCCAACGCGCAGCTCGCGTACCAGCTCTTCCGCGACGAGTTCTCTTCGCCGCGGTGGGCGCCGCTCGCCGCGGCGGGCGCGCGACTGCAGCGTCCCCTGTGGGCCAGCACGAGCACGAAGAACCCGGCCTATCGCGACGTGATCTACGTCGAGCAGCTCATCGGGCCGGACACGGTGAACACGATGCCGCCGGCGACGATCGCTGCCTTCCACGATCACGGCATGGTCGAACGCACCGTCGACGCGGACGTCGACGCCGCCAGACGAACGATCGCCGACCTCGGGGCGGTCGGTGTGGACCTCGACGACGTCACGGCGACCCTCCTTCGCCAGGGACTCGCGAGCTTCCAGAAGAGCTTCGACACCCTCGTCGCGGGTCTCGAGAAGAAGAGCGCGGCGCTCGGACGCGAGATGGCGTCGAGCCGCTGACCCTCCCCGGGCGCGCGTCGGGGCGGGGCAGCACCGCCGGCGACGCGCCCCGCCCCCGACACCCCCGAACCCAGTTCCGTGGCTTTCCCGCGCACCAAGATCGTCTGCACGCTCGGTCCGTCCACCGCGTCGCGCGAGACGCTGAGCAGCCTCATGGAAGCCGGGCTCAATGTGGCCCGCCTCAACTTCTCCCACGGCACGCACGAGCAGCACGCCGAAACCGTCGCCCTCGTCCGCTCCACCGCCTCGCAGCTCGGCCGGCCCGTCGCCATCCTCGGCGACCTCCAGGGACCACGCATCCGGATCGGTGATCTCGCCGCGCCGCGCACCGTCCGCGACGGCGAGGACATCGTGCTCGTCGCCGGCGAGGACGCCACCGGCGAGGAGTTCCCCACCACCTACGAAGGTCTCTGCGACGACGTCCGCGTCGGCGACCGCATTCTCGTCGACGACGGGCTGATCGAGCTCGTGACCCTCGACGTGTCGGGCCGCCGCGTGCACTGCCGCGTGCTGCACGGCGGCACGATCAAGAGCCACAAGGGGATGAACCTGCCCGGCGTCGCCGTCAGCGCGCCCTCGATCACCGAGAAGGACTGGGCCGACGTCGCCTTCGCGGTCGAGCACAAGCTCGAGTACGTCGCACTCAGCTTCGTCCGCCGCGCCGCCGACATCGCCGAGCTGCGCACGAAGATCCCGAAGGAGATGCTCGTCGTCGCCAAGATCGAGAAGGATTCGGCGCTCGACAACATCGAGAGCATCATCCATGCGTCCGACGCCGTCATGGTCGCCCGGGGCGACCTCGGCGTCGAGCTGCCCTTCGAGGAGGTGCCGATCGCCCAGAAGCGCATCATCGCCCTCGCGAACCGGCTCGGCCGTCCGGTGATCACGGCGACGCAGATGCTCGAGTCGATGATCAACAACCCACGTCCGACGCGCGCGGAGGCGAGCGACGTGGCCAATGCGATTCTCGACGGCACCGACGCCGTGATGCTTTCCGCGGAGACGGCCGCCGGCCAGTATCCGCGGCTCGCGGTCGAGGCGATGGCCCGCATCATCCAGGAGATCGAGAAGCATCCGCCCGTGTGGCGCTCCGACGAGCGCGCGGCCCCGGTGAGCGCCCTTCCCACCGAGATGGCGATCGCCGCCGCCGCAACCTCCGCCGTACGGAGTCTCGGCGCGCCCTGTCTCATCGTCTTCACCAAGAGCGGCTTCTCGGCGCGCATCATCGCCTCGCACCGGCCCGGCGTGCCGATCCTCGTCCTCACGGACCAGGAGCGCACCTACCGCCAGCTCGCGCTCGTGTGGGGCGTCGTGCCGTGTCTCGTCCGGCACTGCGATACCTACGCCGATACGGTGGTTCTTGCCCTCGACGCCGTGCGGTCGCGCGGTCTCGCGCGCGAGGGCGACCGCGTCGTCGTCACCGCCGGCGTGCCGTTCGACACTCCGGGTACCACGAACCTCATGAAGGTCGAGACGGTATGACGCCGCGCCGGACGGTGGCCCGCCGAGCGTGAAGCTCACCTTTCTCGGCACGGGGACCAGCTTCGGGATTCCGCAGCTCGGGTGCGGCTGCGCCGTCTGCCACTCCACCGATCCACGAGACCGCCGCTCGCGCGTCGGCGCCGCCGTCGAGACGGACGCCGGCGCGATCATGCTCATCGACACGCCCCCCGAGCTCCGGCTCCAGCTCCTGCAGACGGGCATCACGCGCGTGGACGCCGTGCTCTACACGCATCTGCACGCCGACCACACCCATGGCATCGACGACCTGCGCGCCATCACCGCGCGGCGCGACGTGCATCTTCCGATGTACGGCTCCGCCGAGACGCTCGACGGATTGCGGCAGAAGTTCGACTACATCTTCGACGACAGCATCCAGCCGCTGCCCGGCACGTCCAAGCCGCAGGGGCGGCTCATCCCGCTCGAGCCGGGCGTTCCGGTGCGCATCGCCGACGTCGACGTCACCGCCGTGGCGGTGCCGCACGGCAATGCGACGGTGTACGCGTACCGCATCGGGCCACTTGCCTACGTGACGGATGCCAAGTCGATGCCCGACACGGCGATCGCCGCGCTTCGCGGCGCGCGCGTGCTCGTGATCAACGCGCTGTTCCGCGTGCCGCACCCGTCGCACCTGAGTCTCCCCGAGGCCATCGCCGCGTCGCGTGCCATCGGTGCCGAGCGGACGTACCTGACGCACCTCACCCACGACAACTTCCACGCCGCGCTCGCGGCGGAGCTGCCCGCCGGCATCTCTCCCGCGTACGACGGCCTCTCCGTGACGATCTGAGATGTCCATCCGCCTGGACTACACGAACATGATGGCCCCGCCGATCGACGGCGGCATCGCCGACGCCGAGTGGCGCGAGGTCGCGCTCCGCTTCACCCGCGCGTACGAGGGCGTCGAAGCCGAGCGTGCCTCGGGGACGCTGGGCTTCTTCGCGCTGCCCGACGACCGCGCGCTGCACCGGCAGACGCTCGACTACGTGGCGACGGTGAAGGCGCGCCCGGGCGAGCTGCGCGACGTCGTCGTGCTCGGCATCGGCGGCTCGGCGCTCGGGCCGATCGCGTTGCGCACGGCGCTTCGCCCGCCGCACTGGAACCTGCTCGACGACGCGGCTCGAGGCGGCGAGCCGCGCCTCCACGTGCTCGACAACGTCGATCCGGCGAACATCGCGGCACTGCTCGACCGGCTCGATCTTCGCCGCTCGCTCTTCGTCGTCATCTCGAAGTCCGGCGGCACGGCGGAGACGATGGCGCAGTATCTCGTCGTCCGCGCGCGGCTCGACGCGGCGCTCGGCGTGCCCGCGGCCCGCGAGCGGCTGGTGTTCGTGACCGATCCGCAGAAGGGAGCGTTGAGGACGATCGCCCGTGCCGAGAAGATCGCCGCGCTCGACATCCCGCCGAGCGTCGGCGGCCGGTTCAGCGTGCTCACACCCGTGGGCATCCTCCCCGCTGCGCTCATCGGCATCGATACCGGAGAGCTGCTCGCCGGCGCCGCGGAGATGCGCGCGCGCTGCGCGTCGGGCGCGCTCGGCTCGAACATCGCCGGCGTGTGGGCGGCGCTCCAGTTCCTCGCCGACACGAAGCACGGCCGCCACATCCACGTGCTCATGCCGTACAGCGACGCGTTGCGCGACATGGCCGACTGGTTCGTGCAGCTGTGGGCGGAAAGCCTCGGCAAGCATCGCGAGCCGGGCGACGCCGGCGTCGGGCCCACCCCGCTCGGGGCGCTCGGCGCCACCGACCAGCACAGCAAGGTGCAGCTCTTCATGGAGGGCCCGGGCGACAAGACGGTGACGTTCATCTCGGTCGCGCACCCCGGCGCCGACGTCGAGATCCCGCGGTTGCACGGCGACGTGCCGGAGCTGGCGTATCTCGGCGGGCACCGGCTCGGCGAGCTGCTCGACATCGAGCGTCGCGCCACCGCGGGTGCGCTCGCGCGGCGCGGCCGTCCGAACATGACGCTCACGCTGGATCGCGTGGATCCGTTTCACGTCGGCGGCCTGCTCATGTTCCTCGAGATCGCGACGGCGTACGCCGGACGGCTCTACGGCGTGAACGCCTTCGACCAGCCCGGCGTGGAGCTCGGCAAGCAGTTCACGTACGCCATGCTCGGGCGAGCCGACGCCGACGCGGCGCGCCGCGAGTGGGAGCTGCTGCCGAAGCCCGATCCCGCGCGCGTGCTCTGACGCGCGACGCGCGGGCGCGGGCTTGCGACCCCTCCCTCGCCCGACGAGCTTCACCTGTATCCATA
>Ga0310810_10007341_pt1 | contig 12571 bp, 10 predicted proteins | sample NCmetagenome_FD_207641 | JGI IMG/M metagenome (GOLD analysis project Ga0310810, IMG submission 207641) | Soil microbial communities from experimental microcosm in Duke University, North Carolina, United States - NC | ecosystem: Engineered > Artificial ecosystem > Soil microcosm > Unclassified ... | reverse complement strand
CCGCTCAGCGGTCGACGGCGCGGGAGCCATGTATACATGGATCGCGTCTTCCTGTTGTCCCCCGCTCACGTGGGAGGGAAGCGGGCGGAGCTGCTGCTGCGTGACGGGGCGGCGTTCCCGCTGGCCGCTCGGCTCCGGGGACCGGAAGGCATCGCGCTGGGCGAGGCATTCAGCTTCATGAGCGGCCTCTATTTCCGCGGCAAGTTGGCCTACGCGCGACAGTTCGGCCGCCCGCCCGAGGGACTGGCGGGAGCGTTGGTGATCACCGCCAACCGGGGCCTCCTGCCGGCCGACACTCCGGTCCGTCCCGACGATCTCCGCGCGCTCGGGCTGGTGGACATCCGGTCCACCGATCCGCGTTACCGTGCGCCGCTCCTCGCCGACCTCGACCGTCTGCGCTCCATGCCGGATCTCGACCCGGTGCTGCTGGGGAGCGTGGCGACCGGCAAGTACGTGGATGTGCTGCTCGAGGCCTTGGGCGACCGGCTCCGATTTCCGCCGGCGTTCGTGGGCCGCGGTGACATGAGCCGGGGCGGGCTGTTGCTTCGCGCGGCGCGCAGCGGAGTGGAGCTGGATTACATCGCGGTGCATGGCGCAGACCGGCGCGGGCCGAGGCCGCCTCGGCTGGAGCCCGTCGCAGTGACCCCCGTCGGGCGGCCGGACAAGGCCCGCCGCGGTGCCGGATGAGACAATCGCGGTGATGGGTGTCACCTATCGAATCGCGACCCCGCTATATGCTGTCCTGGGCCGCACGGACGCGGCGTGAATTGACAGCTATGGAGGGTGGTATGGCAAGCAATCGGACCTGGAACGACGAAGACAAGTTCTGGCGCAGCAGCTTCTCGTCCCGGCCCTACGCTGCGGGCGGGACCTACGAGGAATTCCAGCCCGGCTATCGCTACGGCTTCGAGTCGGGGGCCCACCACATGGGCCGCAGCTGGAACGACGTCGAGCCCGACCTCAGGGCGGGGTACGACAAATATCAGTTCCGGGGCAATTCGGCGTGGGACCACATCAAGGACGCGGTCCGCGACGCCTGGCACCGGGTAACGGGTCAGAAGGACCTGGATGCCGACCGGATGAGTGAGTCGAACGTGAGCAACATCAGTCGCGGGAAGACGCTGTAGCAGGCGCAGTTCGCGGCAGGCAACTGGGCGCAAGGAATTGAGAGGTACGATCGCCGGCGGGCTGGCGACTCGGACAACTCGATTCCTTGCGTCCTGCTTTTACCGAATCACTCCCAGGACCCGCTCTCCTCCCGCCTCCCGGAATACCGCCGCCGAGGCGGCGCTCTCCTCCTCGGCACGGTGCAGAAGGCGAACGAAAGTCGGATCCCCGCGGAGACTGTCGAGCCAAGGATCCTGCAGGAGAACCTGGGGACAGGTGAACCCGCCGGTGACGACCCTCTCGAGCATGTCGAGCGCCTCCGGGCGGGCACCGACGAACGCGAGCTCGCGAGCGATCAGGTACAGTCCTTCCGGATCGTGGAATTCGGTCCCCAGCAGTTCGCGGGACGCCAGGATGCACTCCTCGCGCTTGCCCTGCATCGCGGCCCGAAGCGTGGTGAGGAAGGTCCACTCGCCGCCGGTGGGGAGCTGCTCTTCCAGTCGGATCACCCCCTCCAACGCCTCGTCGTGGCGCCCCAGCATCCAGAGGCTCATGTTGCGCAGCACCTGAAGGTCTTCCAAGTCGGTAAACAGAGCCTGCTCGTAGCGGCCCAGCATCCAGTAGGTGTAGTGCACGCTGGTGCGGATGCCGGGGTCGATTCGCCGGGCGCGCCGGTCGGCCTCGAGGGATGCGTCGAGCAAGCCGCAGAAGCGGCAGGCGACCACGAGGCCGGCGTACAGCTCGGGATCGGCGGCGCCGTATCGGGTGAGCCCCAGCAGTCGGCGCATCGCGCTCCGCGCCCCGGCGAACTCTTCGATCTCGAAGAAGGTGTAGAGGTTGTGCGCCAGTGGCAGGTCGGGGTTGAGCTCCAGCGCCCGGCGGAAGGCCGCCTCGGCCGCCGCGATGTTCTCCTTGGGATCGCCGGTCTGGTACTTGGCCATCACCCGGTAGACCCGGCCGAGCCGGGCCCAGGCCGGCGCGTACTTGGGGTCGAGCTCGACGCAGCGCCGGTACAGGTCGCGCGCGGCGATGAGCCGGCTCGGGTTGGTGGACTCGCCGAGGGTGTTGGCCCGGAGGTAGTGCTCATACGCCTCGGCGCTGGCCGGGACGTCGTGCCGGAGCGCCGCGCGATCGCGGGCGCTGAGCGGGATGGCGAGGGCGTCAACGATCTCGCTGGTCAGGTCGTCCTGGAGCTTGAAGATGTCGGTCAGCGCCACCTGGGCGACCCGGGAGATCACCACCGTCCCACCCGGGGTCTCGACCAGCTGAATCGAGACCCGCACCTGGTCGCCCGCCCGGAGCAGCGTCCCCATCAGCGCCACGTCCACACCGGCCTCAGCGGCGAGCGCCTTGAGATCGGGGGTCCCCTCCGCGAACCGCGCCGCCACAGCGGTGCTCCGCACCGTGAGTGTCTCCAGCGCGCTGAGCGAGCTGGAGATCGCCTCGGGAAGGCCTGAGGCCAGGAAGTCGATCTCGGGGTCGGGCCGGAGCACCTTGAACGGCAAGACAATGAGTCGGGTGACGGTGCGCACCTGGCGGGTCGGTCCGGTGTCGACCAGGGCCAGCGCGTCGCGGACCGCCTGGGCCATGGCCCCGACGTCCTGCCAGCGATCCGCGGGGTGCTTGGCCAGGGCACGCTGGATCACGCGGTCGGCCGCGATCACATCCGCCTCGCCGACAAGCGGAGGAGGCTGCTCGCTGAGTACCGCGTTGTAGACCGCGGGGAGGGTGCTCCCGGAGAACGCCGGACGCCCGGTCAGCATCTCGAACAGAATGGCGCCCAGGCAGAAGATGTCGGTCGGTGGGCCGATGGGATCGTCCGAGAGCATCTCGGGCGCCATATAGCGAGGCGTGCCGAGGATGGTGCCGCTGCGGGTGACCTCGAGATCGCCCGCCGACAGCGCGGGCGGACGAGCCAGGCCGAAGTCGAGCAGCTTCACCCCGTGGGGGGTGAGGAAGACGTTCGAGGGTTTGAGATCGCGGTGCACTATGCCGCGCGCGTGCATCGCCTCCAGCGCCGCCAGGATTCCCAGACTGATCTGAAGCGCCTCGTTGACGGCGATCGGCCCTCGCGCCACCCGCGCGCCGAGGGTCTCGCCATCGAGCAGCTCCATGACGACGAAGAGCTCCTCGCCCTCCTGGCCCAGCTCGTAGACCTGACAGATGTTGGGATGACTGATGCCGGCGGCGGTCCGGGCCTCGCGGACGAGGCGATCGCGGAGGGTCGCGTCCCCGCTGAACGTCCGAACCCGTTTGATCGCGACCAGGCGGCCCAGGCGCTCGTCCCGAGCCTCGTAGACTACCCCCATGCCACCCTCGCCCAGCTTCCGGGTGAGGACGTAATGGCGAATGGTCTCGAGCTTGGGTGCGGGGGGGGCGGCGGGCTCGGAGGCCCGCTTGAGCCAGCCGAACATGGGATAAAGGTAGGAGGCTAGGAGGGTTGGTGGCTAGGAGCGAGGGCCCAGGGGCGCAGCGAGGATGAATCGGAGGACGGGGCCGGGGGCGCCGGGGATTGAGCCGATTCCGGGACGGGCGGCGTATACCAGAATGAAGGGCCCGGTGGTCGGGCCCGGAGTCCTGGCCTGGAAAGGAGGTCGCCGATGCATGCACCCGTCTTTGGGCTCAGCACCACGCCCGTGGCGGAGATCAAGTCCGAGCTGCGGCTGCAGCTCGAGCGCGATCTGCTGGCGCTGGTCTACCGGTCGCCCCGCTGACGCGCGACGGGCGCGACCGGGCCCATGCGCTCAGCGCGGCGTCCAGTTCGGCGCCACGCTGAACAAGCCGTCCACGACGCCGATCCGGTAGGCGATGAACAGGCCGAACGCCACGCTGACTAGTCCCGCCGCCACCCGCAGTCCGCGCTGCATCGTGGCCACTCGGGCGCCCGCCCGGGCGAAGGGCCACGCCAGGGCCGCGGTGACGAGCATCATTCCGGCAACGGTGCCGACGCCGAAGACCAGCAGGTACAGCATCGCCCACCAGGGGTCGCGGATGGTCGCCAGCACAAGCAGCGCGACGGCTGCCGACCCCGCGAGCCCATGCACCACTCCTACGACCAGCGGCCGAACCAGACGATAGGTCCCGAGGCCGCCGAGGCAACGGTCGAGGCGGGCCAGCGGAGTCTGGTCCGCCCCATGCGGATGCGACTCGGGATGATGCCCGTGCGCGTGGGTGTGGACGTAGTCGCCGTGGGGATGGGCGTGCACGTGGACCGGCTCGTGGTCGTGCCCACCCTTGGCTTCCGTCGGCCGCACGTTGGGCGCCCGGTCCGACAACGTGGCGAAGCCTAGCACGACCAGCATGACCCCTACCGCCAGCTCGAGCGCGAGGCCGACCCGGGCCGGTATGACCCAGCCGAGCAGGACGATACCGGCGCCGACCACGAGAATCGTGAGGGTGTGGCCCATGCCCCACACAGCGCCGATCAAGGCGCCGCCGGTCCGGCTCCGATGCCGGGTGACGATCGTGCTGACGGCGATGACGTGGTCGGGGTCGGTCGCGTGCCGCATGCCGAGAAAGAATCCGAGCAGCGCGATGGCGAGAGAGTCGTGCATGGGGGAAGATGGTCGCCAGGTGCCTCGGCGGCTAGGTGGCTACGACGGCCCAGCCTCAATGCAGAGGATCCCAGACCTACCGACGAATCAGTCCATGTAGTAGCGCTGGTTGTACTCGACGAAATCGAGACATGAGACCTCCAGTCGTAGGTTCGGCCACCGAGGTAACAAATCAGTCACGACGGTTGCAGGTGGATTGCCGCCCCGGCGGCCGACACACACCTTAGCCCTCGGACCCTTCCCTACAGTCTCACGCCAGACCGGGCTGGCACGCCTTCCGGTTGTCGGCGTCGAACGGAGATCTCATGAGTGACGATCAACCGATTCAACTCCCGCTCACGCCAGAGCAACAGGAGCTGATCCATCGGCTCACCGGCGAGCACGCCAACGTGCTCGAGCTGGCCCTTGGCCAGGGCGACGGCAGCTCCGGTACCGGACACGGGATCAACTTCAACTGGCGGATCTCGGTGGATTCGGGCATCCCCAGACAGCAGTGGACGTTCGGCCTCCCCAAACGTCCCGCCCCGGATCCGGGCAGCGCGACCTGACCGTCCCACCACCTCCTCCTTCCCTTTCGCTGCCCGGAACGCGCCGGCCTAGCGGCCGGCCTTCTTTTTTCCTTGACCCTCCTTGGGGGGCGGCCGTGACCGCGGCAGCCGCGGGTGAGACGGGCCCGCTTAACGGGCGGGACTGCCCCGCGTCCACCATCCTCAGGCGCACCCCGCCGGCTCGTCCGGCGCGGACGGAGCGCCCGTAACCGCCACAGTCCCATAGCAGAGGATGGTATGCACCGACCGCTGTCCCTCGCCCTCGCGCTCGTCACCGCCGGCCTGCTTGGCACCGCCACCCAGGCCTCGGCCCAGCAGAAGACCACCCCAACCACCCCCACGGCCACCGCGAGCCACCCCGATTCGGCCATGTGGCATATGAACCCGGCCGAGCGGCTGTTGAGCAAGAAATCCGACCTCAAGCTCACCGACGACCAGGTGAAGAAGCTCGACAAGCTCCAGACCAAGTTCGCCGGCCAGACCCTGCCCGACACCGGCCAGGCCGCCTGGAAGGCCCGGAAGGAGCAGAGCAAGGAGGCCATGGCGGTGCTGACCAAGGAGCAGCAGGAGAAGGTGAAGAGCATGCATGCCGAGCATCATGCGGCCTACAAGCACCAGGGCCATCAGGGGAGCGCCGCGGCGGACACCGCCAAGTCCTAGCGACTCCCACAAACGAACGAGCCGGCCGCCTCAAGGGCGACCGGCTCGTCGTCGTTGGTCCGACCGAGGCTACTGGTTCCCGGCCTCGCCCTCCTCCACCTCGAGTCCGTCCAGCGCCGCTTTGAGGTCGCAGGCCAGCTGCCGTTCCCGCCGCAGCGAATTGATCAGCGCCTCGGCCTGCTTCATCTGGAGCGCGAGCGCCCCGGCCGACTCCATCGCGTGGTCCACGACGGTCTTCTGGGCCTGGAGTGTCTCCACGGTGCTGCGGATCCCCAGAGCCAGCGCCTCCGCCCGCGCCAGGCGCTGCTCCGCCCGGTCGAGCTGGCGCTTGCGGGCCTCGAAATCCTGCAGCGAGGACTCGGTGGCCGCGAACTGGGCCTGGGTCTCGATCAGGATCGCTCGGGTCTCCTCGATGCCGCGCCGCGCCGAGCCGATCGCCTGCACGTGGTCCACTGCGCTCTCGGCGAGCTCGAAGACGTGCTTGACCTGGGCCTCGAGCGCCTCGACCGCGGCCTGGCGGGCCAGGGTCTGGTCCAGCGCCTTGGCCGCCTCGCGCTGGGCCGACTCGTAGCGGTCGAGCAGCCCCTCGAAGGTGGTGAGCTGTCGCTCGACCTTCTTGAGCGCCTCGGCCCGGGTCTCCAGCTCGCCGGCCTTGCTGGTGAGCTGGTCGGCCCGCTGCTCCGCCTTGCCCAGGGATGCGCCGACCGCCGTGTTGACCTCCTCGAGCCGCTGCGCCGTCTCGGCCGCCTCCTGCCGCAGGGTGCTCGCCTTGGCGAGGTGCTCGGTGGCCTTGTCCAGCGCGCCCTGCCGCTGCTCCAGCTCCTGGCCCAGCATCCGGATCTGCTCCTGCAGCTCGTCGAGCTGCTGGGTCCGGCTCTCGAGCCCGCGCACCGAGTCATCGACCGTCGAGACGCGGCGGTCCATCGCGCCGACCGACTCGGTGACCTGCTCCATGGTGCCCGCGACCCGCTCGGCCTCGTCGGCCCGGGAGGAGAGCTGCCCGAAGCGCTTCTCGGCGCCTTCCATCCGGCCGCGGAGGCCGTCGGTCCGCTCCGAGAGCTCGGCGCCCACGGCGGTCAGGTCACTCAGCTTGCGGGCGACCTCGAGCAGCGCGTCGCGCCGGGCGTCGATCTCGCCCATCGAAGCCTTGACCTGGTCCACTTCGCCCCGGATCCGCTCCACCGCCGGCTCCATGCCGCTCAGCTCCTGCACCTGCGCCTGCACCTTCTTGGTCCAGGCATCGGCGGTCTGGAGCCAGGCCTGCACGTCGCTGTGCCCCTCGCGGAGCCGGCTCATCTCCTCGTAGGCCACCCGCATCTGCTCCAGCCCGTCGGCCATCATCTCCTTCACGCTCTTGAGTGAGGCCAGGTCGCGCACCGAGTCCTCGATCCCCGGGCGCAGCTCCTCGATCCGGCGCACCCGGTCGCCGATCTCGCCGGCCGATGAGCTCATCCGCTCCACCTCGCCGCGCAGGGCGCTGATCCGCTGCTCCTCGACCAGGAGCCGGCCCAGCTCAGCGGAGAGCTCGCCGGCGCGCTCGCCGGCCGCCTTGACCTGGCTGGTGACCGCGGCGGTGCCCTGGCTCGCCGCGTCGAGCACGGCGAAGCGGGCCTCGCACTCCTTCACCGCGTTGCGCAGGTCGGCGACCCGCTCGCTCACCGCATGCAGGCCGCGGTGCTCCAGCTCGAAGCTCTCGCTGCTCTTCCGCATCTGCTCGCGAAGATCGTTGAGCGCGACCCGGGCGGACTGCTGACCCTCCTCGGTCTGGACGGCCATCTCCTGCAACTCCTCGTGCCGGGCGCTGACCTTGGTCTGAGCCGCCTGCACCTCGTTGATCTTGGCCTCGATCTGGCCGAAGCGGCGGATCTGCTCCTCCTGCCGCCGGAGCCAGGCATCGAGCTCGCGGTCGAGCCGGGTGAGCTGGGAGATCTGGGTCGCCGCCCGGTCCACCTGCTCCCGCTGCTGCTCCAGCGCGGCGCTCTTCTGCGCCACCTGATCGGCCAGCGCCTTGAGCACGGCGAGCTTGTGCTGCACGTCGGGGACGGCCTTCACCGCCTGGTCCACCGGCTCCAGTACCCGCTCGACGATCTCCACCCGGCGGACCACGTCATCCAACCGCCCGGTGGCGTCGCGAGCATCCTGGTCGAAGGCCTCGAGCCGGCTGGTGGCGTGGCGATGCGCGCTCAGCGCGTCGTCGGCCTGGGTGCGCATCCGGGTGACATGCTCGCCGAGCTCGTTGAGCTGCGCGCGAACCAGGTCGGCGTCGCCCCGGGCGGCGTTGAGCGGGCCCTCGAGGCTGAGGAACTGCTCGGCGTGATCGCGCAGCGCGATCGCGGCCTCGACCTTCTCGCCCATCTGGCCCATGCGGACCTGCATCTGGTCGAGCTGCTCCCCGCTCTGGCTCACCCGCTGCAGCTGGCCCTCGGCCTGGCTCACCCGCGCCATCAGCTCTTCCATCCCGGCCACCTGGCGCTCCACCGCCTCGCACCGTTCGCGCAGGGCGTCGATCTCCGCCGTCCGGTCCAGCACCCCGCTCATGGCGCGGAGCTGCTCGAGGGCGGTCTCGGCCCGGGCGACCAACGTCTCCAGGGCGACGGTGATGTGCGCGCCGCTGGAATCGACGGCGACGACGGCGTCGTCCGTTTTGCGGCGGCCTTTCAGGAAGGTGACCATGTGGTACTCCGAGGGGGTGGCGCGGTGAACGACGAGACTTCGCGGGCGGACGAAGGGGGGAGTGCAACGGATGTGCCTATCGAGGCGCCGGCTTACATGAGGAAGGAGGGCGTTGTGGAGGACAGGCGGAAAGTGATGATCGGACGGAAGATGGGATGTGGATTGTAAAGGAGGCTCGGTGGCGCGAAGGCACGGAGGCTTGGGGGAGGGAGCCCGGTCATTGGCGACCTGCCCGGGGTGTGGCAGGTCGCGTGGGGGAAGCCTAGGGGACCGGTGTCGGCCTCGGACGCTGAGGGGCCTCGGCTACCATCTGCCACTCCCCCTCCCGCAGGGCGTAGCGGAACCATCCCACCTCGGTGGCGGGAAAGAGGTGGGCGAAGCCGGGCCGGATCGCGAGAGCGAACGCCGCCGTGTCGCCCTTGGTGACCGCCCGTCGGGCGACATACGGGGCCAACCCCTTGGCTTCCCTCTGCCAGGCCTCATGATCGGGACCGAACACGATGAACGCGGTGAACCCGCGGGCATCGTGGACCCGGTACTGCTTCCCGGTCACCGGCACGACTACGTCCCGCATCGGATAACGATCAGAGCGGGAGACGTAGCGCACGAAACCAAGCGAGCCGGCCAGCAGGACAGCCAGGACCAGGCGGGCGGAGAGGCGGCGCATGGGGGTTCCGTAAGGCAAGGAATAGGCCCGGAGGTGGCGAGGTGGCGAGGTGGCGAGGTGGCGCGCGAAGCTACCCTCGCCACTTAGCCTCCCCACCTCTCCACCTTAAAACGTCGCCCCGATCGAGAAGTGCAGCTGCAGGCGCCGCCAGTTGCTGGTGGGCACGGCGTCAATCGGACGACCGGCAGCCAATGCCGTGAGAACATCGCTCGGATCCCGGAGGTCGAGTGGCGAGGGGTTCAGCTTGTAGCCCAGGGCCACCTGCACCGCACCGACCACCGTCTCGTACCCGAAGCCGACACCGGTGCCGAAGAAGAACTTGTCCTGATCGAGCTCGCCGGCGTTGAGCGCAAACCGATCATCGGGGGTCCAGATCTTCCCGGCGTCGAGGAAAATGAAGGAGTCCCATTTGTCGCCGAGGCCGGGAACCGCGGAGTGGACCTCCGCGCTCGTGGTGGCCCGGGCCAGGCCCCCGACCGGGGTATAGCGGTCGGCGAAGGGGACCTGGACGCCGCTTACCTCCTGAGTCTGAACCTCGGGGAGCTTGGGGCCGACCAGCTGGCTGCCCCAGCCGCGCACGTCGCGGGTGCCGCCGGCGGTGAAGGTGACATCGCGGAGCCGGAGCAGCGACACGAAGGGCGACTCGTTGCCCACGTTATCCAACGATTTCCCGTAGGCGAAGATCCGTCCGACGCCGCCCCTGATGGTGAAGCCCAGCTGCCGGCCGAGCGGCATGAACGCGGCCGCCCCCATGTCGAGCAGGAAGTATTCGCTGGTGTTGAACCCGGGCAGGGTGATCTCGGCCCTGGGCCGAAAAACGTAACCCTGGCGCGGATTGGCGAACTGGTCGAGATGGCCCCAGCTCCCCTGCAGCGTGAGGACGCTGCGGTTGACCGTATTGTCGAGCGCTCCCACCGTGGCAGAGTCGGCCAGCCGGAGCAACGGCAGGTAATCGATCGGATCGAGTCCGCTGCTGAAGGCGTAGTCGTAGACCTTCCGGCTCGAGATCGTGTAGCCCAGCGACACGGAACGAAGCGGGCTCTCGGCATAGACGAATGTTCCGGTGAAGCCGATCGCCCGGGAGCGGTCGCGCAGGTCGTCCCGGTACTCGGCGAACGGTCCTCCCGCGAGGGAGAGCCGCCGGTTGCCGACGTAGGGCTGGAAGACGGTGGCCGAGATCCGGTAGTGCTTCTCGGGTGGTTGCTCGATGGCGAGCACGCCGGTCTGTGCCGTCACGCCAATCGTCATGGTGCGGAGTCCGCCGAGAAACGTCCGATCGGTCCACTCGACGTTGCCGGTGAGTCCCCCGGTGGAGACCAGTCCCGCATCGCCCCGGACCAGATAGGGCGGGTTCTCGGCCACCTTGAGATTGACCACCACACTGGAGTCCCCCGCGCTCGGGCGAGGCACGTTGATCAGGGCGAGCCGGACCGCGCTGAGCTGGGAGAGCTGCTGCCGGCCCTCCTCCAGACGGTTGGCGTCGTACCAGTCGCCCTGCGAGATCGGGAGCTGCCTCGCGAACTGCCGGTCGGGCACGGTCTGGTTGCCGGTGACCGCGATCTCACGGACCCGGGCGCGCATGCCGGGATCCACCATCACCGTGACGTCGGCATGATTCGCGGCCGTGTCCACCAGGGCGTTGGCCTCGACCGTGGCGAAGGGATACCCCCGGTTCCGCAGCCACCGGCTGGTCCGGTCGGCGAGTCCCTGGCGCTCTCCCTCGCCGAAGCGGCCGCGCTCCTCCCCCTCGGCCCGGGTGAACTCGGCCCAGGGCCCGGCCAGCTCGGGGGCGAGGTTGAGGGGCGTGTTCCCCGGGCCCACGAAGCGGAGGGTGGTGAGCTGCAGCGCGGGGCCTTCGCGCACGTGATAGGTGATCTCGACCAGGTCGGGCTCGGCGTGGTAGGCGACGTCATAGGTGACCAGCGCGTCGAGATAGCCGTTGCGTTGGTACAGGTTGCGGAGTCGTACCACGTCGCGCTGCAGCTCCAGCGGATTGAAGGGATGGGCCCCCACCGGCCCGATCAGAGGAAACCAGCCCAGGACCTTGTGAGGGAAGATCCATCCCGGCCGCGCGGTGAGGGCCAGCTGGCTCCGGAGCTCGGCCTCGGTCAGTCGGTGCTCGCCCTGGAAGTCGAACGTGATGCTTCGCACTTCGGTGCCCGGACCGATTCCGATCAAGGCGTCCTTCTGCGCCGCCGCCGCTCCGGTCAGGCACACCAGCGCGATCATCCCACCGAGCGCTCGCGCGCCCCAGCGGCGGTCAGTACGCATACCGACCCCGGAAGAGCATGCCGGCCGGCAGGCTGCCGCCGCGCAGCGTGGTGCGGAGCCACCGCTCCAGGGAGTACTCCAGCTCGAAGCCGGGACCGCTCGTGGTCCGGCTGACGTCCTCGGTCGAGGCGCTGCCGCTCTGCAAGGGCTGCTGCAAGCTCACGAAGAGCTTCGACGCGAGATACCGCCCGGCGGTGAGGGTGAGCCCCTGGGCGCCGTTCTGGCGAATCTGGAAGACGTCGAAGCCGAGCTTCTCGCCGGCCTGGCCGGCCAGCACGCCGGTGAGCGCGCCGACCGCCAGCTGTCCGCCGCTGGTCCCGCTGCCCTGGCCGGCGAGCGGGTTGTCCGACGCGGGGCGGCCGGTGACGATGTAGGAGATGATGTCGTCCTGGCTCATCGACGGCTCGGCGGAGAAGGCGAGATCGAGACTGTCGGCCCGCCCCTTGGCGTTGACGTCGATGAGGACCCCTGCATCGTCTCCCCCGGCGCCCTGCGTGGGCACCTGGTACTGCGCGGTCACGTCCAGCGTGGTGGCGGTCGCCGGCCCATTCAGGGTGATCTCCCCTTCGCTCAGGGTGAAGCTCCGCCCGTACATGTCCAGCCCGCCCCGCCCGGGAACCGGCTCCACCTGCCCGAAGAACTGCATCTCCTGCCCGGGCTCCTGCTTCACCTTGATCCGGCCCGACAGCTCGATGTTCATCTCCGGACTCTGCTTCCGCCGGAACCAGACTCGCTGCGGGAAGTGGACCGCGAGATCCAGCTTGAAGCGGTCCACCAGGCCGGGGCCGGTGTTGGCTTTGGCGATTGTTGCCGGGCCGAAATAGCGGGCGGCCTCGCGGAGGTCCGCGGCCGTGAGCTCGACCTTGGGCACCGCGGCCGCGGTTTCCCCGCCGATCAGGATCTCGCTGGGGCCCAGACTCAGCTCGCCGGTCATGATCGGCTTCTCGATGGTGCCGCCGAGCTTGAGCTGGCCGGACGTGATGCCGCGGAGCGGCGGTGCGTTGCTGATCCGGAAGTCGTGCAGCTGCGCCGTCAGGGCAAGCTGCGGGTCGGCGCTGGGCTCGAGATTCACGGTCCCCCGGGCCAGGAGG
>Ga0310810_10007340_pt1 | contig 12571 bp, 8 predicted proteins | sample NCmetagenome_FD_207641 | JGI IMG/M metagenome (GOLD analysis project Ga0310810, IMG submission 207641) | Soil microbial communities from experimental microcosm in Duke University, North Carolina, United States - NC | ecosystem: Engineered > Artificial ecosystem > Soil microcosm > Unclassified ... | reverse complement strand
GCTGAACCGGGTGGCGCCGGAAAGAACACCGGTCGGATTGACGATGCCCCAAATATCAGTGGGCGTGCTCGAAGCCGCGGGAACATGAAAGCATCCCGTCACCACAAGACACGATGCCGCGACGCGGCAAGCCAATGAGCGCAATCTCACGCCATCAAATTACAGTTCCGGCTCTGGCGTGGAGTTCTACCGCGCAACAAAATCGAGCATGACAATTCTTTCCAATTTGCGCGCCCTGTGCGCAATCGCTCTCACTCTGGCCGCAAGCAATCGCCTGAGTGCGCAAAGCAAGCCGGACCTCATCGTAGTCAACGCAAATATCTATACGGTCGATTCCACGCAACCGACCGCGTCGGCATTCGCCGTACGCGGAGGTAGAGTTGTTTTTGTCGGGTCGAGCGCGGGGGCTCGCGCACTCGCTGGTCCGTCGACTCGCATAGTGGACGTCCAGGGAAAAACCGTCATTCCCGGAATGGTCGACGCGCACGCGCATCTGCTCGGCCTTGCGACTGCGTTGAGAAACGTCGCGCTCGCCGGCTCGACAAGTTACGAGGAGGTAATCAGGCGAGTCGTCGCCCGTGCGCCGACAATCAAATCGGGCGAATGGCTTCAGGGGCGTGGTTGGGATCAGAACCGCTGGCCGGTGAAAGAATTTCCGACGCACGAGGCGTTGAGCAAAGCAACGCCGAACATTCCTGTCGTTCTCACACGCATTGACGGTCACGCACTTCTCGCAAACGCAGCCGCGATGCGCTTGGCTGGAATCACGGCAGCGACAAAGGATCCTGATGGTGGCCGCATCATCCGTCTTCCAAACGGAGATCCATCCGGAGTCTTCGTCGACAACGCGCAGGGACTGATTCGCCGAGCGGTGCCGTCATCGTCGACGGCGACGCTGCGGGACGCGACAGTCGACGCAATTGCGGAGTGCAATCGATGGGGATTGATCGGCCTGCACGATGCCGGCGAGCCAAGGCGCGCGATCGAGATCTTCGAATCGCTCGCGCAGAACAATCAGTTCAATCTGCGCGCCTACGTGATGGTTTCTGACAACGCGCCGGACATTTCGTATTACACGACGCGCGGGCCCAAGAGTGGATTGTACAACGGCCACATCTGGGTGCGCGCGATCAAGACATACGCTGACGGCGCACTCGGCTCACGTGGCGCGGCACTGCTCGCTCCATATTCGGACGATCCGGGAAATGTCGGATTGCTCGTCAGCACGCCAGAACATCTCGAGCAGGTGGCGGAGACTGGATTGCGCTCGGGATTTCAGGTGAACACTCACGCGATTGGTGATCGTGGAAATCGCGTTGCGCTCGACGCGTTCGAGGCCGCGCTCAAGAAAGTCCCGAAGTCGGATCATCGGTTTCGAGTCGAGCATGCGCAGGTGCTTTCGCCCGAGGACATTCCTCGCTTCAAGAAGCTCGGCGTGATTCCGTCGATGCAGGCGAGTCATCAGACGAGTGACATGCGTTGGGCAGAAGCGCGTGTTGGTCCGCAGCGCATTCGTGGTGCATATGCGTGGAGAACACTTCTCAATACCGGCGTGATCATTCCCAATGGAAGTGATTTTCCAGTCGAGGAAGTGAATCCACTCATCTCATTTCATTCAGCGGTCACGCGACAGGATGCGACGAACTGGCCAGCGGGTGGATGGTATCCGGATCAGGTGATGACGCGTGAGGAAGCGCTCAAGTCGATGACCATCTGGCCGGCGTACGCGGCTTTTCAGGAGAAGGAGATGGGGTCGCTCTCGAATGGTAAGTACGCGGACTTCGTCGTTCTCGATCGGGATATCATGAAAGTGCCGGGCAGCGAGATTCTGAAGACCCGCGTCTTGTCGACGTGGATCGGAGGGAAGAGAGTTTATCAGGCAAAGTGAGGTCTTGTGCGGCGTTAGCGCGGGCGCGGGACTTGCCCCTACACTCTCGCAATTCTCAAAGCCTGAATTCAATGAATCGAAGTTTTTTTGCGCTCACAACACTCGTGTTGCTCTCGAGCGCCTGCTCCAATGAAAAACCGGCCTCAGCCGCACAGCCTCACCAGAAAAGAGAAGGCGACGTCGCTCCGAGGGCCGCTGTAGTCACGGCCCCGACTTCCCCGTATCGCACAATTTCTGTCGCATCCGGTGGAAAGATTACTGGCGTCGTGGAATTCGACGGCGCTTTTCCCGCGGACACTGTCATTCAGCTGACGCCTGAACAAACTGGTTGCGGGCAATCGGTCGTCGACCATCGCGTGGAGCGAAACGGAAATCGAGTTTCGGGTGCGATCGTGTGGATCACTGACATTCGGGAAGGGAAGGCGCTGCCAATAGAGAAACGATTCGAGATAGAGAACGAAGACTGTGTGATCCTGCCGCGAGCGCAGGCAGTGACGACCGGCGGCACACTCAATGTTCTCAGCGCCGATGTCGCGATGCACACGAATCGAATCGTCAACGTCGGCACCGGTGAGCTGCAGGCGCTCGCACCATTCAATGACAACGGTCAGGTCGTTCCATTCGACAAAATTCTGACTAAGCCCGAGGAGCTCGAGATTACGTGTGAGCTGCATCCGTGGACACGCGCGTATGTCGTCGTGCTCGATCATCCGTACTTCGCGACCAGCGGACAGTCAGGTGACTTTTCGATCGATGGAATCCCGCCGGGGACTTACCACCTGCGCGCGTGGCATCCCGTGCTAGGTCTCGTCGATCAGGCGGTGACTGTTACCGCCGGTGGTTCGGCGAATGTTTCGATGAAGTTGCCGGGGGAGAAAGCACCGGCTACGAGTACCCCTGCTCCAGAGACATCGCCGGGCCGACCAAAAGCGTCCTGATTCCTTCGTTATGTAGCGTGCTTGACGTTAGCGAAAGAAGAACGACAATCCGGCAAGAAGTCCGAGCACAGTGAATTCATCATTAGTCTGTGCCACATTAGTATTGTTGCGGTAAAACTCAGCCAGGTTCGCCTCGAATCTGGCTGCTAATCGATCGGCGATCAGAGACTTCACACCGGCGCCGATGCCGATAATGTCTTCGTGCGTGTCCGGACCATCTGTGCTGATTCCCTCGATCCCGGCGAACGGACGCACATAAACCGCACTTCTAGGCGTGCGATCCGGAAAAATGTCAAATCGTCGCCGGCCGTAGAAATGGAAAAGAAATCCAAGCTCGCCACGATAGGCGGTATAGCCATTGTCACCCGTCACGGTAGTTAGCGCGACCTTTGGCTCGATCGATTTTGACTTGTCCAGAAAGAATCCGAGTCGGAGCGCCTGCACCGGAAAATGAATCACCGTAACGGAATTGTCGCCGAGTCCCACTGAAATCCCGGCATCAAGCCCGAGCTCTATCGGATGAGAATATTGAGCGCCGGCAGAGGATACGATGATTGCACTGGAGGCGATAAGAACTGCGATTCGCGAGATCATCGAATTACCCCGTGAGAATAGGAGCGTCTTCTCGATCGCGGAACTGTCCGCGGAACAGCCGAGAGTAAACGCCCTCGGTTGCAAGCAAGTCTGCATGACTGCCTTCCTCGACGATTCGCCCGCGATCGATGACTACGACGCGATCAGCGCGCTGCACCGTGCTCAAACGGTGAGCAATGATCAGCGTCGACCGCCCCTGAAGCAGCGTTTGCATTGCCTGCTCGACGAGTCGCTCACTCTCACTGTCGAGACTCGACGTTGCTTCATCGAGAATCACCACGGCTGGATTTTTCAGAAACACCCGCGCAATCGCGAGTCGCTGTCGCTGGCCACCTGACAACTTGATTCCGCGTTCTCCGACGAGCGTATCGAAGCCCTCATTGAGCCGTTCAATGAACTCGGTTGCATGAGCAGCTGACGCAGCGTTCCGAATGGCTTCTTCCGGCGGATTCTTTCCTTCCTGAATCAAGGCATAGGCAATGTTTTCGCGAATCGTTCCGCTGAAAAGAGTGGGCTCCTGCGGAACGATTCCAATCGCTCCGCGAAGATCCATCAGCGCGAGGTCACGCACATCGTGTCCATCGAGCGTGATCCTTCCGCTTGTCACATCCCAGAACCGTGGAATCAACGACGCAATCGTCGTCTTCCCCGCGCCACTCGGCCCCACGAGCGCGATCACTTCGCCGGCACCAATGCGAAGCGAAACATCGGTGAGTACATCGGGAAGAGAAGGCTGATACCTGAACGTCACATGCTCGAGCTCGACCTCGCCGCGTACTGGTTTCGTCAACGGCGCGGGCTGGGGCGGATCGGAAATCGAAGACTCGGTGGTGAGAAGATCGAATGTTCGGCGAGCAGCACCAACTGCTTCCGAGTAAACGCCGAACAACGATCCTAGCGATCCGACTGCACCAGCGACATAAAGGGCATAGAGCATGAACGAAACGAGTGCACCAGCGGTCAATGCTCCTGCGAGCACGAGTCGTCCGCCCTGCCATAGCACCGCCACCACTGCACCGAACGCGCAGAAAGTAAGAATTCCAAAAAACGCTGCGCGAATCCTTGCTCGATCCATTGCTGCAGCGATGACGTGCGCCATGTGGCCGGTGTATCGCCGAGTCTCTTCTGCTTCGCGCGTGAATGACTGAACTGTGCGGATCTGCGAGAAAGCTTCTTCCGCAGTGCCTGTCGCCTCTGCAATTCGATCCTGCACGCCGGCGCTCGCACGACGGAGCATTCTGCCGAAGAAGAAAGCCGCGCCGACAACAATCGGAACGACCGCAAGCGTCGTTGCCGCGAGAGTCGGGTGCGTCATCGTCAGCAGGACAACGCCGCCGAGCAGAAAGAGAGTTTGTCGCGCAAACTCGGAAAGGTTGTAGCTGATCACCGTCTGCAACACGGCGGTGTCCGCAGACAGCCGACTCGTCAGCTCGCCTGTTCGCTGCTCGGTAAAAAATCCTGGCGACAATCGCACGAGATGCGCAAAGAGATCACGCCTCAATTCCGCGACGATTCGCTCGGACGTCATCGTCAGCAGATAAACCTGGACGTAATTCAGAAGCGCCTGCAGTAAGAAAAGGCCGAGTAATCCGAGCGCGATTCGATTTAGCAGAGCGCCATTGCCGGAAACGAACGCGGCGTCGAGGAGTCGTCGAACGATTTGCGGAAACGCAAGCGCGATCGCTACGCTGAGGAGAAGACATGCAAACGCCGCGATCAAGCGCGGCGCATGCGGACGCACTCGAGGGAAAAATGCCGCGAGTGGTTTCGGTGAAGGGAGTCGCTTTTTTGCCGCTGCCTCAGCCATCAGAGCGAAATCTTTCGGTCAACCGCCATCGCGACAAAAAGAAGAGCGAGATAGAGCAGCGAATACTTGTAAACCCACCATGCAGGCGCAGTCCACTGTGTCGCGCGCATCATCCGCAACAACCCGAATAAAAGAATTCCGCCGAGTATCGCGGCCGAAACGAAGTAAATCACGCCGAATGCGCCGAATGTTACCGGCAGAATCGACAGTGCGATGAGAATGATCGCGTACCACAGCATTTGACGCATCGTCTCTCGTTCGCCCCATACGAGGGGCGCCATCGGCACGCCGGCTTTTCCGTAATCGCGCTGCTTGAGAAGAGCCAACGCCCAGAAATGCGGCGGCGTCCAGTAAAACACGATCAGAAATAAATACCACGCAGTGATGTCGACTCGTCCCGTCATCGCCGCCCAGCCAACAAGGGGAGGAAATGCGCCCGCTGCCCCTCCGATCACGATGTTGTGCGGTGTCGAGCGCTTCAACCAGCGCGTGTAGATGTAGACGTAAAAGTAGAATCCGCCGAGTGCGAGGGCCGCTGTCAGAAGATTGACGAACATTGCGAGAAGAAATGTCGCTGCAGTCGCGAGAGCAACTCCGAAGGCGAGCACCGATCTACCGCTCATCCGCCCGCTCGGAATCGGGCGAAGTCGCGTGCGAGCCATTCGATCGTCGATGTCGCGATCGAGATACATGTTCACAGCGTTCGCTCCCCCGGCCATCAAATAGCCACCGACGATTACTGTGATCAGCAGCACGAACGTCGGATTCCCCGCGACGTACATCGGAGCAACTGTCGTCAGAAGAAGCAGAATTACAATTCGCGGCTTGGTGAGCGTCACCATGTCGCGCAGGAGGCTCGTTTGCGTTGTTGCCGCTGCGGATACGGACGTCATGCGAGCTCCGCTACGAGATTCGCTCTCGCCGGAGATCGCTCGGGTGATGCCACGCGTGACAACCCCGCGAGAACACAAATCGCCAGCCACACGAGAGTGCCTGTCGCTTGATGAAGCGATCGCAGCACGAGAGGCAAATGCATTTCAACCATTGCCGCGGCGATCATCACTTGTAGAATCGCAAAACCGAATGCGAATCTCGCGGCGACTACAAGAGCACGCGGCTCATTTCTCTTGGGGAGCGCCATCGCCACGCCCCACAAGTGGCCGAACAGCAGGAATGCAATGGTTCGATGCACGATCTGCACGACGAGCGGCGTTCCGCCTGCATTCACCGTCCGGCACCACGGAAAACCTCCGCATGCAATTGGCGCAGACGGAATATTTGCAGTCAACGCACCTAGAATCAGAGTCAGCGCGCCAAGTACGAGAGCAACTGTAGTTGCGCGAGTAGTACGATCAGACGATCCGCTCAAATCCGATCGCGCTCCAAATCCTCCACTTCGTATCACCGCAAGAGACAGGACTCCAAGGAGCGACATCGCAATCGACAAATGAGTTACGACAATTCCCGGACTCAGGTCGAGCTTTACCGTTGCGGCACCGAACAACGCAGCTGTAACGACTAGTCCCGCGGCGACGAGAGAAACACGCAAAACGCCGCCCGCACCGGCAACACCTCGTTCATCTCGCTTCAGGAACGCAGCAAGCGCAAGCACAAACACGGCAGTCGAGAGAATTGCCGCACCGTACCGATGCGAGATCTCGATCAGAAGTCCGATGCCGCGCTCAGTGGGCGCGAAGGATCCGTAACAATCCGGCCAATTATTTCCGCAACCGAGGCCCGAGCCGGTTATCCGAACGATTGCTCCAAATACTATTTGAAGGTACGCGAGCGTTAGCGCGGCGTACGACAGGCGGCGAAGCAGTATCAATGAAGTGCCAGCCAGGTTGCTGTAAGAATTGCCGCTAGCGCGATGGCAGGAATTACTGCCCACGCGATCTCGGCAGCTCTGGAAGAATGGCGAAGCTCATTCTGAGAAGCTTCTGCCTGCCTCGGACGGAAGAATTCTGCACGGAAAATTCCGAGCTGTGCGACCACGCAAGCGGCGACGGCCAACCAGAAAACGAGAACCGCAGTTCGTGAGCTCATGCGACAAAGCTACTCGCGGCTTCGAACCCTTTGCAGTAGCGTTCCCGAATGGCAGTGCCGGTTGATTACACCACAGAGCGGCTGGCAACATCCGACGAGCGCGGAGTTCTCCCGAGGAGAATCGGCGTTTGGAGTGGTGTTGCAATTCTCATCGGCTCGACAATCGGCTCGGGAATTTTCCGTTCGCCCGCGGGTCTTTCGGATAAGCTTCCCGGTCCCGGCCCTCTTCTCTCCATATGGGTGATCGGCGGACTCTTCGCGCTTTGCGGAGCTCTCACGCTCGCCGAGGTGGCGGGAGCGTTTCCGCAGACAGGCGGAGTTTACGTTTTCATTCGCGAAGGCTGGGGTCGTCTCGCGGCGTTTTTATTCGGATGGTCGGAGCTTGTAATGATTCGTGCGGCTTCACTGGGCGCCGTCTCCACGACCTTCGCCGAATACTTTATTCGCGTAACGGGGCATGATCCGACTGTTGCGCCTTACAGCGCATACGTTCATTACGTCGCGGCGGCGGCGATTCTCATTGCGGGAATCAGCAACTACGTCGGAGTTCGCACGGCTTCGACGGTGCAGAACATCACCACCATCGCGAAGGTTGCGGGACTCGTTGCGATCATCGTCGCTGCGTTTGCAATCGGTCTTCCACGGACTGGTGGTTATTATACGCCTGTCGCGCCCCCGGGAAGTTTTTCGATCGCAAAGTTTGGCCTCGCGCTCGTTTCCGTTTTGTGGGTATACGACGGATGGGCCGATGTAAGCTTCGTGGCGGGTGAAGTCACTAATCCCAGGCGAAATCTTCCGCGGGTTCTGATTGGCGGCACTCTCGCAATCATCGCGATTTATCTGATCGCGAACATGGCATATCTGGCGGTGATGCCCATCGAGGAGATTCGTCATTCGAAGCTCGTTGCTGCCGACGTGGCGCAGCGGGTGATTGGAACGGGTGGTGTGGCTTTCGTCGCGGCGGTGGTAATGATCTCGACCTTTGGCACGCTGAACGGCTCGATGATCACGGGTCCCCGAGTGCTGTTTGCGATGGCGGATGACGGGATGTTGTTTTCGCCGTTTGCGAAGGTTCATCCTCGTTACCGTACGCCTTTCGTTTCCATTTCCGTGGTGACGATAATCGCGATTCTGTTCGTTCTTGCCGGTACGTTCGAGCAGCTGGCCGATGCTTTTGTGACGGCAATCGTTCCATTCTATGCACTCGCCGTCGCCTCCGTTTTCGTCCTGAGAAAAAGGCCGGGCTATAATCCGTCGTATCGTGTTCCGCTGTATCCGATCGTGCCCGCGCTTTTCATCATTTCCACCGTCCTGCTCCTCGGAAATGCGATCATCGATCCCTCCAGTCGGTGGGCAACCCTTGGCGTTCTGGGTGGAATTCTCATCGGAGTTCCAGTCTACTACCTGACGATTGGACGACGCGATCGAGCGTGATTCCATTTTTTCGTTTCGCCGTGTGTGAGCAAGCAAAATTCCGCTTGCCGCACCTGTGACCCGTCAGTAGCTTAGTCGCGTCCCACAACTCACCCGTCCGCGTTTTCGCGCTGAATGTTTTGGTGTTTTCGAAGTCCGTGACATTCGAGTCCACGTTACCCATCCCGCAGTCCGCTCGCAGAGGAGTCCATCGTATGCATCGAAAGCGTTCGTTGATCGCAGCATTTGCGGTATTCGTTTCTTCACTTGCCGGTGCACCGCTGCTGGCGCAGAGCACAACCAACGGAAACATCTCCATAACGGCCAAAGACCGATCAGGCCAGCCGCGAGCCAATGTTCGTGTGACTGCCGTTCACATCCCGTCGGGAACTCTTTATCAAGGTCGCACCCGCGACGACGGAAGAGCTACGCTGGCCGGCGTCCGAGTAGGCGGGCCTTACAAGGTTTCGGCTGCCTCGATCGGTTTGCAGGCACAGACGGAGAACGATGTATGGGTGACCCTCGGGCAGACGACCGAAGTGAATTTCACCATGCGCGAAGCTGCAGTCGCTCTCGGTGAAGTTACGATTACGGCCTCGGGCGATCAGATCATCAACCCCTCGAGAACAGGCGCAGCTACAACGGTTACGCGTCAGGCGCTCGCCACCTTGCCGACGGTTTCCGGGCGACTCGAATCGCTCGTTCGTCTGACTCCACAGTCTGGTGGATGCTCCGTTTCCACAGGCTGCACGATGGCCGGCCAGGACGGACGCCTGAACAACATTACTGTCGATGGATCGGTGTTCAATTCATTTGGACTTGGTGGCCAACCCGGTGACAGAACCAACGTCGCGCCGATCTCGCTTGCTGCCATCGAGCAGATGCAGATCAACATTGCTCCGTTCGATGTTCGACAGGGCAGCTTCGTAGGCGCGAACATCAACACTGTAACGCGATCGGGCTCCAACAATTTTGCCGGATCCATCGGCTACAACTGGCGTCAGCCAGGGCTCGTAGGAACAAAGGCCGGCAATCTGACGTTCGATCCCGGCAAGTTCAAGCAGCATCTTCTCGGTGGATGGGTGAGCGGCCCGATCATTCGCAATAGACTGTTTTTCTTTGCGAGCCTCGAGGACGAGCCTCTTACGCAGCCCGGTACGACCTTCAGAGCAAACACTGGATCTGAGACTGTCGCCGGCAACGTGACCAGAGTGAAAGCCTCGGACCTCGATGCGCTTTCAGCCTTCCTGAATTCCAAGTTCAACTACGATCCGGGTCCGTACCAGGGATACAACAACGAGACTCCGGCCACACGCTTCCTCGGCAAGCTCGATTTCAATCTCAACGCATCGAACAAGTTCCTGATCAGATACAATCACCTCGATTCGAGATCGGACATTCTCGAATCGAACTCGAACTCGCTCGGCAATCTTGGCAACAGAAGAACGAACTCGAATTCGCTCAACTTCTCGAATTCGAACTACGGCATGTTGGAGAATATTGAGTCCACTGTCGGTGAGTGGAACGCGACGCTGCCGAACAGCATGTCGAACAACCTTCTCGTGGGCTACACAAGACAGAACGAAAGCCGCCTTCCGAAGGGACAGTTCTTCCCCCTGGTCGACATCCAGGAAGCGGGACTAACGTATACGTCGTTCGGGTTCGAGCCCTTCACCCCGGACAACCTTCTGTACTACCACACCTGGCAGGCTCAGGAAAATCTCACGAAGTACACGAAGGATCACGACATCAGCGTTGGATTCGCCTTCGAGAAGTATCACTCTGACAACAGCTTCTTCCCCGGCTCGCAGAGCGCATACGTCTACAATTCGCTGGCAGATTTCTATACCGACGCGAATGGATATCTTGCGAATCCCAATCGTACGACCGCGCCAATCACGCTCAACCGGTTCCAGGTGCGCTACAACAACATCCCTGGCCAGGTGAGACCCAACCAGCCGCTGGATGTGAAGTACGGTGGCGTCTACATAGCCGACGACTGGCGCGCCACGCCGAACCTGAAGTTAAATCTTGGAATCCGCGCCGACGTACCTTCGTTCGCGAACACCGCTCTCGACAACCCAAACGCCGACAAGCTCTCGTGGCGTGACGAGAATGGAAACACGGTTCAGTACAACACTGGCAAACTGCCTGACGCTACGTGGACATTTTCCCCACGCGTCGGATTCAACTGGGATGTGAGGAGTGACCGCTCGACCCAGCTGAGAGGCGGTACCGGCATCTTCAGCGGCCGCCCAGCTTATGTTTGGATCTCCAACCAGATCGGCAATACGGGAATGCTCACCGGATTCGATGATTTCACGAATACGACTGCGCGGCCCTTCAACCCCGACCCGAACCGTTACAAGCCTACGACGATCACCGGCGCACCGGCTGCAAGTTATGAGCTTGCGCTAACAGATCCGAACTTCAAGTTCCCCGCACTATGGCGTACGGACCTCGGTGTTGACCAGCGATTGCCATTGGGTCTGATCGGAACGTTGGAGTGGATTTACAACAAGGACAGAAACGGCATCTACTACATCAATGCGAATCTGCCGGCCGCCCAGTCGAACTTCACGGGCGCGGATACGCGTTTGCGCTGGGTCGGTACTTCATGCAACAGCCCGACTCCGGCACCATGCTCGAACCGCATCAACAATGCGGCGGGCAATGTCGTCGCTCGTAACATCGTGATGAAGAACCAGAATGTCGGGTATTCATACAACATCAGCGGATCCCTCGAGCGTCCGTTCAGCAACGGATTGTTCATCAAGGCTGCGTACAATTACGGCGTTGCAAAGAATACGATCGATCCCGGCAGCATCGCCTCCGGATCGTGGAACGGAAACGCGCAGTCGAACGATCCAAATAACCCCGGCCTTTCCTATTCGGCTAACTCGCCGGGCAGCAGATTCTTCCTCACGTCTTCGTACCGTAAGGAGTACTTCAGCTTTGGTGCTTCGACAATCTCATTCTTCTTCGATGCTCACACCAACGGAAACACCAGCTACACATATGCCGGCGATCTGAACGGCGATGGTGCGACCAACGACCTGATTTACATCCCGAGGGATGTATCAGAGATGAACTTTGCACAGTTCTCGTGTGCCGCCAGCTTGTGTGGAACGGCGCGCACAGTGACGCCGGCGGAGCAGGCAACTGCGTGGGAAGCCTTCATTCAGCAGGACGAATATCTGCGGAAACACCGCGGCGAGTATGCAGTAAGAAACGCCGTTTTCTTCCCCATGGTGAAGCGCCTGGACTTCAGCTTTGCGCAGGAGATCTTCACCGATGTCGTTGGCAAGAGAAACAGCCTTCAGTTGAGAGCCGATATCGTCAATTTCGGCAATCTTCTCAACAAGAACTGGGGCGTTGGGCAGCGCATTCTCGGCGGAAACGGTCAGATCCTGACCAACCCCGGCGTCGATGCAACGGGCAAGGCCAACTATCGTCTGAAGATCGTAAACCAGCAGTTCATCAATTCCACCTTCGAGCCGACCGCTGGACGTTCGGACGTCTACGAGATTCGACTTGGGGTCAACTACAACTTCCAGTAGGAAGCTCAGGGTTTGAAAAAGATCCCGCCTTCGGGCGGGATTTTTTTTACCCGGTGGGTCAAGAACCTAAAATATTCTAAGGTTGATGTACTTCTTCGGATTCTTCTTGAGATCGACCATGATCGAATCCATGTGCTGTATCACCTGACGAATATCGTTGTACGCGCCGGGATCATTGAGCGCCAAGCCAATACTGCCCGTTCCCGAGTTTGCTTTCGCCAGAATTGAATCGAGCTTCGCTGACGTTTGCTTGAAGTCAGCAGACAGAGTCGCCATGTTCGCGCTCGTCTGACGGAAATTCACGAGCGTCGAATCGATCTTTGCT
>Ga0310810_10007338_pt1 | contig 12572 bp, 13 predicted proteins | sample NCmetagenome_FD_207641 | JGI IMG/M metagenome (GOLD analysis project Ga0310810, IMG submission 207641) | Soil microbial communities from experimental microcosm in Duke University, North Carolina, United States - NC | ecosystem: Engineered > Artificial ecosystem > Soil microcosm > Unclassified ... | reverse complement strand
CTCGCGCTTGGCTTGTACGTCGTGATGCTCAGCATCACCGGCAGCGCGTTGGTCTATCGTGCCGAACTCGATCGATTCTTCGCGACGCCTCGCGCCGTGTTGGATGAGCGTGCGACGCCGATGACCGCCGATCAATTACGCGCGGCCGCGGCGACTCTCTACACGGGCTGGACGGTGAGCGAAGTCCACGAGGGTCGTTATCGCGCTCGCGCCGGCGGTCCTGGCGCTGGCGGGGCTGGTGGTCCTGGTGCTGGCGGAGCGGGTGGTCGGAGTGGTCAAGGAGCTCCCGGTGGTCCGGGTGGTCCCGGTGGCCCTGGTCGTCCACGACGCGCACCGGATCCGACCGCGACGATCGTCCTGGCTCGTGGCGGTGAGACCCAGGAGCGTCTCTTCAATCCCTACACAGGTGCAGACCTCGGTGAGGCCACCACCGACGGACAGTGGTTCGTCTTGTGGGTGACCCGTCTCCACGACGACCTCCTTCTCGATCGGCCTGATGGCCCGTGGTGGAATGGTCTGCTCAGTCTGATCTTCACTGCGTCAGTACTGACCGGGGCTGTCGTCTGGTGGCCAGGTGTGTCGCGCTGGAAACGGAGCCTGGGCGTCAAGGTCACGGCCGGGTGGCGGCGCCTCAACTGGGATCTGCATAGCGCGCTTGGCTTCTGGCTGTTCCTGTTCCTGTTGATGTGGGGCATCTCAGGGTGGTACCTGGGCATGCCCGAACCGCTCACCAACTTCGTGGAGCGCATTTCGGATCCCGAGGGCGCCTACGGTGAGCGCCCCGGCGACATCATCCTCGAGTGGCTGCCGCGTCTTCACTTCGGGCGATGGCGCGATCCGATATGGGGACCGTGGTTCAAGGCGGTGTGGGCGATCGTCGGCGCCGCGCCCGCGATCATGTTCGTCACCGGTGCGATCATGTGGTGGAACAGAGTCGTACGTCGTCGACGAACTACGTCGGACGCTGCCGTCGAACCCGCCTCACCTAATTTGGTTACTGCCGCCTCCGCCGAAGGCCTCGGCGGGCCAGGCACCGCGTAACAGAAACGCGAACGCAAGCCTCGGCGTATTGAGGAGACGAGCGTCAGGCGTCTGACGCAGATTTCATCAAATCTTCAGGCGCGTCATATCTGCGTCTGGTTACCCTACTGGTTCATGAAGAAGCCAAAAACTTCATCACGACGCACCGCGCAACTGCGTGCGCTGCTCGAGGACCGGCGCCGAGCGCTGACCGTCGGCGTCACTGATCTGATGCGAGACGTGCGGACGCGCACCGAGAACACTCGCGTGGCCGATGCACAGGACGGTGTGGATGCCGAGCACCGTGACGATCTCGATCTGGCGCTTCTCCAGATGCGAGGAGAAACGCTGGCGCGAATCGACGCGGCACTACGCCGGCTCGAGGCCGGTACGTATGGCATCTGCGGGGACTGCGAACAACCGATCGCCAGTGAGCGCCTGATGGCCTTGCCATTTGCCGCGCGGTGCAGACCATGTGAAGAGGCTCGCGAGGCCGCAGCGACGCCGCGGCGATCAGCGCCGACGAAGGCCTACACGTACCACGCGATCGACTGAGACGTTTACCCCGCCTCCGCGGGCGGCTGCGAGACGCGCACCCAGCGTCCGCGCACGACGCGTGTCCACCACATGATGAAGCCGCTGACGAAGAGCAGCGGCGGCGCCAGGCCAAGCACGAGCCACGCCACACGAATCGCGTTTCCGCCAAAGTTGCCGACGTGCAGCGGCGCCACCCACTCCATGATGACGTCGCCGGCGGTGCGCGCGGGAACGGCGGCGGGCGTCAACATCGCACCCGAAAACTGATCGAGATACACGGAGAAGAGATCTGCGCCGAGCGGTGTGGGTCTGGCTGGTGAGAACTGAACCAGGAACGCGCCCTGCTCGCTCGATGGGACGACGACTCGTGCCACGTGCTGCCCTGGTGCCTGCCGTTGCGCCTCGTCGACCAGCGCTCGCCATGACAGCGGCTCACGCCCATCACGCGGGCCCGACTGCGGTGTCTGGACTCTCGTGATCGGTGACAGCCGGTTCACCGTCGCTCGGAAGGCCGACGGGAACGAGAAGTAGATCCCGGTGACTGCCCACATCAAGAGGAGCGCAACCGTCCAGAAGCCGACGGCGCTATGCATATCCCAGTTGATGCGCTTCCAGTTTCGACGCCAGTCGATGAGGAGACTCCGGCCCCAATTGCTTCGTCCCGGCCACCAGATGACGAGACCGGTCACGCACATGAGTGAGAGGACGACGGCGCCGATACCATTCACGAAGCGGCCGGTTCGGCCGCCGAGGAGATCGAAGTGGAGATTCTGGAGTGTGCGGACAAAGGACGCCTTCGGGATCTCACCGAGCATCGATGCTGTGACCGGATCCAGCAGCAGCGCACGGAAATCATTGCCGCTGCTCGTGTAGGCGAGATACGTCGGTCTTTCCGTCGAAGGCGCGTCAATTCCCGACAGCCTCTCGTTCGGATACGTTTTTGTCACGCTTTCCATGATCGCGACGGGATCGGCGGCGGGTCCTGATGCGGTCGGCGTGAACAGATCGCGATGTAGCGCGCGCTGCATGTCGATGCGGAACACGAGTGCCGCGCCCGTCACGCAGACGATGAAGATATACAGCCCGGTGATCACACCGAGCCACAGATGCACTTGAAACAGCGCACGCCGCAGGAAGACGGACTGGGGTCGGTCGAGGAACGACAAGACGCTCAGTCTAGCGGTTCGGCGCTTCCTAGGCCGCTCTGAGGCCGATCGCGTAGCCGAGCCAGACGGCCACCAGGCCGCCGATCATGTTGGCCGCGACATAGGCCAACGCGGCTTGAGACGACTGCGTCTGGATCAGCGTGTGCGTGTCCAGACCGAATGTCGAGAAGGTTGTGTATCCGCCCAACACGCCGACGAAGACGAACTCACGCCAATAGAATCGCAACACGAGCCGGTTGCTGGCGATCAACCCGGTCAGCAAGCCAATCACGAAACAGCCCGTCACATTGATCACCGCGGTTCCGACAGGAAAGCGGGTGCTCAGCCAGTGCGCATGAACGAGGTGATTCACGGCGTGACGAGCGACTGAACCAATAGCTCCGCCCACGGCGACCGCGATCCATACGCCCATACGGGTATCTGTTCCTTCTGACTGGATTGAGTAAGACTGCGCGGACGGCAGGATACCTCACCTCAGGAACGCCACCAGCTCCGCGAGGGTCTCGTTGGGTACTTCTTCGGGCAGGAAATGTCCCGCAGGGAGCGCCTTGCCCGTGACGTTCGTAGCGTGCTCGCGCCAGATCTTCATCGGGTCATAGAGACGCCCGACCGTTCCGCGTTCACCCCACAGCACGAGCAGCGGACACGTCACCTTCTTGTTGCCGTCCGCGTTCGAGTGTTCGAGATCGATCGTGGCTCCCGCGCGATAGTCCTCACACGTGGCGTGAATCGTCGCCGGATCCTTGAAGCAGCGCAGGTATTCAGCGAAGGCCTCGTCAGTGACCGCGCCGGTGCCACCGGTCGGCCGCAGGAAGCGCGATCGCAGGTAGTACTCCGCATTGTTGCCGATCAGCGTCTCAGGAAATGGCGCCGGCTGGATCAAGAAGAACCAGTGGAAGTACTGCGTTGCGAACTCGCGCGTCACCATCGAGTACGGGAGCGGCACGATGTCGAGGATTGCGGCGCGTGTCACGCGCTCGGGATGCTCGACGCACATCCGCCACGTCACGCGGCCGCCGCGATCGTGGCCGACCACCGCGAACCGCTCGTGTCCCAGCGCACGCATCACTTCAACTTGATCGAGCACCATCGCGCGCTTCGAGTAGTTGGCGTGATCCTCTCCGTCGGGCGGCTTGCTGCTGTCGCCGTAGCCGCGGAGATCAGTCATGACGACCGTGAAGCGTTGGGCGAGCCGCGCCGCAATCTTGTGCCACTCGACGTGGGTCTGCGGATAGCCGTGAATCAGGAGCAGCGGCGGTCCGCTGCCGCCGACTAACGTGTGAATCGCGGCGCCGGAGGTCTGGATGCGGCGCGCGGTGAAGCCGGGGAATAGCCGTGGCGCTTGCGTGTTAGCTTGTGCCGCGTCAGCGGCAGCCGACGCCGTATCGGCGAACCCCGCCGTGCCGGCCGGCACCATCGAGGCCACCACCGTTGTTTTCAGAAAGTCGCGGCGATCGATCATGTTGAGATGCGCCGGATTGTAGTGGAGCGCCGCTAAAGCTGAAGCAGATTTCATAAAGTCTTCAGGCCTTGCTAATCCTGCGTCCTGCGTAGGATTCAAAACTCCTCGTTCCTGAAGTAAACTCTTCCGGCTTTGAGGTGGCATCTATGCGTGTTCTGACCGTCCTGTCATTGCTCGTGTTCGCTGCAGCCTGCACCAGTTCAGCTCCGACGTCCGCGCCCGCGGCGACGACCGCGCCGGCCGCAGCGGCCCCGCAGGTGAAGGGCTCGCTGAACCAGGTGATGCGTGGCATCCTGTTCCCGAACTCGAACATCCTCTTCGACGCACAGGACAAGGACCCGGCAGCCAAGCCCGATCCGAAGGATCCCGCCGCCGCGGCACATCCCTTTGCTGGTACCTACGGTGGTTGGGAAGCGGTGGAGAACGCCTCGATCGCACTCGCCGAAGCGGCCAACCTCGTGGCGCTGCCCGGACGTAATTGCGCGAATGGCAAGCCTGTGCCGCTGAACGATCCGACGTTCCAGAAGGGCCTTGCCGCGCTGCGTGAGGTGTCCATGGTCGCGTACAAGACGGCGATGGAGAAGAAGCAGGATGCGATGCTCGACGTCGCAGATAAACTGACCCAGGCGTGCGCCACCTGTCACGATGTCTATCGAGACATCCAGGTCGATGGGAAGCCCGCCGGCATCGAAGCTCGATGCAACCCGAAGCCCTAGACGATTGCCCGAATCTTTCCTGCCGGCGTTTCAATGGATGGAGGTGAACCTCCCGGGTGGTACCTACCTCCGGGAGTCCACCTTCGGCTTCTCATTCCTCCTGACCGCGCACGTCGTCTCGATGTGCCTGTTTTTCGGCCTGATCCTGATGATGGATCTGCGCCTGGTCGGGATCGCGAATCTCCGTACGAGGGTCTCGGAGATCTCGCCGCGGCTGCTGCCGTGGCAGATGCTCGGCTTCGTCTTCATGGTCATCACCGGCGTCGCCCTGTTCTGGGCGCAGCCGCTGCGCTACTTTGGCAAAACCTTCTTCTGGTGGAAGATGGGATTGATGGTGCTGGCCGGCGTCAACGCTGGCATCATTCACCTGATCACACACAAGTCCGAGGCGGCCTGGGACAGTAGGGCCGCCAAGATCGCCGGCGTGGCCTCGATCGTCTTGTGGGTCGCCATCCTGGCGCTCGGCCGGCTCGTGGCCTACGACTGGATGACGACGGAGTATTTGCTCGAGTAAAGAGTAGAGGCCGGTCCCTTCGGGACCGGTCTGGAGATTGAGGTTGCTACTACCCTTCTTCAAATGGATGGAAAGCTTGGCGGTCTATGGCCCATCGATCTACCTGGGGCCTGCCGTCAACATCGTCCATCTCACGGCGATGGTGACCTTCCTCGGCGCGCTGCTCATCGTGGATCTGCGCCTGCTGGGGGCGGGTCTCACGCAGCAGCCGACGTCGACGGTGGCGCGCGACGCGCAGCCATGGCTGCTCGCCGGGCTCGGAGTGCTGATCCTCACCGGGATTCCCGCGGTGATGGCCACGGCGACGCTGCAGTACGCCAATTCGGTGTTCTGGGTGAAGATGTATCTCCTCGCCATCGCGCTGGTCTACACCTTCACCGTGCGCCGAAAGGTCGCCTTTGCCGACGAAGGCCGCTTCGGGTCGGGGACGATGAAGGCCGTTGGTCTGCTGTCGATTGTGATGTGGCTGTCGGTAGCGGCGCTGGCGCGATTGATTATGATGATCCCCGCCAATACGTTCGAATTCTTAGTTGGATAGCGGAGATATCGTGACCACATCTAGTGTCTGGACGCTGCTAATCGTGAGTTGTGCCGTGTTATGCCTGTCCGTGGCGGTTGCCGCGCAAAAACGCGGCGGCGATCCCAAGCTGGCGGCGTTGAAGAACCCGGTGCCGGCAAATGCCGCATCGATCAAGGCGGGCCAGGCGGTCTATGCGAAGAACTGCCGGCATTGCCATGGGCTTCGCGGGAAGGGTGATGGCCCGCTCGCGCCGAAGAACCCGAGGCCGGCGGACCTGACCGATGCGAAGTGGGATCACGGGTCCAGCGACGGCGAGATCTACACGCTGATTCTCAACGGCGCGCCCGCACCGATGTCCGAGATGAAGGGCATGAAGGGCACGTTGTCAACGACGCAGATCTGGCAGGTCGTGCACTACATCCGCAGTATCGGTCCACAAGCTCCTGCGAGCGCTGCCGCGAAGAAATAGACTGAGAGGACAGTGGGACGCTGTTCCTTCTTCACTCGAATCATCTTCGTCTCCGTCGTTGCGTTCGCCGGAGGTGTGGGATGTCAGCTCTACGAGCGCAACGTGCCGAGTGCGTCCACCGCACCGGTGCTGCCCGGACAGAGCACAGGTGTCTTCACCACGGCGCGGCCATCATTTGGCGCCGCGCTGAATAACTTCATGGACCGTCGGCCGACCCCGGTTCAGCCGATCGAGTTCCCGCACAACATCCACGTTGGCAAACAAATCGCCTGCACCGAGTACTGTCACGAGGCGGTGACGTCGGGGCCGGTCGCAGGGCTGCCGAGCGTGAAGACGTGCATGATCTGCCACAACGCGATTGCCACCGATCGGCCGCGCATCAAGCAGATTACGGCCATGCGGGAAAAAGGCATCGATCTCGCCTGGCAGCGCGTGTTCGATTACACGCCACAGGCGCACGTGAAGTTCAATCATGCGCCGCACATCCGCGCGAAGGTCGAATGCTCGACCTGCCACGGCAATATCGGGCAACAGACCGTCGCACAGCGTAACGTCGATCTGAACATGGGTGTCTGCGTCACGTGTCATCGCGAAAAGAATGCGCCGACGGATTGCCTCACATGTCATTTCTGAGGCGCATGTAAATGGACCGCCGCTCGTTTATCAAGCTCACGGCGATATCGGGGACGAGCGCGGCGCTCGCGAGCTGCGGCAGTCCCGAGAACACGCTGATCCGTTTCGTACCTGACGAGGACATCGTTCCCGGTCAGGCAGTGTGGAAGCCGAGCGTGTGCCCATCGTGCGCGTCCGGGTGTGGCCTGACCGTCCGCGTGATGGATGCCGAAGCCGACGTCGTGCGCGGCGGACAAGCAGGCATCGTCCAGATTCTCGCGGCCAAGAAGCTCGAGGGCAGCCCGATGTATCCCGTCAACCGCGGTGCGCTGTGCGCGCGCGGCCAGGCGGCGATTCAGGTCACCTACCATCCCGATCGCATCACGCAGCCGCTCAAGCGCAGCGGCGATCGCGGCAGTGGGCAATACGCCGCCATCTCCTGGGATGAGGCGATCAAGGAGCTGGTCGCTCGACTCGACACATTGACCGATGCCGGAACGCAGAAGGCGCTGGCCTGTCTCACCAACAGCCGTGGTCATCGCGCGGCGTTGCTCGACATGTTCCTGTCGCGCTTCGGTGCTCCGGGTGCGGTGAACTTCGAAATGTTTGGTGACGAGGTGCTCCGTCGGGCGAATGCGCTGAGCTTCGGCCGCGACCAGTTGCCGACATACGACCTTGCGAATGCGCGGCACGTCATCGCATTCGGCGCCGACTTCCTCGGTACGTGGAATTCACCGGTCTCGAACGCGCAGGGCTACGGGCACATGCGTCAAGGCCGCAGTGGAATTCGCGGTTCGTTCGTCCAGGTCGAGTCGCGCATGTCGCAGACCGGCGCGAACGCGGACGAATGGGTGCCGGCGCGTCCGGGTACCGAAGGCGCGCTTGCGCTGGGTTTCGCGCACGTCATCATCGCGGAGAAACTGCGACTGGCGAGTGGTGCGGGCCGAGCCGGTGCGCTGATCGAGGGCTGGTCCGGAGGTCTCGCCGACTACGCGCCCGAGCAGGTCGAAAAGATCACCGGCGTCTCCGCTCGACGCGTGGAGCGCCTGGCCCGCGAGTTCGCGGAGCGGCGTCCCGCGGTGGCGATCATCGGAGGCGCACCGCTGGCCCACACGAACGGGTTATTCAGCGCCCTCGCGGTCAACGCGCTGAACGCCCTGGTCGGGAACGTCGGTGAAGCGGGCGGCGTCGCCTTCACGCCGCAGCTCAACATCGCCAAGCCGCGAGCGGCCGGATTCCGAATCACTCCTGACGGGGAGGGGACCTACATCGGCGACGCGCAAGTGCTGCTGATCGACGGCGCCAATCCGGTCTACAGCTCACTGCCCGTGTGGAAGCTGCGCGAAACACTCGCCAGGCTTCCGTACATCGTCAGCCTCGGCAGCTTCCTCGATGAGACGAGCATCCTCTCGGACTTGATACTGCCCGACCACTCGTTCCTCGAATCATTCGTGGAAGCCGCGCCCGAATCGGGATCGATGGTCGCTGTTCTCGGTGTCGCGCCGCCAGTGATGAAGCCGCTGCACGACACGCGCGCGACGCCGGACGTCCTGCTCGACGTATCTCGTCAGCTGACGAAGCCACTCGATCTGACGTGGCAGACCTTCGAAGAGATGCTGACGGCGACGATGATGAAATTCCCCGGCTCGTCGGCAGACTCTGATGCGTGGACCGAGGCGCAAGAGAAGGGCGGATGGTGGGGGACGCCAACGGCGGCAATTGCGGCGGCGCAGACGCCGATCGCCCAGTCCCCGAGTTCGCTGGCCTGGGCCGACCCGAAGTTCGACGGCGACGAGACGAAGTACCCGCTTCATTTGCTGCCGTATGTCTCATCAGCGTTTCTCGACGGCTCGCTCGCGCATCTGCCGTGGCTGCAGGAACTACCCGATCCGATGACGTCAGCGATGTGGAGCAGTTGGGTTGAGATCAATCCGGCGACAGCGACGAAGCTTGGTATCGGCGACGGTGACGTCGTCGACGTCGTATCGACGCAGGGGTCGGTGCGGCTGGCCGCGGTGCTCACACCCGGAATTGCGCCGGACATCGTCGCCATTCCGACCGGACAGGGCCATCGATCGTTCACCCGTTATGCCAGCGGGCGAGGGGTCAGTCCGATAGACGTGCTCTCAACGATGACCGTCGATCGCGTCGGCTCGATCGCCTGGGCCGCAACGCGTGTGAACATCTTGCGCGTGAGCGGACCGGATGGCCGGCTGGTAATGTTCGCCGGTGGGTCGCGCGAGGAGATGGAGCACGGACGGTAGTCAGGGCAAAGGTCAAAGGGCAAAGGTCAAAGGGCAAAGGTCAAAGGTTGAGGTCAAAAGTGATAGGTCGAAAGAATCGCGCTGAGAATGCCTGGTCTCAAGACCGTGTCCTACGAGGAGTTCGATAGATGCCTCGCTGGGGAATGGCGGCGGACCTCGACAAGTGCACCGGATGCGGTGCGTGCGTGACCGCCTGCCACGCCGAGAACAACATCTCGACGGTCGGCGCCGACCAGGCCGCGGTCGGACGCGCCAAGCACTGGATCCGTGTCGAGCGCTATTGGGAAGGCGAATTCCCCGATGTGCGCCTCAAGTTCCGACCGGTGATGTGCCAGCACTGCGACAACGCGCCGTGCGAGCCGGTGTGCCCGACCTACGCCAGCCATCACACCGAAGACGGTCTCAACGCGCAGGTCTACAACCGCTGCATCGGCACGCGTTATTGCGCCAACGCCTGCCCGTACAACGTCCGCTTCTTCGACTTCTTCAACCCCTCGTGGGAAAAGCCGCTGCACCTGCAACTCAATCCCGACGTCTCGCTGCGCGAGGTCGGGGTGATGGAGAAGTGCACGTTCTGCGTGCAGCGCATCAAGGCAACGACGATCGCGGCCAAAGCGGAAGGTCGCGCGCTGAAGGACGGCGAGATGAATACCGCGTGCGCGCAAGCTTGCCCGTCGCGTGCGTTGGTGTTCGGTGACCTCGAGGATCCCGAGAGTGAAGTGTCGCGGTTGTCGCGCTCATCGCGCGGCAGCAAGCTGCTCGAGGACGTCGGCACGAAGCCGAAGGTGACGTATCTGAGTCGGCAGAGCTGAGCATGAACCAGATCTCGCATCAGAGAATCAACAGCGATCTGCTGCGGCCGCTGTTCCAGACCTCGTGGCGGTTCTATCTGCTCGTCGGCCTGTTTGGCTCGGTCGTGCTGATCGCGCTTGTCGCCTGGCTGTCACAGGCCTATTTCGGGTTCGGCATCACCGGCATCAGGTGGCCGATCTACTGGGGCTTCTACGTCACCAACTTCGTGTTCTGGATCGGCATCAGTCACGCGGGCACGCTGATCTCGGCGATCCTGCGTCTGGTCGATGCCGGCTGGCGCCGGCCGGTGACGCGCTGCGCCGAGGTCATCACCGTCTTCGCGCTGATGATTGGCGCCCTGTTCCCGATCATTCACCTCGGCCGGCCATGGCTCGCGTTCTGGCTGTTCCCGTATCCGAGTGAGCGGCTGATCTGGCCCAACTTCCGCTCGCCGCTGGTGTGGGACTTCTTCGCGATCAATACCTATCTGACCGGCAGCGTGCTCTTTCTTTTCCTGCCGATGATTCCCGACTTCGCCGTCGTCCGCGACAAGGCGACGGGACTGCGCAAGAGGATCTACGGTGTCCTCGCGCTCGGCTGGCGCGGCACGCCGAAGCAGTGGCATCGTCTCGAATCGGCGATGTCGATCATGGCCGTCGCGATTGTTCCGGTCGCGGTTTCGGTCCACACCATCGTCTCGTTCGACTTCTCGATGGCGCCGGTGCCGATGTGGCAGACGACGATCTTCGGGCCGTACTTTGTGGCCGGAGCGATCTTCAGCGGCATCGCCGGCCTGCTCATCGCGATGGCGCTGCTGCGCCGCTTCCTGCACCTCCAGGAATACTTGCTGCCGATCCATTTTCAGAACCTCGGCAAGCTGCTGCTGGTGATGGCGCTGCTGTGGGGCTACTTCGTCTTCAACGAACGGCTGGTCACTTACTACGGCAACGAACCGAGCGAGATGGCGGTGTTCTGGCGGACGCAGCGTGAGTCGTTCGCGCCGCTCTACTGGACGATGGTGATCGGCAACTTCGTGTTGCCGGTGGTGCTGATGGGCATCAAGTATTTCCGGACGATCACCGGCTGCGTCATCGCCTCGATTGGTGTGATCGTCGGTATGTGGCTCGAGCGATTCCTGATCATCGTGCCGTCACTCGGACACAAATACCTGCCCTACACGTTTGCGACGTATCGGCCTCAGCCGGTTGAGATCATCATCGCCATCGCGACGTTTGCCGCGATGACGTTGCTCTACGTGCTCTTCGCCAAGTTCGTGCCGATCATTTCAATCTGGGAATTGAAAACAGGTGGCCCGTCTGAAAGGATGGGCCCTACCCGTCAGCACAGCAGCGTAGGGCCGGTCCTTTTGGACCGGCCTAGAGATTGAGATGAAAGCGATCTACGGACTCTACGGCGATGGGCAGTCGGCGCAGCAGGCGGTCAACCGTCTGCGCGCAGTGGGCGTGACCGACCGCGAGATTGTCGTCATCTCCGCGCAGCCGATGGAGGAGTTCGAGTTCGGCCACATGGACAGCAAGACGCGGATCTGGTGGATCGCCTGCCTCGGTGGTCTGATCGGAATGGCGACCGCATTTGGTTTGGCGTGGCTGACCGAGATGTCGTGGCCCATCAACGTTGGCGGGCTGCCAGTCTTCGCGTGGTGGCCGAACCTGATCATCATCTTCGAGTTGACGATGCTCGGCGCGATCCTCGCGACCGTGATCACGCTCGTCGTCACTGCCGGTCTTGGACGGCGGTCCGGCGTCTACGATCCTGCCGTGTCGGACGGAAAGATCCTGGTCGGCGTCGAGAATCCGACCGAGTCACGCGTCCGTGACCTCGAGTCAGCCCTCTCCGCCATCACCGGAGCTCAAGTCAAAGCCATCTGATCCGCTGCGAACATTTCCTCGCCAGCAGCGAATTCTTACTCGTTGGCAGCGGTCGGTGTTTGGCGTTCCAATGAATTAGACCTGCACCCTGCGGGTCGTTTCATCAGGAGCGCCTCCGATGAGTGTTCGCAGGCTCTGGATCGGCTTTGCCGCCGTCGTCATCATTTCATTTGCCGTCCTCGGCTGGACCGGCATCCGCATCTATCAACAAGCGCCGCCTGTTCCCGAACGCGTCGTCGCGACCGATGGCGTCGAAGTCATTGGCCCAGATGCGATTCACGCCGGTCAGAACGTCTGGCAATCGATCGGCGGTATGGAGGTCGGGTCCGTGTGGGGCCACGGGAGTTACGTCGCGCCCGATTGGACCGCTGACTATTTGCACCGTGAAGCGCAGTTCATTCTGAATGCGTGGGCGGCTCCGGCGTCATTCGCATCGCTCACGCCGGAACGGCAGGCCGAGCTCGAGAGTCGGCTGGAGCAGTTGCTTCGCCGCAACACCTACGATGCCAGTACGGGAGCGGTCACGGTCGACCCGGTCCGCGCCCAGGCGTTTGCCGCCAATCTCGCCCACTACACCGATGTCTTCAGCAACGGCCGTGAGGAGTACGCGA
>Ga0310810_10007337_pt1 | contig 12572 bp, 12 predicted proteins | sample NCmetagenome_FD_207641 | JGI IMG/M metagenome (GOLD analysis project Ga0310810, IMG submission 207641) | Soil microbial communities from experimental microcosm in Duke University, North Carolina, United States - NC | ecosystem: Engineered > Artificial ecosystem > Soil microcosm > Unclassified ... | reverse complement strand
AGCGCCTGGCCGCGTCACCAGCAGCACGCCGCAGAAGCCGACCATGATCGCGATCCAGCGGCGCCATCCGATCCATTCGCCAAGCATCGGACCTCCCAGCGCCGCCACGATGAACGGCGTGCAGAAAATGATCGCGACTGCCTGATCGAGCTGCAGATAGCGCAGCGCGATGAAGTTGAGCACGGTGGAGAACAGCAACAGCGTGGAGCGGGACAGCTGCAGCCACGGACGCTGCGTCCGCATGATCTCGGGACGGCGGAACGGGTTCGACATGATGAGCGCGAGCAGGAACGCCGACATGTAGCGCGCCCACACCACCTGCACGGTATGCATGTGGCCGTTGAGATATTTGGCCGTCGCGTCGTTGCCGGCAAACAGGAACACCGCGAAGCACATCAAGCCAATCGCGGTGAGCCTGTCGCGCTGCGCTTTCTCCTGTGGGGTCAATACGTCGCCCGCCCGCCGGAAATGTCGAACACCGCGCCGGTGGTGAATGAATTGTCATCAGACGCGCACCAGGCGGCGAGCGCGGCCACCTCCTCGACCTTCACAAAGCGGGCGCGCGGGATCTTCGAAAGCATGAAGTCGATGTGCTCCTTGGTCATCTGGTCGAAGATCGCGGTCTTTGCGGCGGCCGGCGTGATGGCGTTGACTGAAATGTCGTGTCCGGCAAGCTCCTTGCCCAGCGACTTGGTCAGCGCGATCACGCCCGCTTTGGAGACCGAATAGGCCGAGGCGTTCGGGTTGCCTTCCTTGCCGGCGATCGACGCGATGTTGACGATGCGGCCGTATTTCTGCGCGATCATCTGCGGCACCACCGCGCGGCAGCAATGGAATACCCCATCGAGATTGATACGCATCACCTGCGCCCATTCGTCGACCGGATAATCCCATGTCGTGGCGTTCTTGCCCGCGATCCCGGCGTTGTTCACCAGAATGTCGATGCGACCGAATTCCTTCGCGGTGTCGTCGCGCGCACGTTCCACATCAGTGAGTTTCGTGACATCGCAGGCGACCGCAAGAGTCTGGCCGCGATTGGCGAGCTCCCGCGCCGTTTTCTCGGCCAGCCCCGAGTCGCGGTCCCAGATCGCCACCGCAGCGCCCGAGTCGAGGAGCCGCTCGGTGATGGCGCGGCCGATCCCCTGCGCGCCGCCGGTGACGACGGCAAAACGGTTGGCGAGGTCGATAGTGTTGGGCATGGCGTTCTCCCGCGGGTCACGCTTTGCGCGCTGCAGAATGACTAGCCCAAGCTCTCCCACCCATGCGAGCGGCGAATTGTCAGGGCTGGGCTGTAACCGTCCGTCTTGAATCGCCCAGCAAATTCCTCTAAATCCTGCGCCGCGGGGCTTTTTCGACGGTCGCCCCGTCAGGCTCGCGAGGCCCAAGCGCCGTCTCCTCGAAAGGGAGGAGACTTTTATGTCTGCGAGCTTCTTTATTTCAGCACAGAAACTCCGGCTGTTCGCCCCCGCAGGCCATGCGTCCGGGGAGCCGCTCAATTCGCCCGCGAGGGTGGCGTAATGGCGATCCAGAGCGAGACGCTTGTCGGCACGCAGACCGCTTCGCCGAGCTTCGGCGAAGCCTTCCGGCTGTGGCTCAAGGTCGGGTGCATCAATTTCGGCGGCCCGGCCGCGCAGATCGCCATGATGCATCGCCTGGTCGTCGACGAGAAGAAGTGGATCGACGACGCGCGCTTCGTTCACGCACTCAGCTTTTGCATGCTGCTACCGGGGCCGGAGGCGACGAAACTCGCGGCCTATATCGGGTGGCTGCTGCATGGCCTGCGCGGCGGCCTTGCGGCCGGCATCCTGTTCGTGCTGCCGGGCGCGCTGTTCATGCTGGGCTTGAGCCTCGCTTATGCGCTCGGGCGCGGCATCTCATGGATCGATGGCGCGCTATTTGGCATCAAGGCCGCTGTGCTGGTGATCGTGATGGAGGCGCTGTTGCGCATCGGCAGGCGCGCGCTGAAAACGCCGCTGCTCTACGGGCTCGCGGGCGCGGCGTTCGGTGCGATCTTCTTTCTCAATGCGCCGTTTCCCGTCATCGTCGCGATTGCCGCGCTGATCGGCTATCTGGTCGCGCGCCGTTCGCCTGAACAGGTCGGACTGAAGAATGAAACGGTCGACGTGATGCCGACCGATCCGGACCGCTGGCGGCAATTCTTTCTCGCCTCGATTATTGGTCTGATCGCCTGGTGGGCGCCGGTCGCGCTGGCAGCGCTGGCGCTTGGGCCCGATCATGCGTTGGTCAGCATCGGCGCGTTCTTCTCCAAGCTCGCAGTGGTCAGCTTCGGCGGCGCCTATGCGGTGCTTGCCTACATGGCGCAGGAGGCGGTCGAGACGTACCACTGGATGACCGCGCCCGAGATGGTCGATGGCCTCGGACTGGCCGAGACAACCCCGGGGCCGTTGATTCTAGTGACGCAGTTTGTCGGCTTCCTCGCGGCGTTCCGCGAGGCAGCGCCGTTCTCTGCGGTGACCGCAGGTATTCTCGGCGCCGCGATGACCACGTGGGTGACATTCGTCCCGCCGATGCTGTGGATCTTCGCCGGAGCCCCGTTCATCGAGCAGTTGCGCGGCAACCGCCGGCTCTCCGGCGCCCTCGCGGGCATCACTGCGGCGGTGGTCGGCGTGATCCTCAACCTCTCGGTCTGGTTCGCGCTGCATGTGCTGTTCGGGGAGGTGACCGAGAAGCACGCAGGTCCCTTGCGCTGGTTTGCCTTCGATCCGCTCGCGCTCGACCTGAAGGCGACCGCGCTCGCCATTATCGCCGCAGTGCTGGCGTTTGGGCTGCACCGCAGCCTGGTCGAGGTGGTAGGCGTGATGGCGGTGTTGGGGGTGGCGGTGAGGTACGTACTGGGGTAACCCGCTGGTCATTCCGGGCGAGCGAAGCGAGGCCCGGAATCCATAACCACGAACGGTTCTGTGTGGCCGCGACGGTGCAAGATCGCCTGTCTCGTGGTTATGGGTCCCGGGCTCGGCGCTGCGCGCCGCGCCGGGACGACCACCGGCCTCACTTCGGGCGCAGCTCCAGCCCCACGCCCTTGTTGACGAACTGCAGCGTGTAGGACCTGCGGAAGTCGATATTCGGCTTGACCACGCCGGCCTTCACCATCTTGTCGAAGAAACTCGCCATCCGGGCGTCGGTCATCGCGCCGATCCCGTTCTTGAGCGTGTCGCCGGAATCGACGATGCCGTATTCCTTCATCTTGCCGACCGAGTAATCGAGCAGCTCCTGGCTCATCTCGGGATTCTGTTTGCGAATGAGCTCGTTCGCGCCTTTGTTGTCGCCATAGAGATAATTGTACCAGCCGATCGCCGAGGCATCGGCGAACCGCTGCACCAGATCGGGCCGCTTCTCGACCGTCTCGCGGCGCGCTTCGATCAAAGTCGAGTATGTGTTGAAGCCCTGATCGGCGAGCAGAAAGATCCTCGGCTTCACGCCGGCTTTTTCGACCGCGTACGGCTCGGATGTCACATAGCCCTGCATCGCGCTGTTCTTGTCCACCAGGAACGGCTGCGGGTTGAACGTGTACGGCTTGGTCTGGCTCTCCTTGAAGCCAAACTCCGCCTCCATCCACTTGTAATAGGTCTGCAGGCCTTCGGACGAGACGAGAATCGTCAGCTTCTTCAGGTCCTCGAACTTCTCCGCGGCGCCAGGATGCGCCAGCAGCACCTGCGGGTCCTTCTGAAACATCGCCGAGACCGCAATCACCGGAATGTTCTGGGCCACCGCGTCGAAACTCTGCAGGCAGTTCGCGCTCATGAAGAAGTCGATCTTGCCTGCGATGAGCAGCATGCGGTTGTTCACCTGCGGGCCGCCCGGCACGATCGTCACGTCCAGGCCGTATTTCTTGTAGGTACCGTCGGCGACCGCCTGATAGAAGCCGCCATGCTCCGCCTCGGCCACCCAGTTGGTGCCGAACGAGACCTTGTCGAGCTGCTGGGCGTAAGCCGGCGCGGCGAGGACCGAAAGCGCGGAGGCAGTGAACGCGCGGCGCGTCAGGAGAGACATGGCAGGCTCCGATGGCTTGAAATCGGCGCGGACAATAGGCCAATGAAATGACAATGGCGAGGCGCGACGCGTGACCGATTGGCTCTCATTGACGACCGAGGAGTTCTCCCGCGCACGCATCGCGGTGCTGCCCGTGGCGGCGGTGGAGCAGCACGGGCCGCACCTCCCAGTCGGCACCGATACCTACATCGCGGAAGCCTATCTCGCGCGCGTTCGCGCGCTGCTGCTAGGTGGCTCGCCGGTCGCGTTTTTGCCCGTGCAGCAGGTCGGAGCGTCGGACGAGCACAGAGCCTTTCGCGGCACGCTGACGCTGTCGCCCGAAACGGCGCTGCGCGCATTCATCGAGATCGGCGAGAGCGTGCACTGCGCCGGCATCGACAAGCTCGTCATGGTCAACAGCCATGGCGGCAACATCGCGTTGATCGAGTTGGCGGCGCGGCAATTGCGCGTGCGCCATGGCGTGCTCGTGGTGCACGCCTCATGGGGCCGTTTCGGTTATCCGGATGGACTATTCAGCGAGGCCGAGCTCACGCATGGCATTCATGGCGGCGACATCGAGACTTCGATCATGCTCGCGGCGTACCCCGGCCTCGTGCGGGGTGAGAAGATCGCGAGCTTCGCCCCGGCAACCCGGGCGATGGCGCGGGAGTACAAACATTTGCGCGCAGACTTGCCGGTGGGCTTCGGCTGGATGACGCAGGACCTTAATGCCTCCGGTGCCGTGGGCAATGCGTCGCTCGCCACGGCCGAGAAAGGCGAGGCGGCGCTCGCCCACGGCGCACGGGCATTCGTCGAGCTGCTTGGCGATGTCGAGCGGTTTGAGCTGCCCGGTTAGGCCGGGCGCTGCCGGCCTGCTCCGGCACTCTATCATTTTGAAAAATATCAGTTTTTTGATGGGTGCGCGGATCAAGCCCGCGCATGGCGGATTATCTGGACGCGCCGCGAATGTAACACTATAACATTTAGATGGAGCCGCATCACCATCACCACCCGGGCCATGCGCATCCGCCTGCAACCGTGTCACCCTCGATTCTGCGCCTCTCGGCGCTGGAGCGGCTCGCGATGATCGCGGCGCTGATCGCAGCGCTGTGGGGCGCGGTCTTCTGGGCCATGACGTCATGAGCGCGGCACTCGCCTTCGACAATGTGACGCTCGGCTACGACCGGCACCCCGCCGTGCATCACCTGAGCGGCGCGGTGAACTCCGGCGCGCTGATGGCTGTGGTCGGCCCGAACGGCGCCGGCAAGTCGACCCTGTTCAAGGGCATCGTCGGCATGCTCAAGCCGCTCTCCGGCGGCATCGATCTCTGCGGCCTGCGCGCGCGCGAGATCGCGTATCTCCCGCAGGTCGCCGACATCGACCGCAGCTTCCCGATCAGCGTGTACGACATGGTCGCGATGGGCTTGTGGCGCGCAGCCGGCCTGTTTGGCGGCATCGGCAGGCGCGAGCGCGACAAGGTGCGCGATGCGATCTCCGCCGTCGGACTTTCAGGGTTCGAGGAGCGGCCGATCGGAACGCTCTCCGGCGGGCAGATGCAGCGCACGCTGTTCGCGAGGCTCTTGCTGCAGGACGGGCGCGTGGTCGTGCTCGACGAACCATTCAACGCTGTCGACACCAAGACCGCCGCCGACCTCTGCGATCTCGTGATGCGCTGGCACGCCGAGAAGCGTACCGTGATCGCGGCCTTGCACGATCTCGAGCTGGTCAAGTCCATGTTTCCGGAGGCGCTGCTGCTCGCACGCGAGCCGGTCGCCTGGGGCGCAACGCGGGACGTGCTGACGGCGGAGAATCTCCTGAAGGCAAGACGGATGTGCGAGGCGTTCGACGAGCACGCCGACGCGTGCGCCGCGTAGGGGGCTTCCGCCGCGAAGCGGCAAGAAAAACATGATCTACGACTCCCTCATCTCTCCGTTCGTCGAGTTTGCGTTCATGCGCCGCGCGCTCGTCGGCACGCTGGCGCTTGCGCTCGGCGCGGGACCGGTCGGCGTGTTCCTGATGCTGCGCCGCATGAGCCTGGTCGGCGACGCGATGGCGCATGCGATCCTGCCCGGCGCGGCGATCGGCTTTCTGGTTTCCGGCCTCTCTCTGTTCGCCATGACGGCCGGCGGCTTGATTGCAGGGTTCGTGATTGCGGTCGGCGCGGGCGTGATTGCGCGTGTGACCGAACTGAAGGAGGATGCTTCGCTCGCGGCTTTCTTCCTCATCTCGCTCGCGGTCGGCGTCACCATCGTGTCGCTCAAGGGCACCAACATCGACCTGTTGCATTTCCTGTTCGGCAGCGTGCTCGCCCTCGACGACCAAACGCTCTTGCTCATCGCCGGGATCACCACGCTCTCTCTCGTGGCGCTGGCCGTGATCTATCGGCCCTTGGTGCTCGAATGCGTCGACCCCGGTTTCCTGCGCTCGGTAAGCCGCGCCGGCGGGCCTGCTCACATCGCGTTCCTGGCGCTGGTGGTGATGAATCTCGTCGGCGGTTTCCACGCCCTCGGCACGCTGCTTGCGGTTGGCATCATGATGCTGCCTGCCGTCACGGCCCGCTTCTGGGCGCGCGATGTCACCGCCATGATCCTGATCGCTGTCGCCGCCGGCGCAATCTCCGGTTACGCCGGGTTGCTGCTCTCGTTCCACATCGGCGCGCCCTCCGGCCCCGCCATCATTCTGGTCGCGGGCGTGCTCTACGCCGTCTCGGTGCTGTTCGGCCGCGTCGGCGGCGTGCTGCACCAGATCTTTCCGGGCCGCCATCTCGAAGCGTGAGGTTCAACATGCTGACTCGTCGCGCTGCTCTCGCCGCCGCCGCCACGCTGTTGTCGGTCGGCACCGCGCCTGCGCAAGAGAAGCTCAAAACCGTTGCGACGTTCTCGATCCTTGCGGATTTCGTAAAGAACGTCGGCGGCGATCGTGTCGACGTGCAGGCGCTGGTCGGCCCGAACGCCGATGCGCACGTCTATCAGCCGTCACCAGGCGATGCGAAAGCGCTCGCCGACGCAAAGGTGATCTTTACCAACGGTCTCGGCTTCGAGGGCTGGATCGCGCGGCTGATCAAGGCGTCCGGCACCAAGGCTCCGGTGATCGTCGCCACCAAGGGCGTGCGCCCGCGCAAAATGGATGAGGACGGGCACGCTCAAGCGGACCCGCATGCCTGGCAGTCGGTGCCGAATGCGAAAATCTATGTTGGCAATATCCGCGATGGGCTCATCGCGGCCGATCCCGACGGCAAGGCGAGATACGAGGCGAACGCGAGCGCCTATCTCGCCAACCTCCATGCGCTCGATGCCGAGGTGCAAGCCACAATCGAGAAAATTCCCGCCGACCGGCGCCGCATCATCACCACGCACGACGCGTTCGGCTATTTCGCGGCGGCTTACGGTGTCGCGTTCATCGCGCCGCAGGGCGTCTCGACCGAGTCTGAAGTTTCCGCCAAGGATGTCGCGACGATCATCACCCAGATCAGGAAGCAGAAAATCCCTGCCGTGTTCCTGGAGAACATCACCGACGACCGGCTGCTCAAGCGTATCGGCGCCGAGAGCGGCGCCCGCATCGGCGGCACGCTGTATTCGGATGCGCTGACCGACGAGAAGGGGCCGGCGCCGACCTACCTCGACATGATGCGCCACAACGTTGAGCAGCTTGCCCACGTGCTGATGAGTTAACCGCAGGCGGTTGGTGCGAACGCCGACCCTCCCCTGGAGGGGGAGGGTGTCCGAGCATGTGTCTCGCCCGGGATGACAAGCGGAGGAAATCCCCTATATCTGTGCTGCTTACGGAGTGCACAGATGCCCGAGCCAACCGACAAAATCCCCGTCACGGTGCTGACCGGCTACCTCGGCGCCGGCAAGACCACGCTGCTCAATCGCATCCTGTCCGAGCCGCACGGCAAGAAGTACGCGGTGATCGTCAATGAGTTCGGCGAGATCGGCATCGACAACGACCTGATCGTCGGCGCGGACGAGGAAGTGTTCGAGATGAACAACGGGTGCATCTGCTGCACCGTGCGCGGCGACCTGATCCGCATCATCGACGGGCTGATGCGACGCAAGGGCAAGTTCGACGCGATCATCGTGGAAACGACTGGGCTCGCCGATCCGGCGCCGGTCGCTCAGACGTTCTTCGTCGACGAGAACGTCGGCAACAAGACCAAGCTCGATGCGGTGGTGACGGTCGCGGATGCCAAATGGCTGCGCGATCGCCTCAAGGACGCGCCCGAGGCGAAGAACCAGATCGCCTTCGCGGACGTGATCCTGATCAACAAGACCGATCTGGTGACCGACGGCGAGTTGCGCGAGGTCGAGGCGCGCATCCGCGGCATCAATCCATACGCCAAGCTGCATCGCACCCAGCGCGCTCAGATCCCGCTCGGCGAGGTGCTGGACCGCAAGGCTTTCGATCTCGAGCGCATCCTCGATATCGAGCCGGCGTTCCTCGAATCCGATGATCACGATCATGACCATGATCACGGCCACGATCATCACCATCACGACGGGCATTCACATTCGCATGGCGGGCTGAAGCACTATCACGACGAGGAGATGCAATCGATTTCGCTGTCCAGCGATCAGCCGCTCGATCCCGACAAGTTTTTCCCGTACATCCAGAACCTGACCCAGGCCGAGGGGCCCAATATTCTGCGCTGCAAGGGCATCGTCGCGCTGAAGGACGATCCGCAGCGCTTCGTGTTCCAGGGCGTGCACATGATGCTCGAGGGCGACCATCAGCGCGAGTGGCGCGAGGACGAGAAGCGCCAGAGCCGCGTCGTGTTCATCGGGCGCAACCTGCCCGAGGAGAAGATCCGCAAGGGTTTCGAGAGCACGGTCGCGACCTACTGATCCCGTGTCCGACACGCAGAACAGCATTCCGTCTATCACCGACCGCGTAAAGCCGGTCGCGACGGGTGCGCCGGTCATTGCGGTACATTTCCTGAAGGATCGTGCGGTGTTCGCGCTGGGCGAAGAGGCACTGTTGTTCGCGGCGGACGGCAGTGAGCAGCGCATCCCGGTTCACGCCGGCGGTATTCTGTCGGCAGTGTCCGACGGCACGCGGATCGTGACCGGCGGCGATGACGGCAAGGTCGTCGCGATCGACGCGGAAGGAAAGACCGAGACGCTCGCGGCCGACGCCAAGCATCGCTGGATCGACCGCGTCGCGCTGGGACCGGACCGCGCGGTGGCGTGGTCAGCCGGCAAGCAGGCCTTCGTGCGCAGCGCCAAAGGCGAGGTGAAATCGCTCGACCTGCCATCGAGCGCCGGCGGGCTCGCGTTCTCGCCCAAGGGCCTGCGCGTTGCGATCGCGCATTACGGCGGCGCGACGCTCTGGTTTCCGAACGCGCAAGCGACGCCCGAGACGTTCGCCTGGAAAGGCTCGCACCTGGACGTGATGTTCAGCCCGGACGGGCGCTTCCTCGTCACATCGATGCAGGAGCCGATGCTGCATGGCTGGCGCCTCGCCGACGCTAAGGACATGCGCATGTCCGGCTATTCGGCCAAGGTGCGTTCGATGGCCTGGACCGCGGACGGCAAGGGGCTTGCGACGTCAGGATCGGAGCAGCTCATCATTTGGCCGTTCGGCAGCAAGGACGGCCCGATGGGCAAGCAGCCGCGGATGCTGGCCCCCTATCAGAAACGCGCCGTCATGGTCGCGTGCCATCCGAAGCAGGAGATCGTCGTGGTCGCCTTCGAGGACGGCATGATCATGCTCGCGCGGATCGAAGACGGCGCCGAGATTCTGGTGAGGAAGCCGGGCGCGGCGCCGGTTTCGGCGCTGGCGTGGAGCGCGGACGGCGCGAAGCTCGCGTTCGGCACGGAGGATGGCGAGGCGGGGGTTGTGGACCTCGCGTGACCGACTGCGACGCCTACTTCTTCTGGCCTCTCGGTGCGACCGGCACGGGCTTCGGCGGGTCCATTGCGTTGTCAGGCAAGCGCTTCCACATTTGGCTGCGACCCGCCCACTCGAAACGGAGATAGCCGCGTACCTCCAGCTGCTTGCCGTCCGGGCTGAGTTGCATCAAGGCGCGCCAGACGTTGCCATTACGAGGGTCCATGATCGTCCCATCCTCGTACTTCAAGCCGTTCCGTTTCATCCCCTTGATCAGAGCGAGGCCAAGCACGGGAGCATTTTTCTCCGCGCCCTCGCACTTCGTGCAACGCCACGACTCCGGCGGCGGATCGCCGGTCTTCTGAAACATCTTCACGACCGTGCCGGTGTAGGTGCCGTCCTTCTCGGCGATGCTGAACCAGCTTTCCGGCTTGCCGGTCTTGTCGTCGACCTGCTCCCATAAGCCCACGGCGCTGGGCTCGTTGACGGCGGGAGTCGCCCAAGCGAGACCGTTCAGCACAAGGAGAACGCCAGCAATGCCGAGAAACTTCATCACAACTCCACGGCCTTTTTCTTCCAGCTTGTTCCGACTCCTTTGTCGCGGTCACTGACGCTATTGATCAAAGGCCGAGAAGTCACGCTCCTGCATAGGCGGTTGCTCCTCGCGCGGCGGGAAATCGACGCTGATGCGATCAATCTCCCCGAAAACGGCGTCCCAATCCAAGCTGACGGGCCGCAGCATCAAACGATCACCGACCAGCCGAGCCTGAACAGTTCGGTCGGTGATACGATACCGCTTTGGAAACTTGACAAATTGCCAACGCAGAAATTTGAAAACTCTGAGTTCGTTCGAGGCACATTGCTCCTGGGCTTGATGATCCGTTGGAAGGTTCTGAGCTGCCGTCCGCCGTCCCCGTCGCGGAACGGCAGGAAATTATAGCCTGGCCGCGCTTCGATTGTTGCGCTGCGGCTATCCGACCAGCACGTTCCTGAACTGCCACGGGTCGCTCGTGTCGAGCTCTTCCGGAAAGAGTCCGGGACGCCGGGTCAGCGGCGTCCACTCGGTGTAATACCCCTTCACCGGGCCGAGATAGGGCCGCTGGATTTCCAGGAGGCGATGGAAGTCCATCTCGTCGGCCTCGACGATACCCTCATTCGGATGCTCCAGCGCCCAGACCATGCCGCCGAGCACCGCGGAGGTCACCTGCAGGCCCGTGGCGTTCTGGTATGGCGCGAGCTCGCGCGTCTCCTCGATGGAGAGCTGAGAGCCGTACCAGTAGGCATTCTTGCCATGGCCGTAGAGCAGCACGCCGAGCTCGTCGATGCCGTCGACGATTTCGTTCTCGTCGAGAATGTGGTGCTTCTCTTGCATCTTGCCTGAGCCGAACAGCTCGTGGAGCGAGAGCACCGCATCGTCCGCCGGATGATAGGCGTAATGGCAGGTCGGCCGGTAGATCACCGCGCCTGAGGCGTCGCGCGCCGTGAAATAGTCGGCAATCGAGATCGACTCATTGTGGGTGACGAGGAAGCCGTACTGCGCGCCGCGCGTGGGACACCAGGTGCGCACGCGCGTGTTCGCGCCGGGCTGCATCAGGTAGATCCCCGCCCCGCAGCCGGTCTCGTGCGTATGCGCATTGGCCGGTATCCACTTCTCGTGCGTGCCCCAACCGAGCTCGGCCGGCTGCATGCCTTCCGACAGAAAGCCCTCGACTGACCAGGTGTTGACGAACACCTCCGGCGGCTTCGGATTCTTGGAGCGCTGGGTGTCGCGCTCGGCGATGTGGATGCCCTTCACGCCGGCCTGGCGCATCAGGTCCGCCCATTCGGCCCTGGTCTTCGGTTCGGGGACATTGAGCTTCAGGTCCGACGCGACATCGAGCAGCGCCTGCTTGACGAAGAAGGAGACCATGCCGGGGTTGGCGCCGCAGCAGGACACGGCTGTCGTTGAGCCGGGGCGGCGCGCCTTTTTGGCGGCAAGCGTCGCCTCGCGCAGCGCGTAGTTGGAGCGCGCGGCGGCGCCCTTCGACGCGTCGAAATAGAATCCGAGCCACGGCTCGTTCACCGTATCGATGTAGAGAGTGCCGAGCTCGTTGCAGAGCTCCATGATGTCGACCGAGGAGGTATCGACCGAGAGGTTGACGCAGAAGCCCTGTCCGCCGCCCTCCGTCAGGAGTGGGGTGAGCACCTCGCGATAATTCTCCCGGGTCAGGCCTTTCTGAATGAAGCGCACGCCGTGTTTCTCGCAAAGCGCCTTGCGGCCCTCATCCTTTGGATCGAGCACCGTGATACGGGACTTGTCGTAGGTGAAATGCCGCTCGATCAGCGGCAGGATGCCTTTGCCGATCGAGCCGAAGCCGACGATCACGATGGGCCCGCCGATACGGGCGTACACCGGCCACTGGGTCATAATTCAAGCGCCTCGGGAGAATTTGTGCGGGTCATATCCGCCGCGCCGTCGAAACGGAAGAGGAAGCCATGCCCGAGCGGTGCGGCGTGCACCGTGATCTCGGCGCGTTTCGGACGGCGCTTGCGGACGGTCGGCCTATTCCGCCGAGTGGTGAGGAAGGGGGAGCCGCACAGGCGGCTTCCCGCTTGTCTCAGATGTGGACTGCCTTCAAGGGCGAAAAACCGTTGAAGGCCACCGACGAGTACGTCGCCGTGTAGGCGCCGGTCCCTTCGATCAGCACCTTGTCGCCGATCTCGAGGCTCACCGGCAGCATGTACGGCTCCCGCTCGTAGAGCACGTCCGCCGA
>Ga0310810_10007335_pt1 | contig 12572 bp, 10 predicted proteins | sample NCmetagenome_FD_207641 | JGI IMG/M metagenome (GOLD analysis project Ga0310810, IMG submission 207641) | Soil microbial communities from experimental microcosm in Duke University, North Carolina, United States - NC | ecosystem: Engineered > Artificial ecosystem > Soil microcosm > Unclassified ... | reverse complement strand
GCGCCATTGACAACCCATATTTCCTGAGCGGCAAGGAGCTGTCCGAAGCGCGCCCGTTTACGCATCGCGAGCAGGATCTTTTTCTCGTGACCCGCCTCGACGGCTACTCCGTCGAAGACGCGCTCGCACTGATCGATCGAGGTACCGGTCAGGCAGTACAGGGCGACATCGTGTTGACCACCGAACAGCCGCCACGTACGCCGGCTGTGAGCGATTGGCTGTCGACCACGGCATCCCGGCTCGCAACGCAGCCAAACGCCCCTCGCGTCGTGATCCAGACGACATCCGCACCGGCTGACGAGCGCCCGATGTTCGGGTACTTCGCTTCGTCCACTGACTCGATCTCCGGTCAATCGCTTGACAGGATGCACTTTGTTCCCGGATCGCTCGCCGTTCGGTTCGCGGATGCCGACGCGCGAACATTTCGCGAGCCGACCAACGTTCGGCGTGCGAGCCAGGGACTGCGTGATCTGTTGCTGGGAGATTTGATTCGTGCCGGTGCTACCGGCGGGGCGGGTTTCGTCGGCGATCCGATGGGCGGCAGCATTGTCCGACCCGACATTCTGTTTCCCGCCTACGTCGCCGGTTTCAATCTCGCCGAAGCGTTCTACATGGCGATGCCGCATCTGAGCCGACGCACGGTCGTGATTGGCGATCCGTTGTGCGCACCGTATCGGCACAAGGTGTTGACCCGCGCCGAGCTCGAGCCGCCAGTCGATCCCGTGATGGAGTTCGCCGGCGATTTTGCGCGACGGCGAGTGGCATCGTTCCGAAAGGAGTATCCACACGTCCCAGAAGGCGCCTTGATGCTGTCGATTCGTGCCAACGCATACGAACAGCGCGGCGATACCGAGACGGCACAACACCTGCTGGAAGCAGCGACGGCGTACGCGCCGGAGTTCGCCTCCGCGCATGCGCAGCTCGCGGTTCTGTACGACCGCGCGGGAATTCGAGACGCGGCGATCGATCGCTATCGGCGCGCGCTCGACGCGCAACCGCCGTACGTGCGCGGCGAAATCGTGGAGATTTCCAATCTAGGCCTGATGGAGGTGCGCCAGCTTGCGTTGAACAACCTGGCCTACGATCTCGCAGTCTACCGAGGCGCCCCTGAGGAGGCTCTCCCATTCGCGCGGAGGGCGCTCGCCTACGCTCCCGAGGACCCCAATCTGATGGACACGCTCGGGTGGATCGAGCACCTGGTGGGGGACGACACCAATGCGCTCGCGCACCTGAGAGCCGCAGTCGCGAAGGCGCCCGCCACTGCCGACGTGTGGCTGCATGCGGCGATCGTCGCGGCAGCCTTCGACCTCCGCACGGAGTCGGACAAATATCTCAACATCGCGATTCAGTTGGACAGCGCGCTCGCGGACAGCCCCGAGGTCCTCACGCTGAAAGCGGGATCGAAGTCCGCCGCCCAATAAGCACGACCCGGTTTCTTCTCAATACCGATCCACCCACGTCCATCGCACCAAGATCGAGTCGCGCGTGACGTGACGAGGCAGGCACGGTTCACGTACACTCCCGTCCTATCCCGTTGATTACAGAAACCGGTCGTCGCCACCAGAGGCTCGCGTACGGATACGCCACGCTTGTCGCGCTTCTGATGGGAACGTTCCTGCTCGCGATTCCCGTACAGCTCAGTGATTCGTTCACGGAGTTCATCTCCGTCGACGGCCGCTCCATCTGGCAGGTGGTGGGCGCCGAGTTTTTCAACGGCACGTACTTTCGTCCGCTGCGCCGCGGCCTGATCAAAGGTGTTTACGACCTGTCCGGCGGACATTACTACGCAGCGTTCCGCGGGTTTCAGGCGCTGCAGGTCCTCGTGCTCCTGCTGCTGGTCGTACGAATGCTGCGCGTCCGTTCAGCGGCGGCGCTGCTGTCGGTTCCCCTGGGCCTGGCGATCGTGGTCGGCATGCACACGTTCGCCGGCGCCGTGGTCGAAGGCCTCCCTGTCAATCACTTCCTGACCATTCTGGTGTGTTGCGCGGCCGCCGTGAACATCGCGCAGGCGGCGCGGACGCCGTGGACCGACGTGGCGGCGGTGGTGTTGTTGCTCTGCGCGATGCTGACAATTGAAAGCGGCCTGCTGCTCTGGGCGATCTTCGTCGCCGCCCGTGCCGTCGGGTATCGCGGCGTCTCGCGCCGTGGCCTCGTCGTGCTGACCGTCTGCGTCGGTTTGTATTTCGCCGGGCGGTTCGTCGTCATCGGCGGCGCCCCGCCGGGGCTCAACGAGCGCAGTGCCGGCTTCGGGTTCTCGGTCCTCAATCCTGACGAACTCGAACGACGTTTCGGCCACAATCCGGTTCCGTTCTACGCCTACAACGTGATGAGCGCCATCTCCTGCGTCCTGTTTGCGGAACCGAGGGGCGGGGTGTGGCTGTTCGTCCGCGAGCTGTTGCGCGGCCGTCCGGAACCATGGCAGTTCGTCAACGTGCTCACCAGCACGCTGACGACGCTGCTTATCGGACGTTTTGCCATACTGCGTTTCGGCAAGTGGCGCGCCCGCGAGTTTGACGAGGCCGATCGATTCGTGCTTATTTTCCTCGTCGTTCTCCCCGTCAACGCGCTCTTCGCCGGCGGCTACGAGAAGGACGTGATCATGAGTCCCGCCGGTCTGTTCTATGGGGCTGCGGCGCACTTCGTATTCCGCGAGCGCCTCGAAGGCCTGAGGACGTTATCGATCGCGCCCGCGCTGGCGTTGCTGGTGGCGATCGGCTGGAGCGTGCGTTTTATCGGCATGCACGAGAACCTCCGTGCGCGGGCGCTGTCCGTGCGGGAAGAGTGGGCGTACTATGACGACTGGGTCCGCGAGCAGCCGCGTCCCCTCGCGCTGACCGCCGAGGAACAAGCCATCAAGCAGCATCTCTACGACGATGCCATCGTTCGCGCGCCGCGCGTTCCACAGCTGTCGCTCGGCGCAATCGATCGATGGTTCGACTTCACCCAATGAGTCCGTCGGAGTCTGAGGGCGATCTGAACGAACTCACGCGGTCCGGTCTGGCGCGACGAATCACCGTTCCGCCGGTCGTGGCCCTTCTGCTGGTATTCCTGTACATCGTCGCCGAAGCGCTCGGCTATCGTGGGCTGGCGCGGCCGGAAGGTGATACCGCTGCCGAGGCGGCGGCCTTCGGCAGCGCCGCGCGAACGCTGCAGCTGATTGCTGCCGGGGAGAATCCGAATCAGCCGTTGCACGTTCGCGCCGGTACCCTCGATGGGAGCGAGCATCGATTGCGGCCTCTCGAGGCGGCTGTTCTCGCACGGCATGCGGAACTAGTGCGGCTTCTCGTGCGCACGGGCGCTGCACGGTTCGATACAACCCGCGCTGTATGCTTCGCGCGCGCACGACTGCCGGAAGTTCTCCCGGATCTCGGTCGGTCGCATTCCGGTCCTGCTGAACCGATCGACATGGAAGCGGCCTTCAGCATGTGTGGAACCGACTGATGCGCCATACCAACGCCATACTGATCCTCATCGCGTCGGCGATCTATGTCGTCTTCGTAGTGGTGGGCGGACGGACATCGATCAACGGAGGGCTCGGACCGGACGGATCCGTGTTCCAGGCGATGGCCATCAATCACAACGTGCAGGCCGGTTCCGCCATCGACAAGCTGACGCCCGCATTTCCGCTCGCCGTGGCCGTGGCTTACGCGATTACCGGGAATGGGGTCTTGAGTTTTGTGCTCGTCAACGTGATCGCGTTTGGCGTCTTGACGTGGGCGATGTGCTGGCTCCTCGACGGCCGGCCCGCTTCCCTCAGTCTCAAAGTCGCCGGGGCAATCACGCTGGTGCTGCTCGGAATCCCAAGCAGGACGACGGCATTCGCCCCTGGACAGCCGCACTTGATGGCGATTGCCGCGATCCTGCTTGCGGTGGCCGCCGCCGAGCATGGCACGGGCGCGTTCACCGCTCTTTTGTGCGCTGCGGCCGTGGCGACCTCGCCGATCGGCATCATCGCTCCGCTCTACGGGATCTGGCGTTATCGGCGTGAGCGCGTTGCGACGCTGCTCACCGTGTTTGGCCCGGCGCTTGTCGTCTGGTTGCTGGTGCAGTACTGGGCTCGCGGCGGCCCGGCCGGTCTTGTTGATCTCATACGATGGTCCCGCGTTCGCGCGGATGCGGCATTCTGGAGCGAGTCCGCCTTCATTCTGTTCGGCGTGTACTTCCTGCTGACAACGCTCGGCGGGATCACGATGCTGCTGGTATCCCGTCCGCAGTGGGTACGAACCGTTGTCTCCGGTCAGCCGGAGCTGCTTGCATTGATCATTCCTGTTCTGCCATTTATCGCGACGGCGGGCCTGGACGTTCCGCGGACAATGGCGTTTCTGTTGCCATTCTGGGTTGTCCTGTTCGGCGTCTGGGGACGGGACTACACGGGTTCCTTCGTCGTACCACTCGTACTTGCGACCGTGTTGACGGTGCTGACGCAGCACCCATGGATGCCGCTGACCGATACGAACTACTTTGTGGACTGGTTGCCATACTCGGTGTATGCGGGCCGCGTCGACGTAGCCGATGCCGGGTTCGACGCAGCGTGGCGGCTGCGGATGTTCATCGCCGCCGGTGGCCTGGCCGCATGTGCGATGTGGCGTCGATCGGTCTCACGATGAACGCAGTGATTCCACGCGAGAATCTCCGCAAACGACTGCCACTTGCCATTCAGAGCCTCGTGTCAGCGGCACTGCTCGTGCTGCTGTTTCGAAGTCTCGATCTCGCGGCGCTGCGGCAGCTGTATGCGACGATGCCGCTCTGGTTTTATCTGTTATCGCTCGGCGTCATTCTCGGCGGCCAGGTGTTGTACGCGTGGCGCTGGCGTCAGGTGCTTTCGGCATCGGGGGTCCCCGTCAGTGTTGGCACGGCGATTCGCCAATACTTCATTGGCGTCTTTTTGAACAACTTTTTCCCGTCGACAGTCGGCGGGGACATGGCGAAGGTGTACTACCTCGGCAGGGACCATGGGTATCGCCCAATCGCGGCCTCGATCGTACTGGATCGGCTTCTAAGCATCGGATTGCTGGCCGTACTCGCCACGACGATGTACTGGGTGGCGCCCGACCCGTCGCCGCAGTTTGCGGTCACGCGCGCGGTCGTGACCCTGATCGCCGTCGGCCTGCTCGGCGGTCTCGTTCTCGCCGCGCGAGGCACCGGCGGTCTTCCGCGCCGCCTTGCCCCGTTCGGTTCGTTTGCGGTAGGGCTCGCAGAGCGTGCGCAACGGTTCCGCCACGACATGGCAGCGGCCGCCCGGCAGCCACACATCGTGTTTCAGTCAGCGGCCGTGGTCACCACGTACTTTTTCGCGCTGACAGGAATCTATCGGCTGTTCCTGTCGCTCGACACCGGCGCCCATCCCTCGTTCCTCACATTGATGACGGCGGTCACAACCGCATCGCTGCTCAGCAACATTCCGGTGTCCATCAACGGACTCGGTCTGCGGGAACAACTCCACGCCATCCTCTTGCAGCCGCTCGGCGTCACGCGTGAAGCCGCTGTTGCCATCTCGCTGCTGACGTTTGCACACCTGCTCGTCTCGAGCCTGGTAGGCGTCGTCTTCTGGTTCCAGTTGCCGGATGCGGTGAAGGCGCACATGCCGACACAGGAATCGGAAATTCCGCTCGATTCCTGATCGCGCGTACGAAATCGGGCCGCCCTACAGCTCGGGCGCAGACAGGTGAAGGAGTGCCGTGTCGGGCGCGTGGCGTTCGTACATTTCCCCGTGCGTGTCCACGCGGTAGTCGCCGACCGCCACATCAATCTCGTTGCCGTTGAGGTCGACGCGCGGCTCAGCCCAATCGTCTGTGCGTGCGGGCGATGTGGGAACCTGGGTGTCCACAACAGATGTGGTGGCAGCCGCGGCCGGAAACGCGACCGCGTGCTGGGCATGGACGGAAGCCTGCTCGATCCACGCATGGCATAACGCGACGGCCAACGACATCGCCATCACGACGATCGATACGCGACGCAGCGTCACCATAGGCATTCAGCCAACTGATAGCCAGAACAGCAATCGAAGTGCCATCAATGGCATACCCGTTGCGAAGCTCACAGACAGCTTCGATGGTGGACCTGCAACGACACATCGCCGGCATCCGTCAACGGTTCGAGTCGATGGAGAGAGCTCATCCCAACGCATTTCTTGCGGCGGCGATTGTCACGCTCACCCTTGTTCTCGCCACCGCCGGCGCTTCCGCATGGCTTGTCTACGACGTCTTCCACGATCTGCCGAGCAGCTCGGAGCTGCGCGGTGTCGGCTCGATGGCGCAGGCCACGACGCTCTACGATCGCGACGACAAGCCGGCGTTCACGATTTTCCAGGAACGACGGATCGAGACTCCGCTTTCCGACATCTCGCCGAACCTCGTACACGCCATCATCGCCATCGAAGACCAACGCTTTTACGATCACCGCGGTATCGATCTGATTCGGATCTTCGCGGCGGCAGCGACCAACCTGCGTGCCCATCGCGCCGCGCAGGGCGGCAGCACGCTGACGCAGCAGCTCGCGCGACAAAGTTTTCTCACGCCCGACAAGACGCTGCGCCGCAAGCTCAAAGAGGCGGTGCTGGCGTGGCGTCTCGAGCGCCAGTTCAGCAAGGACGAGCTCCTCGAGCTCTATCTGAATAAGGTGTATTTCGGCGACGGCCTCTACGGCGTCGAAGCTGCCTCGCTCGGGTTCTTCGGCAAGCACGCGCGCGACGTGGACGTCGCCGAAGCGGCGATGCTGGCCGGCCTTGTGAAGTCGCCGTCGACCTATGCGCCGACGACGAACCTCGAGCGTGCGATTGCACGCCGCAACGTGGTGCTGCAAACAATGCGCGACACAGGCGCCATCGACGTGGCGACCCACGATGCGGCATTGCGCAGCCGGCCGCACCTGGTCGACGCGCTGCGCTCCGAAGAGACTTTCGGCCAGTACTTCAAGGAAGAAGTGCGAAAGCAACTGGTTCAGCGTTTCGGATGGGAGCGTGTCTACCAGGGCGGCTTGAAAGTGTTTACGACGATCGATCCCGACATGCAGAAAGCGGCCGAAGCCGAGGTGGCGAAGTCGCTGGCCGAGATCGAGAGGCGGCAGCTGAAACGCGTCACCCAGGAGCAGCCATCAAACGATCCGCTGCAAGCGGCTCTGGTTGCCGCGGATCCGATGACCGGCGAGGTGCGCGCCCTGGTTGGCGGCCGCGATTTCGATAACAGCCACTTCAATCGCGCGACACAGGCACGGCGTCAGGCCGGTTCCGCATTCAAGCCATTCGTGTACGCCGCGGCGCTGGAACAGGGGTTCACGCCGGCAACCGTGATTACGGGCCTCGACAATCCGATTGAGACGCTGCAGGGCGCGTGGGTGCCCGACGATCATGGCGGCACTGGCTCGATGACCATGCGGGCGGCACTCAAGACGTCGAGCAACCGCGCCGCCGTGCAGCTCCTCCAACAGGTTGGTATTCCCACCGCTGTCCGCTACGCGCAGCGGCTCGGCATCAACGGGGTCCCGGCTGTGCCGTCGCTGGCGCTCGGGTCGGGCGAGGTGACGCTCGTGTCGATGACAGCGGCCTACGCAGCCTTCGCGAATGGGGGAATGCTGACCTCGCCGTCGCTTATTCGCCGCGTGGAAGACGCGTCGGGCCGGGTGCTCTACATGTCGAACACGCATGAAGATCGCGCCATCAGCGAGGCAACCGCGTTCATCATGACGTCGATGATGTCCGACGTGATCAACGGCGGGACCGCCTGGCAGGCGCGCCGCGTCGGCTTCACCCTGCCGGCCGCGGGAAAGACCGGCACGACAAACGATTATCGCGACGCCTGGTTCGTCGGATTCACGCCACACCTGGTGACCGGTGTGTGGATCGGCTACGACATGCCGCGGACGATCATTGCCAATGGGTATGCAGGTGAACTCGCCGTGCCGCTGTGGGGCCGGTTCATGGAACAGGCGACGCGGAACGACAAGCCTGACCGGTTTGCGATGCCGCCTAACGTCGTGCCGATCACCATCTGCCGTGTCAGCGGCAAACTGCCAACCGACGGCTGCCGGTCGGCTGATGTTTTTGACGGCGATGGCAACCCGACCGACCGTTCGAACCTCTACACGGAATACTTCGTACGGGGGACGGAGCCGACCGACTATTGTCCGCTTCATTCCGGTGGCTTCGACACGGTCGCCACCGGCGGCGATTCGCGGGTGGTCCCAGGCGTGACTGCGACTGCGGGACCGGCGTCACCGCCGGCGGCTGTCGATCGCGCGCACGGGCCGTCGGCGACGAAGGCGGACTCGCATGGTGACGACGCCTCGCCGACGGCTTCCACGACCGCCGGGGCCACCCAGGGGACGCCGGACGACGCGGCCCCGCGCAAGCGCGGTTTCTGGGGGCGTCTCTTCCGGCGCTGAGATAATGCAATCGTGCCGTTCCGCACGATTGCCGGTCATTCCCGTCTGCTCTCGCTCCTTGCGCGGGGAGTCGCTCGCGATTCGGTGCCGCCCGCTGTGCTTCTGGCCGGACCATCCGGCGTCGGGAAGCGGCTGACCGCGCTGGCGGTAGCCCAGGCCATCAACTGTCTGCAGCCGCAATCCTCCGAACGGTTCGAGCGCGACGCGTGCGGCGAGTGCGCGTCATGTCGCCGCATCGCTCGGGGAATCCATCCCGACGTCATCATCGTCGAACCTGCCGGCGATACCGGGTCGATCAAGATTGAACAACTGCGGGAGGTCATCGATCGCTCGCAGTACCGCCCGTTTGAAGGCCGCCGCCGTGTGGTGATCATCGACGAAGCCGATGCCGCCGGGGACGCTGCACAGAGTGCGTTGCTGAAGACGCTCGAGGAGCCGCCGTCGGCTTCCATCTTCATTCTGGTGTCGTCGATGCCGGATGCCTTGCTGCCGACCGTTCTGTCACGATGCCCGCGGCTTCGTTTCGGACCGCTCACCCCGAACGAGGTGGCCAGGGTCCTTGTCCAGGATCATGGGTACTCCGAACAGGATGCCCGGGTCGCCGCGGCGGAATCGGACGGCAGCGTCGGCCGCGCGCTGCAGTCGCAATCCGACGACCTCAGCGAGGCGCGTGAGGCAGCCCAGCGGATGCTGGAGGAGACCGCCCGCACCAGCGATCCTGTCAGACGAATCAGCCTCGCGCGGGAACTGACCGAGGGAAAGGGGACGCCTGCTGAAGAGCGCAACCGGCTTGCAGTGCGTCTGCGCGCACTCGGTTCGCTGCTGCGCGACGTCGGCATCATCGCCACCCGCGCCGATCGCTCGATGATGGCCAACGCCGACCTCGAAAAACCCCTTGAAAAACTCGCCTCGTCGTACGACGCGCACCGCAGCATGCGCGCGTACGTGGCCGTCGATCGCGCGCTTGCCGCGCTCGACCGGAACGCCAGCGCCAAGGTCGTCGCCGACTGGCTGCTGCTCGAACTGTGAATGCCGCAGGTGAAGCCGAGCCCCGTACGACCGATTGTCGCCATCACGGCTGGCGACCCTGCAGGCATCGGTCCTGAGATTGCGCAACGAGCGGCCGCCGATCCGCGTGTCATCGCGGTGTGCGAGCCGCGGATCTATGGCGCGGCCGACGACGTGCGCTTCGCGGCCGGCGTGTTATCAGCCGAGGCGGGGCGCGCGGCGTACGAGACCATCTGTTCAGCCGTGCGTGACGCGTTGGACGGACGCGTCTCCGCGATCGCCACGGCCCCCATCAACAAGCTCGCCTTTTCGCGTGCGGGTCTGCCGTGGAAAGGGCACACCGATCTGCTCGCGCACCTCACGCACGCGCCGCGGGCCGCCATGATGTTCTGGTCGGAACCGCTGCGGGTCGTGCTCGCAACGGTGCACGTGCCGCTGTCCGCCGTGCCCGCCTTGCTGACCCGCGATCTGCTTCGCGACATCATCGCTCTGACCGCCCACGAGCTGCCGCGATTCGGCATTGCCCGCCCGCGGCTCGCGCTTGCCGGGCTCAATCCGCATGCTGGCGAAGACGGCTTGCTCGGGTCAGAAGACGAAGCCGTATTGCGGCCGGCGGTTCGTGACGCGCGGGAACGCGGGATCGACATCGAAGGCCCATTTCCGGGCGATACGATCTTCGGTCGCGCCGCCCGCGGGGAGTTCGACGCGGTGATCGCCTGTTACCACGATCAGGGATTGATACCCGTGAAGCTGCTGGCGTTCGGGCGCTCAGTGAACGTGACGCTGGGGCTTCCGATCGTGCGCACGTCGGTCGATCACGGAACCGCGTTCGACATCGCGGGCAAAGGTATCGCGGATCCGTCCAGCATGATCGAAGCGGTGCTGCTGGCGGCGCGTCTCTCGAAGCCGCAGGGCCACCCTTCGGAGCCGTAGGCTTTCGTCGCTTTGAAGTCGCGGCCGATCGCGATGGCGACGCGCGAACCGTCACGGATCTCGAATTCGGCGACGGGCACGTACGTATCCCTGATGTAGCGCTCGACCTCCGGGTACGCTCTCGCGAACTCGTCGTTCCGGCTCTCGTTGATCAACACCACGGGAATGCGAGCGTTGCGAATGCGTTCGAGCATGCGCGCCTGGTCGTGAGCGGTGGTGAAGGCGTCCGGCGGCAGGAACAGTGCGTGACCCGCGCCGAACCGTCGTTGTGTGAAGTAGTAATACTCCGGCGCCGCCCATGTGGTGAGCAGCGCATCGTCAGGCGTGGTGCACGCGTTGAGGTAACGCACGGCTGCGGGCACCTCACCGGCCGGCCAGAAGCGCGCCCATGGCCAGACCGTTCCCGTTTCCTTCACGGTCTCAATGGTGTGTTTGACCGTGTTGAAACCTTCCATGACACGGGTTTCTTTCACCCGATTCGGCACGTCAACGAGGATCCACGTGTTGATCACACCCGCTGCGACGAGAACGGCGGCTACGGCCAGCGGGACGACACGCCGCACGAGGGGCTGCATCACTCCGGTCGCCCTTCGCGCGCCGGCACGCTGCCATGACTCCGCGAGGGCCCAGGCGGCGTTGACGGCGAGGAGTGCGGCGACGTCCTGTATGCGCGAGTCAATCGGATGACGCAACACAACCAGCAGGTACATCACCAGCATCGTGAAGCCTGCAGCCTCCACGGCCATCCGCCGCGACGGCTCTTTCGAGCGACGGAGCAGCAGTACCAGGCACAGGATTGCAAGCGCGTGCGCGGCGTAGAACAGGAATACGGCCGCATCCATCCGGCTCCACGAGGTCGATCCCGATTCCGACCAGAACGGAAACGACGGCGGTTGTATGAACCGCTGATGCGCTTCGCCTTTGGCGAACTCGAGGGCTTCATGCAGATGCTCGCCGATGCCTTCGCTCCACTGGACGAACAGCACGTACGGCAGCATCAGTACGACGAGCGCCACAGCGTACTCGGCAACCGCGCGCCGCGATCGGCGCCAGTCGGTGCCCGACGCGACGACGAGCGCCGAGCCGATTCCGGCGGCTGCATACACTCCCAAATCGTGCCGGAGCAGGACGGCAACACCCGTCCATGCCGCAAGCGCGATCAATCGGGGGCGTGACGGTCGCCGTAGATAGTGCTGAATCAGAAGGAGGGCGCCCGCGGGCACGAGGAGTTTCGGGTACGAATAGAGGCGAGGCTCCATCACGATCTCGAAGAGCGTCGCCGCGACGCCAAACGGGATGGACCCGGTGAGCTCCGTCACGACGAGAAATGTCGCCGCGGCCGCAATCCCGAGCAGGAGACAGGAGAGCACCCCTTCGCTGAAGGGTCCGGGCCACACGTGCTGGACGATGGCGGACAGCGTGTACATGAGCGGCATGCCGGGATCGACGAAGTCGCGCCCCGGCAGTTCGCCGAAGAGCAGCTGCTGCGCCCACGCCAGGTGCATGTAATGGTCGTTGCTCAAGTCGTGCAGGATGGTCAGGCGGAACGCGAAGGCGAGGACGCCGGCCGCGGCGGCGAAGAGAGGCACTCTGGATGGACGGAGTCTGTCGTGCACCCGCTAGCGTTCCCGTTCCAGAGGTGAACGAACGCCTTCGCAGTCCAGGTGGTCTTCCGATTCGCTTGCGAGGAGCTCGCGGATTCCGGAGTCACGACGCGTCTGTTCGAGGCAGAGAAGCATTCGGCGCTCAGCATGATCGACGAGGGCGCCATGCGCCAGCAACGTTCGCAGTGCATCGGCGCGTTGCGCGCCGACCGCGGCCTCGATCGGTTTGATGGTGACGGCATACCCGTTGGTGAGCAAGCCGGCGCGCACACGAGTCGGTCGATTCGGATCCGCGCCCAGGTCCATCAGCCTCACTGCCTCGCCGTTATTTCGTGTCGCCACGGCCTCCGACAACGTGACGGTGTCGGGCGGCCACAAGCCATTGCCGGCCACGCCGGCAACTGCCCACCACACGCTGAAGAGCGCCAGGACCACGCACGGAGCCGCGATGATCCACGTCAAAGGCCGGTCGAAGCGTGGAGCGTTTTTCAATCTACTCGACCCAATATCGGTCCGCCCACCGCGGCATGAACGAGGGGCTGGTCGTACGACGATTGATCGCCTCGGCGCGGAGATGTCGGGTCAGGGCGAGCTCGTCCGGGTCTCGCGGCCAGTCGTCGTGTTTGTCCGGCCGAAGTACTTCGACCC
>Ga0310810_10007334_pt1 | contig 12573 bp, 11 predicted proteins | sample NCmetagenome_FD_207641 | JGI IMG/M metagenome (GOLD analysis project Ga0310810, IMG submission 207641) | Soil microbial communities from experimental microcosm in Duke University, North Carolina, United States - NC | ecosystem: Engineered > Artificial ecosystem > Soil microcosm > Unclassified ... | reverse complement strand
GCGGCGGCCGGGAGCGTCGCGAGGGCGTCGAGTATCATGGCGGCCGGGACGGCGCGTGTCTCACCCTCGCCGCCGATCCCCCCGGAGGATTCCATGGTGACGCGCCGCTCGTTCCTGCGCCTGGCTCTGCTCACGCCGCTGGCCGCCGCCCGGCCGGCCGCGGCCCAGACGGCCGGCGACGACTGGAAGAAGGTCATCGACGCCGCGAAGAAGGAAGGCAAGGTCGTCGTCTACAACGGCGCCGTCGGCACGCCGGCCTTGCCCAAGGCGCTGGCCGCCTTCGAGGGCAAGTACGGCATTCGCACCGAGCTGCTGGAGGCCCGGGCCAGCGAGCTGCGCGAGCGCATCCGGACCGAGCAGGCGGCGGGCAAGGTCCTGGGCGACGTCTCCCACAACGGCTCGACGACCACCGCACTGCAGCTGGCGGAGGGGACGTTCGTGCCGTACGGCGCCTTGCCCAGCGGCCAGCGTCCCAGCGCGCCGTTCACCGCCGACGGTACGCGCGTGCCGATCTACGTCATCCAGTACGGCGTCCTCGTGAACACCGAGATGGTGAAGCCGCCGGAGGAGCCGAAGAGCTGGAAGGACATCCTGCATCCGCGCTGGAAGGGCAAGATCCTGAGCGACGACACGCGGGCGCTGGGCGGCGGTGCGGTGTTCTTCATGGTGATGCTGCAGAAGTTCGGCAAGGAGTTCCACGAGAAGCTGGCGGCCCAGCAGCCCCAGATGAACCGCGACCTGCGCGGCAACTATCCGCGCATCGCCCGCGGCGAGTTTCCCCTCTACGTGCCGTTCACGCTCCCCGATGCGCTGGAGCTCAAGGGGCTGCCGGTGAAGGCGATCCTCCCCGAGGAGGGCTGTCCGTACGTGCGCTTCGACGGCGCCATGTTCAAGGGCGCGCCTCATCCCAACGCCGCCCGCCTGCTGCTGGACTTCTTCCTCAGCGACGAGTCGCAGCTCGCCTACGGCAACCTCGGCTTCGTCATGACGATCGGTGGCCTCGAGGGCAAGGTCGCGCCCGAGGCCCGGGCGCTGTCGCAGACCAAGCTGCTCGGCACCACGGATCCCAAGCTGCAGGACGAGATGCTCAAGCTCGCCCGCACCATCTACAGGTGATGGCGATCCGGCTGGAGCGCCAGGACGCGATCGCCACGATCGTGATGGACCGTCCGGAAGCGCGCAACGCCGTCGACGGCCCGGCGGCCCGGGCCCTCGCGGACGCCTTCCGCGAGTTCGAGCGCGACGACACCCTCCGCGTGGCGGTGCTGTGGGGCGCCGGCGGCATCTTCTGCGCGGGCGCCGATCTGAAGGCGCGCGGCACCGAGCGCGGGCTCACGCTCACGCCGGACGGCGACGGTCCGATGGGGCCGTCGCGTCTGGCCCTGAGCAAACCCACGATCGCGGCCGTCGAGGGGTACGCGGTGGCGGGCGGACTGGAGCTGGCGCTGCTGTGCGACCTGCGCGTCGCCGGCGCCGGCGCGATCTTCGGCGTCTTCTGCCGGCGCTGGGGCGTGCCGCTGATCGACGGCGGCACCGTGCGGCTGCCCCGGCTGATCGGGCTCTCGCGCGCGCTCGACATGATCCTCACCGGCCGCCCGGTCGATGCGGCGGAGGCGCTGGCGTTCGGCCTCGCCAACCGTGTCGTGGCCGCCGGCACCGCGCGTCAGGAGGCGGAGGCGCTGGCCCGGGTCATCGCCGACTTTCCGCCGAACTGCGTGCGCAGCGATCGTCGCTCGGCCTGGGAGGGGATGGGATTGTCGCTGCCCGAGGCGATCGCCAACGAGTTCGCGCTCGGCAAGGCTACCCACGACACCGGCGAGAGCCAGGCCGGTGCCCAGCGCTTCGCCGCCGGCGCCGGCCGTCACGGCCGCTTCTGAGCATCGGCCCGCGCCGAGTGATGCCGGGCGTCACCGTCGAGCGTATCAGCAAGCACTTCGGCAGCGTGCGCGCGGTGGACGGGGTGTCGCTCGCCGTCGCCGACGGTCGCCTGCTGACCTTGCTGGGCCCCTCGGGGTGCGGCAAGACGACGACGCTCCGGATGATCGCCGGGCTCGAGGCCAGTGACGCCGGGCGCATCAGCATCGGCGAGCGGGTCGTCAGCGATCCCGCCGCCGGGGTGTTCGTGGCGCCGGAGCGCCGCGAGATCGGGATGGTCTTCCAGTCCTACGCGATCTGGCCCCACATGACCGTCTTCGCCAACGTCGCCTATCCGCTGGAGGTCCGGCATCGCTCGGCCGCCGAGATCCGGGAGCGCGTGGAGGGCGCGCTGCGCGTGATGGAGATGACGGACCTGGCGACGCGCCCGGCCACGGCGCTGTCGGGCGGCCAGCAGCAGCGGGTGGCCATTGCCCGCGCGCTGGTCTTCCAGCCCCGCGTGCTGCTGATGGACGAGCCCCTGTCGAACCTGGACGCGCAGCTGCGCGAGCAGATGCGGGTGGAGCTGCGGACGCTGCAGCAGCGGCTGGGGATCACGACCGTGTACGTGACCCACGACCAGGAAGAGGCGATGGTCCTCTCCGACGAGATCGCAATGATGCACGAGGGCCACGTGCTCCAGGTGGCCGCGCCGGAGGCGATCTACACGCGCCCGGCGAGTCGCACGGTGGCCGCCTTCTTCGGCTCGCCCAACCTGCTCCTGGCCAAGGTCCGCGAGGTTCGCCGCGAGGCCGACTGCGCGCTGGCGCGGGTGGATGGCGAGGGCTGGGAGGGCTGGTGCCGCGGACCGGTTGACGTCGCCCCCGGCGAGGTGCTCACGGTGATCGTGCGGCCCGAGGTGGTCCAGATGGGCGAGCGCATCGCCACGGCCGGCATCACCTGGCGCGGCATCGTGCGCCGACGGTTCTTCCGGGGCAGCCGGCACATATATATGGTCGAGGCCGGCGCGCTGCGCCTGAGCGTCGATGCGCCGCCGGATCAGCCGGTGGCCCCGGCCACCGAGGTGGCGCTGACCGTCGACGCGCGCCACACCTGGGCCGTGCGGGCCTGACCGCGCGTATTTCGCGCGCTTCGAGTGACGCTCCGTGACACTGCAACACGCCGCGCGCGCGGAGTGTCACGCTCTGAGTAACGAAGTGTCAGCCGTTGCGCGGTCCGGGCTGGCTGATCACTGACCAGCCGCTCGGGGCAAGTCCCGACAGGACGTGGACTTAGCCCCAAAACCTGGCCCCGTGGCATCCCCGTTGCTCATCCCACCCGCCCGCTCGACGCCGATGTCCAGAGCACACTCATGCGCAATGACACTACGCGCAACACCAAGGTTCGTGCTGGTCGCGAGGATCACTCGCGACGGCGATGGCTCGGTCTGGCCGTGCTGACGTTCACGCTCGGCACCGGCTATCTCGTCGCGCAGCGTGGCGTCGTCGACGCCGTGGCGGCGATCGCCGAGGAGAGCGAGACCGAGGAGAGCAGCAGCAACAGCAGCGCGCCGCGGCCGACGCTGGCCGAGATCATGGCCCAGATCGACGAGGTGGCCACGCGGCATCGCGTGCCGCCGCGCCTGGTCGCGGCCGTCATCTCCGTCGAGTCGGAGTTCAACCCGCGCGCGGTCTCCCGTCGCGGCGCGCAGGGCCTGATGCAGCTCATGCCCGCGACGGCCGCGACGCTCGACGTGCAGGACACGTTCGACACGCGCGAGAACATCGAGGGCGGCGTGCGCCACCTGCGCGTGCTGATGGATCGCTATCACAACGATCTGCCGGTGGTGCTGGCCGCCTACAACGCCGGCGATCGGGCGGTGCTGAACTACCGCGGCGTGCCGCCGTATCGCGAGACGCGTCAGTACGTGATTCGCGTGCTGCGCCGCTACGATCGAGACGCCGCGCGGGTGGCTGCCCAGCGGATCTACGGGGCGGGCCAGCCCGGCCGGGCCATGGCCGCGGTCACGGTCACGCGCACGCGCGTGACGATGATCGGGATCTACGCGCCACCGGTGAGCGAGCCGGAGGTCGTCGTTCCGCCGAAGGTGGAGACGCCGGCCCCGCCGGCCGCGGTTCTCTCGCAGGGTCCGTGAGTCTCGTAGGGGCCGTGAAAGGAGACGTCGATGGTGCCTGAACGCTGGCAGGACGTGATGGATCTGCTGCTGTCGCCGGTGGCGTGGATTCCGCGGATGCAGGAGGTGCTGCTGGCCTTCTTCCTGAGTCCGGCCTCGCCCTGGGGGACGATCGCCCGCTACGTGTTCCTGCTCATCCCGGCGCTGCTGGGCGTGGCGGCGACGTGGGTCACGGTACTGGCGCTCTACACCTTGCCGTTCCGGTCACGGCGCGTGCGGTTCGTCTCGATGATCCTGCTGGCCTGGTGGGACGCGGCCCGTGCCGTCTGGCTGTACTGGGCGGGCGTGGTTCGCGTGGCCGCGCTGGCCATCGGCTGGGCGTTCGCCCTGGCCGCGCTCACGGTGCGGCTGTCGGTGGAGTCGGTGCATCGTCTCGCGACCACGCCGCTCAAGCTCACCGCGCGGGTGGCGCATCGCTACATCGAGCCCGGTGTGCCGTGGCTGGCATTCATGGCGCTGATCGGCTGGTGCGTGCTGGAGGCCTCGGTCTTCACCTACACGATGCTGCCGGCGGTGACCACGACGCTCAGCGATCTGGCGGGTGGGGTGGAGGCGTCGCGCTTCACGGCGGGCGTGCTCTACGCCTTCCTGCTGCTGCTGGTGATGGGCAGCTTCGCGTGTCTCAAGGCGCTGGCCGACGCGGTGCGTGAGCGGCAGCTGACGTTCGTGGCCCAGATGGGGCTCATCGAGCTGCTGGTCCTGGCCTTCGAGGTGACGTTCCTGTATCGCCCGCTGATCGGCGCGCTGGCGCCGTGGGCGGCGCTGAAGCCGGGGCCGGCGCTGGCGCTGGCCGCCGCGACGTGGATGGGCGCCCGCGCAATGGCCTGGTTCCTCTTCGCGCGCTTCGGCACGGAGCCGCTGCTGGCGCTGATCGCGCGCCGTCCGCTGCCCCAGGCCGAGCTGGCGCCCATGCCGAGCTTCCCGACGCGCTCGGCGGCGTGGTGGCAGGGCGCGGCCGACGACTTCAGGCGGGAGACGGAGTGGCTGCACGCCAAGGGCGAGCAGCTGCTGGAGTACCTGGCGTTGCCCGTGCTGCAGCTGGTGGCGGCGGCGCTCAACTTCGGCATGCTGATCGTGGCGGCGCGGCCGGCCTTCTACCTGCCGTTCCGCACCTTCAAGGAGGTCACCGACACGCGCGAGCTGCTCGCGGAGCTCGCGATCGCGCCGCGCAAGCAGCCGACCGCCTGATCGCTCGCACGATCCACGAGGTCCCGAGGGCCGGGGAGCGTTCCCCGGCCCTCGGTGCGTCCGCGATCCTTTCCCGGTGGTACACTCGGCGCCACCCGACGGAAAGGAGCGCTGCATGACCGTCTCCGCGCTGCCCCCGCTGATCTCGAGTGACGGTCACCTCGAAGTACGGCCCGAGCGCTGGACGCCGCGCATGCCGGCCGCGCTGCGGGCCCTGGCGCCGCGCACGATCAAGCTGCCCGACGGCGGTGACGCGCTCCTCGTCGAGGGCAACGCGCCGTATCCGGCGCCGTTCCTGGATCTGCGCGCCGGCCGCACCAACGAGACGTGGCAGCCGTTCGGTGCCACCGTCGACGACACCGCGGGCAACGGGCCACCCGAGCAGCGCCTGCGCGAGCAGGGGATGGACGGCCTGCACGCCGAGGTCCTGTTCCCGAACATGCAGGTGGGACCACGGCTCTGGCGCACGATGACCGACGACAACGCCTATCGCGCCGCCGTCCGTGCCTACAACGACTGGCTCGCCGAGGAGTATTGCCCGGTCGCGCCCGATCGCCTCATCGGCCTGGGCGTGATCCCGTGGACGAATCTCGACGACGCGGTGGCCGAGCTCGAGCACTGCGCGCGGCAGGGGCTCAAGGGCGTGAACCTCGGCGTCTTCCCGAACGGCAAGAGCTATCCGATGGCCGAGGACGATCGCTTCTGGGCGGCCGCCATCGACCTGCGCATGCCGCTGACCGTGCACGTCGGCTTCGATCGCCTGGGCCCCCGCGCCAGCCAGCCGACGTTCGAGTATCCCGGCGCGGACCCCGAGATGGTCAAGAAGCTGGGGCCGCGCAAGCTGGTCGAGTGGGTGGCGCTGCCGTTCCTCGGCATCCCGCCCTCGATCAGCCTGGCCCAGCTGGCGCTGTCGGGCGTCTTCGATCGCCACCCGGATCTGAAGATCTTCTTCGCGGAGACGCGGCTGGGCTGGGTGCCGTTCTGGATGGAGGAGGCCGACTACTGGTACGAGCGGCACCGGCACTGGGCCGAGCGGTTGCTCGGCTTCAAGCCCCTCAAGCACCGGCCCAGCGAGTACGTGCAGCGGCACATCTCCTTCAGCGTGCAGCACGTCGAGCGTGTGGCCGTCGAGCTGCGCCACCACATGGGCGTGGATCACATCATGTTCGCCACCGACTTCCCGCACATCGAGTGCGACTGGCCCAACACCCGGCCGTTCGCCGAGCGCCTGTTCGCCGGCCTGCCGCCGGGCGAGGCGTTTCGCATCGCCGCCGGCAACGTGCTGGACTTCTTCCACCTGCGCGACACGCCGATGGGGCGCGCGGTGACGGCGGCGGCGTGAGCGTGCCGCGCTTCGGCCTCAACCGCTTCGACTCGCGCTCGGTCGCCGCCTTCACTGCCGACGTACGGCGGGCCGAGGCGCTGGGCTGGGACGCCGCGCTGCAGCCGGACTCACAGCTGCGCCGCCGCGACACCTACGTGCTGCTGGCGGCCGCCGCACAGGCGACCAACCGGATCGTGCTGGGGCCGCTGCTCGCCAATCCCGTCAACCGTCATCCCACGGTGACGGCGGGCTCGATCGCGACGATCGACGAGCTGGCGCCAGGCCGCACGTTGCTGGGCTGGGGCGTGGGCGACACGGCCGTGCGCCTGGCCGGGCTCAGGCCGGCTCGCGTGAAGGAGCTGGAGGACAGCACGCGACTGATGCGCGCGCTGCTCGACGGCCAGGAGGTCGAGGTCGGCGCGGCGCGGCCCGCGCGGCTGCCCCACCACCGGCCGGTGCCGATCTGGATCGCCGCCGGCGGCCCGCGCACCTTGCGCATGGCCGGCAGCATCGCCGACGGCGTGTTCATCCGCGTCGGCACGCACCGGGCCAACATCGTGCGCGCGGTCGATGCGATCCGCGCCGGCGCTGCCGAGGCCGGCCGCGATCCGCGCGCCGTGCGCATGGGCGCCATCTTCCATACCGTGCTGGTCGACGATCCCGCGCGAGCGCTGCTGATGGGCAAGTCGATGGCGGCGGGCTACTACGAGTACTCGCCGGCGCTCTTCGAGGCCCCGGAGTTCGCGTGGAACGGCCCCGACCCCGAACGGCTCAAGCACGACAAGCAGGTGTGGCCGGACTTTCACCACGCGTCCGACCTGGAATCGAGCGGCCGCGTCGTCGACTTCCTGCCCGAGGCGATCGCCGACGCCTTCAGCCTCCACGGCCGCCCCCAGGACATCGTCACCCAGCTCCTCAGCACGCTGGAGGTAGCACCGGTCGCCTTCGACTATGTCGTCCTCCACCCGATCCCCGACCCCCGCTTCCCCGTCGATCCCGAACGCGACTACACCGCCCGCGTCGCCCGCGAAATCCTCCCCCAAGTCCGCTCCGGCCTGAAGACCACCGACTGACCGAGCACCGCCACCCGGCGCCCAAGTCCGCATGAGTTGGCCGGCTGTTCATCGCCTCGCCCACGGACGTGAGTGGCGGCGTGCTATCGTCTCGCCCAGGGAGGCCCTCATGAGCATCGCGCCGTCACCGCGCGCCTGGCCGGTCGAGAATCTCGCCCGCGTGCCGTACTGGGTCTACCAGGACGAGGACGTGTACCGCACGGAGCTGCGGCGCATCTTCGAGGGGCCCGTGTGGAACTACGTCGCTCTGGAGGCCGAGCTCACCGAGCCGGGGGCGTACCGAACGACCTTCGTCGGCGAGATGCCGGTCATCGTGGTCCGGGACGCCGACGGCCGCATCAACTGCTTCGAGAACCGGTGCGCGCACCGCGGGGCGCTGATCGCGCTCGACGACTCCGGCACGGCCAGGCGCTTCCAGTGCGTCTATCACGCGTGGAACTATGACCTCGAGGGCAACCTCCTGAGCGTCGCCTTCGAGCGGGGTGCCCAGGGCCGGGGCGGCATGCCGGCCTCCTTCTGCAAGGCCGAGCACGGGCCGCGCAAGCTCCGGACGACCACGCTCCACGGCCTCGTCTTCGCCAGCCTGTCGCCGGCGACTCCGCCGATCGAGGAGTTTCTGGGCGCCGAGATCCTCGGGCGCGTCCGCCGCGTGCTGCGCAGGCCGGTGAGGGTGCTGGGCCGCACCGTGCAGTCGCTGCCGAACAACTGGAAGCTCTACGCCGAGAACGTCAAGGACACCTATCACGCGAGCCTGCTGCACGCCTTCCTCGGCACCTTCCGGCTCTCGCGGTTCACGCAGGGCGGTGGCATCCTCGTCAGCCCGGACGGCGCCCACCACGCGAGCACCACCATCGACCGCGCGGAGGACCGGACGAGCACCGACTACCGCGACCAGGGCATCCGCTCCGAGCAGGAGGGCTACCGGCTGGCCGACCCGAGCGTGTTCGACGGCGTCGACGAGTTCGGCGACGGCATCAAGCTGCAGATCCTGACCATCTTCCCCGGCTTCATCCTGCAGCAGATCCAGAACTCGCTGGCCGTCCGGCAGATCGTACCCAGGGGCCTGCACGCGATGGAGCTGCACTGGACCTACATCGGCTTCACGGACGACAGCGCCGACATGCACCGGCGCCGGCTCAAGCAGTCGAATCTGGTCGGTCCCGCCGGCTTCGTCTCCATGGAGGACGGCTGCGTGGGCGGCTTCGTCGAGCGCGGCGCCGCCGCCGCGGGCGAGGCGCTGTCGGTCATCAATATGGGCGGCGACACCGTCGAATCGCAGCCCACGCGGGCCACCGAGGCCTCGGTGCGCGGCTTCTGGAAGACCTGGCGCCGCCTCATGGAGTACTGAGATGGGGGAGTCCCCGCTCGCCGCCGGCAGCCTCTCCGCTGCGCTCGTGCAGCTGAACGCTGACTATGCGCGGGCCATCGACGACGATCGCCTGGAGGACTGGCCCGACTTCTTCACCGAGTCCTGCCTCTACACGATCACGTCGGCCGACAACCACCGCCAGGGCCTGCCGCTCGGTGTGGTATACGCCGATGGCAAGGCCATGGTGCGCGACCGCGTCACCGCCCTGCGTCGGGCCAACATCTACGAGCGCCAGACCTACCGCCACGTGGTGGGGCTGCCCGCCATCCTCGGCGAGACCGAGGCCGGCCTGCGCACCGAGACGCCGTTTCTGGTGGTGCGCATCATGCGCGACGGCCGCATGGACCTGTTCGCCACGGGCCGCTACGTGGACCTGCTGCTCGAGGAGGCCGGCGCGCTCCGCTTCCGCGAGCGCCTGGTCGTCTGCGACAGCAACCGGATCGACACGCTGCTGGCGATCCCGCTCTGACGCTGGGCGCAGTTTTTCCGTAGCCGGCTAGACGCCGAGCGGAGGAACGACCTGCCCGGGGACGGGATTGGCGATCGCGTCCTCCAGCGACTTGGCCTGGCGCCACTCGCTGGCCGGCCGCACCGCACCGGTCGTCCCGACCTGGTCGATGTTCCAGTAGATCTCCAGGTTGTTGCCGTCGGGATCGCGGAACTCGATGGCGACCTGACAGCCGGCGCGGCGGCGGCCCTCGAAGTGGATCGGCACGCCCTGCTTCTGCAGCCAGGCCCGCGCGCGGAACACCTCGTCGAGCGCGCCGACCTCGAACGCGAAATGGTTCAGGCTCGAGCGCTCCGCCGCCGAGGCGCCGCCGACGAGCGCCACGCCGTGGTGATCGGTGTTGACGCGCATGAAGACCATACCGCCCGGCACCATGCTGTCCGGATAGCGATCGCTCACGCGCAGCCCCAGCACCTCGGTGTAGAAGCGCACGGAGGCCTCGAGGTCGGTGACGTTGAGGACGACGTGGCCGATCTTCCGCAGGGCGAACGGCTGCATGCGCGCTCCCTCCTCTACCAGTAGGCGAACGCCGCGCCGATCGGCGAGGCGTAGAGCGGTACGTAGTCGACGATGCTCGCCGGCCGTCCCTCGGCGACGGCGGCCGCGGCGATCCAGTTGCAGGTCTCGCGGGTGCCGCCGCGCGGCCCGCCCGCGTCGGGCAGGCCGGTGGTGCCAGGGCCCGGCGCGCCGACGAGCTGGCTCGCATCGCCCTCCGGCACGCGGTAGTCGTCGAAGTGGCGCGCCATCCCGCCAGCATCGCCGCGCGCCATCGCGTCGAGGATGGCGCGATCGAACGCCTCGTCGAGATAGGCGTCCTTCGCGCGCGGCGTGTGCCAGAGCCCACCCGAGCCGACGACGGCGACCCGCAGCGCGCCCGGCAGCTCGGCGATGATCTCGCGCACCGCGGCCCCCAGCTGATAGCAGCGCAGCGCGGTCGGCTGCGGCGCGTAGTAGCAGTTGAGGAAGACGGGGACGATCGGGAGCGTGAAGTCCGTCAGCGACTCGGCTGGCCGCAGGAACGCGTGGCCGATGCCGCGATCGGGCTTGGGCATGTCCAGCGAGAACGCCGGATCGAAGCCGCGGCGCATGAGGCCGGTGAGCAGGGCAGCGGCGAGCTGCGGATGGCCGGGCACGCCGGCCGAGCCGCCGCGGGCGAGCGAGCCCTGGAACTTGTCACCGGCGTAGACGGCGAAGGCCGGGTAGTTGCGGAAGTCGAAGCACTCGAGCTGATCGTCACCGAAGACCAGGAGCACGTCGGCTGCCGAGGCCACCAGCCGCGCCTTGAGCGTGGCGAAGGCGGCAGCGATGCGGGCGGCCTTGGCGCGGTTGGTCTCGACGTCGTCGAGCGGCACGTCGGCCCGCAGCGAGCGCGAGGCCCGGACCTCGTTCCACTTCTCGGGCGCCATGTAGCAGAACGGGCTGTGCGACATGTTGAAGACGCCGGCCAGGGTTGCCATGACTGGCCGTATGGTACGCCAGGTCAGTGGTCGGCGGCGGGCCCCTCGCGCTCGAACGCCTCCAGCGCGCTGCGCAGCTCGCCACCGCGAACCGTCTCGCCGTAGCGCTCCAGCCCCTCGCGGGCGATGCGAAGGGCCTCGTCGCGATCGCCCGTGCGCCAGTGAGCCCAGGCGAGCTCGCTCCAGGTCTCGGCCAGCTTGTAGGGGCTGATCTCGCTACCGCGCTCGTCGATCACCCGGCGCCCGACCGCGATGGCCTCCTCGGGCCGGCCGGCCTCGCGCAGCAGGCGGCTCAAGTTGAGCGCGATCGCCTGCGTGGTGTCGCCGACCATGCAGCTGGCGCAGTTGTCGATACGTCGGTTGTGGTGGAAGTAGCGCTCGTAGCCGAAGCGGGCGAGGGCGAGGCGATGCGGATAGTCGCGCTCGACCCAGTGGATGAGGTCGATCGCCGTCGCCACCACGTGCTCGTCGTCCGGATGGTCGACGATGCCCTGGTAGGCGGCCTTGAAGAACTGGCGCTCGCCGAGCTCGGTGTGGGGATGGCCCTGCCAGGCCGAGAGCAGGTCGCCGACGTTGTCGACGCGGTAGGGCGTGGCGACCTCGTCCCACCACGCGGGTCGCGGCGCGGCCGAGGCGAAGGTGGCGATGAACTCGCGCTGCCGTGACTGGCGCGCCGCCTCCACGGCCGCGCGCTCGGCGGCGAGGCGGCGCTGCTCGCGCTGGCGCGTGTACTGGACGGCGTTGACGGCGATCGCTGCAATCGCGATCGCGAGGAGCGCGCCGCCAGCCAGCCAGGCCATGCGGCGCCGCCGTCGCGCCGCCTCCAGGCCCACCAGCAGCCGGGCCACGACGAGGATCGGGATCAGCAGGCCGATCGCCGCGACGCCGTAAGCCCAGCGCGGCAGCGAGGCGTTCACCACCTGGAAGCGGTAGTTCCAGGAATGGGCGCCGCTGTCGTGCGTGTAGAGGTCGCCGACCATCCGGCCGTCCTTCCATGCCTCGACGCGGAAGACGTACTGCTCGTCGCGGCCGATCGGCGGCAGCGCGATGGTCACGGCGGTGGCGCTCGTGCCGGCCGTGAGCACCTCGCGGCGCGCTCCGCCGGCGGCGCACGGCCACGCGGCCACCGTGTAGCGATAGTCCGCCCCGGCGAGGATCGCCTCCCACGCGAAGTCGACGCGCGCCTCGGGCGTCCACGCGTAGCGGGGCGTGTCGAAGCGCGGCTGCGTGGCGCAGCCGCGCAGCATCCCCTCGAGCGAGCGGCCGTTGTCGCCGGGGCGAGTGAGGTGGATCAGGCGCGGCAGGTCGACGACGATCCGCTCCGGCGCGACGTCGGTGATCTCGAACGCCAGCTGCGCCTCGTAGTCGCCGGGATAGCGCCGGGGATTGGTGGCGTTCTCGTCGATGCTCACGTGCATCCGGTAGCGTCCGGGCGGCGGGCGCTCCAGCAGCCAGGCCCCCGGCTCCCCGACCTTCTGTACGCGGCAGGCGGTCCACTGGTTCTGGGTGAGGCTGAAGCAGCTGAAGTCGGGCGGCGCCGTGGGATCGACCGGCCGGCCATCGAAGCGCAGCTCCAGCGGGATCTGAGCGCTCGCGACCGACGTCA
>Ga0310810_10007332_pt1 | contig 12574 bp, 12 predicted proteins | sample NCmetagenome_FD_207641 | JGI IMG/M metagenome (GOLD analysis project Ga0310810, IMG submission 207641) | Soil microbial communities from experimental microcosm in Duke University, North Carolina, United States - NC | ecosystem: Engineered > Artificial ecosystem > Soil microcosm > Unclassified ... | reverse complement strand
AGCGCTGGAAAAGATTTACCCCGCGCCGCAACTCGTCGCCGAGCTCAAGGGCAAATAATCAGGCCGCCTTGGCAGGGGCGGTATCGGCGCGCCGGTACCGCTTCTCCGCTTCCGCCAGATAATCCCGAGTAATCGGCACGGCGTTGCGGTCGCGGATATATTGCACCTGGTAATTACAGGCCGCGCCGCTCTCGAACATGACGATGCCGCCGGCCAGGTAGAATTCCCACATGCGGAAGAAGCGTTCGTCATACATGGCGACGATGTCCGCGCGTGCCCTGGTCGCCCGCTCCAGCCAATGGCGGAGCGTATAGGCATAATGCAGGCGCAGGGTTTCGACGTCGCTGGCGATCAAACGGACCTTCTCGCTGGCGGCGCACATCTGGCTGAGCGAGGGCAGGTGATAGCCCGGAAAGATCCATTTGTCGGTGAAAGGATCGGGCGCGCCGGCCTGGCCGAGCTTGCCGATGGTGTGGAGCAGCATGACGCCGTCCGGCACCAGGAGCTCGCGGCACTTGGCGTAGAATTCCTCATAATGAGACACGCCGACATGCTCGAACATGCCGATCGACACGATCCGGTCGAAGCTGCCCTCAAGATGACGGTAGTCGATCAGTTCGAACTTGACCCGGTCCGCGACGCCGGCCTCCTCCGCCCTGCGGCGGGCGACCTTGAGCTGTTCCTCTGACAGGGTGATGCCGAGCACGTCGACGTCGGCGACGCGATTGAGATAGAGCGCGGTCCCGCCCCAGCCGCAGCCGATGTCGAGCACCCTCATCCCCGGCTTCAGATAGAGCTTGGCGGCGATGTGGGCCTTCTTGTCGGCCTGGGCCTGCTCGAGGCTGTTCGCGGGATCGGTGAAGTAGGCGCAGCTGTACTGCCGGTCGCCGTCGAGGAACAGCTCGTAGAGTTCGTCCTTCAGGTCATAGTGGTGGGCAACATTGCGCCGCGAGCGGCGGGCGTCGTTCGGCCCGCGGAGCAGCTTCTTGAGGCCCTTGATCTTGCCCTTGCGCATCGCTGCGCGGCCCTTGCCGCCGTCCTCCCAGCGGTTGCCTCCGGTGATCAGCTCCAAAAGGTCGAGGATGGTGCCGTCCTCAATGATCAGGCGGCCGTCCATATAGGTCTCGCCGACTTTGAGGCGGGGATTGCGGACCAGGTCGAAGGCGACCCGCTTGTCGGCGAACCGCACGGTCAGCTCCTTGCCGCCGCCCGGGCCATAGGTCTCGCGGCCGCCGTCGGGCTGGACCAGGGTGATCCGCCCGCGAGTCAGCAAGGTCCCAATCAGCCGCGAAATCAGCGCCATCCATTTGCTCCCATTCGCGGAGCAGGTTGGACGGTCAGGCGGCCCGGTTCAAGCCCGACCTGTCCCAACCGAACACAGCAGCGGTTTCCAAGATGACTTCAAATCAACTTGTGTTAGCTTTCCTGCAAGATGAAGCTGGTCATCCAAATTCCCTGCTTCAACGAGGGGGACCATCTGCCGGAGACTCTGGCCGCGCTTCCGCGTGCCATCGATAGCATTGATTTAATTGAATTTCTGGTGATTGACGATGGCAGCCGCGACGGCACCAGCGAGGTCGCGAGGAAGCTCGGCGTCCACCACATCGTCCGCCACCGCACCAACCGCGGCCTCGCCGCCGCCTTCCGCTCCGGCCTCGACCGGGCGCTGCGCGAGGGCGCGGACATCATCGTCAACACCGACGCCGACAACCAGTATGACGGCAGGGATATCGCCGCGCTGGTCGGACCGATCGTCAAGGGCGAGGCGGACATTGTAGTCGGCGACCGCGGGGTACGCGACAACCAGCATTTCGGCCCGATCAAGCGGTCGCTGCAGCGGGTCGGAAGCGCGACCGTCCAGCGCCTGTCGAAGACCCATATCCCAGATGCGGTCAGCGGCTTCAGGGCGATCAGCCGCGAGGCGGCGCAGCGGATCAACATCACCAGCGACTTTTCCTACACGACCGAGATGCTGATCCAGGCCGGCCGCAAGCGGATGGCGGTCGTGTCGGTGCCGATCAGGACCAACGGAGCGGTGAGGCCATCTCGACTGTTCCGCTCCATCCCCCACTTCATCGTCAACACCGCGGCGACGATGCTGCGCGCCTGGGCTATGTATAACCCGCTACGGGCGTTCGTGTCGGTCGGCCTGGTCGCCTTCCTGATCGGCCTGGTGCCGATGGTCCGCTTCTTCTGGTACTTCTTCAGCGGCGGCGGCCGCGGCCATATCCAGTCGCTGATCATCGGCGGCGTGTTCATCATCTTCGGCGTGCTGGCGATGATGCTCGGCGCGCTCGCGGACCTGATCGGCCGCAACCGCAATTTGATGGAGCAGACGCTGGAGCGGATGAGTCTGCTGGAGGACCGGATAGAAGCGAGCCAGGGCGAGTCACCCGAGGTCCGGCCCAGCAAATCGGCCATTGGCCGCTGACTTGACCGTGTCGCGCCCGCTGAGAGGTCTTTTGTAGGTGCGGGTCCTTTCCTGGGGAACTGCCGATTTGGGCAAGCCCCGCAACCGCATCCTCCTCGCTGCCCTGAAATCGGCGGGCGTGACGGTTGACGAAGCTCGGCGTGAAGTCTGGCAGGGAGTCGAGGACAAGAGCCAGCTGCGACCCTTCGACCGGCTAACGCGCTACCTTCGCTTGCTGGCGGCTTATCCTGCCCTGCTTGCAAGGTTCATTTCCCTGCCAAGGCCGGATGCCATCATGCTCGGTTATCCGGCTCAAATGGATGCGCTCGTCATCTGGCCGCTAGCAAGGGCCCGAGGCGTACCGGTCCTGATGGACCTATTTATCTCGCTCTACGATACGAGCGTGATCGATCGGGGACTGAACCGGCCCGGATCGCTGAAGGCCAGATTGTTGTGGTCGCTGGAGTGGCTATCCCTGCGAGCTGCTGACAAGGTGATTGCCGATACGGCAGCACATGCCCGCTACATCGAGGAGTTGTTCCATTTGCCCCGAGATTCGATCGGCAACGTTCCGGTCGGGGTCGAAGTCGGAGAATTCCCTCAACTCCAGAGATCAACAACCGGGAGCCGCCCGCAAATCCTGTTCTACGGACAGCTTATACCGCTCCATGGCATCGAGACGGTGATCGCGGCCGCAATGTCGAACCGAGGCAAGGCATTCGATTGGACGATCATCGGATCGGGGCAGGACATGCCGAAAGTCGCCGCCATGTTGGGCGATCAACCACCGCCGCACATTCGCTGGCATCGGTGGGTGCCTTATGAGGAACTCACCGATTGGATCGCCCGGTCGGATATCTGCCTTGGAATCTTCGGAGGCTCTCGCAAGGCGGCCTCAGTCATTCCAAACAAGGTGTACCAGGCGCTTTCATCCGGGCGCCATGTGGTCACAAGCAGGTCGCCGGCCATGGACGAGTTGGCGAGCGACGCGGGCATAACCCTGGTCGAGCCGGAATCCGCCGGCGCTTTGCTCGACGGCATCGATCAAGCATTGCTCGAAGGGTGTCCCGTTCCGTCGCAGACCTTGGTGGACAGTTTCTCTTTGCAGAAAATTGGTTCAGCCTTGGCGAGTTACATCGATGACTTGAGCCGAAGGGAATTGTGAGGATGGCTGGGGGGCCTATCGTCGTGCAGCATCCTCAGTTTGGGCCGGCCATGCCCTCGCTCAATTGGATTCCGATGCCGCGCTATGTCTTGCGGCGCGATCGGGTGCTGAGCCTCCTTGAAAGCACTCCGCCGTGCAAAGTCCTCGATATCGGCTGCGGACCGGGTGCGCTGATCTCCGAGCTGAGCGGTCGTGGGTTTGAGGCATACGGCGTCGATCGCTCGGCAAAGGCCCGTGAACTTGGACGGCATCTAAAGGATCAAGCATCGCGCATGCAGCTGCATGCCGTGCTGGATGAAGCGTGGAAGGGTTCGTTCGACCTCGTCATGTCGTTCGAAGTGATCGAGCACCTCAAGGACGACATTGGCGCAATTCAGGAATGGGCCGAATATCTAAAGCCGGGCGGCCGCATGATCCTGTCTACGCCAGCTCATCCAGATCGTTGGAATGCGGCTGACGAATGGGCGGGCCATGTCAGGCGCTACACGCGGCAACAACTTGTCGACACCGTGGAGAAGGCCGGTTTCGAAGTCGACAAGGTCGAGTGCTATGGCTTTCCGCTGGCGAATGTCATGGAGGTGATAGCGGCCCCCGGCTATCGGAAGCGATTGGAAAGCAAGCGAACTGCTTTCGACGATGCTGACGCCCTCACACAGGACAGTGGCTCCGATCGCTCGGCATACGCCAAGCTTTGGCCGATCTACTCCAGTTTCCTTCCAGCCCTTGCGCTGAAAGCGTTCTGTGAACTGCAGCGGCCATTTCTGAATTCCGATCTTGGCACCGGCTACATTATTTCTGCCGTGCGGCGTGATTCATGAGTCGTGCCAAAAACATCGCCGGTGCGATCCTCGCGCTCGCGGTCATGGGCCTGGTGTTGTATCTCTACGGTCGCGACTTAGCTTCGATCGATTTCACCCGCCCAGCGCTATTGCGAGGGTTGGCTGGAGCTGCTGCACTCTATGTAATTGTTGTTGTGCTCGGAGCGCTCGCTTGGCGAGTGCTGTTGAAAGCCTTCGGCGCCACACCGGCGCGATGGGCAGCAGAACGGCAATTGCTGATCTCCCAAATTGGAAAATATATTCCCGGCAATGTCGCGCAATATGTGGGACGCGCGGCTATGGCGATCGGGGCGGGCACCCCAGCGAAAGTCGTGGGGATTTCCATTGTTGCGGAGACGGCTTTGATCGTCGTTGGCGGTCTTCTATCCGTTGCCATATCGATCGCCATCGCGCCTCAACAGGCTGCTCACGTGGTTCGCCTCTTGCCTGACCTCTCGACCCTGAGTTGGATCCTGGTGGCAATCGCGGCCTTCGCATGTACGCTTGTTGCGATTCACGCCGCATCCAATCGATTCAGCGCCCTCAATACTTTGCCCGTGGCGCGCTGGCGTTGGCTCGCAATCGCTGTTCTGATCTACACCGGCGCGCTGCTTCTTCTCGGACTCTCGCTATTTGTAATTGCGAATGCGATTGCGTCGGTGCCGCTGTCATTGGCCGTCGCTGTCTTTGCGGCAGCATGGATAGCAGGCCTTGCGACACCTGGCGCTCCAGGTGGCCTCGGTATTCGAGAGTCAGTTATTACGCTCGGTCTCGCGCCCGTCATGGGCGGCTCAGCAGCTCTGACCGCTGCATTGCTTCACAGGGGCGCAAGCGTGCTCGGCGATGTGATTTCATTTGGCCTGGGCTTGATCTTGCCGACACCTGAGCAGTCGATTGCCGAACCGGGTGAGAGGATATGAAACTAGAGCCGACCGGCGAACGGATGATCATGGAGCATTACAAGTCTTCGCCGGAAGACTTTGTGATCTACCTGATCCACATGGCGTCGTATCGCTTTGCCGAGCAGTACACGCACGGCAAGCGCGTCCTCGATTTCGGCTGTGGTAGTGGATACGGGTCCAATCAGATCGCGCAAACTGCGGATCATGTGACGGCGGTCGACGTCGCCGACGACGCCATCGCTTATGCGCGCGAGCACTTCCCTCGCGCCAATCTGGAATTTTGCGCGATCGAACCATCAGAGTCTTTGCCATTCGCCGGTGGAACCTTCGATGTGATCCTGTCCTTCCAAGTCTTCGAACATGTGACCGACACGTCGCATTACCTGTCAGAAATCCGAAGGGTCCTGGCACCTGGCGGCCAATTGATTTTGATAACGCCCGACCGGAGCACCCGCTTGCTCCCGTTCCAGCGTCCATGGAACCGCTGGCACGTTCGCGAATACGGCAAGCGTGAACTTGCCAGGTTGCTGTCGCAGCATTTCGAGAATGTCGAAGTGTTAGGGATGACCGGCAAGCCGGAAATGATCGGATTCGAATTGCGTCGGTGCAGGCGAGTGAAGTGGCTGATGCTGCCGTTCACCTTACCCATCATGCCTGACAGCTGGCGAGTAGCTTGCCTCAATTTCGTCCATCGAGTGCGGGGTCGGCGCACAGGCCAGCCGACCGAGTATCCGTTTTCGATAGAAGACGTACGCATCGCTTTCGATGCCGCGCCTTCGGTGAATTTGGTGGCGGTTGCTTCGTGAGCTTCGTCAGAACGCAACCAACTTTCATCATCGTGAAGCAGGTTGCGCGGGGCAAAACCGCGACCGGACCAATGCTGCTGGCCCTTGTAAGACCTGGTGCCGGAGTTCGATCATGCATCCGCCCGGGTAGACAAAGGTGGTTGGGGCGGGCTCGACGCCTGGCGGAACGTCACGCCCAGCGTCAAAGTCTTCGGAGGTCAGGAAAACCCTGAAACCCGAATCTATCGCATTGGCGATCAGTCGTGGATCGATGCGCTTGGTTTCGGTATCCCGCATGGCGAGGAGAGAGCCGTTTCCTGGTAAGTAAGCTGCGGCCCTTGAAGGGAGAGCGATAACCAGACTATTGGCCGGCAACTCTGCAATTACACGTCCAATCTCATAGTTAAGTGCGCGCCGCTTTGCCGCCGCCGCAAAATCGGTCGCAGCGAAAACCATCGCCATCATGACGCCGCAAGCGAAAAGGGCGATGGCTACGTCACGCACTATTTGGCTAAATCGCCAATTAACGCCTGCCGCGATTGCAGTCAGAGCAGTGGATAACAGCACGTAGGTCGATAGAATCTGCTGGACGCCGACATATCCGGACGGGCGAAGGAAGACCCAGGCAGTGCACAGTCCAATAGCTGCCCACGCGCCGGCGGCTGCACATGCCATTGCATTATCGACCGATTGCCACAAATCGGAAAAAAGCCTGGCGCACAGAATGCAAAGCGGCGGAAGCACGGGCAAGAAGTAGCGCATGTTGCTGCTGCTACCGCCGTGCCACGATAGCAAAATGAATGGCGTGGTCATTGTCGCTATGAAGACCAGCAGAGTCGCAAAGACTCGCCGATCGCTTTCGCGTATCTTCGTCGTCAGCAATATCGCGGCTAACCCCAGCCACGGCATGCTTTGACCAAGCGACTTTTTGGCAAGACCCCAGAACGCCAGCGTTTGCTCCGGTCCGCGTTGGACACCAACTCGGTGATCTTCGATGGTCCTGACGTCGACCCCCAGGGCGATCAATCCGTGCCAAAAGCGAAGCAACCAAGCATGGGTGGCCGGGATGAAAAGAAGTGAAACGGCCAGCACCGCAAGCGACACGCTTGCCGCCTTACGATCGAACTTCCATCCGATCATTCGCGTTACCATCAATGCGCCTAAGCCAGCACAAAGTGCGGCAACGAAGGGCCCATAGGCCGCCAGTTGCGTATTGCCGGCCGATTGACCGTAGGAGAACGGGTTAGCAGAGCCGAACTTCAGAAAATTAAACCAGCACGTCAGCGCGACCGATGGCAGAACTCCAGCACTGAAAGAAAAGGCCGAGTGCACGGGCCGCGGTGCGAAAATGAGTATGATAAGCCCAATGGCGAGCACCGCGAATGCTGCATCGAGCCTGATTAGTATGCCTGCTCCGGCAAACAGGCCCGATAGCATTGCAGTTCGATAGCGGCCTTCGTCATCATCCAAATGACGCAGCACAAACCAATAGGCCTGTATGGCGAAGTAGGCCGCCAGCGCATGCGGCCAAATCCCCGCCGCATATTCGAGCCAGAATGTGCCAAGGACGAGCAAGGCCACGGCAATCCGCGCAACACTCTCGCACTTGAATTGGCTGATGCAGATCTTTTGCACAGTGAATAGTGCGAGCACTCCCGCTAATGCATTGAGCAAGAAGAATGTCCGGGCCGCCGCCAACGGCAGCAACAGTCCGCCGAGTAGAGCACTACCGGCGGGATATTGTGGGGTCAGGCCATCAGGACCATTGACAAGGATTTTGAGCTTGAGCGCCTCACTGTGCAATTGATCGAAGCCGTTCTGAATGCTCAATTTGCCCGACTCAGCAAAAGCTCGCGCCCCGAGATGATAAATTGCTTCATCGAGCGTGAAAAATCCCGGGGCAACGACCAGGGCAGCAATCAAGATGATCGCGGACAGACCCCAAAGCTCTCTCTGCTTTGGTATTTCAACCAATTGCATCTAATCCCCCGCAACGATCAATGGTCGCTTATCCGACTATGGGGTTCGATCGATTTCCGTCCAGCCCAAAGCTCAAACACATTGATTGTTATAGGTATTGGTTGTGGCAGCGCGACGAGCGCGAACAAGGCCCAGATCCGGCCTTGGAAAATAGCCAGGACGAGGAACGGCACGACGCCGATCAGATCGTAGGAATAGCCGTAAGGGGCTGCGATAAGACTGCCGACGACTATCGCGCCCGCTTTCCCAAGCGGTTGCGCATTGCGACAGGCAAAGGTGAGGGCGCAGCCGACCACAAGGCCAAGAATCAGGGCCGGGAGGGCGGCGAGGCCAAGACTCTCGGAGATCCCGGCGAATGAAACTACTCCGTCGATGATATTCGTATCGCTGACCGCGCGGTGAAAATAGTCCATCAGCGCCAGCCATTCGGGCCAGCGCTCCACGCCGAAAGCCGCGACTGAAGCGAAAGCGGTCAGAGCGAATGTGCTTGCTGCTGCGAAAAAGGCCCTCCAATCCCGGTTGAGGGCAAGCATGAGCGGGGCCATGAGAACCAACTGCGGTTTGATCGAAGCGATGACGCCAAGTCCAACACCAGCGGCAATTCCGGACGTGCCGCAACACCATATCAGCAATGCGCTTAGAGCGATGGAAACCTGCCCGGTTGACAAGGCGCGAACGAAGGGTGGGCTGACCACCACCAGCGCTAGTTGCCGCTTGGAAAGGGTGGTTTTGCAAGCAAGCACGAAGGCGGTCGTACTAAGGGCAACAAACGCGAAATAGGCCGGCCATTTCGGCACCAGCGACAATGGAGAAATCCAAAGCAGCATCGTTGGGAGATAGGGAAATGGGTATCGGCCTGACTGCGAATAGGCTTGGTCGGGCGAACTGTTTGCAATGCGCCAATAGACGCTGAAGTCGTTCGAGAACTTGTCGGCTAGGACATAGTCAAAAATCTGGGCTGCTGATACGGCCAGCCATATCATTGCGGCGAGAATCGGGGACCATCGGATCAGCGCCTGCCGAACAAATTCGCTCTTCATAAGCGCCCCCAAAAACGCGGAGCAAACCTAAACCACGTGAATCGTCCGCATCAAGGCCAGTTCTTCGGCTGGGCGGCTACGCCGCAGCAGCAGCAGCCGCTTCCCGGTCGAGCTCGGCCCGGGAGCGCTTCTCCGCCGCAGTCTTGAGCTGGCCGCAGGCGGCGTCGATGTCGCGGCCGCGGGGGGTGCGGACCGGGGCCGAGATACCGGCTTCGAACACGATGTTGCTGAACGACCGGATCCGCTCCGGCGTCGAGCATTCATAGGGCGCGCCGGGCCAGGGGTTGAACGGGATCAGATTGACCTTGGCGGGAAGCTTGTACTGCTTGATCAGCCGCACCAGCTCGCGCGCGTCGGCGTCGCTGTCGTTCTTGTCCTTCAGCATCACATACTCAAAGGTGATGCGGCGGGCGTTGTTGGCGCCGGGATAGGCGGCGCAGGCGGTGAGCAATTCCTCGATGCCGTACTTCTTGTTCAAGGGCACGATCTCGTCGCGGACTTCCTTGCTGACGGCGTGCAGGCTGACGGCGAGGTTGACCCCAATCTCCTCGCCCGCGCGGTCCATCATCGGCACCACGCCCGAGGTCGACAAGGTGATGCGGCGCTTGGACAGGCCGAGGCCGTCGCCGTCCATGACGATCTTCAGCGCCTGCTTCACATTGTCGAAATTGTAGAGCGGCTCGCCCATGCCCATCATGACGATGTTGGTCAGCATGCGGCCTTCGGGACTGGACGGCCATTCGCCGAGCGCGTCGCGGGCCAGCATCACCTGGCCGACGATCTCGCCCGCCTCGAGGTTGCGGACCAACTTCATCGTGCCGGTGTGGCAGAAGCGGCAGTTCAAGGTGCAGCCGACCTGGCTCGAGACGCACAGCGTGCCGCGGTCGGCGTCGGGGATGAACACCATCTCGAAATCATGGCCGTCGTGGGTGCGGAGCAGCCATTTGCGGGTGCCGTCGCTCGACACCTGCGCCTCGACCACCTCCGGGCGGGTGATGGCGAAGCGCTCGATCAGCCAGGGCTGCTGGGCCTTGGCGATGTCGGTCATTTTCGCGATGTCGCTGACGCCGCGATTGTAGATCCAGTGCCAGATCTGCTTGGCGCGGAGCTTGGCCTGTTTGGGCTCCATGCCGGCGCTCTCCAGCGCGGCGCGGATCTCTTCGCGGGGAAGGCCGATCAGCTCTTGCCTGCCGTCGGCGCGGCTGTTGGCCGCGCGCGGCACGGGCACGGGATCGACGGGGCCGGGAATCGGCATCAGGTTGGTGTCGGCGCTCATGGTGAGCCGGCGCCTTTACATGGAATGTCAGCGGTTTGCCAGTCCCGCCGAGCAGGCCGCGGCGGCGTCGATCGCCAATGGCGCGCCGTCGAGGCTGTAGCGGTCGACGATCCGTCGCCCACCGACCTCACGCGCTTCGACCTTCATCCCGCTGCTGGCGCGCATCGCGGCGATGATCGCCTGCTCCTGTTTGGGTCCGCGGCTCCAGGCCATGTCGCCCTGCCCCACGAGCAGGAACGGCTGGTCGCCGATGGTGAGCATGACCGTGGCGCCGGGGCGCGGCGGGCGGCTGAGGCGGGCGGCGAACTGGCCGTGGCGCGGTCCGCCGGCATCGAACGACAGGCTGGCGCGGGCCGGCGGGCGGCCCTTGTAGGTGACTCCGACGGAGCGGGCCGCCGCTTCGCAGGTCCGGCCTTGCTCAAGCACCGCCCACTGGGCGTCGGCGGCGACGATCGCCGGGGCGGCAAGCATCAGCAGTGAAGACAGTATCAGCTTCAGCGCAGCCACCAGCCCATCAACGCAACGCCCAGCGCGATCGCGATCCCGTATGGAATGAGGCCTCTGCGCTTCAGCAGCAAGGCCCTGCTGCGCGCCGCGTCGGACCATGGCAGCCGGCGAACGATCATGATCACCAGCGTTTCGACGCCGCCGGCGATGGCGATGGCGCACAAGAGCTTCCAGCCGTCGCCGAGGTTGAACCACAGCGACGAGGCGGCGAGCAGCTTGATGTCGCCCCCGCCCATCAGGCCTCGGCCGAACATGAAGGTGCCGACCGCAAGCACGGCCGCGAACAGCAGGAAGTTCTGCCACAGGCCGCTGACCGGTCCATCGAGCACCAGCGCGGCAAAGGCGCCGATCGCAACCAAGCCCGAGATCCAGTCGCTGATCCGGAGGCGCCACCCGTCCTGGATGGCGGCCATCGCGAGCAGCAGGAGGAGCAATGCGGCGAGCCAGTCGGGGGCCGTTGCCAGCAGCCTCATTTAGCGCCGCCGTCCAGCGCTGCGAGGTTGGCGGCCGCCCTGGCGTACCAGCGGCTCCTCAGTTCGATCGCCTGGGAGAACGCCGCTTCGGCGCGCTGCCGGTCGCCGCTGGCGGAGGCGACGACGCCGGCGTCGTTAAGCCTCGAGGCAAAAGCTTCGTCGCCCTCGCCCGGCAGCCTCGGCGGCAGCCCGGTAGCGACGGCGGCGCGGGCCAGCTCGAGGTTATTGGCGAGGCGCGGCAGATTGGGATTGATCGAGGCCGCGCGCATGAAGCTGGCCAGCGCGTCGGCCCAGCGGCCGCGAAGCATCATCGACCAGCCCTGGTTGTTGGCAATCTCGGCCCGGCCGGGGCCAAGCTCGGCGGCGCGGGCATAGGCGGCGTCGGCTTCGTCCCACCGGCCCTGCTCGTCGGCGGCGGCGCCGCGCGCATTCCACGCCCGCCAGCCGGCACCCGGCGCCTGCGTCGCGCGGTCGAGCAGCGCGGTCGCCTCGCCCGTCCGGCCGAGGTGAAGCGCGGCAATGCCCCCGCGCTCGAGCAGCAGCGATTCATTGGGGTGGTTGGCGAGAAGCGCCTTGTAGAGGCCCAGCGCGGATTCATATTCACCGCGCGCCAGCGCCAGATCGGCAAGCAGCCGATCGACCGCATCGCCCCTTGCGCCGGCAGCGACCGCCGTGCCGAGCATCGACCTGGCCTGGTCGAGCCGCCCGGCAGCGATCGCCCGGCCAGCTTCGCTAAGCGAAACCGCGGGGTTCTCGGCGGTCGGGATTGGCGGTGCGACTGGCGACGCAGCCGGCGCCGGGTCCGCCAACGCCAGCAAGAGCGCCAGGCCTGAAATCATGCCCTGGGCTTGAGCGCGGCCTCTCGGGCCGCATCGCGTCCAAGCAGGATGGTGAGCCCGCCGCCTTCGCCTTCGCGCCGTTCAAGGTCAAACCCGAACTGCGCGGCAAGACGATGCGCACGCCAGGCGTCGGACGGGCTGAACAGGATCGCGCTCTGCTTGCGCACGGACGGCGCATCGCCGATGCGCGCACTGGCGAAGCCCCGCATCGCCAAATAGGCGCGAGTGCGAGCGGCGAGGCCCTGGACCCGGGCGGCGTTGAGCAACGTCACCTGGGATTGCGGCCTCCGCTCGAACTGGATCGTCGTGCTGGTTGCGGTCCGCGTAACCGCCCGGGCCTCCCATTTCGGCTGGGGGCTGGTAACCAGCGCAACCTCGC
>Ga0310810_10007331_pt1 | contig 12575 bp, 5 predicted proteins | sample NCmetagenome_FD_207641 | JGI IMG/M metagenome (GOLD analysis project Ga0310810, IMG submission 207641) | Soil microbial communities from experimental microcosm in Duke University, North Carolina, United States - NC | ecosystem: Engineered > Artificial ecosystem > Soil microcosm > Unclassified ... | reverse complement strand
GCGTCGACTGCCACCGTCTCCTTTGAAGACATGGACGGCACGGGCTCGAATCGCACTCTGGCGGCGCGGAAGGTTCCGAGGCCGTACAAACGTCGTTCGGTCTCGGCCGCTTCGGACTGTCCGGCAGCGTCGCCGGACGTGATCGTGACCGCGCGATCGACCATGGAATCGCTCGTGCTTTGCGCGCCCTCGACGCGAACACCGCGAACGACATACAGCGGCCCTTCGGTCACGGTGAAGCTCAGATCTACACGTCCGTCGCGCTCTCCCACGCGGGTGGCTGCCGCGACGCGCGCATCGCGGTAACCACGGTCGCGGTAGTAGCGCTCGAGTCGGACACGTGCCGCACGCTCGGCGCCCTCCGCAAACGGTGAACCGATCGCCAGACCGAGTGCGGCCTGTGCGCCTTCCTGGCGCGCGTCCGCCACGCCGACGACCTGGAGCGTCTCGACGTGGGCGAGCGGTCCCTCCGAGATGAGAACAGGCAACGTTGCGCGATCGCGGTCGAGGATGGGGTCGCCCACTGTCGCCGTCGCCGCCAGGTAACCTTTCGAGGCATATTCGGCGACGATTTCCTCGACCAGCGGAGTGGGATCGTTCCAGACAGACGCCATCGCGCCCTCACTCGCAAGCGTCTGCAGTGCGCTCGTGGAAATCGCCTGGTTCCCCTTGAAGGTGAATTGCCTGATTCTGATCCTCGCGCCTGGAGTGACGTGCACCACCGCGCGCTCAAGGCCCGACCGTGAGTCGTCCAACGTGACCTCGACGTTGGGGCGAAGATAACCCTCCTGATTCAAGTAAGCGCGCGTCGCGCTTTCCAGGTCCTGGGCAAGAAGCTCCGGCAGGACGGCGTCGTTCCACGCGCTTTTCAGGATCTCCGCGAGCCGCTCGGACGATGGATGACCAATCACGTCGAGCTCGGTGCGCGGACCGCGGAGGATTCGATAGTCGAGCGTGACCTCGCGTCGCTTCGACGTGGCGTCGCCCACCTTCCTCGTCGGCGTCACGTGGACGGCGTAGTAGCCCCGGTCGTAGTACAGGCGTTGGACGCGATCGCGATCACGCGACCACTCGTGAAAATCAAAGCGGTCACCCTCGCGGAGCTCGAGAGCATCGCGCACGTCCGATGGACTGAATCCTGGATCACCGCTCACCGTGATCCCAGCCACGACATCAGGCACTTTCTCGACTCGAACGACGGCGGGCCGGAGAGAGGAGCCCGGCCCGAAGGTGATTTCCTGTCGGAATTCCACGGCGTTCTCCTCGCCTTCAGTCGAGGATAGTCGCACCTGGTAGCCCGGTCGTGGGCGATAGATGATGACCCACGTCAACTCGCTGTCATCCAGATTCTCCGAGAGCACCAGCTCGAAGGGCTGGCCGAAGCGTTTTGAAACCGTCAGCCGGGTCGAGGGTTCGACATCGCTCGACACGAGCTCGAGATCATCGCTGCTGCCGACACGCACCGAGTCGAGCCCAACAAACTGCCCCGCAAACCCCAGCACGTCGCCGGAGACGGCGCCGACTGCGAACGCGTCGTTGTTCGCCGTTTCACCCGTGAGGCCAGCAGTCTGGCCAGTCACCACCAGCGATTGGAGATCGCGGTCGCTCAACGGAGGATTGGAGCTCAGGCTCGTTTCAATCGCATCGGCGGGCCCGGACAGCCTGACCGTGACGTCGTAGTCGCCGATTCGAGTTTCACCAAAGACGTTCAGTCGCGGCACCAGACCCTGCTCGGGCGTAAACACGATGGTGCTCTCCCTCAGTCGATACGACCTCCCACTGACTCGAAGGCGGCCGTCGTCCACGATGGCGATCGAGCCAGCCAGTGCGGCGTCCGACATCGTGCCGGTCAGGCGCAGATCCGGAACCATATCGACGTTGCCGACACTGTTCTCGAGCGTCAGCGGACCGTTGGACTGGAGCGTGACATCGAGCGTCGTCTCGCCCAGCCACTGCGGCAGCGCTCGCCGCGTGTCGCTCGACGCTCGTGTCAAGGCCGCCACGATGCGGACCATCGCGGTCGCGGGTTCTTTGTACGGATCAGCCGTGATCGTTGCAGTGCCCGACAGTGCTGCTCGCCCGCTCTCGTTGCGCCAGGACAGATCGGCATCGAGCTCACTTCTCAGCCCGCGGGGGATCTCCAGAAACACGTTCCTCGCGGTGATGGTCAGCGGTGATGCCTGCGCGGTTCCGCGTCGAGTGATCGTGCCGCTGAGCGAGACGTCGCCGCCATTGATCTGGCCGTGAAGCGCTGAGGCTGCGATGGTCTCTCCGGTGACCTCGAGCCGACCGGTCCATCCCGCGAGCGACATTCGTCCCTCCGGCAGGATGAGGCGTGCGTCCGTGAGATCGATCGTCCCCTCGTACTGCGGGCTGTCGATCGGTCCGGCAATCCGGATGTCGAATGCCGCCTGGCCGGCGCCGCCCGCTGGCAGAAAGACGTCCGCGAGCCCGAGAGACGTCGTGCCGCTGACACGCATGTCGCTGTCATTCCCGGGGCCGAGCCCGATCGTTCCCGAGGCGTCTAGCGCGCCCGAAGGCAATTTCCAGTCGAACTGCTCGATGTGTATCTGGCCTTTTTCGAGGCGCAGCCTGGTTGGCGCCTGCTGCGCAATCGGAACCTGCCCTGCCGAGATGGTCAACGTTGTCGCGACGATCGTTCCGTCAACCGCGTCGAGGTCGAATGCGGTTGCGCGCAGGTCCACCGCCAGGCGCACTTCTCCAGAGAGAGGCCGTGCGCGCGTCGGCCGATTGCCCGCGCGCTCGGGAGCTTTCTGCTCCAGGTTCGTCAACTGTGCGAACGCCTCACCGGAAATCGACGCGAGATCGGCGCCACCGCGAATGCTCAAGTCCACCCTGAGCGGACCTTCGCCGCTGAATCGGTCTCGGGATGCCGGCGGTAAGTACTTGAGGACATCCTCGACACGGCCGTCGAGGCTTACCGCGATGCCTTCAGCGGGAGTGTCTCGAGCCGCTCCCCACGATCCGGCTGCGCGAACCGACAACTCCCCTACTCTGATCTGCACCGGCTCGAGGGCAAGCCGGCTCCCCTCGAGGCTGAGACGCGCAGGCTGAACGAGCGAGAGGGACTGGCCACGGATCTGTCCGTCCAGCGCCCGCACCTCCATCGTCACGTCCGAGAATGACCGTGTGTCGAGATTCCCGTTTGCCCGACCTGACGCCGACAGCGCCGCTGTGCTGCCTGCCACCGTCTCCGGGTTCACGCCTAGAAGCGTCAGAGCCTGAACAACATCAGCGTTGTTCAGCGTCACTTGCGCGGTCCAGGGCCGCGGCGATTGGAGCGTGACAGATCCGCTCGCCTCCGCGCCGAAACGCGGAGCTCCCAGGTCGACCGCTATTTGCCCCTGCGCTGCGTGCGCTCGCGCGACCACCGCGCCCGCGTCGCGACCGCTCAGCCGCACTGAATCAGCGGTGAGCGACACTTCTCCCGATGGCCTTTGCACGGGGCCTTCTAAACGCATGTCAACCGACACACTCTCCAGTTCGGCGTCAGCTACGGAGGGGACGTCGTCGCTTGCAGGTGACCACAGTCGCCGGAGGCTCACACACAAACCGCGTCCCTCGACCGTTGTCGACAAGACACGCTCGCGGATGTTGTAGCGGCCATCAACGCGCAGTTGACCGTCGCGTTGAGACAGACGCAGGTCATGCACTAGTAACTCATCGTCCACGACCTCGACGTCACCGGACAGGCTTTCGAAGTGGAGGCCATTGGCCATCAACTCCTCACCCGTCAGTCGCGCCGACACGCGGGGCCGATCGAGCCGGCCGCTCCACGATCCTTTGGCCGCGATCGATCCCGTGGGCTGCCACTCGGCCGGGACGATGGGCGCCAGCCTGCCCGGCTCGTCGATCCGCGCGTCGAACGCTCCGGTGCTCTCCATACGTGCGAAGCCAATCGATCCCCGCATCTCCAGGTGCGCGGCGGCCGTGTCAACGGCCAGTGGCTTCAACACTATTTGCGTCCGGTCCGCGTGCACCGCTCCTGTCACCTGAATGGCGTCCACATCGCCAGCCGACACATCGCTTGCAGAGACGAGGAGATCCACGACGGGCTCGCCGATCGACCCGGCGACAGTTCCGCGGGCTGTGACCTGTCCTGATCGCACAACGTCCACAACGGCCGGTACAGGAATCATCGACTCGCGAAGCTGCCGCAAGACGGCGGTGATTTCCTGTGAACTGACGTCGACAACTCCGTCCAGCGTCGACCGGCGAAGGTCGTCTGAATGCAGCAGCGTTGTCAGGCGAAGTTCCGCGAGGGTCCCGCCAGCGAGCGCCTGGCGGTACTGTAGCGTCCACCTTCCCGCCTGGCCCGCGACCGTCAAGGAGTTCCCTTCCGCTCGCGGCAAGTTGACGTGAAGGTTCCCGGTCAACGTCCCGATGGCCGGTCTCGGCCCGGGCCACGAGAGGTTGACGGTTCCCGAAACCGGAAGCGCTGGCAGTCTCGAAGGATGGAGGTTGAGCCGCGAAGCCAACGCGCGCAGCCGCGGCAGACTCCACTCACCAGCAAGCAGGCTTTGCCCGTCGCCTTCGCGAAGTGCGACGCGGCCTCGCCCACTGAAGACACCCTCGACAGATCGCAGCGCACATGTTTCGATGACGATCGAGTCGGCGGAAGCGTGGCCGGTTGCGTCGAGCCGCGCGTCTGCCAGAGCGCCCACCGCGAATTCGCGTGCCCCCAAATCGAACGTCAGGCGCGGGTCTGTGAGCGGGCCAGTAATCGATCCGGACAACTCGACTCGCCCACGACTGGGAGGGGAACGGTCCCACCACCTTCGCAGTTCACTCAGGTCGATTGTGCTGCGGTATTTCAGATCGTAGCCGCCGCTCTCGCCAAACATGAGCGCGCCGTCGAGTCGAAGATCGCCGCTATTGGATTCGGCGACGAGCGATCGAATGACCAGCGTCTCGCTATCGATCGTCACATCCGTTGTTACACGGTCGAGCATCCCTGCGACATTCTCGGCTTCCAATCGGATGCCGCGGCCGGCATGAATCTCGCCCACCAGCCGCCCCTCCGCGTCACCTCGCAACGACGCAGAGAGTCCCTGTCCCGTGAGGCGAAGCGACGAGGCCGTCGATACCGTCGCCTCGAGATTGACGACGTCGAGACGGCGCACAGTGATGACTGGACGTGAGTCGGTGGGCGTCGTGTGCGGCACACGCGAAGCGGGCGTGCGGCCTCCTGCAATCCACGACACCCTCGGATCGACGATCTCGATCCGATCGAACGCGAGGTCCCCACGAAGGGCGGCCGTGGCAAGGTCCAGGTCCACTCGTTTGGCAACGACGGTGGCTGACTGCGGCGCGGCACGGGTGGCAAGCCTGACGTCATGCAGCGTGAACGACAACGAGCTCAATGCGAATTCGACACGGCCCGCGCTGAAGTCGATGTCGTAGCGATCGCTCAACAAGACGGCGATGCGATCGACCAGGTATCGCGTCGACCACGGAAGGACCAGGACGTACAGCGACACGAGGACGGCCAGCCCGCTTGCCGTCCACACGGTCCATCGTCGCAAGCGCGAAAAAAATCTCATCAGGTGCGGCTTGGTCGAGCGTCCGGCGAGTTCGGCTTCTCAGTCTCGTTCAGCTTGCTGCCCGGCCGCTATCGATGGCGCACCCACGAGTATTCGCGGTTGCCGTAGCACAGGCCGGCATATCGCGGCTACGAAAGGCCCACACTGGTATACGGGAAGTGGGTACCTGTGCCGCCAGTTGATCCGAGCCGCGGCACAGGGTCGCGCAATCGACGTACCAGCGACGATCCAGCGATCAAGCGCAGCCGCAGCGAATATGATCGACGGACCATCCATGCGAAAGCTGAAGAACCTCGTCGTCTCTATCGGCGCTCTTGCCATTCTTGCCGCGCTCGGCGCCGTCGCGCGCGCACAGAGCAACGCAGACACGATCGTCACGAACGGCAAGATTCTCACTGTCGACGCGGGCTTCAGCGTCGTCCAGGCTCTGGCGATCGACAACGGACGCATCGTGGCGCGCGGCACGAGCCAGGAAGTCGCACGCTACGTGGGTCCCGACACGCGGGTCATCGACGTCGCCGGTGCGACCGTGATCCCCGGCCTCATCGACAACCACTTCCACTTCACTCGCGGCGCGGACACCTGGCATCAGCAGTCCCGCTTCGAGGGTGTTGACTCGCGCCGCGAGGCGCTGCGCATTCTCGCGGCCAAGGCGGCCAGCCTGTCACCCGGCGAGTGGATCATGGTGCAAGGCGGGTGGACGCCGCGGCAGTTCGCCGACGCACCGGGGGGATTCACGCTCGAAGAGCTCGACGGCGTGGCGCCGAAGAATCCGCTGTTCGTCCAGGAGGGCTATAGCGTCGTTTACGCGAACAGCCTCGCGCTCAAAGCAGTCGGTCTGAACCCGGCCGACGGCGCGCGCCGCAACGCCCAGGGCCTCGTGTCGTTCCAGCCACCGATGGCGCTTTACGACGCCATGCCCAAGACATCGGCTGCGCAACGCGAGCAGAACCTCACGGATTTCATGCGCGCGCTCAACGCGGTCGGGCTCACGGGCATCTACAGCCTGGGCCAATCAGATTTCCTGGCCGCGCGTGCCGCCAGGGGTCCGTTGCCGATTCGACTGTGGGAAACGCTGCCGTTCAATGCAACGGACCCGGCGTCCGCCACCCAGGCCGCGGCGCTCATCGAACGCAGCAAGCCGAACCAGTTCGACGGCCAGTTCGGCATCTTCGGTCTCGGTGAAGTGCTTTACGGGCCGTTCTTCGACCTCGCGCCTCGCAAGGAGCCATGGCCCGCCGCGATCATGAACGAGTACGGCAAGCTCGCGGCCGCGGCTGCGCGCGCGGGCTGGCACGTCCATCAGCACGTGATCAACAACAACGCCGTGACGGACATGCTCGATACGCTGGAGCAGGTGAACAAGACGCAGCGCATCGATCGGCTGCGCTGGACGATGGGCCATGTCTACGACATCTCGCCGACCAACATCGCGCGTGCGAAGGCGCTCGGCATGACGCTGGGCGTGCACGGCGCCGCGATGCAAGCCGGCGCGCACATGCCCCTCCGCAAGATCGCCGACAGCGGCATCGTGTTCGGCCTCGGCACCGACGCCACGATCGTTTCGCATTTCAATCCGTTCGTCACGCTTGGCTGGGTGGTCAGCGGTCTCGACGTCGGTGGCAACCGTGTGCTCGATGAAACGCTCACGCGCGAGGAGGCACTCATCGCGCACACGCGATCGAATGCGTACCTGTTCTTTCAGGAGAACACGCTCGGCTCGCTCGAGGTCGGCAAGCAAGCGGACCTCGTCGTGCTCGATCGTGACTACATGACGGTCCCCGCCGCGCAGATCAAGAACATCCGGTCAACGCTGACGATGGTGGGTGGCCGAGTGGTGTTCGAGAACGCGCAGCGTTGAAAGGCGAAGCCGACACGAGTTATGGCGAAGATGAAAGCGTACGCGGACTTCGATGAGTACCTCGAAGACCAGGGCGTCAAGAATCAGGAAATCATCCGAGCGCTGCGGACGTTCGTGAAACGCGTCGAGCCAGGGCTACGCGAGGCGGTGAAATGGGGAAACGGGTGCTGGATTGGCAGGAATGGGCCTGTGGCGTACGTTCACTCTGATACCGGATACGTGCAGTTCGGGTTTTTCAACGGGTCGTCCCTGAAGAATTCGAAGGGACTGCTCGAGGGCAAAGGGCGCTACGTGCGCCACATCAAGGTTCACGACCCGTCGGGAATCGACCGGCGAGTGTTTGCGGCGCTTCTCAAAGAAGCCGCTGGCTCGCGATAGCATCCACTTCCAGGAGCGCATTACCGTCTAGGCATCAACCGACATTGCGGCATCCGCGGATGCGGAGTTGGTGCTCTTCAGTGTGAAGAGCCACGACACCGAAGAGACGGCACGACAGCTTTCCCGCCATGTCGGAAGCGACGCGCTGATTGTCAGCCTTCAGAACGGCGTCGACAACGTCGAGCGCATCAGAGCCGCGGCCGCGTGCTTCTTTCCGATGTGCGGGCTGAGCGCCGTCGGATTTGCGATCAACCGGCATATCTGACCTACAAGGTCTTCAGAAACGCGATGAGAGCGCGCCGATCCCGGTCCGTCAGCGTTAGCCCATACTGATGTCCCCTCACTGCGTACGTCTGCCGTCCGTACGGCCTCCAGCCAGTCGGCACATAGTCGTCGCGCACACGATGCGGATCGAACCAATCCTCGAGCGTGGCGCACCAGCCGCTGTGCCCGAACATGCCGCGATACCACACACCCTTCAGCGAAGGGACCTTGTAGTAGCCCGTGCCGCGCCGAGTTTTCAGTGTGAGATCGGGATCGGTTCCAACCGAGGTCGGCAGGATGTCGTATTTCTCTCGATGGTCAGGTGGAACCGCGAAGCCGTCGGCCGGCGTCAGCTTGTTGTTCGTGTAGAGCGGCGGCGTGTGACACGCGGCGCAGCCCTCGCGATTGAACACCTGCTGTCCTTGTGCCGCGACCGCATCGAACGTGTTTGGGTTCGTCGGCGGCTGCAATGAATAGAGATAGAGCGCGAGTGCGTACAGCTGTTCGTCGCTGTAGCGGGTCCGCGTCGAAGGGTCCGGGAGCTTCTTGAAGTTGGGTGGGTCCGCAGGAATGAAGCCGTTGTGGCTGGCAAGCGAGTCACCACCAGCAGAAGTGCCCCGGTTCATCGCGGCGTAGCGCATGAGGTCGGCAATGGAGCGCTGCTGCTGAAGGCCCGTGCGATCGAGGTATCGCCGGTCCTTGACGCCGATCAGGTCTGGAGTCTGGACCGGATAGAACATGCTGGTCCGCAGACGAGCCGTTACGCCAGCCGGCCGGGCGTTCGCCGCCTCGAGCTCCTCAAAGGACATCTGATCGACTCTGGCTATGGGGTCCGGGCTGAGCCATGGCACGGCCCATTGCGCTTTATGTGACAGACGTTGGGCCGCCAGGAGTTGAGCGGGATCGCTGGATTGGGCGAATCTGGCTCGAGTGCTATAGCTCAGAGCACGATTCAGATTGAAGTTGCCTTGCGCGCCTTTGACAACGCTGCCGCCCGGCAGAACCCGGACGTGACATTCGGCACATGCCGTCTGACCGACCTCCACCGTCCCCGTCTTCCTTACCACGTAGCGGAGAAACGGCATCGTGCCATCGCTTGCGACGGGGGTGTCCACTTCGTTGTGCCAGACCGGATCTCGGGCCCGTGCAAGTGTGACAATTGAATCGAAGGTTGTTGGGGCTTCGAAAACGATTTCACCCGCCTCGATCCACTCCGCCTGGGTCTCGAGCGGAGGCGCGTGTCCAGCATCGTCCCACACGATGACCGGCTCTTGTCCTTTTAGCCTGTCCATGTAGCCGGGTGGCTCGTGACCCGGCGCATAGACGGGATAGCTCTTGTAAATCGCAGGGACCGGAATCCGGTAGTAGTAGTCGGCGGACACGTGTTTCGGAGAGCCGACAGGATTGGCGAGCGGAACCTCGAGCGTCGCGATCGCCTCGTCGTCCCAGGTCCTCGGAATGTCCGGCGCGAGGCCGGTCCACCCGTGAACGAGTCGATTGCTGCTGCAGATTGCGCCATACGCGAGCAGCGTGAATCCGACAGCTGTCACGCGCTTCAATGCGAACCTCCTTGGCTGAGTGCGGTTCCGACGCGAGCAGTCATCGCGGCGCTTACAACGTCTTGAGAAACGCGATCAGGGCACGACGGTCCTCATCCGTCAGGTTCAATCCATACGAGTGTCCTTTGACGGCATAGGTTGGTCGATCGTGAGGCTTCCACCCGGTCGGCAGATAGTCGTTGTGCACACGACGCGGATCGAACCAATCCTCGAGCGTCGCACACCAGCCGCTGTGCCCGAACATGCTGCGATACCACACACCCTTCAGCGAGGGGACTTTGTAGTAACCCGTGCCGCGCCGAGTCTTGAGCGTGAGATCGGGATCGGTCCCAACCGAGATCGGCAGGATGTCGTATTTCTCGCGATGGTCAGGTGGAACGGTGAAGCCGTCGGCCGGCGTCAGCTTGTTGTTCGTGTAGAGCGGCGGCGTGTGACATGTGGCGCAGCCTGCTCGCTCGAAGACCCTCTGTCCTCGCTCGGCCAGCGCGTCAAAGCTGTTCGGGTTTAGCGGCGGTTGCAGTGAATAGAGGTACGACGCGAGCGCATACAGCTGTTCGTCGCTGTAGCGGCTGCGCGTCGATGGATCCGGCAGCTGCTGAAATCGTGGCACGTCTCCCGGAATGAATCCATTGTGATCGGCGAACGCATCGCCGCCGTCCATGATCCCGCGGTTCATCGCCGCATACCGCATCAGATCGCCGATCGATCGATGAGTCTGCAGTCCGGTCCGATCCAGATATCGTCGATCCTTGATGCCGATCAGATCAGGAACCTGATTTGGAAACAGCGGGCTTCCGCGCTGCCGTGGAATGATGCCCGGGGGGAACGTCGCCTGCATTTCGATGAATTCCTGAAGCGACATCGCGTCGATGCGCGCTTCAGGGTCGGGGGTCAGCCAGGGGACCGCGAACGTGCCACGGAGCGATAGGCGTTGCTGATTCCATGTGGCCGCCGCCGCAGGACTCTGCGCCAGTTCGCGGAGGCGCGCGTTGTTGGGACGCCCGATCGCGTAGTTACCTTGCGCACCCTTCAAGACGCTGCCGTCGGGCATGAGGCGCGTGTGGCAATTGCCACACGCAAGCATCTCGACCGCGACTATCCCTTTCTGCCGGATCACGTAGCGCACGATCGGCAATGTGCCGTCGGCGGCGGCCATCCAGCCCACCTTGGCGTACCACGCCGGGTTCCTGACGTCGTCCACCGACATCAGGAGGCCCGATTTCACGGGGGCGTCGAACACCAACTCACCTGCCCTTATCCAATCTGCTTCGGTATCGAGCGGCGGATGATGCCCGGCATCGTCCCACACGACTTCGGGCGCCTGCCGTGTGAGCCGCTTGAAGTAGCCGGCAGGCTCACGGCCGGGGACATAGACCGGATAGTTCTTGTAGATGGGCGCGACGGGAATTCGATAGTAGTAGTCCGACGAAGCATGTTTTGGCGATCCGACTGGATTCGCCAGCGGAATTTCGAGCGTCGCGATCGCGGCATCGTCCCACGTCTTCGGGACGACTGCGGTGCCCGGACGTTGCTCCTGAGCGGCGGTGACGACGAAGGCCAGCCAGAGCGTTAAGCAGCAAGACAATCGGAGCATTCTCATGTCGTCTCCGTGCGGTCTTCGCGAGATGGACTCTGGCGGGAGAGCACACGACGGATCAATGGACGGAAGATGCCTTCTCCCTTCCCGCGCAACACGGTCGAACGTAAGGATTTGCTGGAAGGTCTTCCCTCGACGACTTCGCAGAGATGACCTGAGAGCGTGCGACTCGTCCGGTGCGGCGTTATAGTCGATGCGCAGATTGACCGATGGTCAACGACGAGCTGCCGCCAGTGATCCGCTTTGGCGTGTTCGAAGTCGATCGCCAGTCAGGCGAACTGCGCAAGCAGGGCGTGAGGCTCAGGCTGCGGGATCAGGCGTTCCAGGTCCTGCTCTTTTTGCTCGAGCGGCCTGCCGAGGTGGTCACGCGGGAGGAACTGCAGCGACGGCTGTGGCCGGCTGACACCTTTGTTGACTTCGACCGCGGCTTGAACAAGGCGGTCAACCGGCTGCGCGAGGCGCTCGGCGATTCCGCCGAGAGTCCCCGCTTCATCGAAACGCTTCCGAAGCGCGGCTACCGATTCATCGCATCGGTTGAAACCGGCCCCCCGCGACGCCAGCCGGGCCCACCTGCGATCGCGCCGGTAGCCCGTGCGGAGGTTCCCGAACCTGTTCTCCCTCCACCCGCGCCGGCACGCGCGCTGCGCCGGGGCTGGTTGATCGTCGGCGCGGCGCTCCTCGTCGTGATTGCCGCAGCCTCATACCGCCTGCTCTCACGCCAGCCGCCCACGGCCGTGGAGCCGGCGCGCGTGGTCCTCGCCGACTTCGACAACCGCACCGGCGACGCCGCGTTCGACGACACGCTGAAACAGGCGCTCACCATCGACCTGGAACAGTCGCCTGCTGTGCGAATCGTGTCCGATGCCCAGGTGACGCGCACGCTCCATCTGATGCAACGCCGCGCCGACGAGCGGATCACGGCGGCCGTCGCGCGCGACGTGTGTCGACGCGCCAACGGATACGCTGTGCTTGCCGGCTCGCTGGCGCTTCTGAACAGCGAATATGTGCTTGGGCTGAATGCGATCGACTGCGAGTCAGGTGAAACGGTGGCGCGCGAACAGATGCGGAGGTCCCGCAAGGAAGATGTCCTCGCCGCGCTCGACGATGCGGCGGTCGATGTGCGGCGCAAGCTGGGAGAGTCGGCCATCTCCATCCAGCGTTTCGACAAGCATGTCCACGACATGCTCACGACATCGTCGATCGACGCGTTTCAGGCCTATACGAACGGCGAACGCAATGTGCTGACGAAGGGCGGCTGGTCCGCCATCCCGTTCTTCCAGCGCGCGATCGATCTCGATCCGGACTTCGCGTACGCGCATGCCGCCATCGGGCTCGTGCTTGGCAACATGGGA
>Ga0310810_10007327_pt1 | contig 12577 bp, 9 predicted proteins | sample NCmetagenome_FD_207641 | JGI IMG/M metagenome (GOLD analysis project Ga0310810, IMG submission 207641) | Soil microbial communities from experimental microcosm in Duke University, North Carolina, United States - NC | ecosystem: Engineered > Artificial ecosystem > Soil microcosm > Unclassified ... | reverse complement strand
ACACGCTGCTCGACGATCGCACGGGCCGGTATGTCAACGCCGATCTCGCGGAGTATCTCGTTCCGGTCAACGCCGATATTCCCGACATCGACGTGATCGTCGTCGACGAAGACGACGCCCAGGTGAATCCGCTGGGCGTCAAGGGCATCGGCGAGATCGGTACTACGGGTGTGACGGCCGCCGTGGCCAACGCCGTGTTCCACGCGACCGGCGTTCGCGTCCGCGATCTCCCGATCACACTCGACAAACTGCTCTCACATCCCGCGGGGGCATGAGGGCGCGGAGGCATATGCGCATTGCACAGGTAGCACCGTTGTGTGAACGGGTTCCGCCGAAGCTCTATGGCGGAACCGAGCGGGTCGTGTCGTTTCTCACCGAGGAGCTGGTGCGGCAGGGGCACGACGTGACGCTGTTCGCGAGCGGCGATTCGAAGACGTCTGCGAGGCTGGTGGCGATCTGTCCGCGCGCGCAGCGGCTGGATGGGGGCCGCCGCGACGCGCTGGCCGAGCACATCCTGATGATCGAGCAGGTGGCCCGCCGCGCCGGCGAATTCGATCTCATTCACTTTCACGTGTCACACATGCATTTTCCGGTCGCGCGCCGGCTGCAGACGGCGAGCCTGACGACGCTGCACGGCCGGCTCGACATGCCCGAGCTCGTCGCGTTGTACAAGGAGTTCTCGGATCTGCCGATTGTCTCGATTTCCGACGCGCAGCGCGTGGCGCTGCCGCACGCCGGATGGATCGGGACGATCTACCACGGCCTGCCGCCCGATCTCCTGCGTTATCAGCCGTCGCCCGGGACCTATCTTGCGTTCCTCGGACGCGTGTCACCCGAGAAACGGCTGGACCGCGCGATCAGGATCGCGACGGCCGCCGGCTGGCCGCTGCGCATCGCCGCGAAGGTGGACCCGGCGGACGCCGACTACTTCGAGCGCGAGATTCGACCGCTGCTCGATCATCCGCTGGTGGAGTTCGTCGGCGAAATCGGCGAGCCCGACAAGAGCGACTTCCTTGGCGGCGCCCGCGCGCTGTTGTTCCCGATCGACTGGCCCGAGCCGTTTGGTCTCGTCCAGATCGAGGCGCTGGCCTGCGGCACACCGGTCATCGCGTTTAACGGCGGCTCGGTCCCCGAGATCATCGACCCCGGGGTCACGGGGTTCATCGTCAACAGCATCACCGAGGCGGTCGACGCGGTGTCGGCGATCGACGACATCGATCGGTGGACCTGCCGGCAGACGTTCGAGCGCCGGTTCAGCGTGCGACGGATGGCGCTCGATCACGTCCGCATCTATGAGATGCTGGCGGCCGGCGCCGCCGCCAACGACCTCGTCGCGTAACGTCGATGGCGACCGCAGACACCGTGCGACTGGACGAGCAGTTCTACATCATCGCCGACGCGGAGCGGCCGACCGCACCGCTTCGCGTGATGAAGCAGGGCGACAGCTTCGGCGTGTTCGATCAGTACGGCGACATCGTGCCGATCGAAGGTGGCGAGCAGGGGTTCTATTTCGACGGCACGCGGTTCCTGTCGCGTCTCGAGCTGCTGCTCGGCACGCGCCGGCCGTTGTTTCTGAGCTCGACGATCAGCGAGGACAACGTCGCGTTCACCGCCGATCTGACGAACCCCGACATCCTGCGCGACGGCCGCGTCGTCGTCGCCCGCGGCGAGATTCACATCTTTCGATCGCGCGTGCTGTCGCCGACCGGCTTTGCCGAGTGCATCCGCATCACCAACCATGCGCTGCAGACGATCAAGGTGCCGCTGGCGGTTCGGTTCGGCGCCGACTATGTGGACGTCTTCGAGGTGCGCGGGACACGGCGGACGAAGCGTGGCGAGACGCTGGCGGGGACCGACGGCCGTGAGAGCACGTGCGCGTACCGCGGCCTGGACGGCGTCGAGCGGCGTACGCACCTGCGCTGGAGTGAGTCGCCCGATCGCACGGAACGCGGATCCCTCGTATTTCTGCTGACACTCGAGCGGCACGCGAGCGTGACGCTGGAGCTGAGCGTCTCGTGTGAGATCAACGGTGCCTCTCACCCGAACGATCGCTACTGCGACCTGATCAGCCGCTCGCGCTCGGCGGTGCACGCCGAGTCGGACCAGCAGTGCACGATCACGAGCTCGAGCGAGACGTTCAATCACTGGATCCGCCGGTCGGCGGCCGACCTGCGGATGATGATCACGCAGACGCCGTACGGCGCCTATCCGTACGCTGGCATTCCATGGTTCAGCACCCCGTTCGGGCGTGACGGCCTGATCACGGCGATGGAGCTGCTGTGGGCCGACCCGGCGTTGGCGCGCGGGGTCCTGTCGTTCCTGGCGGAAACGCAGGCGGTGTCCACGTCCGAGGCTCAGGACGCCCAGCCCGGCAAGATCGTCCACGAGATGCGGCGGGGCGAGATGGCCGCGCTCGGTGAGATCCCGTTCGGCCGCTACTACGGCAGCGCCGACGCGACCCCGCTGTTCGTCATGCTCGCGCACGCCTACTTCCGCCGGACCGCCGATCGCCAGATGCTGGATCAACTATGGCCGCACATCCTGGCCGCGCTCGACTGGATCGGCGGCGCCGGCGATGCTGATCACGACGGGTTCATCGAGTACGCGCGCCAGAGCGACACCGGCCTGGTGCAGCAGGGATGGAAGGACTCCTATGACTCGATGTTTCACGCCGATGGCCGCCTCGCCGAAGGGCCGATCGCCGCGTGCGAGATCCAGGGGTACGTGTACGCCGCCTGGAGCGGCGCCGCAGAACTGGCGATCGTTCGCGGCGATCAGGCGGCCGCGGACGAATGGCGACGGCGCGCCGAGAGGGTGCGGGCGCGGTTCGAGGAGCAATTCTGGTGCGAGGAGATCGGCACCTACGCGCTGGCTCTGGACGGCGCCAACCAGCCGTGCCGCGTCAAGTCGTCGAACGCCGGTCATTGTCTGTTCGCCGGGATCGCGAACCCCGCGCGCGCCCGTCGCGTGGTGGACACGCTGATGGCGGAGGAATCGTTCACCGGATGGGGCATCCGGACGATCGCCGCCGGCGAAGCGCGCTACAACCCGATGTCGTACCACAACGGATCGGTGTGGCCGCACGACAACGCGATCGTTGCCGCGGGACTCGCGCGTTACGGCTTCCGCGAGCAGGCGGCGCGCGTGCTCAACGCGATCCACGACCTCAGCGCGGTGGTCGATCTCCATCGTCTGCCCGAGCTGGTGTGCGGGTTCCATCGGCGGGCGGGCGAGTATCCGACGCTGTATCCGGTGGCGTGCGCACCGCAGGCGTGGGCTGCCGGCGCGGTCTTCATGCTGCTCTCCGCGTGTCTGGGGTTGCGCGTCGATGCCGACGCGGGGCAGGTCGTGCTCGAGAAGGCACGGCTGCCGGCGGCGCTCGAGTGGCTGCGCATTACGAACCTCTCGGTCGGCACGGCCTCCGTCGATATGCTCTTGACGCGCCACCCGCACGATGTCGGCGTGACCGTGCTGCGGCGCAGCGGCGAGGTGGAGATCGCGGCGATCAAGTAGACGAGGGTTGTCGTATCCTCAGCCACATGCGACTCGCGCCTTCAGTTGCGCTCACAGCCGCGCCTGTCGCCGGTGACGCGACCACGGCGGCAACCTGTAACCGGCGCTATTCGCCCCTGCAGATCTGATGGGAGTGTTCCGCTTTCTGCTCGCGGCACTGGTCGTACTGTTTCATTTCGGCGGGCTGTCCTGGATCGTCGGACGCGTCGCGGTGTACGCGTTCTACTGCATCAGCGGATTCCTGATCTTTCAGGTGCTGGACCGGGTGTATCTCCCCGAATCGACGGGCAGCGCCCGCTTTCTTGCCAACCGATTCATCCGGCTCGCGCCGCTCTACGTCGCTTATGCACTGATGACCGCTGTGCTGCTCGGCGTCGTGGGCCGCTCCACGGTGACCGGGGTTGGCATTCACGTTCCGGACGAACCGCGACGCGAACTGATTCAGCGCACGATGACCGTGGCGCCGACGCTGGATCATCGAGGCGCGCTGCCGATCCTCGCGTTCGACCCGCCGCTGCTCCCGCAGGGATGGTCGATTGGCGTCGAGGCGACGTTCTATCTCCTCGCGCCGCTCGTGGTGCTGGCGACGCGCCGGCGGCCGGCCTGGCTGGCGGTGTGGGTGGCCGCCGCGTTGGTGGTGACGGTGCAGGCGTTCGTCGTGGCCGGCGTCGATTTCGATCAGTTCCAGGTTGACGTCTACAAGAACGCGCTGGCCAGCCTGCCGGTGTTTCTCATCGGCGGCGGCTGCTACTACGTGCGCCGGCGGTGGGGAGCGGTTGTCCGTCCGTGGATTGCGTGGCCGGCGGTGGCCGTGTGGCTGGCGCTGATCGCCGTGCCGCTATTGAGTGGCGGCACCTTTCCGCTGCCATCGGCACAGATCTTTGCCGAATATCTCTGGCTGACGCTGGTCGTGACCTGGCTGGTGCTCCTGTCGCCGCCGCTGCCGTGGCGGTCGCTCGACCGGCTCGCTGGAAACGTGACGTACGGCGTGTACCTGAATCACTTCATCGCGGCGCTGCTGATTGCGTCGAGCGGTGCCTGGCGCGACATCGCGGCCGTCGGCACGGTGACCGCGGGTGTATGCGTGCTGGCCGGGGCATCCGTCCTGGCGACCGTGACCTATCTGTTGATCGAGCGTCCGTTCGACGTCGTTCGATCGCGGGTTCGCCGGGTCGAGACGCCGCCGCCGTCACCGGTGGTGGGCAGGTCACTCGTGGCTGTTCCGGTGGCGGCCATCCTGGTGGCGTTCGCGGGCGTTCCTGTCGGCTGGGGCGTGGCGCGGCTGAATGGCGCGGCGCGCGGGGTTGTGCTTCCGGTCTCGGGACCATTTCACATTCGATGGGCCGCGACCGTCTCGGACGCGACACGGCAGCGGATTGAGGGCACGTTCGGACTGATCGTCGATGGTCCCGTGACGCGGGACCCGAGGCACCGCACCTACGAGTACCGCCTGCCACATCCGACGCGGGACCGCGTCCGTGCGCTGATCACCGATCCCGGCGTCGAGGACACCGCCCGCATCGACGTGAAGCGCTACGAGATCGCCGAGTAAGGCACGCAGGGGGGCGACTCCCGCGCTCACTGCACGCTGACCAGCCGCAACACCGGGCTCAACCGATAATCCGACGGATTTGGACGCGTGATCGACGCCTCTCCGTCGAGATCGAGCAGCACGGTGGTAGATCCCCCGCCCCTGACGGAAAACGCCCCGTTCGTGCTCGCTTCCGTCGCGAGGATTGTCATCTGTGACGCGGAGCCGGCAGGCGCCGCGATCGACCGTGCGCACGGCGTGCTGCTCGTCGTGGGATTGTCGGTATAGACGGTGGCGCTCTGGATGATCAGGCGCACCAACGTGAAATCGGTGATCGGAAACACCGCGGTCGCCAGCAGATCCTGGCCGCCGCCTTCGAGTTTCTTCAAATCGCACGTCCACGTGGGCGCGCTCGAATCCGGGAACGGGACTTTCGACCAATTCCCGTCGCGCTGAACGGACACTTCCGAGAACGTGATCAGCACCGCGCGCGCCGAATCGAACGGGTTGTCGGTGAGGCGGATGTTGAGTGTTCCCGCGGTGCCCTTGTCGATATCCGAGGGCGAGACGGGTGAGGTGCCGCCGCAGCCGATCGCGGTCAGCAGGGCAACAACAGGCAGCATGCGTCGCATAGCGCTCCTTCTCCGGCCGGGCTTTCAGCAAGGACGGAGCCCAACCGTATCGAAGGCAGCAAACTACCGATGATGAAAGACTTGAGCGATGTCCGCTCTCACCGCGAACGGAGGGGTGGCCCGGCCGATTTGTTCGTTGCCGCTCAATTTCGTTAGGCCGCGACTCGAGGAGCGGAGCCGCGCTCTGCGCCTTCTGCGGCGCCGCTCGGATTCATCCGCGGCGGCTTATCTCGGGCGCGAACGACTCCGGGACGATGATCGCGTCGGGCCCGACGACCGCCGCCGCATCGGCCGACTGACGCGGCAGCACCCCTTGGAATGCGCGTCCCGTCACTTCGAAACCCTGCACGTCACCGGTCGTCTCGTCCACCTGCACACTGCGGACACGTCCGAGTGCGCGTCCCGCGTCGGTGAAGATCGGCCGGTTCTCCAGGCTGCTCGAGCGCGCCGCGCTCACGCTCTGTTGACGCCAGGCCTTCCGCGTGATCACCCCGCCGGCCGTGCGCACCAGCACAGCGTCCCGCCCCAGCGTCTGCACTTCACTGAAGGGCACGACCTGCTCGGACGCGATCACTCCGCCCGCGACGACGAGGCCGACGACGTGGCGCGAATCCCCGTCGAGGAGCACATCCGAGACTTTGCCGACGCGCGCGCCGTTCTCCGCCGACACGATCGGTTTGCCTACCACGTCCGTCACTCGTTGCATCGCGCCCTCCCGAGCTACTCGGTGCAACGGCGATGCCCGCGCAGCGGCATCTGCGCTCGAGTCGTGCCGGCCGAAGCCGGGCCCTGTGGACGATCCGCTGGCTGGCCTATCATCGTCCCCGAGCAGGAAGAGGTCGACCGCCGGTGGACCCGCGTGCTCACGGCAATGCGTACAGGCCAACCTTCAGGTCGGCCTTCGTCTTCGCTCCGAGGAGGGACGAGTGGCATACGTCGACAAGCATCTGTTGAGCGGTGAGCGCGTGATCTACCGATCGCGCCAGCACCTGGTGGTGTTCATCGGCCCGGTGCTGCTCGTGGTGATCGCGATCATCCCGCTGGTCATCAGCCGGAGGAACGCGATGCTCGTGCTCGCCAGCATCCTGTTCGTCGCCGGACTGATCTGGCTGGTCGCGCGGGCGATTGCGCGCGCCAGCGCCGAATTCACCGTTACCAACAAGCGCGTCGTCGTCAAGCTCGGGACGATCCGCCGCCGCGCGATCGAGATGCTGTTGTCGAAGGTCGAAGAGATCGCGGTCGATCAGGGCGTCGTCGGCCGCATGCTGGGTTACGGGACGGTGGTGATCGTCGGCACCGGCGGATCGAAGGAAGTGTTCATGCTGATCGCCAACCCGCTGGAGTTCCGGCGGCAGGTGCAGGAACAGATCGAACGTCACGCCGCCGAGCTGAGTCGCGGTCAGTGATTCGCTGCGTCGGCGTTGGGTGAGCCCAGGACCTCGGAGTCTGGGGAGTGATCGACAATTCCCAGTCCCCAACGACTGACGGTTGCGCAACTCCCGGGAGGAGTCATCGGTCAGCTGTGTGCAAGCCGCAGGTGACTCGTGAGCGGTTTGCATGTGACCACTTCACGCGATCAGATGCGGCCCGCATGGTGGGCGGCCGCCTCCGTGCGTCTTCGTGTGCTTCGTGTCTTCGTGGTGACTGTCGTTGACGCCGCACCCTTCGTTATCCGGGTATGAGTCAGTTCTCCCGTGCGAATTCGGCGCGATCGATCACCAGCACCGGCACCGGCGCGCGCGTGCTTTCCAGCTTGAGCCCGAGCTGCTCCTGCACGGCGGTGAAGAGTGACGGCGCATTCGGATCGACGGTGGATGGCGCGCTGTTGGGAGCGGCGGCGCCGGCGGCGATCTCCGGGCGGTAGGTCAGCGTCAGATCCCATGGGCCGGTCAGCCCGGTGCGATCGACGACCGTCCGTTGCAAGCGCGTCGAGAGCATCGGCGCGAGTACGCTCATCGAAGTGCCGCCCATCTGGATGCTGCCGACGCGACCATTCGCGAAGCACCGGGTGCGCGCCTCTGGCGCGACCACCCGCGTCCGCCTCGCCTCGGCCTGCGCCGCCTCGCAATCGAAATCGGACCGTTTCAGGCCCGGGCCGAGGCGGCCATCGCCGCGCGCGAGTGTCAGTGCATACACCGGCATCTCGCGCGTTTCGCGTCTCACGGCCAGCGAGAAGCGGTCGCCGAGTAACTGTTGCAGTGCGAGCAGCGTGCTCTCGCGCGGTTCGGGCGCGCCGGCCGCGGTCACGTCCCAGCGATCGACGTCGAGCCACGCCGGTCCGCCAACGATCTGGTAGGGCTGCACGTCGTAGGCAAAGACAAGCAGATCCTGGAGTGACACTCCTTTGGCGGTGAAGCGACCGCCGGGCTGGGCCCCCATATAGCCGCCCGGTTCGGTCGCGCGTTTCACTGACGCTGCATCGAACGCCGGCGCCTGAGCCTGGATGGGCAGGCCGACCGAGACGGCCGCGACTACGGCCAGAATCCGCCATTTCCGCATGTGCGGGTATAACGTCACCCGCGCGCAAAAGGTTCACGCTGCCATCCCGGAATTCCTGTTAAATAGAGGGCCACATGGGTGGCCATACTCGACGCGACCTGCTGCGAACCGCACTCGCCGGTGCCGCCGGCGTGGCGCTCGGCGCACGCGGGCGGCTGACGTTCGCGCAGGGATCGCTGCCGCCGAACACGCTGCGTCTTGCGGACGATCTCTTTCTCGTCCAGTTGCCGGGCGAGGCGAACGTCGTCGCACAAACCGGCGACGGCAGTGTGCTGCTCGTGGACGGTTGCTCGGCGGCCGCATCCGCCGCGCTGATGAAGACCGTTGCCGCACTCCCCGGCGGCGGCCCGGTGACCACGCTGGTCAACACGCACTGGCATCCCGAACAGACCGGGTCGAACGAGACGGTGGGCCAGGCGGGCAAGACGATCATCGCGCAGGAGAACACGCGCCTCTGGCTCACGACCGACGTCACGTGGCCCTGGAACGGCCGCACGTTCACGCGGTTGCCGAAGGTCGCGCAGCCGAACAAGACGTTCTATACGACGGGACAGATCGACGCTGACGTTCGCTACGGCTACATTCCCGACGCCGCGCACACCGACGGCGATCTCTACGTCCACTTCGCGAAGCCGAACGTGCTCGCCGTCGGCGATACGGTCTCGGGTCAGGGCTGGCCGGTCGTGGACTGGACCAGCGGTGGCTGGATCGGCGGCATCGTCGGCGGCCTGCAGCGGCTCCAGACGATCGCGAACGCCGAGACGAAGATCGTTCCCGGGCGTGGTCCCGTCCTCGCGTTCACCGATCTCAAAGCGCAGTACGAGATGTACGGCACCATCCACGATCGCCTGACGCAGCTGTTGAACAAGGGTCACAGCCCCAGCGAGGCGGTCGAGGCGAAGCCGACGAAAGAATTCGACGCGCAGATGGGCAACGGCGATGAGTTCGTCCGCCGCGCGTTCGAAAGCCTGTGGGCGTATCTGTCGCCGGACGCATAGGACGGAAATGCAGAATTCAGAATGCAGACTGCAGAGTGCAGAGAGAACGAAGATTAGCCGCCGCCGTCGGCGACTGCTGATCGCGGTCTGCATTCTGCATTTTGCATTCTGCATTGTCGTCTCCGCCCGCGCGCCCCAGACGCCCGCTCCTGCCCCCGCCGATGCGCAGAAGCAACTGGCAACGATCAATACCTACTGCGTTGGTTGCCACAACGATCGCGCGAAGACGGGCGGCGTCAGCTTCGAAGGTCTGACACCGGATCGCGTCGCGCAGATGGGTGAGACCTTCGAGAAGGCGGTGCGGAAGCTGAAAGGGCACGTGATGCCGCCGCCCGGCGCGAAGCAGCCTGATGCGGCGACCAGTGACGCGCTCGTCGGCTGGCTCGAAACGTCGCTCGATCGCGCGGACGGCTCGCAGCACATTCCAGATCAAGTTGTCCTCCATCGGCTCAACCGCAAGGAGTACTCGAACGCGGTGCGCGATCTGCTGGCCGTCGACTTCGACGCCGCGGCGATTCTGCCGACGGACGATGTCGCGGATGGGTTCGACAACATCGCGTCGGCGCTGCAGGTATCGCCGTCGTTCATCGAGCAGTACGTGACCGCCGCGCGCCAGGTGGCCGTCAGGGCGCTTGGCCGCGCCGACGCGCGCCCTGGTGGCTGGACCTTCCGCGCCGGTCCTGGCCAGCAACTGACGCACGTCCCCGGCCTGCCGCTGGGCACCCGCGGCGGCATCCTCGCCAACGTCGATCTGCCGTCCGACGGCGACTACATCGTCGACATCGCCGACATGGCCACGCACATCTGGGGCAACGGGATGGAGTTCGCCAACCCGCTGGTGGTGGTCCTGGACGACAAGGTGGTCTACGAGACGGTGATCGGCGGCGAAGAGGACATGAAGCTGTACGACCAGGTGCAGAACGGCGCCCTCGATCGCGTGAACGCGCGGCTGAAGAACATCAAGTTCTTCGCCACTGCCGGGCCGCACAAGCTTGGCGTCACCTTCAGGCGCCGGACGTTCGCGGAATCGGATGACGAGCTGCAGATGTTCTCGCCGGGCGGCGGACAGGATCGATTGTACCGGGTCAACTCGTTCCAGGTGCGCGGCCCGTTCGACGTGACGGGCCTGAGCTCGACGCCGAGCCGTGCCCGCGTCTTCGTCTGCACGCCGGCGAAGACGGCGACGGTAGAAGCGCAAACCAGATGCGCTCAGCAAATCATCTCAACGCTCGCACGTCGTGCGTACCGTCGTCCCGTGTCGGTCGAGGACGTCAACGAACTGCTGGCGTACTACCGTGACGGCGTGAAAGACGGAGGCCCTTCGACAGGCTCAGGGCCATCCCGAGCGGAGTCGAGGGACGGCTTCGAGGCCGGCGTCCGCAGCGCGATCACCGGCATGCTGGCGAGTCCGTTCTTCCTGTATCGCGCCGAACATGTCCCGGCGGGACTGCGGCCGGGCGAGACCTACACGATCAGCGATCTCGAGCTCGCCTCGAACCTGTCGTTCTTCCTGTGGAACACGATCCCCGACGACGAGCTGCTGCAGACGGCGATCGACGGCAAGCTGAAGGAGCCGGCCGTGATCGACAGGGAAGTGCGGCGGATGCTCGCGGATCCGCGCTCGATCACGCTCGCGAGCAACTTCCTGTCGCAGTGGCTCGACATGAAGCGGCTCGACGAGATCGTGCCGGACTCGGCGGTGTTCCCGTACGCGTCGGGCCGATCCGACCCGCGTGACGACTTCCGCACCGAGCTGACGCTGTTCGCCGACAGCATCTTCCGCGAAGACCGCAGCGTCGTCGATCTGCTGCGCGCCAAGCATACGTTCCTCAACGAGCGCGTCGCGCTGCAGTACGGCATCACCGACATCAAGGGCGATCGCTTCCAGCGTGTCGAGCTGAAGGATTCCGTCCGCTGGGGGCTGCTCGGCAAGGGCGCCGTGCTGATGGCAGCGGCGTATCCGAATCGCACGTCGCCCGTGCTGCGCGGCTCGTTCATCCTGCGGCACATCGAAGGCGTGCCGCCGGCCAATCCGCCGCCCAACGTGCCGACGCTCGACGAGAAGGACATCGGGACGACGAAGGCGCTGACCGTGCGCGAGATGATGGCGAAGCACCGCGCGAGTCCGACATGCGCGTCGTGCCACGCGGTGATGGATCCACTCGGCCTGGCGCTCGAGAACTTCGACGCCACCGGCCGCTGGCGCGACCGCGATCGTTACGCCAACGCGGCGATCGATGCGTCGGGCTTCCTGCCGGACGGCACGCCGCTCGAGGGACCGGACGACCTGCGGAATGCACTGCTGCGGCACCCGGACATGTTCGTGCAGACGTTCACGGAAGGCCTGTTGACGTACGCCACCGGCCGCACGACGCAGTATTACGACATGCCGACGGTGCGAAAGATCGTCCGCGGCGCCGCGAGCAGCGACTACCGGTTGTCGGCGATCGTGCAGGCGATCGTGAAGAGCGATCAGTTCAGGAAGAGACGGGTGCCGACGAGAACGCCGGAGACGTCGACGGCGGCGAAATAGAAATACAGAATTCTGAATTCCAGAGAGGCTCACATGTTTCTGTCGCAGAAATCCATCTCACGGCGCATGGTGCTCAAGGGCGTGGGCGCGACGATCGCGCTGCCGCTGATCGACGCGATGAACCCGGCGGCCACGGCGTGGGCGGCGACACCCGCCGGCGCGCCGCCGAAGCGGCTGGCCTTCGTCGGTTTCCCGCACGGCGCGATCATGGATCGCTGGTCGCCGAAGGAGACGGGCGCGACGTACGCCATGTCGCCGATCCTCGAGCCGCTCGCACCGTACCGGCAGCACATGACGATCGTCTCGGGCCTGCGCAACAAGATGGGTGAGACGCCGGAGCCGCACGCCTACATCGAGTCCACCTGGCTCAGTTGCGTGAAGCCGTGGGACCACGGCGTCGCCGGTCCCGACGCCGGCGTCACCGCCGATCAGCGGGCGGTGCCGTACATCGGCCAGGACACGCGCCTGCCGTCGCTGGAGTTGACGACGTCGCAGCAGGGGGCGCGGCTGGCGTGGCGGACACCGACGCAGCCGCTGCCGCAGGAAGGCAATCCGCGCGCGGTATTCCAGAAGCTGTTCGGCCAGGGAGACACCGACGCCGAACGTGCGGCGATCCTTCGCGAGACCGGCAGCATCCTCGATCGCGTCAAGGAGCAGGCAAACCGCCTGCAGGCGAGCCTCGGCGTCAAGGATCGCGTGGTGGTCGGCGACTACCTCGATTCGGTGCGCGAGATCGAGCGCCGCGTCCAGATGGCGGAGAAGCAGGACATGTCGTCGCTCGACATTCCCGACGCGCCGGTCGGCACGCCGAACGACATCACCGAGCACTTCAAGCTGATGTTCGACTTGATGGCGCTGGCGTTCCAGGCTG
>Ga0310810_10007326_pt1 | contig 12577 bp, 10 predicted proteins | sample NCmetagenome_FD_207641 | JGI IMG/M metagenome (GOLD analysis project Ga0310810, IMG submission 207641) | Soil microbial communities from experimental microcosm in Duke University, North Carolina, United States - NC | ecosystem: Engineered > Artificial ecosystem > Soil microcosm > Unclassified ... | reverse complement strand
AGCCCGACTTCGGCACCTCGATCTCGCTCGTGCTGGTCGTCGCAGTCATGGTCTTCGCCGCGGGCCTCCACTACCGCTATTTCGTAGGGCTCGCCCTCATTGCGCTTCCAGCCATTTACCTGGTGCTGGTGGCGGCGCCGTACCGCCGGCGGCGGCTGCTGGCCTTCTGGGACCCGTGGGCCGATCCGCTTGGCGACGGGTTCCAGATCATTCAATCGCTCGTCGCCGTTGGCACCGGCGGCGTCTTCGGCCGCGGCCTGATGGCCGGCGTGCAGAAGCTGTTCTATCTGCCGGAACCGCACACCGACTTTATCTACGCCGTCATCAGCGAGGAGCTCGGATTGATTGGCGCGACCATCATCCTCCTGTGCTTCTGCGTCATTGCCTGGCGCGGCCTACGCATCGCCGCGCGCGCCGAAGACACGTTTGGTTCGTTTGTCGCGCTTGGGTTGACGACGATGATTGCGGCGCAGGCGATGGTGAACATCAGCGTGGTGCTCGGATTGATGCCGACCAAGGGGATTCCGCTTCCGCTAGTCAGTTTCGGCGGATCGTCGCTCTTGATCAATTTGCTTGGCATGGGTGTGCTGCTCAACATCTCTCAGCATGAGAGCAAAGAGGCATGAACGGGTGCGAGGGGGGCGAGAGGTGCACGAGTGAGCTTCTCGGTTCTCATCGCCGGTGGTGGCACTGGCGGGCACTTGTATCCGGGGATTGCGGTGGCGCGGGAAATCATGCGCCGCGTGCCGGACGCGCAGGTCGTCTTCGTCGGAACGACAGCCGGTATCGAGTCGCGTGTGATTCCGAGGGAGGGCTTTGCGCTCGAAACGATTCGAAGCGCCGGCCTGAAGGGGAAGTCGGTGGCGTCACTCGTGCGCGGGATCGCGCTGCTGCCGGCGAGCGCCTTCGATGCCTGGCGGGCGATCTCGCGGCGACGGCCGTCGATCGTGATCGGTGTCGGTGGCTACAGCTCGGGTCCGGTCGTGCTGCTCGCGGCGCTTCGCGGCATTCCCACGATGCTGATGGAGCAGAACGCCATGCCCGGCGTGACCAACCGGCTGCTCGCGCCGTTCGTCAGGGCGGCGGCGGTCACCTACGACGAGAGTTCGCGCTTCTTTGCCGGTCGGGCATTTCTCGCGGGCAATCCCGTACGGCCGGAATTTTTCGGAGGGGAGCATGACGAACATGGTTCGCCGCGCGATGTCGACCAACGGCGCGCGGCTCGGGTCCTAGTCTTTGGCGGCTCTCAGGGCGCGCACGCGATCAACATGGCCATGGTGGAGGCAGCGCCGCGGCTGGTTGCCGCCGCACCAGGCCTGGAAATTACGCATCAGACGGGAGAGCGCGATTTGGAAATGGTCCGTGCCGGCTACGGACGCGCAGGCCTTCAGGCCCGGGTCGAACCATTTCTCTACGCCATGGACCGCGAGATGAAAGCCGCTGACGTCATCGTCTGCCGGGCCGGCGCCACAACGCTCGCGGAGCTGACCGCCGCAGGACGGCCGTCGATTCTGATCCCGCTGCCGACCGCGACCGACGATCACCAGCGGAAGAACGCCGAGGCGCTGGTCGTCAAAGGCGCGGCGCGGATGATCGAGCAGCGATCGCTCACCGGTGAGTTGCTCGCAACGGAGATCGTGGCACTGGCCCGCAACGACGCCGAGCGTACAGCGATGAGCGCTGCGGCACGCCGTACGGCAACGCCCGACGCGGCAAAGGTCATCGTGGATCGGATCCTGGAGTTGGCGGCCCGTTAAGGGCCGCCCTGGACGGCGGTGCTGGGAGGAACGCGACGCATCCATTTCGTTGGGATCGGCGGGATCGGCATGAGCGGGATTGCCGAACTGCTGGCGAATCTCGGGTTCGAGGTGAGCGGGTCGGATCTGAAGCGGTCAGCCACAGCCGCGCGGCTGGCGGAGAAGTTCGGTGTGACGGTGCACGAGGGACATCGCGCGGAAAACGTCGGCGAGGCGCAGGTCGTCGTCTTTTCGTCGGCCGTGCGCCCGTCGAATCCCGAGATCGTCGAGGCGCTGCGGCGGGGGATTCCAGTGATTCCGCGCGCCGAGATGCTCGCGGAACTGATGCGGCTCCGCTTTTCGATCGCCGTCGCCGGCTCACATGGCAAGACGACGACGACGTCGATGATTGCGGTGGTGCTGGAACGGGCGGGGGTCGATCCAACGGCGGTGATCGGCGGCCGCCTGAGTGCCTTCGGGAGCAACGCCAGGCTGGGCCGCGGCGAGTATCTGGTGGCGGAGGCGGATGAAAGCGATCGCTCGTTCCTGCTGCTCTACCCGACGATTGCCGTCGTGACGAACATCGACCGCGAGCACATGGAGAGTTACGGAAGCTTTGCCGACCTGCAGCAGGCGTTCGTCGATTTCGCGAACAAGGTGCCGTTTTACGGCAGCGTCGTCGCCTGCGCCGATGACGAGGCGATTGCCGCGATTCTGCCGCGCATCAACAGGCCGCTCCTCACCTACGGGCTGGAGGGGCGCGAGAGGCGTGAAGGGAGGGCAGGGGAAAGGCGGAAGGGCGTGCATGTTGGCGCTACTGACATCGAGGTCGGTGCCTTTGGCGGCCGCTGTGCTGTCTGGGTGGGCGACCACGCCCGCCGCGATCGTCTCGGCGAACTGCGCCTCGCCATCCCTGGACGCCACAATCTCCAGAACGCGCTGGCCGCTGTTGCCGTCGCCGATCGACTTGGCATCCCGTTCAGCGAAGTGGCGTCAGCGCTTGCCGATTTCCACGGCGCGGAACGCCGCTTCGAACGTCACGGCGAAGCCGGCGGCGTGCTCGTCGTCGACGATTACGGTCATCACCCGACGGAGATCGCCGCCGTGCTGGCGGCGGCTCGCACGCTCGGCCGCCGGCTCGTCGTCGCATTTCAACCGCATCGGTTCACACGGACGCAGCAGCTGCTCGATGCATTTGGTCCCGCGCTGCGAGACGCGGACGAGATCGTCCTGACGGACATTTATGCAGCGAGCGAGGAACCGATTTCCGGCGTGACCATCGAGGCGCTCGCCGATGCGGTGCGCACCGGTTCGGGACGGCCGGTGCACGTCGCGAAGCATCTCGACGCGGTGATTCCTGAGCTGCTCAGGATTGTTCGGCCAGGCGACGCGGTACTGACGCTCGGCGCCGGCTCAATCGGGCTGCTGCCGCCCCGATTGATCGAGGCGTTGAGGGGGGCCGCCCTCAGGGTCGGCCCCACCGAGAAGAAAAGGAGGGACGGATAATGCCGGTCTCTGCGCCGTCCGATCGTCGTTTCCGCCGCGCCCACGTCACGCCGGCGCGCCGGACGCGCTTCCTGCGCATGTCGTGGCGGATTGCCGTGCGTGCGGCGGTGGTGCTGGCCGTCGTCGTCCCTGCCGGCTACTACGTCGCACGGCAAGTACTGGCCGCCGAGGCGCTCACGATTAGTCGAATCACCGTCACGGGCAATTCGCGTCTCTCGAAAGGCGAAGTGGTCGCGGTGCTCGATGGTATTCGCGGCGCGAACATGCTGGCCGTCGATCTCGACGAGTGGCGACGCAAGCTTCGCAGTTCGCCATGGGTGGCCGATGCCGCCATGCGCCGCGTCCTGCCGGGTACGGTCGCCGTTGTCATTTCCGAGCGCCAGCCGATGGGCATCGGCCGTATCAATGGCGACCTGTATCTGATCGACGATCGCGGCGGCATCATCGACCAGTTCGGTCCCAACTACGCGGAGTTCGATCTGCCGATCATCGATGGGCTGGCGCCGCGGGACAACGCGACATTGATCGATCCGTCACGCGCGGCCCTTGCGGCGCGTGTGCTCGCGGCGCTGCAGCCGCGGCCGGATCTGGCCCGCCGCGTTTCGGAAATCGACGTCAGCGACGACCGCGACGCCACGTTGATTCTCAAGGGTGACACGGCGCTGGTGCGCGTCGGGACCGAGCAGTTCGTGGAGCGTCTACAGTCCTACGTGGATCTCGCGCCGGCGCTGCGCGAGCGAGTCGCGGCAATCGACTCGGTGGACTTGCGTTTCGATCAGCGTGTCTACGTCAGGCCGGCGGCGAAGAGAGGAAATTAATGGCGCGAAGAGAACGCTACCTGGTCGGCCTTGACGTCGGCACCTCGCGGGTGACCGCCGTCGTCGGCGAAAGCATGGACGACGGGACCCTCGACATCGTCGGCATCGGCACCGCGGAATCGCGAGGCATCAAACGCGGTGTCGTCGTCAACGTCGATGCGGCGGTCGATTCCATCAAGAAGACGATCGAGGAAGCGGAGCTGATGGCCGGCGTCGAAATCGACTCGGTCCATCTCGCCCTCTCCGGGCCGCACATCAAGGGTTTCAACAGCCGCGGTGTCATTGCGGTTGCGGGCAAGAACCGTGAAATCACCCGCGACGACGTGCGACGAGCGATCGATGCGGCGAAAGCGGTGGCGCTGCCGACCGGCCGCGAGATTGTCCATGTGCTGCCGCAGGATTTCGTGGTCGACGAGCAGGATGGGATCGGCGCGCCCGTCGGAATGACCGGAGCCCGGCTCGAAGTCAACGTCCACATCGTCACCGGCGCGGCGTCGTCGACGCAGAACCTGATTGCGTGCGTCAATCGCGGCGGTGTCACCGTGACCGATACCGTCATCGAGCAGCTCGCGGCGTCCGAGGCGGTGTTGACGCAGGACGAGAAGGAACTCGGTGTCGCCCTGGTCGATATCGGCGGCGGCACGGCGGATCTCGCCATCTTCGAGCGGGGCAGTCTCTGGCACACCGGCGTCGTCGCCGTCGGTGGCGACCATTTCACCAACGACATCGCCGTCGGTTTGCGCACGCCGATTCCGGACGCGGAAAAGGTGAAGCGGAAGAGCGGCTGCGCGCTCTCGTCAATGGTTGACGAAGACGACACCATCGAGGTCGCCAGCGTCGGCGGCCGCAAGCCACGGCTGATGGCGCGCCGGATTCTGTCGGAGATTGTCCAGCCGCGCGCCGAAGAGATCTTTCATCTCGTCTGGGACGAGATTCGGCGCGCCGGCTATGAGAAGGCGCTCAACTCGGGGATCGTGCTCACCGGCGGCGGCTCGATTCTCGAAGGGATGCCGGAGATTGCCGAGCAGATTTTCGATCTGCCGGTTCGGCGCGGCGCGCCGATGGACGTCGGCGGTTTGACGGATCACGTGAGCAGTCCGGCGTTTGCGACCCCCGTCGGGCTCGTGCTCTACGCGCACCGGAATCGTGAGCCGGAACCGGCGCGTGTCGGTGCAGGGGCGTTCGGCCGGATGGCAGGGAAGTTACGCGGGATTTTTAAGGAATTTTTCTGATCGGCCGGGTCCAGAGGACCCGGCCGACTGGGAGTGGGTCAGTCGGGTCCTAACGGACCCGGCCTACGGCGGGTTGAATTACGGATTGGGTCAGGAGGCGACATGAAAAAGCTTGATCAGCGCGACGGGCAGGACCTGCGGATGACACTCGAGCAAGGAGTGCGCCGCGGCGCCAAGATCAAAGTGATCGGCGTCGGCGGCGGCGGGAGCAACGCCGTCAACCGCATGGTGGAAGTCGGCCTGAGCGGCGTGGAGTTCATCGTCGCCAACACCGATGCGCAGGCGCTCGATCACAGCCGCGCTGCGATCAAGCTGCAGCTGGGACAGAAACTGACGAAGGGCTTGGGCGCCGGCGCCGATCCGAATGTCGGCCGTCAGGCCGCGCTCGAAGACACGGACATGATCATTCAGGCGCTGTCAGGCGCCGACATGATCTTCGTGACGACCGGCCTCGGCGGAGGGACGGGGACAGGTGCTGCCCCTGTCATCGCGAGCCTTGCGTGTGAGCTCGGCGCGTTGACGATCGGCGTCGTGACCAAGCCGTTTCGATTCGAAGGCAAGCGTCGATCGCAGCATGCGGATGCGGGCCTCGAGACGCTGCGCGAGTGCGTCGACACCATCATCACGATTCCCAACGAGCGGCTGCTGACGGTTGTCGATCGCCGCACGACGATGACAGACGCGTTCGGGTTGGCCGATGATGTGCTGCGTCAGGCCATCCAGGGCATTTCGGACCTGATCCTCGTGCCAGGACTGATCAATCTGGACTTCGCCGACGTGCGAACGATCATGTCGGGGATGGGCGTCGCCATGATGGGTACTGGCGTCGCGGACGGCGATGCACGCGCGATGCAGGCCGCGCAGCGCGCGGTCTCGAGCCCGCTGCTCGAGGACAGCTCGATGCACGGAGCTCGGGGTGTGATCATCAACGTGACCGGCGGGCCCGATATGTCGCTGATGGAAGTCAACGAGGCGTCGTGCGTCATTCAAGAGGCCGCGCACGAGGACGCCAACATCATTTTCGGCGCCGTGATCGATCCGAATATCTCCGGGAGGCTGAAGATTACCGTCATCGCGACCGGTTTCGATCGCGCGGGGAGCGCGCGTCATGTTCCGGCGGCCGCCCTTCCGACGCCGACCGATCTCACCAGCTACACCGCACATCTGGCTCGCGCGGAGGCGGCTCAGCCCGAGCTGTCACATACGGTCACCAAGTCTGCCGCGCAGGCTTCGGCGGTGAACGACGCGCCGCCGGCATTCACGTTGCCGCGGCGAGCTCCACTCGAGCTCACGTTGCCGCTGATGGCGGGGGCCGGTGAAGCAGGAAGGGCGCGTGAGGCGAGTGGCCTGAATATGGCGGACGAGAGTGGCTTCGATCTATCGTCGCCCCTCGACGTGCCCGCCTTCCTGCGCCGGCCAAATTGATGGCGTACACTAAATAAACCCCGGGGACCCGAGACCGCCGCCGTCGCAGGTGCAGCAGGCGTACCGGTCCCCGTTGGCTAGTTTCCATGCAGTCCTGGCAGCTGCGCGAGCGCGCCCGCGAGATTCTGGCAAAAGAAGTCGGCTACGTGTCGAAGCCGCACGGCGGACGCCTGCGCGTGGCGCTTGCGTTCCCGAATACCTACTTCGTCGGCATGTCCAACCTTGGTTTCCAGACGGTCTACAAGCTGTTCAATGCCGAGGACGACATCGTTTGCGAGCGGGTTTTCCTGCCGCCGAAGACGGAACTGGCCGGGCAACTGACCTCGGGTGCGCCGCTCATCACCATCGAATCGCAGACGCCGGTGAACGAGTTCGACGTGTTCGCGTTCTCCGTATCGTTCGAGTGGGACTACACGAACGTCGTCACCCTGCTTCGGCTGGCTGGACTGAAGCCGCGCGCCGCTGAACGTACCGCCCGTGATCCACTTGTCGTCATCGGAGGTGCGGTGACGTTCGTCAACCCTGAACCACTCGCGCCGTTCGCGGATGTGATTGCTGCCGGCGAGGGCGAGGCGCTCATCCCGTCGCTGCTCACCGCGTTCAAGGGTGCCGCCGATCGCGACGATCTGCTTCGCCGGCTGGCTGCGGACCGCGGGTTTTATGTTCCCGGTTTCTACGACGTGAACCACACCGCCGACGGCAGCATCGAGGCATTCGTGCCGCGGCCCGGGACCGGCGCCCCGCCCGTGGTCAAGAAGGCGGCGCTCACGACGACGGACACCGTCGATCCGCCGGCCACGACGATTTTTACACCGGATACCGAACTCGGCTCGCGCTTCCTGATCGAAGTCGTACGCGGGTGCGCCAACTTGTGCCGTTTCTGCTGGGCCGGTTACAACTACCTTCCGGTTCGCGCGTTTCCAAAAGATCGGATCCTGCAGCGTGCCGGACACGCGCGACAGTACTCCCATCGTGCCGGGCTCGTGTCGATCGCGCTCTGCGACCACCCGGAAATCGAAGAGATTCTGACGCAGCTTGTCGACATGGGCTACTCGATCAGCCCCGCTTCGCTTCGTCTCGACGATCTCACGCCGACGATTCTCGAGCTGCTCCGGAGAAGCGGTGAGCGGTCGATTACGATTGCGCCTGAGACCGGATCCGATCGACTGCGGCGCGTCATCAACAAGACCGTCACGAACGCCGAAATTCTTGCGGCCGCAGACATGATCTTCGCCAGCGGGTTCGACAACCTGAAGCTGTACTTCATGATTGGGTTGCCGACGGAAACTGACGATGATCTCGTCGCCATTCGCGACATTACCCTGCAGCTTCGCGACATCATGCTGCGCCACCAGCGCGGTCGCGGTCAGCTTGGCCGCATCGTCGGCAGCGTGAACCCGCTCGTACCGAAACCGGGAACGACATACCAGTGGCTGCCGATGGAAGACGATCGATCCATCGACCGCAAGATCAAGCGGATGCGCTCGCTCATGGGCGGCACCGATAACGTCTACTTCAACATCAAGTCGGAACGCCATTCGTTCTATCAGGCACTGCTGTCGCTGGGGGATCGGCGCGTGGCCGACGCCATCGAAGCGGCGGAGCGGAATGGCGGAAACTGGCGGGCGGCGGTCGCCGAAACCGGCGTCGATGCCGACTTCTTCGTATTCCGCGATCGGTCAACCGACAAAGTGTTGCCGTGGGACATCATTGACGGCGGCCTAAAGGATCATTTCTTCCGGTCAGAGTTCGACAAGGGACTGCGCGAGGAGTGGACGCTTCCGCCAAAACGGCAGAAGGAGAACGCACGACTGCTGCCGGTACTGCAGTAACGAGCCCGTCCACAGACGTGCGTCGCCGGATTGCATGTCTCCTGGTCGCGGTTGCCACGACCGCCCTCATCATTCTCGTCATCGTCACCATTACGGGCGGGTTGCTCATCCAACTGGGACCGTTCCGCCTTTCGGCTCATACCTGGCGCGGCCCATTGGTCATTGCCGTCGCTGCGGTTGCTGCAGCGGCGCGATTCGGGCGACGAACATTAACCGACGCCGGCGAAGCGGGCTGGTCGTTCCTCGGCGATCACGCGACGGCGTTTGCCATCGTGCTCGCCGCCGCCACCGCGGGCATCGGGATCGGCTACGGCACCTATTCCGCTGGGAGCGCAGACGCATCCGGTTACATCAGCGAAGCTGCCCTGATGGCCTCGGCGGAATCATCGAGCGACGAGCCGCTCGCCCGCGCTGTGACATGGCACGATGCGACGACGTCAATGGCGCCACTCGGGTATCGATCCGGCGCTCGTCCCGGTGAGCTCGTCCCCACATACCCCGCCGGTTTGCCTCTCGTCATGACGCCGTTCCGGCTTGCCGGGGGCGAATTCGCTGCGTATCTCGTCGTGCCGCTCCTTGGCGGGCTGGCGGTGCTGGCCACTTATCTGGTTGGCGCCCGTCTTCATTCACGACACGCCGGCCTCGCGGCCGCCGCGATGCTCGCAACCAGCCCGATCGTGCTGTTTCAAATCGTTCAGCCGATGAGCGATGTGCCAGCCACCGCCTGGTGGACGATTGCGCTCCTGTTCGCGCTCTCGCCACTGTCGCACGCGCCGCTTGCCGCGGGGGGTGCGGCCGGGCTCGCGATTCTCACGCGTCCCAACCTGCTGCCGCTTGCTGCTGTTATCGCGGTGGCTGCGGGGAACGTTCCGCGCGTCCGCCGGGGGCCTCGCCTGATGGCATTTCTCGCGGGCATCACTCCAGCAGTTGGCGCGCAATTTCTCCTGCAGTGGCGCCTTTACGGAAGTCCACTTACCTCCGGCTACGGAGCCGCCGGTGACCTTTACTCGTTCGCCGCCATCGCACCGAATGCCCGGAGCTACGCACTGCGGCTCATTCAGGGTGAGGCACCGGCCTTGCTCCTTACCGCTACAGCCTTGGTGGTGCTCGCGCTCGTTCGTCGCCCCCGGGATAACGCTCCATCCCTGAAGCCGACGCTCACGCTCGTCGTGTTTGCATCGGTCATCGTGGTGGCGTCGTACCTTCCCTACGCGTCCTTCGCCGAATGGTCGTATCTCCGCTTTCTGCTCCCTGCCTTTCCGTTGTTGTTCGTTCTCGTCGGCGGACTCTCAGTCGCCGCCCTGATCCGGCTCCCTTTACCCACCCGCGCGGCTGTCTTCCTGTGCGCGTTAACGGTGGTCGGTTCCTTCAACGTCGTTCGCGCCCGCGAGGAACAGGCCTTCAACATGCGCCGGTACGAGTCGCGGTATCGATTCGCCGGGCGCTATCTGGCTGCGGCCCTTCCGCCTGGCGCGGTCATCGTGGCTGTGCAGGAAAGCGGCAGCGCCCGCTACTACACCGGCCGGCCCATCGTTCGATGGGATTGGCTCGACGATCTCGATGCGACGATTGCCGCACTCGGAGCGATGGGCCGACACCCTGTGCTCCTCATCGAGGACTGGGAGCGTCCGGACTTGCTGAAGAAACACGCGCGATCCATTAACGCGCAACTTGATTGGCGCCCGCGCGCCGAGTTCGGCGAGGAGACTCGCGTATTTCTCTACGACCCGCTGGACCGCACCGATCCGCCGCGCTGGCAGAGGGACCGCGTCCACTAGCAGCCTGTCGCGATCTACGACGGAACGGCGGCTTTCTCTTCGAACTCCGCGTAGGCCTCGAGAATGCGCTCGCGAAGGCGATCCTGCGCGGTTGCATCGCCCAAGGCAGGACGCAGCAGCGCGAAGCTGCGGCGCTCGCCGTTGACGGAATAGTTGCGCGACGGAAACGTGACGTTGCGCCCGCCTCCCGTGCGCCGCTCCCATATCGTGAAGCCGACGAGTTTCAGGCCTTCGAGGACGCCCTCGGCAAAATGCAGTTCCGCCTCGGCGAGCTTGCCGGGCAACGGGTTCTTGTCTGACGACGAAATGATTTTCACGACCATGGCATCCTCCACCTACGCTGGCGACCCGAGCGGAGGCAAGCGTCGCGCCGAAGCGCCGCATTGGTTGCTGTCGGTGCAAACGACTGCGCGCAGAGTGTTTGCCGAGCGGCACGCGGCTGGTGCCGTAACCGCCCGTCGCTAACCGTGAACCGCGGTTGTCGGCGCTGAGGCTCGAATCGCACCGGCGATGCGTCCGGCGGCCGACTGCTCGGCTCTATACGACGTGAGCACGTCCAGGTGCATGGCGGTACAGAGGCCGCACGCATGGATGTTTTCCTCGCGGACGCCGGCGAGAATCAGCTGGTCCCGATTGGCGCTCACCAGATCGAACCGCATCCTGCGTTCGCGCGGTGTCAGGAACCACCGGTCGATCAAGTAGCGCGCGTGTCCTGCCGCAGCGAATGCATCGACCAGATCGGGGCCGACTTCATAGCAGCAAACACCAATCGCCGGGCCGATCGCCACGACAAGGTCCCCGGCCTGGCTGCCGAACTGATGCTGCATTTCCTCGATTGCGGCCACCGCAACACGCGCCGCGGTTCCGCGCCAACCGGCATGCACGGCTCCGACCGCACCGGTTCGCGTGTCGGCGATGAGCAGCGGGACGCAATCGGCGGCGCGCACGACGAGCGCAACATCCGGTCCGTCAGAGATCAGCGCATCACCGTTCGGACGGTCCCGATGCATGGCTTCGAGCGTTGCAAGCGAAAGGTTCGGCTCGACGCGGACGACCTCTCGCCCGTGAATCTGATTCAGCGAAGCAATGCGGCCGGGTTGAACGTCGATCGCAGAAGCGAGAGAGCGCCACGCATCCGCTGACGGTAACTGGAGTTGTCGTGTTGTAAACAAATGTTGCGCGAACGGCTCCAAGGGACGGCACCGGAGCGAGGCGCCCCACGACTCGTTGCTCCAGTAGAAGCTGGCGGGAACCGGTGGAAGGGTCATGTAGGATCCGAAGCGGGAATGCAAATTATAGGTGTCGGTCTCGATGCGACCGAAATCGAACGCGTGGCGGACATGATCGAGCGCTACGGCGAGCGCTTTCTGCGGCGCATCTTCACCGATGGTGAAATCGCCTATTGCCGGGCGAAGCGCGATTTCGCGTCGTCGTATGCCGCGCGGTTTGCCGCGAAGGAAGCGGCAATGAAGGCGCTCGGCACGGGCCATTCCCGCGGCGTCTACTGGACCGGCATCGAGGTCGTCCGCCGGCATGGTCCGCCGCGTCTCGCATTTCACGGCGGCGCCGCTGAACGGTTCAACGCGATGGGGGGGACGAGCTCTCTGCTGACGCTCACGCACTCACGCGAGCTTGCCATCGCGCATGTCATGTTGATGAAGGAGTAAGGCCGGCCGGCTAAAGCCGGCCCCTACAGAAATCGGTGGGGTCCGCCTTCAGGCGCTACGGACATCGGTGGGGTCCGCCTTCAGGCGGACCTAGTATGTGTAAAACCCGCGCTTCGTCTTGCGCCCGTGGTGCCCCGCGAGCACCATTCGCTTCAGCAGCGGCGGCGGCGCGAATCTCGGCTCGCGAAATTCCTCGAACATGATGTTCGCAATGTAGTAGGTCGTATCGAGGCCGACGAAGTCGAGCAGCGTGAACGGTCCCATCGGGTAGCCGCACCCCAGTTTCATGCCCTTGTCGATATCTTCGATGGTTCCTAGGCCGCGTTCGTACTCTCGAATGGCGTCCAGCAGGTACGGCACGAGCAGGCGGTTGACGATGAAGCCCGGACGATCGGGTGCGGCGATCGGCTCCTTGCCGAGCGAAGTCGCAAATGCCGTCAGCGTCTGCTTCGTCTGCTCGCTCGTCGTGAGCGCCGGGATGACTTCGACCAGCTTCATCAACGGTACGGGATTGAAGAAGTGAAGGCCGCCGAACCGATCCGGGCGCTGCGTTGCGACTGCCAGCTCGGTGATGCACAACGAT
>Ga0310810_10007325_pt1 | contig 12578 bp, 15 predicted proteins | sample NCmetagenome_FD_207641 | JGI IMG/M metagenome (GOLD analysis project Ga0310810, IMG submission 207641) | Soil microbial communities from experimental microcosm in Duke University, North Carolina, United States - NC | ecosystem: Engineered > Artificial ecosystem > Soil microcosm > Unclassified ... | reverse complement strand
GGCCCCGTGCAACCTCGCGGCGCTAGCTTGCAGGCATGGAAATCCATGCCGAGCTCGAGCGCCAGGTGCAATCGATCTTCGCGCAATGCCCTGAACTGTGGGGCTTTTCGGTGCGCGGCGAGAACGGCGACCTGTTCGTGAGCGACATCGGCATCGCGCCGCGGCTCTCGCGCGAGCAATACGGCGCGATCTTCCAGCACATCGCCACGACGCTCGCCGACTTCCTCGACGAGCGGCCCGAGGCGTGCGAGTGGCTGCGCGGGCGGACCTTCGCTCGGACGCTGCATTGAGCGTGTAACAAGCGCCTCGGGTTTTAGCTGTCGTCGTCGCTCGGGGAAACCCCGATGCCGCGAATTCGCGCGGCTCTGTAGTATCTTCCGTGACAACGCAATACCGGAAGGCGCTACAGATGAAGACTTTCGAGTTCAAGCCCGGCCTGCCCGACACGATGCTCATCAAGCTGGAAGCGAGCGTGGCGGCCAAGATCCGCGGCCTGTTCGCGCGCTGCCCGACGCTGCACGGCTTCTCGGTGCAGGACCGCGCCATGCTGCCGCGCGACATCGACCCGAACCGCATTCCGGACGCGGATCTGTTCGTCACCGAGATCGGCGTCTTCCCGAAGCTCGACTCGCAGTTCGACGAGATCTACGACGAGATCACGCTCGCCATCTCGGACCTCGTGAAGGACGAGCCGCACGCCTACGACCTGCTGCGCGGCCGCACCTTCGCGCGCAGCCTGCACTGACAAGGGGAGCGGTAGCAGGGGAAACACCGCGCTCGCCGCCGCGGCGGGACAGAAACCTGCCGCGGCGGCTGGAGCGCGCCTCGCCGCCGCGCTACCGGTAGCGGTACACCACCAGCTTGTCGGACGCCGATTCCGGCGTCCACACTTCGCCGCGCCGCCCGTGGATCTGGCGCACGTTGGCCGTGCGGCTGGAGGAGTGGAAGGGCTCGAACGTCTCGCTGCGCGGATCGAAGCGCAGCACGACCTGCGCGCTCCACTCGGACGCCCAGACTCGGTCGGTGGCGTCGACGTAGACCGCGTAGAGGCGCGGCTCCGCGCCCGGCGCCCGCCAGGTCGACCAGCGGCCGCTCGCCGGAGAATAGCGGCTGAGGTTGCCGCTGTTCCACTCGGAGACCCAGATGTCGCCGCGCGAGTCGGACCAGACGCGCCGCGCCCCCTGGCGCCGCGTCGGCGGCTCGATCACCGTCGCGGCGCCGCTCGCCGCGTCGATGCGCGCGAGGTAGGAGCCGGCGAGCGACGCGAAGTACACGGCGCCCTGCGGCGTGGCGGTGATGCCGTACGGCCCGGAGCCGCGCGGCGCATCGAAGAGCCGCATCGCGCCGCTCTTCGGATCGAGCCGCCCGTAGACGCCGCTCTGGCCGGTAAACCAGAGCACGCCGTCGGCGTCGAACGTCGCCGTGTTGAGATTGGCGTATCCCTGGCGCGGCAGCTTCCAGAGCCGCACGGCGCCGCTGCGCGGATCGACGCGCGCGATGGCGTTCTGCCCGCCGTCGGTGAGCCACGCCGCGCCGTCCGGCCCGCCGATCACGCCGTGCGGCGCGGCGTCGCGGCCGAGCGCGACGAAACGGACGGCGCCGCTTTTCGGGTCGAGGATGCCGAGCTGCCCGGAGCCTTGCGCGGAGAACCACACCGGGTCGCCGGGGGCGCCGGGTGCCCACACGTCGTGAATGCCGTGCGCCGAAGGGATGCGGTACTCCTGCACGCTGACCTCGGCGTCGGCCGATGTGCAAACCGTCACGCCGACGGCGAGCCTAAGCAGCGCGGTCTTGAGGTACATTCGCCGGTCAGCTTACGACAAGAACTCCATTGAGCGATAACCCCGCCGTAACCAAAGGCGCCACGGCAGCCATGCTCGACCTGTCGCTGCAGGTCGGGAAATACGACGTGCAGAAGCTGCTCGGCAAGGGAGCGACCGGCACGGTCTACCTCGCGCGCGATACCTTCACCGGCCGCGAGGTCGCGCTGAAGACCATCGAGCCCGAGGTGTTCCGCGACCCCGAGTTCGGCGCCGTGTACCGCACGCAGTTCCAGAACGAGGCCTCGCTCGCCGGCAAGCTGCGCCACCCGCACATCGTCGCCATCCTCGACGCGGTGGTGGGCGAGGATTCGGGCCACATCGCCATGGAGCTGGTCACCGGCGGCGACCTGTCGCGCCACGTCGCCGCGCCGAACCTGCTGCCGGTGGCGGATGTGCTGCAGATCGGCTTCAAGTGCTGCGGCGCGCTCCAGTACGCGGCCAAGGAAGGCATCGTGCACCGGGACATCAAGCCGGCGAACATCATGGTCGCCTCCGGCACCGAGGTGAAGATCGCCGACTTCGGCGCCGCTTTCCTGCGCAAGAGCCAGGTGGTGCAGACCCAGGCCATGGGCTCGCCCTACTACATGTCGCCCGAGCAGATCCAGGGCCAGACGCTCACCTTCCACAGCGACATGTACTCGCTCGGCGTGGTGCTCTACGAGCTGCTCACCGGCAAGAAGCCGTTCCTCGCCGAGAACCTCGAGGCGCTGCTCGACAAGATCGTCAAGCTCGAGCCGCTGCCGCCCTGCGAAGTGCGCCCGGAGCTGCCGCGCGAGCTCGACGCCGTGGTGCTGAAGGCGCTGAAGAAAGCGCCCGAGAGCCGCTACCCGAGCTTCACCGACTTCGCGCTCGCGCTGTCGCACATCGGCCAGGCCGTGCTGCCGGCCGGATCGATCCCCGACAGCGAGAAGTACGTGGTGCTGAAGAGCGTGCCGATGCTCTCGCAGCTCGCCGACTCGGAGCTCTGGGAGCTGGCGCGCGCCGGCAAGTGGCGCCGCCTGGCGAAGAACCGGGTGGTGGTGCGCGAGAAGGAAAAGGGCTCGAGCTTCTTCTTCCTCGCCTCCGGCCAGGCCAAGGTGACGCTCGCCGGCCGCCTGCTCAACATGGTGAACGGCGGCGAGTACTTCGGCGAGATGGCGTGGATCACCGGCGGCGAGCAGCCGCGCCACGCCACGGTCGAATCGATGACCGATTGCCTGCTCGCCGAGTTCGAGCCGGCCGCGCTCGACAAGATGAGCGTCGGCGCGCAGCTGCAGCTCACGCGCGCGCTGGTGCGCAACGTGAGCGATCGCCTCGCGCTCGCCAACACGCGAATCGCGAAGTAGCCCGGCCGCTCAGAGTTTCTTGCCGAGCACCGGGTCCATGTCGCCGCCCGACTTGACGCAGGTGGCGTAGAGGTTCTGCGCGAACTTCTGCGCCGCGTCGGGCGCCGTCTCGGGCGCCGAGCCGCCGGCGGCGGCGCTGCGGCCGCCCGCGGCGCCGGCATAGGCCGCGTCGACGATCTCCCTCATCAGCTGCTGCCCGCGCTCGGAGCGCGAGACGTCGTAGATGCGCGCCATGATGGTGTCGGCCTTGGCGCGCTCGATCGCCTCGGCGGCGAGCGACTTGGCGACGACCGCCATGTCGGCGGCGATGCCGCACTCGAGCGCGCTCTGCGCGCGCGGCGCGCCGTAGGCGGACGCGCCCAGGCCGGCCGCGAGTGCCGCGATGGCGAGTGAACGGCTGAAGCGGTGCATGCCGATTCTCCTTGGCTGGGTCCTTGGCTAGCGGCCGGTGGCGCCGCTCGCCGCGGTACGGGCGCCGGGCAAAGTTGCGCGCTCTCCCGCCGTGACCACGCGGTATTCGGCGCGCGAGAGCTTGCCGTCGTTGTCCACGTCGAGCTCGCTGAAGCGGGTCTGCAGCTCGCGCGCGCTCTCGGCCTCGGCGCGCGACAGGAACCCGTCATGGTTGCGGTCGAGCTCGTCGAAGCGGCGGTCGGCGGAACGCGCGTCGCCGGCGAGCGCCGGCCCCGCCCCGGCGGCGGCGAGGACCAGCGCGATCAGCAATGTCGGCCTCATGGCGCTCTCAGGCCCCGCCGCCGCAAGGGCCGTGCCGGGGCACGCGCCGACCGGACTACTACTGCGGCGGCTTCACGCCGTCCTTGCTGACGGCGACCCGGCCGGTCATGAACTTGCCGTCGCCCGCGACGCGCGCGCCGCTGAAGATCGTCTCGCCCGGCTTGAGATCGGCGCGCGTGCCCGGCACGAACGTCACGATCGCGGTCTCGGGCGTGACCAGGACCTTCTGCTCGCCGTCCTTGTACTTGAGCGTGAGCTCGTTGCCGCCGCTCGCTTGCGCGCTCGAGGCGATGTTGGCGTTGGTCATCGAAGAGCCGGGCGCGCCGTCCCACTTCGCGATGTGGCCCGAGGGCACCTGCGGACCGAGGCTGTGCACTTCGGTCGCGACCAGGCGGCCGTCCGCGCGCTTCACCGCCGTCACGCCGACGTAGGCGTTCGGGCCCATTTCGGCGAGCGTGGTCTTCTTCGCCGTGGCGACCTGGGCGTCGGGCGCGAGGTGGAGCTGGATGTTGCGCCCGTCGCGCGACTTGACGCTCAGGACGTCGCCCTTGACCTCGGAGATGGTGCCGCGCACGCGCACGTTGGCCTGCGCGAGCACGGCGGTCGAGGCGAAGGCGAGCAGCAGGGTGGCCAGGATTTTCATGGGTCGTCTCCTCGTGGGTGGGTAGCTAACACCCCGAGCCCCGCCGCCATTCCCTAGTCGATGCGCGCTCCGGAGCGCTTGATCACCTCGGCCCACTTCGCGGAATCGCGGCGGATCAGCTCGGCATACTCCTCGGGCGTGCCGCCGCCGCCTTCGCTGCCCATCTGCGCGAGGCGCTCCTTGACCGCCGGCTCGGCGATCGCCGCGTTGACCGCGGCGTTCAGCCGCTCGAGCACCGGCCGCGGCAGATGCGCCGGCGCGATGACGCCGGTCCACGCCGTCACCTCGTAGCCGGGCACGCCGGCCTCGTTCAGGGTCGGCACGTCCGGCAGGCTCGCCGAGCGCTTGAGCCCGGTGACCGCGAGGGCGCGCACGCGGCCCGCCCTGACGTGCGGCGCGATCGAATTGGTGCTCTCGAACATGAGCTGCACGTTGCCGGCAATCAGGTCGGCGATCGCCGGCGCGCCACCCTTGTAGGGCACGTGCACGATCTCGGTGCCGGTCATGAACTTGAACAGCTCGCCGCTCACGTGCCCCGGCGAGCCGTTGCTCGACGAGGCGTTGAACAGCCTGCCCGGATGCTGCTTCGCGTAGTCGATCAGCTCGCGCACGCTGTGGAAGCCGGTCTTGGGCGAGACCGCGAGCAGCATGTAGCCGGTGGTGATGAGCGCCACCGGCTGCAGGTCGCGCTCGATGTCGTAGGGCAGCTTCGCCACCATGTGGCGCGTGATGGCGAGCGCGCCGACCGGCCCCATGCCGATGGTGTATCCGTCGGGCTCGCTCTTCGCGACCGCGTCGATGCCGATGGTGAGCGCGCCGCCCGGGCGGTTGTCGACCACGACCGGCTGGCCGAGCTGCTTCGCGATACCGGGCGAGACGAGCCGCGCGACGTTGTCGGTCGCGCTGCCGGCGGCCTGCGGCACGACGAAGCGGACCGGGCGATCGGGGTACCGCTCGGGGGACTGCGCTGCGGCTATGCTCGCAGCGCAGCCCAGGACCAGCAGCCAGCTACGGCTGCAGCTGGGCACGGATCTCGCCGCCCTTGTGCGCGTTGCTGTGCACGTTGACGTAGAGGTCGCCGGCCTTCAGGTCCGCCATCTGCGCGTCGGTGAGCTTCTTGCCCTCCGGCACGCTGTAGGTGTCGCCCTTCTTGGCGAGCGGGATGATCACCGGGCCGTTCTGTCCCTTGGCGCCGCGGTGGATGTGCGCCATGGTGCCCTGGATGCCCTCGGTCGTGACGCTGCCGCTGATCGTGCCGTCGCTCTTGACGCGGAAGCTGCCGCTGCCCTTCGCGCCGGTCTTGACCGCCGGCACTTCCTCGGCGCCGCTCAGGCTGACCTTCATCGCGCCGCTGCCCGGCATCCAGCTCGGCATGCTGTCCTTCATTCCCGCGCAGCCGGCGAGCACGAGCGCCGCGGCGAGAGCCAATCCCTTCGCAGTTGCCTTCATTGCTTTTCCTCCTTGGACGGATAGATGAACCACCGAAAAGCCCAACAGCGCCGCGGCTAGAATATTCCCATGCCCGCGATCCATGCTTCTTCCGCGCTCTCGCGCCTGAGAATTGTAGACCTGTCGCGCGTGCGCGCCGGCCCGACCTGCGTGCGCCAGTTCGCCGACTTCGGCGCCGACGTGATCAAGATCGAATCGCCGCCCGGCGTCGACCCGAACGAGAACATGGGCGGGCCGCGCGACGGCCCGGACATGCAGAACCTGCACCGCAACAAGCGGGCGATGACGCTGAACCTCAAGCTGCCTCAGGGCCGCGAGGTGCTCTACCGCCTCGTCAAGACCGCGGACGTGGTGGTCGAGAACTACCGGCCCGACGTCAAGTACCGCCTCGGCATCGACTACGAGTCCTTGAGCAAGGTCAACGAGCGGATCATCCTCGCCAGCATCTCGGGCTTCGGCCAGGACGGGCCGTACCGCGACCGCCCCGGGTTCGACCAGATCGCGCAGGGCATGAGCGGCATCATGTCGGTCACGGGCGCGCCGGGCGAGGGGCCGATGCGCGTCGGCGCGGCGGTGGCCGACGTCGGCGCGGGCCTGTTCGCGGCGCTCGGCATCATGACCGCGCTGCTCGAGCGCGAGCATTCCGGGCGCGGCCAGTGGGTGCAGAGCTCGCTCCTGCAGGCCGGCATCGCGCTGCTCGATTTCCAGGCCGCGCGCTACACGATGAAGGGCGAGGTGCCGGGCCAGGTCGGCAACGACCATCCGACCAGCATGCCCACCTCGGCGTACAAGACGAAGGACGGCTACATCAACGTCGCCGCCTCGGGCGACGGCATGTGGCGCCGCATCGCCGAGCTGTTCGGCCGCCCCGCGCTCGCGAGCGACGAGCGCTTCAAGAGCAACGAGCTGCGGGCGAAGAACCGCGCCGCGCTGAACGTGCTCATGAACGAGGAGCTCGGCAAGAAGACCTCCGCCGAGTGGATCGAGGCGCTCAACAAGATGGGCGTGCCCTGCGGGCCGATCTACCGGATGGACGAGGTGTTCGCCGATCCGCAGGTGAGGCACCTCGGCGTCGCCGCCGAGGTCGGCCATCCGCGCCTGGGCAAGTTCAGGATCCTCAACCAGGCGGCGCGACTTTCCCGCACGCCGGCCTCGGTGAAGACCGCGACGCCCGACGTCGGCCAGCACACCGAGGAGATCCTCGGCGAGCTAGGATACCGGGCGGCGGAGATCGCCGAATTCCGCACGAGCAAGGTCATCTGATGGGCGCTGTCCTCACCGATCGCATCCTCGCGCGCAGGGAAGGGGCCGTGGGCTGGCTGGTGTTCAACAACCCCGAGCGGCGCAACGCCGTGTCGCTCGAGATGTGGCAGGCGATCGCGCAGGTGCTCGCCGACTTCGAGGCCGACGCCGGCGTGCGCGCGATCGTGCTCACCGGCGCGGGCGACAAGGCCTTCGCCTCGGGCGCCGATATCTCGCAGTTCGAGAAGCACCGCGCCACCGCGGACGACGTGCAGCGCTACGACCAGACCTCCGGCGCGGCGATGCAGCGCCTGAAGGGCCTCGACAAGCCGACCATCGCCATGATCCGCGGCTATTGCATCGGCGGCGGGCTGAACATCGCCGCGGCCTGCGACCTGCGCATCGCCGCCGACGACTCGCGCTTCGGCATCCCGGCGGCGAAGATGGGGCTCGGCTACCGGGCCGAGGCGATGAAGGCGCTGATCGACCTGGTCGGCCCGGCGTTCACGCGCGAGATCATGATCACCGCGCGGCAGTTCAGCGCCGCCGAGGCGCTGCAGATGGGCCTGGTGAACAAGGTGGTGGCCGCGGCCGAGCTCGAGCCGGTGACGCGCCAGTACTGCGACATGATCGCGGCCAACGCGCCGCTCACCCTGCGCACGGCGAAGCGCGTGATCCGCGAGGTGACGAAGGGGCACTACGACGACGCGGCGTGCCGCTCCTGGGTGAAGGAGTGCTTCGACAGCGCCGACTACGCCGAGGGGCGCCGCGCCTTCATGGAGAAGCGCAAGCCGGTTTTCAAAGGACGATAACCAGGAGGAGGAGCGATGAACAGGTGGCTCGCACTTGCAGCAGGCATGGCGTTCGCGGCGGCCGCGGCCGCGCAGAATTTCCCCAGCAAGCCGATCACCATCGTCGTCGGCTTCGAGCCCGGCGGCGGCACCGACACCACGGCGCGCATCGTCGGCAAGGCGCTCGGCGAGCAGATCGGCCAGCAGGTGATCGTCGAGAACCGCGCCGGCGCGGGCGGCACGATTGCCGTGGCGCACGTGGCGAAGGAGACGCCCGACGGCTACACGGTCGTGCTGGCGAACGTGGGCGCGCTCACCGCCAACCCGTTCATCATGCACCTCACCTACGATCCGCTGAAGGACCTGACGCCGATCAGCATGGCGTGCATCTTCGCCAACGTGCTGGTGGTGCAGCCGAGCCTCGGCGTCAAGACGCTCGCCGACTACGTGAAGCTCGCCAAGGCGAAGCCGAAGACGATCACCTACGCCTCCTCGGGCGTCGGCGGCGCGGGCCATCTCGCGGGCGAGCTGCTCGCGATCCGTGCCGGCATCCAGCTCGTGCACGTGCCCTACAAGGGCGGCGGGCCGGCGATGCGCGGCTTCCTGTCGAAGGAGGTCGACTCGTTCGTCGCCACGCCGGTGTCGTCGGTCAAGCAGATCGAGGCCGGCAAGGCGGTGGCGATCGCCACCACCGGCTCGAAGCGCGCGGAGCTGATGCCGAGCGTGCCGACGGTCGCCGAGCAGGGCTACCCCGGCTACGAGGCGCTGAACTGGTACGGCTTTCTCGGGCCGGCCGGCATGCCGAAGCCGATCGTCGACCGGCTGCACGACGAGATCGCCAAGGCGCTCGCCAACCCGCAGGTCGTCGCCGCGATGAAGAAGACCGGCGTCGAGCCGGAGTCGAGCAAGCCCGAGGCGTTCGCCGCCTACATCAAGAAGGAGTACGACACCTGGGGCAAGGTGATCAAGCAGGCGGGCATCAAGGCCCAGTAACGCCCTAGCCGACGCGCACCACGATCTTGCCGACGTGCGCGTCGGCTTCCATCGCCTCCTTCGCCTTCGGCAGCTCGGCGAAGTCGTAGACGCGGTCGACCAGCGGCTTCAGCTTGCCGGCCGCGAAGAGCGGCAGGAAATCGCGCTTGAACCCCTCGACCGTCGCCGCGCGCTGCGGCGCGGTGCGCAGCTTGTTCGACACGCCGAACAGCCGCAGCCGCTTCGAGTGCAGCGCCTCCAGGTCGAGCTCGGCGCGCAGGCTGCCGTCGAGGTAGCCGACCGTGGCGAGCCGGCCTTCGTAGGCGAGCGAGCGGATGCACTCCGGGAACACGCTGCCGCCGACGTTGTTGACCACCAGGTCGACGCCCTTGCCGCCGGTCGCCTTCATCACCGCGTCGTGGAAGTCGCCCTTGCGCGTGCGCAGCGCCACGTCGAGCCCGAGCGATTTCAATTTTTCCAGCTTCTCGGCGGAGCCCGACGTGCCGATCACCCGGGCGCCGAGCGCCATGCCGGCCTGCAGCGCGGCCACGCCCACGCCGGCGGTCACGCCGGCGACGAGCAGCCATTCGCCCGCCTTGAGGTTCCCCTGCTGCACCAGCATGTCGTAGACCACGAGGAAGGTGATCGGCACCGCGGCCGCCTCCTCCCAGGACAGGCCGGGCGGGACCGGGATTGCGTCTTGCTTGTCCATTGCCCCGAACTCGGCGAACGCGCCCGGCAGGCGGCCCATGACGCGCTCGCCGGTGCCGACGACCTCGCCGGCGGCGTCCATGCCGGCGGGTTTCTCGGTGCCGGGCTTGATCAGGCCGTGGCCGCGGATCAGCTCGCCGCGGTTCAGGCTCGCGGCGCGGATGCGCACCAGCAGCTGGTCGGGCTTGGGCTCGGGCTTGGGCTTGTCGCGCAGCTCGAGGCGGCTGGCGTCCGGGTCGGAGCGCAGGACGTAGGCTTTCATGGCGGGGCATTATGCCCTTGACGCTGCGTAACGCGGGCTCGGTATATTCGAACGGTCCTCAACTCACGGAGTACACATGAAGCGAATCCTCGGCATCCTCGCCACCCTTGTCGTCCTGGCCGCCCCGCAGGCGCGCGCCGGGATGATCGGCAGCGACGCGGCAATTCCGCACGCGCCGAGCGACCGGGCGCGCGTGCAGGCGCTGCTCGCCCGGCCCGACGTGCAGAAAGAGCTCGAGAAGATGGGCATCGCCCCGGCCGACGCCGGCGCGCGGGTTCAGGCGATGAGCGACGCCGAGGTGGCGCAGGTCGCCGGACGGCTCGACAACCTGCCGGCCGGCGCGGCGGTCAGCAACGACGAGCTGCTGCTCATCATCATCATCATCCTGCTGGTGGCGATCATCATCTGATCAGGCCGCGAGCTCGGCGGCCTCGGCGCGCTCGTTCACCGTGAGCAGGCGCACCGGCCGCCGCCATACCCGGCGCACGTATTCGAGCACCTTCTTCGCCCGGGCCAGGTCGAGGCCCCGGCCGTCGTTGCCGTGCGCGTGCGAAAGGGTGAGCGAGCCGTCGTTGCCCAGCTCCACGGCGGCGACGCGCGGCGCGCCGAAGTTGAACCTGGGCGCGAGGATCGCCTCGCGGATGGCATTGATGTCCTTGCTGGCGACGCGGATCTCGTCGCCCGGGCGCGCCTCGTAGACGAACAGCCCCGAGCGCTCGGCGAGCTCCTCGTCGAGCCAGTTGCGCACGAAGCCGAAGTCGTCCTCGTCGCGCCGCACCTCGCGCGCGCGCTCGAGCCCGTGCCGCTCCACGATCCGGTCCCACATGGTGAAGCCCAGGTGGTACGGGTTGATCGCCAGCGCGGTCTCCTCGCCGCTCGCGAAGGGCCGCACCACGTCGGAGTGCGCCTTGAGCGCCGCGAGGTAGAGCGGCTGCGGCAGGAAGTCGGCCTCGCGCAGGAGCCGCGCGTGCCAGTACGAGGCCCAGCCCTCGTTCATGATCTGGCACGCGAACACCGGGTAGAAGTAGAGCGACTCGCCGCGCACCATGAGGAAGATGTCGCGCTCCCACTGCTCGAGCTCGGGCGCGTAGTGCGCGATGAACCAGAGCAGGTCGTATTCGGGATGCGGCGGGACGCGCGCGCGCAGCGGGCCGATCGGCAGCGTCTCGGGGCGCGACTCGCCCGGCAGCGACTGGAATTTCCTGTGGAAGCCGCTTTGCGCGGGCAACGGCTTCTCGGCGACGAATTCGGCATAGCGCGAGCGGTGCAGCTCGCCCTCCACGTCGACGTGCGACTCGAGCGCGAGCGCCGCGTCGAGCACGGCCTCGACCCGCTCGACGCCGTGCTTCTCGATCGCCAGCTGGATGCGGTGCGCGTGCGCCGCCGCCTGCTCGACGATGTTGCCGCCCGACATGGCGTGGAAGCGGGCGAACAGCTGGTTGTGCTTGGCGAAGTCGGCGTGGCCGAGCACGTGCGCGGTGACCAGCGTGTTCTCGGCGAGCGAGTTGCCGTCCATCAGGAAGGCGCGGCACGGGTCGCCCGGGAACATCACCTCGAAGATCTTCGAGTAGCCCATGCTCTGGCGCACCAGCTGGTGGATGTAGCGCACGCCGAACGACCAGTGCGGCATGCGCACCGGCAGGCCGTACACCGCGATCTCGGTCATCAGGCTCGCCGGCGCGAGCTCGAAGTCGACCGGGTAGTAGTCCAGGCCGAGCGACTGCGCGAGCGCCTCGATGCGGCCGCCGTATTCCTCGAGCTCGGTCATTCGTCCTGCGCTTGCGCGGTGAAGAACTGCCGGATCGCCCCCCAGACGTCCTCCTGCGACGAGAGGTGGCTCGTGCCGACCGGCAGGCCGGCGCCCTTCAGCTCGCTGAAGATCTCGGCGAGCTGGGTATCGCGCGGGCGGAAGGTGGCGATGCCGCCGGTCTCGAGATAGCCGGCGTAGTTCACCTGGTGCGCGATCTCGGACAGCCCGGCGCGCGCCTCGTCGCGGTCCTCGGCGGCGTTCTCGCCGTCGGAGGCGTAGAAGAAGTAGACGTTGTAGCGCCCCGGGTCGTAGCGCGTCTTCATCACCTCGAGCGCCAGGCGCGCCACGCTCGAGCTCACCGTGCCGCCGCTCGAGGAGGCCTGGAAGAACTGGCTCTCCTCGAACTCCCAGGCCTGCGCGGCGTGCGCGAGGAACACCGTCTCGACCTTGCTGTACTGGCGCCGCACGCCCTGCAGCGCGAAAAAGAAGAACTGCTTGGCGAGCCGGCGCTGCGCCTCGTCCATCGATCCCGAGACGTCGAGCGCGAAGATCACCGCGGCGCTGGTCGCCGGCCGCGGCCGGCGCACCAGCTGGCGGAAGCGCAGGTCCTCGTTGATCAGCGTGACCGGCTCCGCGAGCAGCGTTTCCTGGATGGCTCGCCGCTTCACCGCCTCTTTCATCGTGCGGCGCCGGTCGAGGCGCGAGCGCGCGCCGCGCTTGTCCCAGCCCTCGCGCACATAGTCGGCCTCGTCGAGCGTCGCCGCGCGCTTGGGCTTGAGCTCGGGCAGCTTCAGCTCCTCCCACAGCCAGTCGACGATCTCGTCGATCTTCAGCTCGACGACGAAGCGGATCTCGCCGTCGCGGGTGCCGCCCGACTG
>Ga0310810_10007324_pt1 | contig 12578 bp, 13 predicted proteins | sample NCmetagenome_FD_207641 | JGI IMG/M metagenome (GOLD analysis project Ga0310810, IMG submission 207641) | Soil microbial communities from experimental microcosm in Duke University, North Carolina, United States - NC | ecosystem: Engineered > Artificial ecosystem > Soil microcosm > Unclassified ... | reverse complement strand
CGGGACGCGAGCGACGACGAGCTGGCCGAGTACGTAAAGCATCTGGACACCGACGTCGGCCGCTGGGGCCTGCAGCTGCTTGCCGGGGCGCAGCGCACCGCGGTCGAGAGCCGGGTGCGTCCGTTCGCCAAAGAGGTCGCGCAGATCGCCGTGCGCTCGGCGCTCGCCAAGGGCAAGGCGGCGCCCATCGCCGTCGCAGCCCAGGAGGAAAAGCCCGCCGAGAAGGCCGTGGCGGAGGCGCCTGCGGCGCCGGCCGCCGCCGAGCCGCCCGTCTACAAGCGCGCGCCGGACACGCGCGTGCTGTATTCGCGCTACAACGACCTCATCACCGCGACCGTAATGCGCGACAGCACGGCGGTGAAGGAGCTGCTCGCCGACGGCAAGTACCCCGACGTGCGCCAGAAGGACGGCGTGACTCCGCTCATGATTGCGGCCTCCAACGGCGACGTGGAAACGGCCTCGCTTCTGCTCGGCAAGGGCGCGGATCCCAATCTGCGCGCCGCCGGCGGCAAGAGCGCGCTTTCGCTCGCGCGTCAGAAAAACGCCGCGGCGATGGTGCAGCTGCTGCAGAGCAAGGGCGCGAAAGAGTAGAAAAGGCCTTGCGCGTGGTGCGCGCCAGTCTCGTCGCGGTCGCGCTTTTCCTCGCCTTTTGCGCGCGGAGCGCCGAGCTGCCGATTTTCGACGCGCACCTGCACTATTCGCACGACGCCTGGGAGGTCGTGCCGCCCGCGCAGGCGATCGCCATCCTGCGCAAGGCGGGCTTGAAGCGCGCGCTCATCTCGAGCTCGGGGGACGAGGGGCAGCAGCGGCTGCGCGAGCTCGCGCCCGATCTCGTCATCCCGGAGCTGCGGCCCTACCGCTCGCGCGGCGAGATCGGCAGCTGGTTCCGCGACGAGAGCGTGATTCCGTACCTCAAGGAGCGGCTGACGAAATTCCGCTACGCCGGCATCGGCGAATTTCACCTCTACGGCGAGAACGCCGACCTGCCAGTGCCGCGCGCGATGGTGCAGCTCGCCCGGGAGAAAAAGCTCTTCCTTCACGCGCACTCCGACGCGGACGCGGTCGAGCGGATCTTCCGCCAGTGGCCGGAAGCGAAGATCCTCTGGGCGCATTCGGGCTTCGACCGCCCCGAAAAGGTGCGCGAGATGCTGCGCAAGCACAGGAACCTCTGGTGCGACCTCGCGTTTCGCACCGACCAGGCGCGCGGCGGCAAGGTCGATCCCGACTGGCGCGCGGCGTTCATGGAATTTCCCGACCGCTTCATGGTCGGCACCGATTCGTTCACGCCGGAGCGCTGGCATTACATCGGCGAGCATGCCAGCTGGTCGCGCCAGTGGCTTGCCGACCTGCCGCCGCCCGTGGCCGAGCGCATTGCATGGAAAAACGGCGAGGCGCTTTTCGGCGGCCTGCGGCAGGACTGATCGGCGCGCTCGCAGGCCTCGCCTGCCTCACGCCTGCGGCGCCCGCGTGCGAGCTGCCCGCCGGCCGGCGGCTCGAGTCCGGGCGGCTCGCGCTCAGCTATCGCACCGTGCCGGCCAGCATCGTCGTCGGCGAGCCCTTCGAGGTCCTCTTTGCGCTTTGCCCCAAGGACGGCTTCAAGCCCGGGCGCATCAAGCTCGATGCCACCATGCCCGAGCACCGGCACGGCATGAACTATCTTCCTTCCCTCGCGCCCACGGCCGCCGGCTATCGCTCCGAAGGCTGGATATTCCACATGCCGGGGCGCTGGGAGATCGTCTTCGAGGTGGGCGGCGAGCGCCTCGCCGACAGCGTGAGCATCGAATGACAAGGGGGTTGCTCGGGCTGCTGCTGCTTTTCGTTTTTCCTGTGTTTTCCCAGGAATTTTCAAACGCAGAAAAAAACGCCGTCCTGCGGCACGGGCCCTGGCCAGCGCCGTGGTCGCCGGATCACTCCAATCGCGCCTCGGGCAATCCGGGCGCGATCGAGCTCGGCGAGCGGCTTTTTTTTGAGCCGCGGCTCTCGCCGTCGGGCAAGGTGCTGTGCGCAACCTGCCACGCGCCTTTCCGCGGCTGGCAGGACGCCCGACCGCGCGCGTTCGGGCTGGCGGAGGCCGATCGCAATACGCCGAGCGTGCTGAACGTGCGCTATGCGCGCTGGTTTGGCTGGGACGGCGCCGGGGACTCGCTCTGGGCGCAGAGCATCCGCCCGATCCTCGAGCCGCGCGAGATGGGCGGCAGCCTCGCCGCGGTCGCCGCGCTCGTGCGAACCGATCCCGGCCTGTCCTGCCGCGTCGCCCGCGTGTTCGGTGCGGTGCCGCAGACGGAGGAGGGCATCGTCGTCGCGCTCGCCAAGGCGCTCGCCGCGTTCCAGGAGACGCTCGTCACGGGTCGCACGCCCTTCGACGATTTCCGCGACGCCCTGGCGCGCGGCGACGGGCAGGCCATGAAGGCGTATCCGGAAGCGGCGCTGCGCGGCCTGAGGATCTTCGTCGGCAAGGGCAATTGCAGCGCCTGTCATGCGGGGCCCGCGTTTTCCAACGGGGAATTCCACGATACCGGGGTCCCCTTCTTCGTTTCGGGCGGCGGCGTCGATGCCGGGCGCCACGGCGGGATCAAGAAGCTGCTCGCGAGCGAGTTCAGCCTGCTCGGGCGCTTCAACGAGGATCGCGACGGCAAATCGGCGCTGAAGACGCGCCACGTGTCGCTCGAGCACCGCAACTTCGGCGAGTTCAAGGTGCCCTCGCTCAGGAACGTGGCGCTCACCGCACCCTACATGCATAACGGAAGCCTCGCGACCCTGGCCGACGTGGTGCGCCACTACTCGGAGCTGAGCGTCGACCGCCTGCACGCCGATGGCGAAAAGCTGCTGTTGAAGCCCTTGCGCCTCACCGCCCAGGAATCGGCCGACCTGGTCGCATTCCTCGAGTCGCTGACCGAATCGAAGAGCGTGCTGCCGCCGCCGCGGGCGCCGGACCCCGCTTGCGCAAAATGAGCGCCGTCTTCGAGCCGGCGAGCCTCGCCGACCTGCCGCAGCTCGTCGAGCTGCTGCACATTCTCTTCACGCAGGAGCACGAGCTCACGCCCGACGCGGCGAAGCAGGAGCGCGGCTTGCGCCGGATCCTCGAGGACCCGGCGATCGGCCGCATCTACGTCGCTCGCGAAGGCGCTCGCGTGCTTGGCATGGTGAACATCCAGAAGACCGTCAGCACGGCCGAGGGCGGGCTGGTGGGGGGGTTCGAGGATTTCGTCGTGCGCCCGGAGCTGCGTGGCCAGGGCCTCGGCTCGCGCCTCATCCGCTACGCGATCGAGCAGTGCGAGGCGGAGGGGCTCCTTCGCCTCATTCTTCTCACCGACGGCGACAACGCCGGCGCGCAGCGGCTCTATGAGAGAGCCGGCTTCGCGCGCTCAGGAATGGTGCCGATGCGCCTTAAGCTTTCTACACGCCCCCGATCAGGACGTATTTGATTTCGAGGTACTCCTCGATGCCGTACTTCGAGCCCTCGCGGCCGAGGCCCGACTGCTTTACCCCGCCGAAGGGCGCGATTTCGGTGGAGAGCAGCCCGCTGTTCACGCTCACCATGCCGGTCTCCATCTTCTCGGCGGCGCGAAAGACGCGCCCGATGTCGCGCGCGTAAAAGTAGCCGGCGAGGCCGAACTCGGTGTCGTTCGCCATCGCGATCGCGTCGTCGTCGGTCTTGAAGCGAAAAAGCGGCGCGACCGGCCCGAAGGTCTCCTCGCGCGCCACTTTCATGTCCTGCGTCACGCCCGTCAGCACGGTGGGCTCGAAGAAAAGCCCGCCGCGGCTGTGGCGCTTGCCGCCGAGCATCACCTTGGCGCCTTTTGCGGTCGCATCGGCGACGTGCTCCTCGACCTTGGCGAGGCCGTGGGCGTCGATGAGCGGGCCGATGACGACGCCAGGCTCGGTGCCCGCGCCAACCTTGAAGCCCTTCACCTTCTCGGTAAGCTTCGCGGCGAACTTGTCGTACACGCCGTCCTGGACGTAGAGGCGGTTCGCGCACACGCAGGTCTGGCCGGCGTTGCGGTATTTGGAGGCAAGCGCGCCCTCGACCGCCGCATCGAGGTCGGCGTCGTCGAACACGATGAAAGGCGCGTTGCCGCCGAGCTCGAGCGAGAGCTTCTTGATCGTGTCGGCCGACTGGCGCATGAGCACGCGCCCCACCTCGGTCGAGCCGGTAAAGGAGAGCTTGCGCACGACCGGGCTCGCGCAGAGCTCGCCGCCGATCGCCCTGGAGCTTCCCGTGATGACGTTCAGCACGCCCTTCGGGATGCCGGCGCGCTCGGCGAGCTCGGCGATGGCAAGCGCCGAGTAGGGCGTCGCGCTCGCGGGCTTGACCACGACCGTGCAGCCGGCGGCGAGGGCGGGTCCGGCCTTTCTCGTGATCATCGCGTTCGGGAAATTCCACGGCGTGATGAGCGCGGCCACGCCGATCGGCTGTTTCAGCACGACGATCCTCTTGTCGGCCTGGTGCGCCGGGATGGTGTCGCCGTAGATGCGCTTGCCTTCCTCGGCAAACCATTCGATGAAGGAGGCCCCGTACGCGATCTCGCCCGTCGCCTCGGCAAGCGGCTTGCCCTGCTCGGTGGTGAGGAGGAGGCCGAGGTCGTCCTGGTTCGCCATCATGAGCTCGAACCATTTGCGCAGCAGCGCCGCGCGCTCCTTCGCCGTCTTTTCGCGCCACGCGGGCCAGGCGCGCTCGGCCGCCTCGATCGCGCGCCGCGTCTCGGCCGCGCCCATGTCGGGCACGCTGCCGATGGTTTCGCCGGTGGCCGGGTTGACCACCGCGATCGTCTTCTTCGAGTCGGCGTCGGTCCAGGCGCCGTCGAGATAGCAGCTCTCGCGGAAGAGCTTCGGGTCCTTGAGCGAAATGGAGGCTAGTCCGGCTTGCTTGGGGGCGTTCATGGGGAGCTCCGGGGTAGTGCGGGAGATGAAATTCATTCTACGCCTCAGGCCGGTCGAGCTGTCACGAAACGGTCACGACCTTTTTCTAGACTCGCATCCGTCACAAAAAAGGAGACATGGATTCATGAGGCTGCAGCATTGGATCGTCGCAGGCCTGATGCTCGCCGCCGGGAGCGCGGCCGGGGCCGCCGATATCACCGGCGCGGGCGCGACCTTTCCGTATCCCATTTACGCGAAATGGGCGGATGCCTACAAGAAAGCGACCGGCGTGGGCCTCAACTACCAGTCCATCGGCTCGGGGGGCGGCATCAAGCAGATTACCGCGAAGACCGTCGCGTTCGGCGCCTCGGATGCGCCGCTGAAAGGCGAAGACCTGGAGAAAAACGGCTTGCTGCAATTTCCCGCGATCATGGGCGGCGTCGTCCCCGTCTACAACGTGAAGGGCCTCAAGCCAGGGGAACTCAAGCTCTCGGGCGCTCTGCTCGGCGACATCTTCCTTGGCAAGGTGAAAACCTGGAATGACGCCGCGATCGCCAGGCTCAACCCCGGCGTGAGCCTCCCGAACCAGGCGATCTCGGTCGTGCATCGCTCCGACGGCTCGGGCACGACCTTCCTTTACTCGAACTATCTTTCCAAGGCGAACGCGGAATGGAAATCCTCGGTGGGCGAGGGCACCGCGGTGAAGTGGCCGACCGGCGTGGGCGGGAAAGGCAACGAGGGCGTCGCCAACTACGTCGCCCGAATCGACGGTTCGATCGGCTATGTCGAGTACGCATTCGCGAAGCAGAACAAGCTCGCCTTCGCGCAGATGATGAACAAGGACGGCAAGCTCGTCGCACCGAGCGACGACAGCTTCAAGGCCGCCGCGGCCGGCGCCGACTGGTCGAGCGCTGCGGGCATGGGGGTAATCCTCACCGATCAGGCGGGCGCCCGGAGCTGGCCGATCACCGGAGCCTCGTTCATCCTCCTCCACAAGGTGCAGGACAAGCCCGAGATCGCGAGGGAAGTGCTCAGGTTCTTCGACTGGGCTTTCCAGAGCGGCGCGAAGATGGCGGACGACCTCGACTACGTGCCGATGCCGGACAAGGTGGTTCAGCAGATCCGCGCCGCCTGGAAGGCGCAGATCCGGGATGCCACGGGCAAGCCGATCTATTGAAAGACTCTCTTACAATCCGCTCTTGGATGGAGGCAGTTCAGGACAGCCGGCGCATTCGCTCGGCGCCGTGGCAGGAAACGGCGTTCGAATGGCTGACGCGAGGCTTCGCCTTCCTCGTTTTCTGCATTCTCGCCGCGATCCTCGTGTCGCTGGTGATCGGCGGCCAGGCGACGCTCGCCAAATACGGGTTCTCGTTCATCTGGTCCTCCGAGTGGAACCCCGTCACCCAGGAGTTCGGCGCGCTCGTGCCGATCTTCGGCACGCTGGTCACCTCGGCGGTCGCCCTGCTGATCGGCGTGCCGGTCAGCTTCGGCATCGCGCTTTTCCTCACCGAGATCTCGCCCGCGTGGCTGAAACGCCCCCTGGGCACCGCGATCGAGCTCCTTGCCGCCATCCCCTCGATCATCTACGGCATGTGGGGCCTCTTCGTGTTCGCGCCGATCTTCCAGGCGCATGTTCAGCCCGCACTCGTGCGGAGCCTCGGCGGCCTTCCCGGTATCGGCGCCCTTTTCGAAGGCCCGCCGATCGGCATCGGCATGCTCACCGCCGGCCTCATCCTGTCCATCATGGTGATTCCCTTCATCACGGCGGTCATGCGAGACGTGTTCGAGCTCGTGCCGCCGATGCTGAAGGAATCCGCCTACGGCTTGGGCGCGACCACCTGGGAAGTGGTCTGGCACGTGGTTCTGCCCTACACGAAGGTGGGCGTGATCGGCGGGATCATGCTCGGGCTCGGGCGCGCGCTCGGCGAGACGATGGCCGTCACCTTCGTCATCGGCAACGCGCATCAGCTGGCCGCCTCGCTCATGGCGCCGGGCAACAGCATCGCCTCGGCGCTCGCCAACGAGTTCACGGAGGCGGTCGGCGAGGTCTACTTCTCGGCGCTGATCGAGCTCGGCCTCATCCTCTTTCTCATCACCACGCTCGTGCTCGCGCTCTCCAAGGTTCTGTTGCTCAGCCTTGCGGGCAGGGAAGGACGGCGGACGTGAGTTCGCCAGAGGCGCTTTACCGCAGCCGCAAGCGCACCAACTTCGCCATGCTTGCGATCTCGGCACTCGCGATCGCTTTCGGCCTTTTCTGGCTCGCCTGGATCCTCGGCACGCTGCTCTACGAGGGCGGCCATGCGCTCGCGCGGGCGGCGCTCTACTCTCAGATGACGCCGCCGCCGGGGTCGGACGGCGGCCTCGCGAATGCGATCGCGGGGAGTCTTATCATCGTCGCGGTCGGAACCGTTGTCGGCACGCCCGTCGGGGTCCTCGCGGGCACTTATCTCGCCGAGTACGGGCGCACCGGATGGCTCGCCGCGGCAACGCGGTTCCTGAACGACGTGCTGCTTTCGGCGCCCTCGATCGTGATCGGCCTATTCGTCTACTCGGTGTACGTCGCGCGCGTCGGCCATTTTTCCGCCTGGGCCGGCTCGCTGGCGCTCGCGCTCATCGTGGTGCCGGTGGTGGTGCGCACCACCGACGACATGCTCAAGCTCGTGCCGAACAGCCTGCGCGAGGCGGCGATGGCGCTCGGCTGTCCGACCTGGAAGATGATCACTACGGTGACCTACCGCGCCGCGCGCACCGGCATCCTCACCGGCGTGCTGCTTGCGGTCGCGCGCATCAGCGGCGAGACCGCGCCGCTCCTTTTCACCGCGCTCAGCAACCAGTTCTGGTCCACCGACCTGAACGCGCCGATGGCGAACCTTCCCGTGGTGATCTTCCAGTTCGCCATGAGCCCGTACGAGGACTGGCACCGGCTCGCCTGGGGCGGGGCGGCGCTGATCACGCTCGCGGTGCTGGTGCTCAACATCCTGGCGCGCGCTCTCTTCAGGAAGGCGGCCTAGCGTGAAGCCGCTCAAGGTGCAGGCCGTGCCGCAGCCCGACGTGGCGGAGCTCAAGGCGAAGCTCTCGGTCAGGCAGCTGAACTTCTACTACGGCGGCTTTCACGCGCTCAAGAACATCACCATGGAAATCCCGGAGCGCAGGGTGACCGCGTTCATCGGCCCCTCCGGCTGCGGCAAATCGACGCTTCTGCGCACGTTCAACCGCATGTACTCGCTCTACCCCGAGCAGCGCGCCGAGGGCGAGATCCTCATGGATGGCGAGAACCTGATCACCACCCGCCGCGACGTCTCGCTGATCCGCGCCAAGATCGGCATGGTGTTTCAGAAGCCGACGCCCTTCCCGATGTCGATCTACGAGAACATTGCCTTCGGCGTGCGGCTCTTCGAGGGCCTCTCGCGCCGCGAAATGGACGATCGCGTCGAGTGGGCGCTCGCGCGAGCGGCGCTCTGGAACGAAGTGAAGGACAAGCTGTCGCAGAGCGGGCAGAGCCTTTCCGGCGGCCAGCAGCAGCGACTGTGCATCGCACGCGGGATCGCCATAAAGCCGGAAGTCCTGCTGCTTGATGAGCCGTGCTCGGCGCTCGACCCCATCTCGACCGCCAAGGTCGAGGAACTGATCCACGAGCTGAAGGCCGACTACACGGTCGTCATCGTGACGCATAACATGCAACAGGCCGCGCGGGTCTCCGACTACACCGCGTACATGTACCTGGGCGAGCTGATCGAGTACGACGTCACCGACAAGATCTTCATCAAGCCGAAGAAGGCGCAGACCGAGGACTACATCACCGGAAGGTTCGGCTAGAAGAGCGGGAAAGGACGAGACCATGGGCAGCGCCGAGCACATCTCCAAGCAGTTCGAGGCCGACCTCGGCACCACGCGCACGCGCGTGCTGCAGATGGGCGGGCTGGTCGAGTCGCAGATCCTTGCCGCGATCCAGGCCTTCGCGACCGGGGAGGCGGCGCTGATCGAGCAGGTGATCGAGAACGACGCGCGCGTGAACGGCTACGAGGTGGCGATCGACGGCGCCTGCAACCATATCGTGGTCAAGCGCCAGCCGGCGGCGAGCGACCTGCGGCTCATCATGGCCATCTCGAAGATCGTCACCGACGTCGAGCGCATGGGCGACGAGGCGAAGAAGATCGCGCGCATGGCCAAGCGCATCCACGAGAGCGGCTCCAGCCTCGCGCAGAAGTTTCCCGCCATCCGGCACGCCGCCGAGATCGCCGTGCGCATGCTGCGCCAGGCGCTCGACGCGTTCGCGCGGCTGGATGCGGCGAGCGCGGCCGAAGTGCTCAAGGAAGATTCCGACATCGACAGCGAGTTCAAGTCGGTGCTCCGGCAGCTGATCACTTACATGATGGAAGACCCGCGTACCATCACAGCGGCGCTCGAGACCGTGTGGGTGGCCAAGGCGGTCGAGCGCATCGGCGACCATGCGAAGAACGTCGCCGAGCAGGTGATCTACATCGTCCATGGCACCGACGTGCGGCACACGTCGTTCGCCGACATCGAGCGCGAGCTCGCGAAGGAGTAGCCGCAGGCCATGCCGGCGTCCATTCTGATCGTCGAAGACGAGCCCGCGATCCTCGAGCTCGTCTGCGTCAACCTGGAGCACGCGGGCTACGGGACGCTGCGCGCGGCGAGCGCAGAGGAGGCAAACCGGCTCTTGGGTGAAGCGCTTCCGGACGTGGTGCTGCTCGACTGGATGCTGCCCGGCCAGTCGGGGCTTGCGCTCGCACGGCGGCTGCGGGCCGACGCGCGCACGCGCGAGCTGCCCATCCTCTTTCTTACCGCGCGCGCGGGCGAGCCCGACAAGATCGCGGGGCTGGAGGCGGGCGCCGACGACTACATCACCAAGCCGTTCTCGACCAAGGAACTCGTGGCGCGCATCCGCGCGGTGCTGCGGCGCAGGAAGCCCCAGCACGGTGACGAGCCGGTCGAAGCCGGCGGCCTGCGCCTCGATCCGGTCACACACCGCGTCACCGGCAATGGGCAGCCGCTTGTGCTCGGTCCCACCGAGTTCCGCCTGCTGCACTATCTGCTCACGCATCCGAACCGAGTCTATTCGCGCGCGCAGCTGCTCGACGAGGTCTGGGGCGACCACGTCTTCATCGAGGAGCGCACGGTCGACGTGCACATCCGGCGCCTGCGCCAGGCGCTCGCGCCTTCGGGCCACGACGCGCTCATCGAGACGGTTCGCGGCAGCGGCTATGCGCTGCGCCCCGACGCGCAGGCGGTGAGGAGCGCCTGAACCCGTGAGCGGCCTGGAGATCGCGCTCCTCGTCGCCGTGGTCGCGCTCGCGCTGCTGCTCGCGCGCGAGCGGCGCGAATTCGGCCGGCTCAGGCGGTGGGCTGCGCAATCTCGCCTCGTTGACCTGCCCGAGTCGACCGGCGCCTGGGGCGATCTCTTCAACCTCCTGCACCGGCACCGGCGCGCGACGCTCAGGCATCGCCGTCAGCTCGCGCAACTCATGGTGCGCTCGCGCCGCGGCGCCCAGGCCTTGCCCTACGGCGTCGCCGTGCTCGACGCGCGCTACCGCCTCGACTGGTGCAACGACGCCGCGCGCGCCCACCTCGGGGTCGATTCCGAGCGCGATCATGGCCAGCCGATCGTCAACATCGTGCGCATGCCGGAGTTCGTCGAATACCTGCGCGCCGGCGATTTCTCGCAGCCGGTGCGCCTGCAGGCGCCGGGCAGCCCGTCCATCGTGCTGGCGCTGCAGGTGGTCGACTTCGGCGCCGAGGAGCACCTGCTGCTCTCGCACGATGTCACGGGCGCCGAACGCCTGGAGGCGATGCGGCGCGACTTCGTCGCCAACGTCTCGCATGAGCTGCGCACGCCGCTCACGGTGCTTGCGGGGTTTCTGGAAACGATCCAGGACCTCAAGCTCGACGCCGAGCGCGTGCGCGACTACGTCGGCTTGATGGCGCCTCAAGCTGAGCGCATGAAGCAGCTGATCGAGGATCTGCTGACGCTCTCGGCGCTCGAGCACGCGCCCGCGCCGCCGGCAGCCGAGCGGGTGAAGCTCGGGCCCCTGCTCGAGCGGGTGCGTGCCGAGGCGCAGGCCCTCTCGGACGGCAAGCATCGCGTCGCGCTCGAGATCCAGGGCGCGCACGATCTGCTCGGCGCCGAGGGGGAGCTCTCGAGCGCCTTTGTCAACCTCGTCTCGAACGCGGTGCGCTACACGCCGGCGGGCGGCGAGGTGCGACTGCGCTGGCATTCGTCGGACGAAGGCGGCGAGTTCTCGGTCGAGGATACCGGCATCGGAATCGCGCCCGAGCATCTGCCGCGGCTCACCGAACGCTTTTATCGCGTCGATCGCAGCCGCTCGCGCGAGACGGGCGGCACCGGCCTCGGCCTCTCGATCGTCAAGCACGCGCTCGCGCGCCACCAGGCGAGCCTTGATGTCGCGAGCGCGCCGGGCAAGGGCAGCCGCTTCACCGCGCGTTTCCCGGCCGTGCGCCTCGCGCCGGCGGCCGAGGCGGTCGCAGGCTAGTCATGGAACTCATCCTATGGCGCCATGCCTCCGCCGCGGAGGGCGAGCCCGACCTTGAGCGAAAGCTCACGGCGAAGGGCCACAAGCAGGCCGAGCGCATCGCCAAATGGCTACTTGCGCGCCTACCCTCGCGCTTTACCGTGCTCGCGAGTCCCGCGCGGCGCGCGCAGGAAACCGCGGCCGCGCTCGGCGCGGAGGTGCAAACGATCGAAGCGCTCGCGCCCGGAGCGGGCATCGAGGAGATCCTCGGCGCCGCAGGCTGGCCCGAGGCGAAGAGGCCGGTCATCGTCGTCGGCCACCAGCCGGATCTGGGCCGGACGGCCGCCTACATCGTATCCGGCGCGCGGACGAGCTGGTCGGTGAAGAAGGGCGGACTGTGGTGGGTCGAAGCGCGCGCGCGCGGCGACGAACGCCAGGTCGTGGTGCGCGCGGTGCTCGCGCCCGATTTGCTCTAGCTCGCGTTCAATTTCTGAGCGATGCGACTTTCTTCTCGGAAAGCGCGTGGATGTCCAGGCGCATGCCGATCGACTTCCAATGGCCGGACTCGGTCTCGAGCGCCGAGGCGGTGAGCGGATTGTCCTCGAGCCAGCTCTGCGGCAGCTCGATCGCATAGCCGGCCTTGTCGCCCTCGACGCGCATGAGCGGGAGCTTCGCCTCGGTGCGGCTGCGCAGGGCGAGGGCGGCGATGCGCAACGCGAAGACGAGCGTCCAGTCGCTGCCTTCGAGGCCCTCGTCCTGGACCTTGCCGAGCTTGCCGCGCTGCGCTAGCACGATGCGCGCGAGGCGCTGCTGCTCCATGCGCGAGAAGCCGGGCATGTCGGCGTTCTGCAGGATGTAGGCCGAATGCTTGTGGTACTGCGCGTGCGCGACCGACAGGCCGACCTCGGCGAGCCGCGCCGCCCAGTCGAGCAGCAGCCGGTCGGACTCGGCGTCTTCCTTCTTTTCCATGGAATCGAAGATCCTCAGGGCAAGAAGGCGCACCCTTTCGGCCTGCGCGGCATCGACGTGATAGCGGCGCATGAACTGGGAGACGGTCGCCTCGCGCATGTCCTTGTGCTGCACGCGGCCGAGCAGGTCGTAGAGCACGCCATGCCGAAGGGCGCCTTCGGACACCGTCATCTTCTCGATGCCGAGCTCATCCAGGATCGAGAGCATGATCGCGACGCCGCCCGGCAGGACGGGCGCGCGGTCCTTGCGCAGGCCGGC
>Ga0310810_10007323_pt1 | contig 12579 bp, 13 predicted proteins | sample NCmetagenome_FD_207641 | JGI IMG/M metagenome (GOLD analysis project Ga0310810, IMG submission 207641) | Soil microbial communities from experimental microcosm in Duke University, North Carolina, United States - NC | ecosystem: Engineered > Artificial ecosystem > Soil microcosm > Unclassified ... | reverse complement strand
GCGATGATCAGATCGGCGCGATCGGTGAAGCGTTTCACGTCGCTGCGCCGGGCGCGGCCGATGACGCCGGCCGAGTGAGGGTGATTCTCGGGCAAAAATCCTTTCGCATGCATGGTCGTAACAAAGGGAATTTTCTGGCGCTCGATAAATCTCAGCAACTCGGCCGCCGCCCGACTGCGCGTAAAGCTGAGACCCGTGATCAACAAAGGCCGTCGCGCGCTCGCCAATGCAGCGCGCAAATTTTGCGCGATCTCGCGCGAGTGATCCGCCGGCGCTTGGCTCTCAAATTTGGCGGCATCGAATTCGCGCGCCAAAGCGAGCGCCACGTCTTCGGGGAGATCGAGATGCACCGGACCGGGAGGTTCGGCGCGCGCGAGCGCGATCGCCTGTTCTAACGTTGCACCGAGCGCATCGGTGCGAAGCGCCAACGTCGCTTTGGTCAGTGGTCGGAAAAGCGCGTGATGATCAACGCGCATCTGGATGCGCCGATCGAGCCATGCGGTTCCGACATTGCAGGTTATTGCCAATACCGGCGCGCGATCGAGCCAAGCGCAGCCGACGCCGGTGGTTAAATTAGTCGCGCCCGGGCCGACGGTAGAGACGCACACGCCGGGAACGCCGGTGAGATAACCGACGGCGGTCGCCATGAAGCCCGCGGAAGTTTCGCTCGCGGTAAGAACAAACTGCACCGAACTCTTGCGCAAGGCTTCGATCAGCGGCAGCACCGGCCCGCTCGGCACGCCGAAAACCCAGCGCACGCCGGCTTGCTCGAGGATGCGAACGATGAGGTCGCTGTTGTTCAACTGAATTCCTGGTCGAGGATTGAGAATGGAAGATCGCGTTTCGACCGTCGATCCTCGTTCTTCTAATTGCCGATGCGCACCGTGTCGGCGGCTTCCTGCACGGCGCGAATGATCGAGAGCGCCGTGAGCTTGCCGGTCTTGGGATTCTCGCTCGGAATGTTCTCCAGATGAACGTGCAGCCGGCCGAACTCGCCCTCCACGTCGATGTCGTGGCAATTGCGCGCAAGCCCCGGCACGGCGAGTATTTTGACCCGCGTTTGGTCGGGGCCGATGCCGGCGAGACTCACGGCTCCGGTTACGTTCACGTTGGCCGGAAAGCCGCGGCAGGCTTCACGCGCCGAGCCGGAAAAAATTTCCTTCTCCTCGGTCAAGCCGGCCAACGAGATGCCGTGTTCGACCAGATAGGGTGCGCCCTCCAAACCCACCGGCGGCTTTCGCGCGGTGTGAGTGACGTGCGTGATCTGTCCCACGGAAGCGGATTTGATGCCGTCTAGGCCGGCGATGGCCCCTGACGGAACGTACAGACGGCAACCGGTGCGCCGCGATTCGGCCATGATGTCGGGATGATCGAGCAGCGCGCCGACACTGATCACCATCAAATCCTTCCCGGCTGCAAAAGCTTTTTTCGCGAGATCCGCAACCACGTTGCCGCCCGCCGCCTCCACCACCAAGTCCGATGTGCGCACCAACTCGTCGAGAGCGAGATAGGGCGGCGGAGACTGGAATCCCGCAAGAAATTCGCGCGCGCTTTTTTCCGTCCGGCTGGTGACCCCGGCGATGCGCACGGGTAATTTGCCCGCTTGGGCCGCTTGAATGAGCGCCTTGCCGATGGCGCCGCAACCGACGATGCCGATGGATTTCATGGTTCCTCCCGTTTCTGGTCTATCGCGAAGAGTTTTTCTGTGTCAACGGGACGGCACCAGCCAGTAAAGCATCCAGTAGACGACCACTCCGGTAACGGATACGTACGCCCAGATCGGAAACGTCCAGCGCGCGATGTGCCGGTGCGCGTCGAAGCGCTCACGCAACGCGCGAGTCAACGTAACCAGCGCGAGCGGAACTACCAGTGTCGCCAGAATCGTATGGGTAATGAGAATCGCGAAGTAGACCGGCCGGATCCAGCCCTGGCCTTTGAAGGCAACTGAGCCGACTTGCGAGTGATAAACCAGGTAGGAAATTAGAAACAGGATCGAGCAAGTAAACGCCGTCAGCATGCAAATGCGATGGGCGTCGCGGTTGCCGGATTTGATGAAAAAAAATCCGGTAAAAAGAAAAACGGCGCTGAGACTGTTCAGCGCCGCGTTCAAAGCTGGAAGCTCTGCGACGGAAATCAATGGGGAAAGATATCCGGCAACAGCATGAGAATCAAAAACACGCAGAGCACGAATGGAATGATCGCGACGATTGAAAGCAGCGTCTTCTCGAATTTGAGATGCATGAAATGCATCGCAACCAGAGCCGCTTTCCAGACCGCTAGGATCACCAGCAGACCGACGAGGAGCATCCGCGGCAAACCCAGGTACACGATCGCCACTTCAAGTATGGTCAGAGCGAGCAGGACATAAAAAATCTTGATGTATTGAGCAGTCGAATGGGCGGCGGAATGAGCGACGGTCGCCATAGGGTTTCCTCGATAGTTTGAGCTAGAGCAGATAGACGAAGGTAAAGATCAAGATCCACACCAGATCGACGAAGTGCCAGTAAAGACCGGCGATCTCGACGTGTTTGGCTTGGTAACGGCCGCGGCTTACCGCGGCCAGCACAGCGCTATTGTAGATCACTCCACCGGTCACGTGCATGCCATGAAAACCGGTGAGAATGAAAAACGTGGTCGCAAACAGATCCTTGGTGAAAGACAGATTGTGCTCGGGCAAAATGTGGCCGATCAGATGGGTCCACTCGTAGGCCTGACAGCCAAGAAAGGTCAAACCGCCGAGAATGGTGAAGCCCATGAATTTCTTGAAGCGCCGCTTGTCGTCTTCCTGAATCGCCGCCAGCGCGAGCACCATCGTCACGCTGCTGACGATCAATAGAAAGGTCATCACCGCCGTCAGATTGATGCCGAGCGTGTGCGACGGCACCGGCCAGGTTTTGCTTGCGTGACGAAGAATACCGTAGCCGACGATCAGCCCGCCGAACGACATGGCGTCGCCGGCGAGAAACAGCCACATGCCGAGCTTGCCCCAACTCTCCGGGGTCAAAGGTGCTTCCGCGGGCTCGGCCCCCGCGTGCATCGCCGCCGCTTCACTCATCTCCCACTCTCCTCCTGATTCCAAGCCAAAGGCGCGACGGGCTCGGAAGATTCCGCTTGTTCGTCCTGTTTGCGCGCGCGCCGGTAGGCCCAGAACAAGCCACCGGCGATCAAGGTCATCACCATGTATGGTGTCGCCATCAAAAAGAGCACGCTGGCGTTGAAGCCCGCGTTGATCGGATCGTTGGTATCGCCGAAACAAACGGCGCACGCCCGCAACGCCGCCGGTTTTGCCAGCAGCGCCAGTCCCATCGCGATTGACGTCGAAAAAATTTTTCTATTCATGTTCAGCGGCATGGCAAAAGTAACGTATCGACCAGAGTGTGTCAACCAATCGCATCAATAGAGATAGACCAGTCCGTACAGCAAAGGCCAGAGCGCGACGACGAAGGTCCAGTACATCGCGCAGATTTGCAGGCCGACGTAGCTTTCCTTCGTATATCGGCCACGGCGCGCCTTCAACCAGACAACCACCAGCCAGATCAGCGCACCGAACACGTGGGCCGCGTGAAATCCGATGATGGTGTAAAACAACCCGCCGTACACGCTACTCGAAACCGTCAGCCCGAAATGCAGCAACTGCAGCCACTCGTAGCCTTGGATCAGCAGGAATACGGCGCCGGCTACTGCCGTCCACGATAAAAGACGGATCAGAAGTGGACGGTCGCCGCGTCGATTCGCGCGCAGTCCGAGCCGCATGGTGACCGCGCTCGCCAGCAGGATCATCGTGTTTGCAGCGGTCAGCGCGGTGGGCAGGCGCGGCTGAAACGGCGGCGGCCAGACCTGGCTACCGATGCGAAAAACCAGATAGGCGCCGATCAGCCCGGCGAAAAACATCCCCTCTGCGCCAAGAAACATCAGCACCGCGAGCCACGCGTTGTTGGCGAAGGGCGCGTTCGGCCGCACCGGTGGACGCGGCGGATTGCCGCCGCCAAAGGTTGGTCGCAACACCGCTCGTTGCGGCGCATCGTCTAATTTACGCGCGGTCGAGCTTTGCGCCATGGTTCACTTGACGATGATAAAGATGATCACTGCAATCACATACAACACAGCAACCAACGCTAGCCCGAGGCCGAGACGCCGGTTACGCGACTCCATTCCGTTCGGCGGCAAGATCCATTCGCTCACAGCGGCACCCGATCGAGAGCCATCACCAGCAGCAGCGCCGGCAGGTAAATCAGCGATGCGAACAGGAGTTGGCGCGCGCCGGAACGAGTCGGCGTCATGGCGAGCTTGACCCCGCTGGCGATGAATCCCGCGCCGAGCAAAAACGCCGCGACGAAGTAGCTTGCGCCGGCAAGGCCGATCAACGTCGGCAGGAGGCTCACCACCAAAAGAGCGGCGCAGTGAATGAGGATTTGCCGGTTGGTGCTTTGACCGTCCGGCTCGATGACCGGCAAGAATTGAATCCCTGCCCGCGCGAAGTCGGCCTGGTAAAGATAAGCGATCGCCAGTGTATGCGGAATCTGCCAGAGAAACATGATTGCGAACAGCACCCCGGCGTCCACCGACAATTCGCCGCGCGCGGCCACCCAGCCGATCACCGGAGGCAAGGCGCCGGGCACCGCTCCTATCGGCACGCAGAGCGAGCTTAGCCGCTTCATCGGCGTGTAGATCAGAAGATAGCTCAAGGTGATCGCGCCGGCGACGCCCGCGCTCAGGAAATTTACCGCCGCGGCGAGATAACCGAGCCCCAACAAAGTGAGGAGAATGCCGAACCAGAGGGCGTCCTGCGGCAGTACCCGCCCGTCCGGCAGCGGGCGGCGCCGCGTGCGCTCCATTTTGGCGTCCACGTCGCGTTCGATGAATTGATTCAGGGTGAGGGTGCCGCCGGCCGCGAGCGCCGTGCCGATCAACATTTGCAACAGTTGTAGATAATCCGGCACGCGGCCGGAGCCGGCGTAGTAGCCGACAAAAGCCGTGATCAATACCATCAGCACGATGCGCGGCTTGGTCAACTCGAAAAAATCGACGGCGCGCCGGGTCACGCTCAACGTTGCCACAGACGCGGTTCCGCTCGAAAGGCTCATGCCGGAAGATGCTCCGTGAAAAGTTTGTCCCCATGGCGCAATTTGCTCGGTGTCGAGAAACGATGCGCGCGCAGGGTCAACGTCACCGCGATGCCGAGCATCAACGCGCCGACCGCGAGATGAGTCGTGGTCAAGAGCACGATCGGATCGGCGGACAAGCGCCACAACGTGGTGAACTTGGCGACGTAGGAAAGTGTACCGAGCGCGAGCTGTGCCACAGTCAACCCAAAAAGCGCCAACGCTGGACGGGCCAAAAGCGGCACCGCGGAATGCTCTCTCATCACTCGTATAATAATAAATATTACGTGCAAGGTAACCAGGGCGGCGAAAGTGATGTGAGCGTCCACCCGCTCGCCGGTGTGACGGAGGAGCGCGCCGAAAATGATCTGAGCGTAAATCAAGATGGTAGTGACGGCGCACAGACGGCGAAGCCGCCCGCCGTCGTTCACGATTTTCTCATCGGTATTGCGGTTCCAATCCGCGGAAGTAAAAACCGCGAGGCAAACCGTCAGCGCGAAAAAAAGTTGCGCGGTGGCGGCGTGAAAAATCGCCAGCGTCTGCTCCAGCAGAACCACGCGCAGCCCGCCGAGCACGCCCTGGAGGATGACCAGGCCCAACGCCGCGAAACCGAGCCGGCGAAGCCACACGCGCGATTCACGGAGCCACAACCCCAGTGCCAACGCGATCGTCAACAGACCGACGAAGGAAGCGACCAGCCGATGGCTGTGCTCGTAGAAAATATTACCGACCATCTTCGACCACGGATAGAGAAACATGTTGTAACCGAAGGTGGTCGGCCAGTCGGGCACGGCCAGCCCCGCGCCCTTGCCGGTCACGAGACCGCCGATGAACAAGAGAGGAAACGTGGCACAGACGAGGATGACGGCCAGACGATGCGGCCAGGTCGAAATCGGAGCGCGCGCAGCTGGCGCGCTGCGGTCGTGCACGTTCATTTTTCTACGCAGCCTGCAGCGGCGCTAATGGGCGCGCGCCGCGGCGGCGGGACCGAGATTCCTATCCTGCGGCAGCCAGTCCTCTTTCACTTCGGGCGAGCTGTACTCGTAGGGGCCGCGATAAACCACCGGCTGGATCTCGAAGTTGCCGTGCGGCGGCGGCGATGGCGCGGACCATTCCAGCGTGTTGGCATGCCAGGGATTTCTTTCCGCCTTCTTGCCGGCGCAGAGGCTCCAGATGAAATTGAACAGGAAGAAAAACTGCGACGCGCCCAGCAGCAGCGCGCTTATGGTGATGAACACGTTCCAGTGCTGCATCGGCAGCAAAAACTCGTACTGAGTCGGATTGTAAATCCGCCGCATGTGCCCGGCGACGCCGAGGAAGTGCATCGGGAAGAACGCGCCGTTGAAGAAAATATAGGTCAGCACGAAATGGATTTTGGCCAGCCCCTCGTTCATCGTGCGGCCGAACATTTTCGGGAACCAATAGTAAACCGCCGCGAACAAGGCGAAGACGATGCCCGCCACGACGTAATGAAAGTGCGCGACAATGTAATAGGTGTCGTGAATGTAGATGTCGACCGGCGTCGACGCCATGAAAACACCGCTCAAGCCGCCGATCAGAAAATTCGACACGAAGCCCAGCGCGAAGAGCATCGGCGAGGTAAACCGGATGGTGCCGCCCCAGAGCGTGCCGAGCCAGTTGAAGACTTTGATCGCCGAGGGTACGGCGATCACCATCGTGGTCATCATGAAAGCGGTGCCGAGCAACGGATTCATGCCGCTCACGAACATGTGATGGCCCCAGACGATCCACGAAAGAAACGCGATGGCGATCATGGAGAAAGCCATGGCGTGATAGCCAAAGATCGGCTTGCGCGAAAAGGTCGAAAGTATGTCCGAAGTTACGCCCATCGCCGGCAGCACCAAAATGTAAACTTCCGGATGGCCGAAGAACCAGAACATGTGTTGCCACAGAAGAGGCTCGCCGCCGCCTTCCGGCAGAAAAAAGCTGGTTCCGGCGACGCGATCGAACAGCAGCATGGCCAGCGCCGCGGTCAAAACCGGCAAAGCCAGCAGCAGTAAAATCGCCGTGATAAACAGCGCCCACACGGTGAGCGGCATGCGGAAATACGTCATGCCGGGAGCTCTCATGTTGACGATCGTGGTGATGTAATTGATCGAGCCCATCAATGAAGAGACACCGAGAATCATCAGGCTGATGATCCAGAGATCCTGCCCCAAATCGACGCCGGTATATTGCGGTCGCGCTGAGAGCGTCGCGTAACTCGTCCAACCGCCGGCCGCCGGTCCGCCGGGAACAAGGAAGCTGGAGAGCATGACCACAGTGGCGACCGCGCCGACCCAAAAAGACAACATGTTCAATTTGGGAAACGCCATGTCGCCGGTGCCGATCATCAGCGGAATCAGAAAATTGCCGAAGGTGCCGACCATGATCGGCATCACCACGAAGAAAATCATGATCGTGGCGTGCATGGTGAAAAGCGCATTGTAGGTCTGCGGCGGGATCACCCCGTCGTACATGTAAGGCTCGGGAATGAATTTGAAACCGGGCACGGCGGTTTCCGGCCAGGCTAGTTCCCAGCGCACGAGCATGGCGAGCAGACCGCCGATGATGATCATGAACAGCCCCATGAATAGAAACTGGCGGCCGATCATCTTATGGTCGAGGGAAAAGATGTATTTTCTTAGGAAGCTCAGTTCCTCGTGGTGTCCATGCGCAGCGTGCTCGGCTACTGCCACTGTGTCGCTCATCAATCGAATTCCTCCGTCAAAAGCCTCGGATGAAATGCAGTGTGAGATTTATTGCGGTTTGGGCGCGAGATTCTCGTCCGCCCACTTCTTGTACTCCTCGGGGGTGTGGACGAAGAGCCAGCCCTTCATGCCCGAATGGCCGAAGCCGCAAAGCTCAGCGCAGGGCAGCTCGTATTTTCCCGTCTTGGTCGCCTGAAACCACGCGCCGATCTGCCGGCCCGGCACCGCGTCCTGCTTGAAGCGCATGTTGGGAATGAAAAAGCTATGGATCACGTCTCGGGAAGTGATGTGCAGGCGGATCGGCTTATTGACCGGCACGTGCACATCATTGTCGAATTTCACGTCGTCGTCGGTGCCGACTTTGCCGTCAGGACCGGGATAGCTGATTTCCCAGTTGAATTGCTTGGCGGTGACGCCAAGCTCGAAGTCGGTTTCAGGAATGAACCGCTTCACTTTGGCCCAAGTCGAGGCGCTCATGAAAGCGAGCACGATCAGGATCGTTGCCGGAATGATCGTCCAGATGATTTCCAGAGTGGTGTTGCCGTGACTATAAGTGGCGCGGCGTCCGCCCTGATCGCGATACTTGATGAGAAACACGATCATCACGACGGTCACCAGTACGAAGGTTACGGCAGTGATGTAGTAGATAAGGTAGAAAAGCGAATCGATTTCCTGCCCAAACGTCGACACGTCTTCCGGCAACCACTGCAGCATCTAGTGAACCATCCTTATGATTTTTTTGCGCACTGGCGTGAAAACTTTCCTTTAGCTAACACACGGGATAGTCCAATTCAAGCGCAAAAAAAGTTGATTTGCAGAGGAATTATGCGAAGATGGCAGTCGATCCTGGAAAATTTAAGCGAAGTTTTTCGATGACCGCGTGGCAAACCTTGCTCTCGATGACGCACCTGATCGCGATCGCGATGTGGCTTGGCCCGATCGTCTTTTTTCTCGTCGTCTCCGGTCCGGCGGTGAACGAGCTGGAGCCTAAACTGGCGCTGAGAACCATGAACCGCGCCAGGGCCGGGCTTGAAACCGTGAGCTGGGTCGCGATCGGCTTGGTGCTTCTAACCGGCATCGCCAACCTCTTCGCGCGGCTCTCCGTGCCACCGATGCTCGGCGAATCCTTTGCCATCGTTTTCGGCGTGAAGCTTTTTTTGTTCGCCGCTATGCTGCTGCATCATTGCCTGCAGGTTTTCAAATATGCGCCGGCGATCGCCCGGTTGACCGAGGAACTGCCGGCGGGACTGGATGCCTGGCCCGAGCCGCTGCTCTCCCACTGGCGCCGCTGGTTTCTTCTACTCAAGGTGAACGCCGCGCTCGGCCCGATCGTGGTGCTGCTCGGCCTCGCCCTAGTCAAATCGGCCTAAACCCTTCGTTGCGCGCCGCTGCGCGATCGTCCACGCGCCGCGTCACGCGTGCCCACGATCGCATGCTCAAGAAAACTGAAGCGCGCCTCGGGGTTTTGCTCTTTTTGTAAAAGGGCGTAATTCGGCTTGAGGCGTGGAACCGGCATTCTGCAGCTTGGCAAGGGCATGCTCAAGCTACCCCGCACTGCGATCAACGGAAATAGCGCAGCATCTCGCCGTTGTACTTGTTGTAGATCGCGCTCGACGCCGGCCGGATGACGAAGAGCTTGCGCCCTTGCATCAGCCGCGGCGGATTGGGCAGCACGTCCTTGCGCGCGGGAATGCGGCTCAGTTGGCGCATGAATGTCTGCCCCTCTTCAGACAGAATAAAGTCCACGTAAAGGCGCGCCGCCGCCGGATGTGAGTTCCTGGCGGTGACCGCGATGCCGATGGGATAGACAAACCACGGATCGAGCGGTACCCAGTCGATCGGCGCGCCGGTTTTTTTGATTTCCTCCACTCCCGTCGGGTATTGAGAAATCAGCAACGGAAACTCTCCCGCCATCATCAGTTGGTTCATGAGCGAGCTGCCGATGCGGGCGTGAACATTTTGTTTGCTGAGCGCTTCCATGTATTGCCGGCCTTTGTCTTCGCCCATCCATTGCAGCATGGCGAAATACCATTCTGTGTGGCTAAGCACGAAGCCCATGCGCCCTTTCCATTTCGGCAGCAACAATTCTTGATAGCTGCCCGGCACTTCCTCCGCCTTCAGGAGCCGCGAGTTGTACGCCATCGTCACGGCGTTCAGATAGGTCGCGTTCCAGTAACCGTCCTTGTCGCGGAGTCCATCTATATAGCCGTCGCGTTCCGGTGATTGATACTTCGCTAACAAACCTTTCTCGACCAGGTTCATGATCGGAAAAACGCTCGATTGATAGACATCGGCAAGATAAGTGCCGGTGCGCGCTTCAAGCAAATAGCGGCTCAAGAGCGCGTCTTTTCCGGAACTGTAGAACTCCATGTTGATGAACGGATATTTTTTTTCGAACGCGCTCTCCAACGCCTTGGCATCCGAGGCATTGGAGGAAACGTACACCAGCACTTTGCCTTCTTTCTTTGCGTCTTCGATGAGCTTGGCGCGATCTATGGCCTGATTCTGAGCGCCGGCCGAAACCGACAGAAGAAGCACTGCCGAAGCGAGGAACCAAGCGAGAACAAACTTCATACGGAGCCCACCTTCCGTCATGGAGTTATGATTTGCGGTCGTTTGCGGCGCGCATGGCTAGATAAAACAAAATCATTTGCCGCGGTTGCTCATACTGAACGCTCGTGGTGAGGTTTTGAGAGAGCTGCGCTTCGAACATCCACCTTCTCGCGAATAGTGAGCCCGACGCGTGACCGCGCGCGCATTACTTCGAATAAAGGGTTTTAATGAATCCGCTGTCTTCGAGCTGTTTGACGAAGCGCATGTCCATGAAGGTCTCGGGTGGATAGTTTTTCGCGCGTGGATCGCGCACTGCAACCTGCTCCAGAACGAAGCGGATGCCGCCTGTCGTCGCGTAAGGCTCGCGCGCGAGCTTGGGCGCGTAGAAATTCACCGTCGATGTCAGAGTCGCGGAATCTTTGATGCCCGTGTACTTGCTCGTGACTTTCATCGCCATATCACGGTTGGTTTTGTAGATCGCGATCGCTTCGGTGTAGGCGCGCACGAAGCGCAGCACGGTGTCCGAATTATCTTTTATATAGGATTTTTTTGCGGCGATGCCGACGAAAGGAAACTCGAGGCCCATGGCGGCGATGTCGGCAATTTCCTTGTAGCCGAGTTTTTTTGCCGCATCGGTAAATGGATCGGCGAGCGCGCCGGCGGCGATACGACCCGAGGCGATGCCGCCCATGATGCCGGGATAATCTTCCAGCTGCACCAGCGCCACGTCTTTTTCGGGCTGCAATCCCGCTTTGCGAATCGCAAAGCGCGCCGAGATGTCCGTGTTGGAGCCGAAACGCGTTATTCCGACCGCTTTGCCTTTGAGCTCTTCGATCTTGCTGACATTGCCCATAATCACGATCGGCGTTGTATTCAACGCGACCGCGACGAAAGTGACGTCCATGCCGGCAGCGCCCGCGGCGAGCATCGCCGGGCCACCCATCTGCGCCATTTGAATTTCACCCGCGACCAGTGCCTGCGCCATGGTCGAGCCGCTGCGAATGTAAGCGATCTCGGTGCGCAGTCCGTTTTTTTCGAACAGACCGGCTTCGCGCGCCATCCAGAGCACCGCGTGAGGTCCGGATACAGCGGCGTATCCCGACATTACGCGCGCCGGTGTTTGCGCCGGTGCGACGCCGTGAAGCAGGAGGAAAATGAGAGCCGTTAGAAGTGACCGCATCGCAATGCCTCCGCAAACTTGATTAGACTTTTGTTCGGCAGTATAGGGGGAAGCTGGAATCCAGGTCAACCGAGCTGCGCCCTCTTTATCAAAGGAGATAGGAATGGGAATGAAGCGTTTTCTATTGCACCTGACCGCGATTTTGATTTTCGCCTACGCCGTGCCGGCCAACGCCGCCAACATCAACGTGGTCTGGACCAGCGAAGTGGGACAGTTCGCGCCGCTCTGGGTGACGCGCGAGGCCAAGCTCTTTGAGAAATACGGCAACAGCGTGCAGCTCATTTTTATTCAGGGTGCCTCGGCCGCAGCCGCTGCGCTGTCTTCCGACGACGCGCAGGTCGGCATGTTTTCGCCGCAGGTCGTGATCTCGACCCCAGCGCTCGAGCTGGTGATGTTCGGGCGATTGGGCAACACCATGGATAACCGCATCTTCGGCCGCAAGGGCATCAAGAGCATCAAAGAAGTGAAGCGGGTTGCGATCAGCCGCTTCGGCAGCAATGCGGACTTCGCCGCGCGCTTTTTGCTCCAGCGCGAAGGCTTGCGTCCCGACGTCGACGTGGCGCTACTGCAGGTCGGTAATCAATCGAACCGCATTGCCGCGGTCGAGACCAACAACGCCGACGCCGCCATGCTGACACCGCCTATGACCTTGCAAGCGCGCAAGCTCGGCATGCCCCTGCTCGTCGACGCGTCGAAGCTGGGGATTCCCTACTCCAGTCTTTTCTTCGTCTCGCGCCGGCCTTACATAACAAAAAATCGCGCCGACCTGGTAAATTTTACCAAGGCGATGATCGAGGGCGTCTGTCTCTACAAGTCGAACAAGGAATTTGCCCTGAAAGTGTTGTCCAAGTACATGAAGGTCCAGGACCGCGACGTCCTCGAAGAGAATTTTCGCGAATACGACTTTCCGATCCGGCCCTACCCGTCGAAGGAACATTACGAGCTGCCGATCCAGGAAGTCGGCAAGAAAGATCCCAAGGTTCTGAAGGACAACCCCGAACGCTTTGCCGATATGTCGCTCGTCAAGGAGCTC
>Ga0310810_10007322_pt1 | contig 12579 bp, 10 predicted proteins | sample NCmetagenome_FD_207641 | JGI IMG/M metagenome (GOLD analysis project Ga0310810, IMG submission 207641) | Soil microbial communities from experimental microcosm in Duke University, North Carolina, United States - NC | ecosystem: Engineered > Artificial ecosystem > Soil microcosm > Unclassified ... | reverse complement strand
GAGGCATACCTTGCATCCAGCTCCTCGATGATTTCCATGAAGATGCGCTTGGCCTTCAGGTCCGAGTCGACGGAGTTCACGACGTGCTTGACGAAACTCGAAGTGACCGAGCCCGCATGGAGCCGGATGCTGCAAGTGGGCTCCGCGTCGAAGACGCAGCCGCCCTGGGAAGCAAGCATCGTCCAGGTCAGACGATCCGTGTGCCAGGGAACGGGCAGCACCGGAAATCCTCCCTTGCTCAGCAAATGCTCCCTCCGGAATAGAATCCCCGTAATGTTCATCTTGAAAAAATATTTTTCCGGCATCAGCACCTTGTTCACGAATTCCACGGGCGACATGTACCGCTGGCAGGGCAGATCCACGCGCAATTCCTGCCCCTCGCTGTCGATCAGGCGGTAGCGCGGGCGGAAAAGCGTGGCCTGCGGAAATTCCCGGATGCCGGCAAGCATGCGGTCCAGGTACTGCGGGGCCAGCAGGTCGTCGTCGCAGAGAATCAGCATCCACTCGCCGCGCGCCTCGTTGAGCAGAAGGTTCAATTTCGCGGTCAGTTCCGTGGACGGATCATAAGAAAGATAGCGCAGCCGGGAAGAGCGGAAGGATTCCGCGATCTCGCGGATCTTGCCGTGGGGCGAGGAATCGCCGAGGACCACTTCGAAATCCGGATGCGTCTGGTCCAGGCACGATTGGATCGCGCTGCGGATGTAGTGGGAGCGGTTGTAAGCCGGAATAGCAATGCTGATCATGTCATCTTCGCCGGGTTCGGTACTGTTGGTGAGAAGTATATTGATGAAAGTCGGGATGAGGCGTCGGGGGCTTGCCCGAAATGTGTAGGGGCGAGGAGGCGTTCCGGCACGGAGAAAGACTTTGTTTTGGGGGACATTCAGGAAAAAGCCGTAGCCGCTATCAGTGTTTGCCCGATGGGAGGGAAACGTAAGCCGGATAAAATAGGCGCCGTTTGGTTTCCTAACCCAAGGAGAATCGCATGAAAGCAGTCATCCTGGCCGGCGGCCGCGGCACCCGCATTTCGGAAGAAACCACTGTCAAACCCAAACCCATGGTGACGATCGGCGAGATGCCGATCCTGTGGCACATCATGAAAATTTACACCGCGCACGGGATCAACGACTTCATCCTCTGCCTCGGTTACAAAAGCGAAATCATCAAACAATTTTTCGCCGAATACGCGCTGCGCATGTCGGACGTGACTTTCGACATGGCGCAGGACAAGATCATCGTGCACCGCCACGTGAAAGAGCCCTGGCGCGTCACGCTCGTCAACACCGGCCTGGACACCGCCACCGGCGGCCGCCTCAGGCGCATCCGCGACCACGTCACCGGAGGCCCGTTCTGCATGACTTACGGCGACGGCCTGAGCGACGTGAACATCACCGACCTCATCGCTTACCACAAGCAGCACCGCCGCCTCGTGACCATGACGGTCTGCAAGCACACGAGCCGTTTTGGCATTCTCACCCTGGACCAGGACAACCGGGTCGACCAGTTCGTCGAAAAGCCCACGCACGAGGGAAGCTGGATGAATTCGGGCTTTTACGTCATGGACCCGGAATTTCTCGACGCGATCGAAGGCGACGACACCATCCTGGAAAAAGGGCCGATGGAAAACCTTGTGAAGCTGAAGCAGCTCGCCGCGTTCCGGCACACGGGATTTTTCATGGGCATGGATTCCATGCGCGACCGGATGGAGCTGGAAAAAATGTGGGCCGCGGGGAATGCGCCGTGGAAAAAATGGAAGGATGGCGACGCATCGTCCGGACCCGAAGTCGAAAACTTTTTGCGGGAAGCCTGCTAACCGAGGAGAATCTATGAAAGCACCCAGAAAAATCTTGATTACCGGCAACATGGGATACGTGGGACCCGTCGTGGTCCGCCATCTGCGCGAAGCGCTTCCCGAAACCCGCCTCGAAGGGCTCGACACGGGCTATTTCGCCCATTGTCTGGTGGGATCGCCCGTGCTCCCCGAGACGCGCGTGGATGCGCAGCATTTTGCCGACGTGCGCACCGTGACCGAAGATATTTTCGAGGGCGTGGACGCGGTCGTGCACCTGGCGGGGATTTCCAACGACGCCATCGGCCAGGCTTTCGACGAAGTCACGCTGGACACAAACTACAAAGGCACCGTCAGGCTCGCCGAGATGGCGAAGAAAGCCGGCGTGCGCAGCTTTGCGTTCGCGTCCAGCTGCAGTCTTTATGGATTTTCCGAGGAGGGCGCGAAAACGGAAACGTCCGCGCTCGATCCTCTCACGGCGTACGCGCGCTCCAAGTTTCTCGCCGAAGGAGGGCTGAAACCGCTGGCAGACGCGGGTTTCAACGTGACCTGCCTTCGCTTCGCGACGGCCTGCGGCATGAGCGAACGCCTGCGCCTGGATCTCGTGCTGAACGACTTCGTGGCCAACGCGCTTTTCTCCGGACGCATCGACATCCTGAGCGACGGCACGCCCTGGCGTCCGCTGATCCACGTGCGCGACATGGCGCGTGCTTTCGAATGGGCGGTGCAGCGCGATCCGAGCGCCGGGGACTATCTCGTGGTCAATGTCGGAACGGACGCCTGGAATTACCAGGTCCGCGACCTTGCCCATGCCGTGCAGCGCCACTTTCCCGAGGCCGTCGTTTCGATCAATGAAAAGGCCGCGCCCGACCGCCGCTCTTACCGCGTCAACTTCTCGCTTTTCCGTTCGCTCGCGCCGGACCACCAGCCCAGGATCAGCCTGGACATGGCGGTCCGCGAACTCAAGGCCGGGCTGGAACCGCGGGACGGAGAACGCGGGACGTTCGACAAGCCGAAGTACATCCGCCTGAACGTGCTTCGGCAGCTCAAAAGCCGGGGAGTGCTTTCCGAAACCATCCACTTCAATAAAAATTACGAATCTTATGAAGGAGCCGAACCATGTCCGACGCCAGCGCCCGTTGCCGTTTCTGCGAATGCCTGATTCCCGAACCCGTCCTGGACCTGGGGCGCATGCCTCTTGCGAATTCGTATCTCGAAACTCAGGACGGCAAGGATCCGGCCTTCAATCTGCGCATTTATTTCTGCCCGGTCTGCAACCTCGTGCAGCTGGCCGATTATGAAGACGCGGGAAGTATTTTCAACAATCATTACGCGTATTTTTCTTCGTACTCCGAAAGCTGGCTCCGCCACGCGAAGGACTACGTCGACAAAGTCACCGCGGCTTTCGGGCTGAACGAATCGTCCCAGGTTTTGGAGGTCGCGTCCAACGACGGCTACCTGCTCCAGTATTTCGTGGAAAAGAACATCCCGGTGCTCGGCATCGAGCCCTCGGGAAACTGCGCGGAAGTCGCCGTGAAAAAGGGAGTGCCCACGTGGGTTCAGTTCTTCAACACGGAAACCGCGCGCGAACTCGTGGAAAAAAAACTCCAGCCCGACCTGATCATCGGCAACAACGTGCTGGCGCATGTGCCGCAGCTCAATGATTTTGTGGAGGGGCTGAAGGTCGCGCTGAAACCCGGCGGCATCATCACGATCGAGTTCCCGCATCTGTTGAAGCTGATGGAAAACAACCAGTTCGACACCATTTACCACGAGCATTTCTCTTATTTCACGCTCGCGGTAGTGGAGCGCATCTTCGCCCGCCACCTGCTGACGATCTTTGACGTGGAAGAATTGAAGACCCACGGCGGCTCGCTGCGGATTTACGCGCGGCACCGTGAAAACACCGCGCTTCCGGTCACCGACCGTGTGCGGGATCTCAAGCAAAGGGAACACGCGGCCGAGCTGCACAAGCGGGAAACTTACGAGCGCTTTGCCCGTCGCGTCATGAGCGTGAAAGAAAAGCTTCTCGGCTTCTTCGAGGAGGCGCGGCAGAAGAATCTGCGCGTCGCGGGTTACGGAGCGCCGGCCAAGGCCAACACGCTCCTGAATTTCTGCGGGCTTTCTTCCAAGGATTTGCCGTACACCGTGGACCTGAGCCCGCACAAACAGGGCCGCTACCTGCCCGGAAGCCGGATCCCGATCTGCGCGCCGGACAAAATCTACGAGTCGCGGCCGGATTACGTCCTGATCTTCCCGTGGAACCTGCGCGACGAAATCGAAAAACAAATGCAGGACATCCGGCAGTGGGGCGGCCGTTTTGTCGTGCCCATTCCGGAAGTCGAGGTCTGGTAAATGAAATTCACGGAAACCCCGCTTCCAGGCGTCTTCGTGCTCTCGCCCGAGCCCCATCAGGACAGCCGCGGCTTTTTTGCGCGGATCTGGTGCGAAGAAGAGCTGCGCGGGCACGGCCTGAACCCGCGCCTGCGGCAGGCGAGCCTTTCGCACAACATCCGGGCCGGAACGCTGCGCGGCATGCATTTCCAGGCCCCGCGTGCCGAAGCAAAAATCGTGGGCTGCACCGCGGGCGCGCTTTTCGACGTGGTGGTGGACCTCCGGCCGGAATCTCCGACCTTCTGCCGCTGGTTCGGCACGGCGCTCAGCCGCGGCAACCGCAAGATGATCTATGTTCCGGAAGGCTGCGCGCACGGCTACCAGACGCTCGAAGACGACACGGATGTTTTTTATCAGATCAGCGAGTTCTATTCCCCGGAACAGGCTTCGGGCGTGCGCTGGGACGATCCCGCTTTCGGGATTGACTGGCCCGGAGACGTGGACCCGCTCATTTCCGACAAGGACAAAGCCTGGCCGCTGTTTATCAAGCCCGGGCCTTTCAAGACGAAAGAAGCGACGTATGCTGCCGTTTCGTGATCTGCAGAAAAGGGCCAAAGCCAATGATCCCATCCAGGTGGGCATCGTGGGCGCGGGATTTCTGGGCTCGGGCGTTCTCTACCAGATCCTGAGGACGCCGGGCATGCGCGTGCCCGTCATCGCCAACCGCACGCCGCACAAAGCCGTGGAAGCGCTTCTCGCGGCGGGCGTGAAAGCCGCGGACATCCGCGTGTGCGCGAGCGCCGGCGAGGCGAGAAGCGCTCTGGACGAAGGACTCACCGTGGTGACGCCGGCCTTGTCACTTTTGCCGCATGAATTCCCGGAAATCGACGTGGTCGTCGAAACGACGGGCGACGTGCTGTTCGGGACCGAAGTCGCGCTCCGGACGATCGAAGCCAAAAAACATTTCGTGGCCTCGAACCCCGAAACGCAGGGGACCGTGGGATGCATCCTGAAGAGGCGCGCCGAAGCCGCGGGCGTCGTTTACAGCGACGCGGACGGCGATCAGGGCGGCATTCTCAAGAGGCTCTACGATTATTGCGCGGGCATCGGATTCGAACCCGTGGTCGCGGGCAATTGCAAAGGCGTGATGAAGCGCTACGCCACTCCGGAGACGCAGGCCGCCTACGCCAAAGCCTACGGCATCCAGCCCTGGATCGCGACGGCCGCCGCGGACGGCACGAAGCTCAATTTCGAAATGTGCATTTTCGCCAACGCCACCGGCATGCTTCCGGCCAAGCCCGGCATGACCGGGCCCGAGACTTCCCTGGAAACCCTGCTGCGGGATTTCGAGGAAAAGGGCCTGCTCGACCGCGGACCTATCATCGAATATACGATGGGAATTCCCGTGGGGGTTTTCATCATTGCCTTGAACCGCGACGCCAGAGTGCGCAGCGAGATGAATTATTTCAAGATGGGGGACGGCCCTCATTATCTCTTTTTCCATCCGAGAGTGCTCTGCCAGTACGACGCGGTTCCGGGCATCGCTGAAGCCGTGCTGTACGGCGAGGAAGTGATTTCACCCGGAAAAACTCTGGTGGCGGAAATGGCCACCTACGCCAAACGCCCTCTTTCGAGCGGGCAGCAGCTGGACGGCATCGGCGGCTTCGACTGTTATGGCATGGTCGTGGACCAGAAAGAATCTGCCGCCGGCGATTTTTTACCCGTGGGATTGTCGGGTTATGCGCGGCTGACGCGGAACCTGGAAAAAGACGAGCCCCTCCGCGTGGCGGACATCGAATGGACCGAAGACAATGCCTTGATCCGCCTGTGGAAAGAGCAGACGGAATTATTTTCACGGCGCCAGATTCCCACGGCGCGCGCTTCTTGAACCGGTAGTCCGAAAAGGAACAAGGATGACCCAGGCAGCAGGCTTGCAGGAACGTTGGAAGGCGCCCGTCCGTCTCCGCGGGAGAAACACGCCGGCCTTCCTGCTCGGGATCACGGCCGTGGCTGCCCTGGCGCTTCGAGTCCTGAACCTCGGAAAACAAAGCCTGTGGATCGACGAGATTTTTTCCGTCATCGCGGCCCGCATGGATGCCAGCGTCCTGGTCCGGCATCTGGACATGGACGTGCACCCGCCGTTTTATTTCCTGCTGCTCAAAGGCTGGATGGCGCTGGGGCTGCCGCAGAGTGAAGGCGGACTCCGGCTCTTGTCAGCGGTGCTCGGCACGGCCGTTTGCCTGCTTGCTTACGCGTTCGGCCGCCAGCTTTTCAATCGCAGGGCCGGCCTTGCCGCGGCCGTTATCCTGGCCTTTTCCGCCTATCACGTGCGTTATTCCCAGGAGTTGCGCAGCTACGAACTGGTGACGCTCCTGGCCCTGGCTTCGTTTTATTTCTTCGAGCGTCTGAACCGCGCTCCGGATTGGAAGAACGGCCTCGGTTACGCGGCGGCGTCGTTTTTGCTGCTGTACACGCATACTTTCGGCGTGCTTGTCCTTCTCGCGCAAAACGCTTTTTATTTTCTTTCTCTGGGATTTGCCCGGCGCTGGACGCGGCAGCCCGCGCTGGTATGGCTTGCCTTGCAGGGCCTGCTCCTGATTTGTTATTTGCCCTGGCTGACGACAATGCTTTCGCAGGCCGGCGGCATGCATAACGACGGGTGGGTAGAGCGCCCTTCGGTCACAGCGCTTGCCGCCGTGTTGAAATATTACGCCGGGTCCCTGCCTTTGCTGCTTCTCGCCGCGGCCGTGATGGCGGCTGTCTTATTTTCAAGTTTCCGCCGCGGCGCTCCGGAGGCGGGTTTTCGTGTTTCTTTTACGCGAAGCGCCGTGATGATGCTGCTCTGGCTGATGACGGGGCTGCTTGTCCCATTCGTCGTTTCCGTCTTGTGGTCGCCGGTCTTTGTGGCGCGTCTCATGATCGCCGCGTCCCTGCCTTTTTATTTTCTTGCCGCGGCCGCCTTTTCTTCCCTGCGCTCGAAAGCAGGGCGGGCCTTCATTGCCGCCGCGTTTTTGTTTCTCGCCTGCGCGGCTCTGGCAAGCTATTACCACACGGAAAAAAAGGAAGAATGGCGGGAAGCCGCGGCCTTTGTCGACGGACGCGCCGCTTCAAACGATTTGCTGCTCTTTCACTCCGATTTCACCCGCCTGGGCTACTCTTATTACACGGCGCGGCCCGATCTTGTCCTGGAGGGATTTCCGGCGCCTCAGGGCGGGGAGCCCTCGGCGGAGGACCATGAAATCCGCGACGTGCTGGCAGGCAAGGCGCGGATCTGGGAAATTATTTCCCACGAACGCAGCCCGCTGCGCGATTCCGATCTCCGCGGGCTGGACGCGGCCGTGAGCGGCCGGCCTTCGCTTTGGCTCCTCGAATCCTATTCGAAAGATCCGGAACAGCGGATCCTGCGCCGCCTGCGGAAAACTTACCGCGAAACACTTCACCAGAGTTTCCGGGGTATCGAAGTGTACCGGTTCGAGGCCGCGGGGAGGGGGGAGGCTCCGGCATGAATTTCTGGCAAATTTACTCAAAACCTTACCTCCGGCTCGAAAGCTTTTTCCCTTACCAGCAGCTCCGGAACCGGTTCATGGAATTCCTCGAGATCAAAGACGATAAGGTTTACCTGGACGCGGGCTGCGGGCCCGGCTTGTTCATCCAGGACCGCCACAACATCATCGGCGCCGATTTTTCCGAGGCCATGCTGCAATCCGCGCGGGAGGCCAACCCGCATTCGTCCTTTCTTCGCGTGGATTTGAACGAAAGGCTGCCTTTCGAGGACGGCGCCTTTGACGGCGTTTATTCCAACAACGTCCTGGCCTACCTGAAAAATCCCCGGGCCGTGCTCGAAGAGTTCGCGCGCGTTCTCAAGCCCGACGGAACGCTGGTGGTGTCGACGCTGCGGCGCTCCTTCAATCCTTTTTCCCTTATCGAACAGCATTTCCATTCCGGCGGCCGCATCACGTCCTTGAAAAGTTTTCTGGTCATGCTTTGGACGCTTGCCTTGAACGTGCGGATCGTCTTCAAGCTGTGGAAAGGCGAGTACCACGGTTTCGAAATCGAGGACTTGAGGAAAGCCGCTTCGGCCGCGGGATTCGAACTGTCGCTGGCGGAATGGGCCTACGCGCGCCAGAATGTCCTGATCGTGGCCCGCAAGTCCGTCTGCGCGGAGCCGCTGAGACTCACGGCGGCAGGCTGACGTCGGTGTCCTTGCCCGAATATTTCGCGGTGTCCAGGACGCTGGCCCCCGCGTCACTCATCATGACGTTCCTTCCGCCCGTCACCGAAGAGCCCTGGCGTACCTCGAGGTCCGCCTCCGACGCGTTCAGCACATTGCCCTGGACCGTGGCCGAGGCCTTGTTTTCCGCCACCACGCCGCGCCGCGCTTCGATGACCACGTTGTCCAGGACTTCGATGCCGGCCGCGCCCTCCGAAATAAAAACGCCCGCGTCGTAAACGCCCTGAATCACGTTCTGCACGATCTGGTTCGGCCCCTGCGCGACCTTGACCGCTTCGTGGAAGCCGTTCGTCCCGTTCGCGATGTTGCGGAAAAAATTCCGCCGGATGATGTTGTCGCGCGCCGGCGTGCTGGAGCTGGCGCCCAATTTGATGCCGCTTATGCTCGCGAAGTCCCCGGCGGGATCGTGAATGAAATTGTTCTCCGCCACGACGCCGGCGGCCGCTCTCAGGTCGATGCCGTCTTCTTTGAATCCCGTGATTTCATTGCCGCGGATGACAAGTCCCGCAAAGTTGGCGTTGCTTTCGCCCAGAACGCGGATGCCGTCCCAGTCCTGCTGCAGCCCGGACGTGATGTCGAAAATCTTGTTTTCCGCGATGAGGCCGGGAAACCCGGAAGCGCCGGTCACGAAGATGCCGCGGTTGCCGCCGCTGATCTGGCAGCCCGTGATTTCAAAACCCGGGCTGGATTCCACGTGGATGACGTTCACGGAAATATCGAGCGCATTTTCCAGGACGGAATCCGCGATTTTGACGGCGCTGCCGCCGCTCACGCGCAGCGCGGCCGAATCCGTGGTGCCGTTGGTTTCCGCGGTCACGTCCAGGTGCCGGAACTGGACCGCGCTGCGGCCGGACGTATCCACGGAATTCGGGCTGCCGTCCGGCGCGTCGATTTTCGGCAAAGGCCCGGCCCCGTACGCGTCGTAAACGATCGGGCTGTCCGGGCTTCCCGAATCGGGCGGCGTCAGCTGCTCGTTCCACACGCCGCCCCGGCGCAGGCACACCCGGTCGCCCGGCCGGAAAGCGGAATGGTTCACGTTCTCCAGGGATTTCCAGGCTTCGGAATCGTCCACCGCGCATGCGCCGCAATCTTCCCCGGAAGCCAGGCCGCTCAAACCGTCGGCCCCGGTTTGGTCGTTGACGCAGTAAACGGCAGCGTGCGCCGCCGGCGCCCGGAGCATCGCGATCCACAGAAAAAAGACCCAGATTCGCATGGCTCTTCCTTATATATAAGGGATGCCAGAATAATCGGGGAGGTTCTCTTATTATGCGGAGAGAAGAGGAAGGGACAAGTAAAACCGGTTTCCGGAGAACTGAAAGCGGTGTCGGGAGAAGCCCGAGGCTCAGCGTTCCTTGAGCAGGTACAGGCGGTTGTTTTCCACCTTATAAAGCATGGGCGCGATCAGGATTTTGGGGTAGCGCAGGCGCAGGCGCTTGACTTCGCTTAGGATGAAATCGGTTTCGCTTCCGATTTCGAAGAGCACGGAAAAATTCGAAAAGTGGTCTTCCGCGTCCTTTTTCTTCCAGCCTGCGCGTTTGACCAGGCCCTGGATGAACAATTCTTTCCGGGCCGCGATATTGACCATCCCGCAGTGATTGTGCCCGATGAGCGCAATGCACGAAACGCCGCCGACGCCGATCGCGTAGGAGACTTTGAATTCGGCATGGCGCAGGTTCGCGCCTCCCGCCCGGATGATGAACGCGAAGTTGTCGGGAATGCGCAGGTGCTTGCGGTTGTCCATGCACATGCCGATGAGAAGCTGCGCCTGGGCGAATTTGTCGAAGGGACGGCCCATGTTGTGATATTCGAGAAAGCGGCCGATGGGCGTGCGGCGGTATTGGGACGGAATGTCTTTCTTGCTGTCGACGGGCATGAGTCGGTGCATGGGAATTCATTTTATTCGGCAAGGCGGAGAAATCAAGGGATATCCTCCGGCTCGCGATAAAACCTGAAGCATGAACCATCAAGGCCCCGATAGGTTTAAAACCGACGGCACGGTAAAATCCTGAAGCATGAGAGCCGTCGCCGTTTTTCCCAAGACCCGGGAAATCAAGCTGATCGATTATCAGGAACCTTTCGTCCATTCCGCTTCCGAGGTGAAAGTGCAGATTCTGGAAGTCGGGATCTGCGGGACGGATCGCGAAATCGCTTCTTTTAAATATGGCACGCCGCCGGAAAATTCCGACTTCCTGGTTTTAGGGCATGAATCGCTGGGCAAAGTGATCGAAACCGGAAAGGACGTCAAAAAATTCAAACCGGGGGATTATGTCGTCACTTCCGTCCGCCGTCCCTGTCTGGAGAGCGATTGCAAAGCCTGCCGCGCGGGACGGCCTGATTTCTGCCTCACGGGAAATTTCCGGGAAAGGGGAATCAAAGAGCTGCACGGCTACATGACCGACCGGATCGTCGACGATGAAAAATACATGACGCCGGTTCCGCGGGGTCTAGAAAAAATCGCCGTGCTCATCGAGCCGCTGACGATCGCGGAAAAGTCGATCCGGGAAGTCTGGAAAATCCAAGAGCGCCTGCCCTGGATGTCTCCGGAGGCAAGAAAAAATCAGTCGATGCAGGGCTTCAAAGCCGTTGTTCTGGGGGCGGGACCCGTGGGTTTGCTCGGGGCCATGCTTTTGTCTCTCCAGGGCTTCCGCACTTTCGTTTATTCCATCGAAGAAGCGGGGAGCCGGCAGGCCAAAATCGTGGAGAGCCTCGGCGCTGCTTATCTTTCGGTTCAAGATGTTCCGCATTCGCAGCTGGTGGAAAAAACAGGAAACATCGACATCATTTATGAAGCGACCGGCGCCGCGAAATTATGCTTCGAAGTGCTCCCGTATCTGGGAACGAACGGCGTTTTCGTTTTCACCGGAATCCCCGGAAGGAAATCCCAGGTGGAAGTGGATGAGAGTGCGATCATGAAGGCCCTGGTTTTGAAAAACCAGGTGATTTTCGGAAGCGTCAACGCGGGGCCCGACGCGTTTCAATCCGCGGTTGGCGATCTTGGCCGCTTTCATGAACGCTGGCCCGGAGCCGTGGAATCCCTGATTACGGCAAGATGTCCGATTGAAAAGGCGCTTCCTTTGCTGCAATCCAAAGCGGGCGGGATCAAGCACGTCGTTTCTCTCGGATGATTTTCGAAAGCATTCCGCCACCTGCTCAAATCCCGTTGGGCGCCTAAAAAAAATCCCTCTTGGACACTGTCCAAGAGGGATTTCGACTGGGGCGGCCAACGGGATTTGAACCCGCGACCCCAAGATCCACAATCTTGTGCTCTAACCAACTGAGCTATGGCCGCCATGAAAGGGTGATGACTTAAAAGCGGGGTGTTTCGGAAGCATCAAACCGTGGCGGGCATTATACTTAAAAACTATTTGATTGGGAAGCTCTCTTCATGTTATTTTTTAGCAGAAGAGCATCGGTAAAGAATCTCTTTCCCAAGACCGATAAATCGTCTATCCAACCGGAGATCGCATGACCAAAAAGTTTTTTTCCATCCTGACGTGTTTGCTTTTGACTCTTGCCGTTGTGACTCCGCCCGAAACCGCTTTTGCGGCCACCATTCTTCCGATCACGGCCTCTTCAGCTCTTTTGCTCGACAATAATTCCAATCATCTGATCTACGCGAAAAACGTCAACGAAAAGCGCGCACCCGCGAGCACGACCAAGATTTTGACGGCCATGGTGGCGATGGACATGCTTTCGCTCGACACGGTGGTCACGATCCCCAAGGATGCGGAATCGATTCCGCCTTCCAAGATTTTTGTGCGCGCGGGGGAACGTTACCGCGTCGACGACCTTTTACGGGCCACGCTCATCAAATCCGCCAACGATGCCGCCACGGTGCTGGCCATCGCGGCCGCGGGGAACGAACCGTCCTTCGCGGAAATGATGAATGCCAAGGCGCGGTCCATCGGCTGCAGGCGCTCCCATTTCGTGCATGCCAGCGGGCTTCCTGCCAACGACCAGTATTCGACGGCCTACGACATGGCGCTCATCGCCAAGGAAGCGCAGAAGTACGATTTCATCGATCGCACGCTGCGCATCAGGACCATGACGATCGCGTCGCTCGACGGCCGCAAGATTCCCTTGAAGAACCACAACAAAATGTTGTGGCGGGACAGCCGCGAAATCGTGGGCAAGACCGGCTGGACGCGCACCGCGAAACATTGCTTTGTGGGGCAGATCGGGCCGCAGTCGCGGGCGTCTTTCGTCTCCATGCTGGGCAGCCGAAGCC
>Ga0310810_10007321_pt1 | contig 12579 bp, 13 predicted proteins | sample NCmetagenome_FD_207641 | JGI IMG/M metagenome (GOLD analysis project Ga0310810, IMG submission 207641) | Soil microbial communities from experimental microcosm in Duke University, North Carolina, United States - NC | ecosystem: Engineered > Artificial ecosystem > Soil microcosm > Unclassified ... | reverse complement strand
CCTGCGCGAGCTGCAGCACGGCGTCCGCGATCTGCTCGCGTCGAAGCGGTTCGCGCGCGCCGAGCGCCGCGACGCGTTCCACCTGATCGGCCGCATGGCCGCCGGCGTCGCGCACGATCTCAACAATTACCTGACCGTGCTCTCGATGACGCTCGACATGATCCAGCGCCGCGAGACCGATCGCGAGCTGTGGGCGAACGCGAAGCTCGCGCTCGAGACCGCGACGCAGATGACGCGCAACCTGATCGCGTACGCGCGCGGCGGCTCGCCGGAGCCGGTGCCGCTCGATCTCGCGGCGATCGTGCGCCGGACCATCGGCGTGGTCGCGCGCCTGGTCCCCGACGGTGTGCTCATCTCGATCGATCTCGACGACGAGGTGCCGCCGGTGATGGGCGTCGCGTCGGAGCTCGAGCAGATCGTCTTGAACCTGGTGCTCAACGCGTGCGACGCGATGCCGAAGGGCGGCGAGCTCAAGGTCGGCGTGCGACGCGTCGACGAGCAGGTCGCGCTGATCGTCGAGGACACCGGCCTCGGCATCTCCGACGCGCCCAAGTTCGCCGAGGGCACGCTGTCGCCGTCGACGAAGCAGCACCGGCACGGCGCCGGGCTCGGGCTCGGCATCATCCGCGCGGTCGCCGAGCGCCATCGCGCGGCGCTGGTGATGGAGCGTCGCGACGAGGGCGGAACCGCGGTCACCGTGTCGTTCCCGCGCATCCAGCCCGCGGCGTAGTAGCCTGGCCCGCATGAGCGAGGCCGTACGCTACGAATCGCGCGGGGACATCGGCGTCATCACGCTCGATCGTCCCGACAATCGCAACAGCATGACGCCCGAGCTGCTCGACGCGTTCACGATCGCGTGCGCGGCGGCGCGCGCCGATCACGCCGCGCGCGTCGTCGTGATCACCGGCACCGGCTCGTGCTTCTCGTCGGGCGCGGACTTCAAGTCGGTCTTGCAGCGCGAGGGCGACACGCGCGCGCGCACGCCCGACGAGAAGAGCTACGCGATGTACGAGCCGTTCCTCGGCGTGCTCGATCTCGAGGTCCCGGTGATCGCCGCGTGCAACGGGCACACCGTCGGCGGCGGCTTCGGCCTCGCGCTCGTGTGCGATCTGCGGATCGGCGCGGCCAAGGCGAAGTACGGCGCCAACTTCGCGAAGCTCGGCCTGCACCCGGGCCTCGCGATCTCGTACCTGCTGCCGCGGATCGTCGGCGCGCAGCGCGCGGCGGAGATGCTCTTCACCGCGCGGCTCGTCGACGGCGAGGAGGCCGCGCGCCTCGGCATCTTGCTCGAGGCGGTCGCCGACGATCAGGTGCTGCCGCGCGCGATGGCCCTCGCGCGCACGATCGCCGACAACGCGCCGACCGCGCTGCGCCTGACCAAGCGCACGTTCTATCGCGGGCTCGGCTGGGACGTGCGCGCCGGCGCGCGCGCCGAATCGACGCCGCAGGCGATCACGCTCGCGACCGCTGACGCGCAAGAAGGAATCGCGGCGCTCCTCGAGAAGCGCGCGCCGAAATTCACGGGACGATAGCCCTACCGGGGGAGGGGGCTTCGTCCTCGACGTGGATCTTGAGCCAGCGCCCGACCTCCTCACGCAGATCTTGCGGCGTGCGGCCGTCGACCTCGATCGGATCGCCGATGATCACGACCACCGGCATCCCGGTGTGCATCTTCTTCGTCCCGCGCGCGAGGACGTCGATCGTTCCGCGGATCGCGACCGGCACGATCGGCGCGCCGGTGCCGACCGCGAGGTGGAAGCCGCCCTTCTTGAGCGGCGACAACCGACCGTCGCGCGAGCGCGTGCCCTCGGGCGCGAGGTACATCGACACGCCGTCCTCGACGAGCTCCGCCGCGCGCTTCATCGCGCCGATCGCCTGCTCGCGATCGCCGCGGTCGATCTCGATGAACTCCGCCGCGCGCAGCGCCGGTCCCCACACCGGGATGTCGAACAGCTCCTTCTTGCCGACCATCCGGATCGTCGGCGACGGCAGCGTCGCGTAGAGGACGGGGATGTCGAGGTGGCTCTGGTGGTTCGACATGTAGACGTACGCGCGTCCCGGCGGCACACGCTCGACCCCCTCGACGTGGAGCTGGATGCCGAGCCGCTCGATCACGTAGCGGCCGAAGCGATGCGTGCGCTCGTCGATGGTCTCACGCGTCAACCGGCCGCGCGCCGCGTCGACCAGCGACGGCACGGTCTCACGCGCCATTGCACCGACGACGAGGAAGCTGTCGAGCCAACCCACGTCGCCAATGTAGCAGACCGCGCACCCGCGACGCCGACGTAAGCGGCGCGCGCGCGGCGAGTCCTCACGCTCGCGCGTGTTAAGCTTCGTTCGATGCGTCGGGGCGTGCTCGTGGCCGTCGCGCTCGTCGCTGCGACCGCCGCGCGCGCACGCGCCGACGAGCTCGATCCGCAGATCGATCAGCTCGCGCACGGCGAGAGCTACAAGGTGCGCCTCGCCGCCGCGATCAACCTGTCGAAGAGCCGCGAGGCGAAGGCGGTCGCCGCGCTCGCGACCGCGCTGATCAAGGACGAGGAGCCGACGATCCGTCGCGTCGCCGCGCTCGCGCTCGGCAAGATCGTCGACGAGACCACGCCGTCGTCGACCCGCGCGCTCGCGATGCGCGCGCTCGCGCAGGCCGCGAAGTCCGATCGCGACGCGAAGGTCCGCGAGGCCGCGCAGAAGGCGAAGGACGCGCTCGACGCGCTCGCGAACGAGCCGTCCGGCAACGGCCCCGCGGTGTTCGTCAACGTCGGCGGCGCCGTCGACACCACGCACAAGGGTCCGCCCGATCTCGAGAAGCGGCTCGCCGGCGTCGTGCGCGGCGTGGTCAAGCACAGCAGCTACGCGGTCGAGTGGCCGGGCGGCGGCAGCCCGACGCACAACGATCTCTCGCGCGCCGGCACCAAGGCGTACTTCGTCGGCGCGACCGTCGCGGAGATCAAGATCTCGACCAAGGGCAACAAGACGACGATCGACTGCACGGTCGCGATCCGCATCGCGCCATGGGACGGCAGCGACGGCAACGAGCGCTGGGAAGCGACCAAGGCCGCGACCGCGAAGGGCAGCGGCATGGCCGAGACCGGGACCTCCGACACGCTCGTCGCCGGCGGCATCCGCGACTGCGTGCTCGCGGTCGCCGAGGAGGTCGCGCAGCGCAAGGTGATCCCGTTCATCAAGAATCTGTCCGCTTCGAAGTAAGCCCGCGCGACGGTCGCGCGTTGGATCCGCATGCGCTTCGCCTTGATCCTCTTCGTCGCCGCCGCCTGCTCGCACACCGATTCGCAGAAGAAGGACCCGCCGCCCGGCGGCTCGCGCACCGACGGCTCGCACGGCGCCGTCTGCTCCTGGGGCCACAGCGAAGCCGCGCACCCCGACACGCCGCTCGCCGCCTGCCAGACCGATCTCTCGTGCTGCTATCCGTGCGGCATCGACGGCTGCAGCTCGGTCTGCGCGACCAAGGACGAGTGCGAGTCCTGGATGACGCTGCCGTAACGCGCTACGACTCGCGCATGCCGACCCCCGTGCAGCTCGCCGCGGAGACGTACATCAAGGTGTTCAGCGAGCGCGATCCGGTGAAGCGCAAGGCGCTGATCGAGGCGTGCTGGGCCGAGGACGGGCGCCTCGTCACCGCGAGTCGCGTGATCCGCGGCCGCGACGGCCTCGAGAAGATGGCCGCCGCGTTCCTCGCCGATCCGCAGTGGAAGCACATCCGCATGCTCAGCGTGATCGACGCGCAGGGCACGACGTTCCGCTTCCGCGGCGTCGCCGAGCGCCACGACGGCACCGGTGTCGAGGCGTACGACGCCGGCGAGATCGGCCCCGACGGGAAGATCATCACGATCTACACGTTCGCCGGGCCGCTCGCGGACGCTTAGCTGGCCTTGGCGACCGCGGCGTCCGCGGCCGGCGTCGCGGCCGGGACGCTCGCGCGCGACGCTGCGAGCATCGGCTCGATCCACGCGATCAGCGCGTGCGGCACGAACGCGCACACGATCGGGATCCACAGCGGCTGCTTGAAGATGCCGACCGCGCAGAAGATCGACGCCCACACGACCATGCCGGCGCGGATCTGCGCGTACTTGCGTCGCGGCTCCTTCTTCAGGATCGGCAGCAAGACATCGAACGGCACGAACAAGAAGATCGCCTCGTTCCAGCGCAGCCCGGGGATCGACGAGATGATCGCGACCAGCCAGATCAGCGTCCCCATCAACACCAACGGCACGGTCGCCCACACCAGCGCCGCGCGCACGCCGCGCGCGAAGCCGATCGCGACCGCGAGCGGCAGGTAGAAGAGCAGCGCGATCAAGAGGACGTACCCGCGATCGCTCGGCCCGTCGAGCGGGAAGTCGGGGCCCTTGCGTTGATAGACGAGCACCGGCGGCGCGTTCATGCGGCGCGCGACCTCGTCGCGCAGCACCGTCGGGAGGAACATCGCCTCCCACAAGGTCGGCTTGCGATCGAGCGTGCGCCCGACGACGAAATCCGACAGCGCGATGATCGGCGGGAACTCGGCCATGCCCGCGCGCCCGATCTGCCGGAACGTCTGCGGGTAGTCCACGTCAGATCCTTTCGACAGCACGCCGCCGGTCGCGTGATCGATCATGTCGCGCAGGCGCGTCGTGCAGTTGTCGAAGAAGTGATCGTAGTAGTAGTAGTGGTCCTCGTCGTCGTCGCGCATGCGGAGGACGGGGTCGTTCCACAGCACGTCCTCGATCTCGCGCGCCTGCGCGTCGGTGAGCGGCAGCGTCTGCCGCCAGATCGTGCGGTCCTCCCACTCGTAGAAGCGGACGATCTCGCGCTCCGGCACCGGCGCCGCCCAGAACTTCTGGTGCGACCTGAGGAAGCCCCACACCAGCGAGACCGGCGGGCCGCCGAACTCGGTGATGCCGTAGTTGAAGCAGACCGCCTCGCGGCCCGGCTCGTGGTAGCGGATGCAGATCGCCGAGTGGCCGAACTTCTCGAAGATCACGGCGCCGCGATCGAACGAATAGAGATCGATCGTCGGCGCCTGCGCCTCGGGGTTCTTGAAGACGGTGCCCGGCCGATAGCGCTGCGGCTGCGCGCTCGCGACGCCCGCCGCCGACGCGACCAGCGCGATCGCGACGAGCGCTCGCTTCACGGCTTCGCGCCTCCGGCCGGGGCCGGCGCCGCGGTCGGGCCCTTCGGGCGCGCGAAGAGATCGTCGCCGAGCTTCCCGTTGAGCTTGATGTCGCTGACCTTGAGGTCGATCGACTCGGCCTCGTTCTTGTTGACTCGGTGCTGCGCCACCTGGATGCCGTCGACGGCCTTGTAGTCGTCGAACACGTCGAAGGTTACGCCACCCTGATCGGGGTAGGCGAGCTGTTTGATCAGGTGGGTCTTCTTGTCGATGAAGATCGCGACCGACATCTGATCCGGCGACGTGACGTTCACCACGGAGCAGTCGACGCCGTCGACCTTCTGGTCCGGCAGCGGCCGGACGACGACGCCCTTGTCCTTGAAGCGGAGCAGCACGAACTCGGGATCGGTCCACTCCTGCTCGGCGAGCAGCATGAGCTGCTCGGTCGGGATGTCGACGACGCCCTGCGGCGTCTGCTGCCAACCCGACTTGCCGATCACCGCGTACGCGATCGCGAGCGTGCCCATCGGCGCGTGGATCTCGACGTCGACGCGGATCTTGTCGGGCTGCGAGAAGCGACGCTGCACCTTCACGTCCATCGACTGCGTCTGCCCGTTCTGGGTGGCGCTGATCGAGCCGGCCGCGGTCATGTCGACCGACTTGAGCGCGCGGAGCTTCGCCTCGCCGCCCTTCGCGGCGAGCGCGTCGTCGAGGACCTTCTTGGCGACGGCGACGTCCTTGTCGGACGGCGGCGGCACCTGCGCGGTCTGCTGCGGCGGGTGCCCGATCGGATCGGTGAACGACACCTTCTCGTACTTCCAACCCTCGGCCTTGAGCTGCGGCTCGATCTCGCTCGCGTCGCCGACGAGGACGATCACGTAGTTGTTGGGATCGAGCACCTCGTGCGCCGCGTCCTTCGCGCTCGCCGAGGTGACCTGCCCGATGCGCAGCGCGTACTCCTCGATGTACGCGTCGGTGAAGCCGTGGAGCTCCGCTCCCAACAATGCCCCGGTGACATCCGAAGCGCTCTCGAACCGCACGCCGTACGAGCCCGCGATGTTCGCGATCGCATCCGCGACCTCCGCATCGGAGGGCCCGTTCTTCGCCATCTTCGAGATCTCGCCGATCACGAGCTTGGTCGTCGCGATCGCCTCGCTGTTGCGCGTGAACGTCTGCGCGACGAACGATCCGCGATCGAGGTTGCGGTCGAACGTCGACGACGCGCCGTAGGTCTTGCCGCCCTTCGCGCGCACGACGTTCATCAAGCGCGAGCTGAACTCGCCGCCGCCGAGCACGTAGTTCCACACCATCGAGTCGAAGAAGCGCGGATCGTCGTGGCGGATGCCCATCTGCGCGACGCGGATGTGCGTCTGCGACTGGTGCGGCTTGTCGACGAGCCGGATGCGCACGCCCGACATCTTCGGGTCCGCGTAGCGCATGTGCGGCGGCGTCTTGGTGTTCTTCCAGCCGCCGAAGGCCTTGGTCAGCTGCGCCTTGATCTGCTTCGGATCGACGTCGCCCGCGATCGCGAGGATCGAGTTCGACGGCGAGTACCAGATGTCGTGCCACGCCTTGAGATCGCCGGGCGTGGTCGCCGCGACCGACGCCTCGTCGAGGACGAAGCCGCGCACGTGCTCGTCGCCCCACAGGAGGTTCTGCACGTGGATCGACGCGAGCGTGCCGGCGTCGTCGTAGCGCTGGCGGATGCCCGCGATCAGCTGCTGGCGCACGTGCACCATCTCGTCCGGCGGGAACGTCGGGTTGATGATGATGTCCGGCAGCACGTCGAGGCACATCGACAGGTTCTTCGACATCACCTTGCACGAGGCGACGGTCGCCTCGTAGCTCGAGTCGACGGTGACGCCGCCGCCGACGAAGTCGACGGCCTTCGCGATGTCGAGCGCCTTCCGCTTCTTGGTGCCCTTCACGAGCATGTCGGCGGTGAACTCGGACACGCCCATGTGCGCGTGCGGCTCGTCGGCGCGGCCGGCCTTGATCGCGAGCTGCATCGAGACGACCGGCAGGCGCTTGTCCTGCACGACCATCACCTGCAGCCCGTTGGGCAGCGTGAAGCGATCCACCGGCGGCAGATCGAGCTTCTGCGGCGCCTTCGGCGCGGGCGACGTGATCAGATCCTTGCGGTTCGCCCACGGATCGTCGGCCTTCGCCGTCGTGTCGACGGGAGGCTTGGCCGTGTGCTCGGTGCCTTCACCGGGCAAGGTCGGCGTGATCTGCGTGGTCGAGGCCTTCGGCCCGCACGAGAACGCCGCGAACGCGGCGAGGAGCGACAGACTGAGCTTCTTCACTGGGCACCTGCCGGCGGCACGACGAGGATCGTCGCCGTCTTGGGATCGAGGTACTGCTTCGCGAGCCGCATGACATCGGCGGCCGTCACCTTCTCGAACTCGTCGACCTCTTTGAGCCAGCGCGCGGGATCGCCGGTCAAGATCCACGACTCGCCGATCTGCTCGGCGATGCCGCCGACCGACTCGAGGCCGTAGACGTACGACGCCTGGATCTGGTTCTTCGCCTTGCGCAGCTCGTTGGCGTCGGGGCCCTTGGTCGCGAGCTTCTGGACCTCGTCGAAGAGCGCGTCCTGCACCTGTTGCTGATTCGCCGGATCGAGGAACGCGCCGACCACCAGCAAGAGGCCCGGCTGCTCGTGCACGAGGATCTGCGTGCCCGCGGCGACGCCGAGCGGCTTCGGCTGCTTCGCCTTCGGATCGATCGGCTGCTTGATCCGCTGCATCAAGCGCGACGACTCACCGCCGCCCAGGATCAGCGACAAGACCTGCAGGCCGTAGATGTCCTGCTCCTTCGCGGCGGGCACGTGATAGCCCGCGATGATCACGCCGAGCTGCGCCGGCTCCGACGTCACCTTGCGCTGCTCGGTCTGCGCCGGCTCGGTCGCCTCGTCGGCGGGCCGCGGCGGCGTCGCGCCCTTCGGGATCGCGCCGAACCACTTCTTCGCGCTCGTCTCGACCTGCTCGCGCGTCACGTTGCCGACGACGACCAGGAGCGCGTTGTTCGGCTGGTAGTAGAGGTCGTAGAACTTGTGCAGATCGTCGGGCGTGGTCGCGTCGAGGTCGGCGATGTTGCCGGCCGCCGTCCACGCGTACGGGTGCTTCGTGTACGCGGCGGCGAGGAACTTGTTCACCGCCTTGAGCAGCGGGTTGTTGTCCTGCTGCCGGATCTCCTCCTTCACGACCTCGCGCTCGGTCTTGATCATGTCCTCGCGGAACAGGAGGTGGCGCATGCGCTCGGCCTCGAGCTGCAGCGCGAAGTCGAGGTAGTCGGCGGGCAAGAGGTTGATGTAGTGGGTCGCGTCCTCGGTCGTCTGCGCGTTGACGTAGCCGCCGAGCCGGTTGAGCTCCTTCGCGTGCGCCTCGGGCGGCACGTGCTCGGTGCCCTTGAACATGATGTGCTCGAACATGTGGGCCGAGCCGCGGCGGTTGCGCGGCTCGTCCTTCGAGCCGACGTGGTACCAGACCTCGACCGAGACGACCGGCGCGCCGTCGCGGTGCATGAACGCGACCTGCAGCCCGTTGTCGAGCGTGAAGGTCTCGATCGATGGCAGCGACAGCGTGGACTTCGCAGCGGGCGCTGGTTTAGCCGCAGGTTGGGCGGCGACGGCTCCGGCGAGGAGCGCGACGAGGACGAGCGGTTTCATCGCGGCGGACACTACTCCGTGACCCGCGGTGGTGCCACGTGGGTTGTCTCAGAAAGACTCGCAACCCCTTGAACCGGCACCCACAAAATTCAGAATTATCGAAAAATTATTCCTTGACTGGAATCCTGGGGTCCGGCAAGCTGCGTCACCAAGGCAACGTTTATTTCCCGGAGGAATGGGACGTGGCACGACTGCAATCAGCTGAGGCGGACACGAACGGCGGACGGATCATCGACGTGACCGGAGTGAAGGTCTTCTCCGCCACCAAGGCCAAGGAGCGCGAGCTCCTGGGCGAGCTCATCACCGATTGGATTCGCACCAACCCGAACTGCGAGATCGTCGACAAGATCGTCACGCAGTCCTCGGACTCCGAGTTCCATTGCCTGACCATCACGCTCTTCTACAAGCACAAGGCCGCCTGAACCTGAGGTATTGACCCGCGCGAGCGGATCGGGTACCCAACGTGGCTCCCATGGAAAACGCGTTCGGCAGGCCGGTCGAAGTCGAGGTGCGTGACAGCCTCGAGAAGGCGATGAAGATCCTCAAGCAGAAGATGTCCAAGGAGGGCATCCTGCAGGAGCTGAAGCGTCGCCGCTTCTACGAGAAGCCCAGCGTCAAGCGGAAGCGCAAGACGCGTGAGGCTCGCAAGCGTATGCGCCGCGAGATGAAGCGTCGCGCCGGCGCGCAGGCCGGTCCGCCGACGAAGTGACCGACTGGTGCGAGATTGTCGTCGGCGCAGCTGCGGCTGAGGTCGACGAGATCGCCGCCGTTCTCGCGGAGGAAGTGCCGAACGCCGCCGCGGGGACCGAGATCCGCGGCGACGAGATCGTCTTCTGGGCGCCGCTCGCCGATCGCGAGCAGGCGCTCGCCGCGACCCGCGAGGTCGTCGCGCGCCTGGCCGCGGCCGGCGCGGGCGTCGATCCCGACAAGGTCCGCGCGCAGCCGGCGATGCCGGAGGCCGAGTGGCGCGACGCGTGGAAGAAGTACTTCCACGTCACGCGGATCGGGCCGCGCGTCGTGATCGTGCCGAGCTGGGAGAAGCACAAGGCCGCGCCCGCCGACGTCGTGATCGATCTCGACCCGGGCATGGCGTTCGGCACCGGCACGCACGCGTCGACGCGCATCGTGCTCGAGCGGATGCAGGAGCTCGCCGCCCCGCCCAAGACGGTGCTCGACGTCGGCGCCGGCTCGGGCATCCTCGCGATCGCCGCCGCCAAGCTGTGGCCGGGCGCGCGCGTGGTCGCGATCGACAACGATCCGATCGCGGTCGCCGCGTGTCGCGAGAACGCGGCGCGCAACAAGGTCGAGCTCGAGTGCAGCGAGACGCCGGTCGCCGAGATCAAAGGGCAGTTCGATCTCGTGCTGGCGAACATCCAGGCGCACGTGCTGTACGAGATGAAGGACGCGCTGCTCGCGCGCACGGCTGATCGTGGATATCTCATCCTCTCCGGCTTGCTGGTCGCGCAGGCCGAGGGCGTCGTGAGCGCGTTCGCGTCGACGGGCGGCGCCGCGTGCATGTCGCTCGCGCCCGACGCGCAGGACGCGCAGTGGGCCGGCGCCGTCTTGTGGCGCCTGCGGAGCTAGCGTGCCTCGCGCGTTCGTGGAGCTGTTGCCCGCCGCGGGCGAGGTCCTGATCGAGGGCGACGAGCATCATTATCTATTCCGCGTGCGGCGGCTCGCCGTCGGCGACGCGGTGGTCGTGACCGACGCGACCGGGCGCGAGGCCGACGCGCGGGTCTTGTCGGTCGACGCCACCCGCGCGCGCTTGTCGATCCAGGGCGTCCCGCGCGACGCGATGCGACGCGCGCCGCGCATCACCGTCTTGCAGTCGCTGATCAAGGGCGAGCGCATGGACTGGTGCATCGAGAAGCTCGCCGAGTGCGGCGCCGACGAGATCGTGCTGGTCGCGGCCGCGCGCTCGGTCGTCAAGCTCGAGCCGCAGCGCGCGGAGTCGCGGCGCGCGCGCCTCGACGCGATGGCGCGGGCCGCGGCGCGGCAGTCGCAGCAGCCGGTGCCCGAGGTGCGCGGGCCGTTCGCGATCGCGAGCGCGCTCGCCGACGTCTCCGCCGATGTGCGCCTCGTGTGTCATCCCCAGGCGCGGGAGTCGCCGCTGCGCGCGCCCGCGCACGCGCGCGAGATCGCGATCCTCGTCGGGCCCGAGGGCGGGCTCGCGCCCGAAGAGCTCGAGGCGGCGCTCGCGCACGGCTTCGCGCCGGTCTCGCTCGGGGCCGGCGTCTTGCGCGCGGAGACGGCCGGACCGGTGGCGTGCGCCGCGATCCGACTCGGCGCAGTGAAGTCTTAGGTTCCCGGTATTTGCCTGCGACATCGTGTGCGCCGTATAACGATTCGGTGACGGACCGCGAGCCAGCCCTGCTCGGCGATCCGGCCGAGGCGCCCGCGAAGGAGCCGACGCCGGCCCCCGCTCCGCGCGCGCCGACCGAGCGTCCCGCGCGCGCGCCGACCGCCAAGCCTCGTGTCGACAAGGGCCCCAGCGTCCACGTCGTCGGGTTCTGGAAGCGCGCGGCCGCCGCGGGGATCGATCTCGCGATCATCGTCCCGGTCGCGTCGCTGCTCACGTGGATCACGGCCGCGATCGCCGGCGTGCACATCCCGCGCTCCAACATGCACGGGCCCGACTTCTGGCTCGATCTCTTCCTCGCGAGCGATCCGGCGCTGCTCATGGCGCTCGGGCTCTTCACGGCGATCGGCTGCATCTACCTGTTCGTGTTCCAGGTGACGATGGGCCGCACGCTCGGCATGCACGTCCTCAAGCTGCGCGTGATCGACCTGTGGGGCGACACGCCGTCGAACACGCGCTGCGCGGTGCGCACCGCGGGCTACCTCGCGAACGCGCTGACGTTCTTCCTCGGCTTCCTGTGGATCGGGTTCGACAGCGAGAAGCGCGGCCTGCACGACTGGATCGCCGGCACCTACGTCATCAAGGGGTGATGGGATGGCCTCGCGGCTCTCCTCGCTCCTCGTGCGCGACGGCCTGGTCGGCGTCAAGCGCATGGAGAAGGCGTTCCAACGCCAGGTGATCTACGGCGGCGCGCTCGACACGATCCTCCTCGAGATGGGGCTCGTGCCCGAGGATCGCCTCACGCAGTACCTCGCGCTCGCGACCGGCCTGCCGCCGGCGAATCGCATCGAGACCGCGGTCTTCGATCCCGACGCGGTCAAGCGCTGCCCCGAAGAGGTCGCGCACAAGCATCGCGTCGCGCCGCTGCAGATCGACAACGGCGCGCTGCGCGTGCTCGTGTGCGATCCGGTCGATCTCACGTTGCTCGAGGATCTCGCCGACGTCCTCGATCTGCCGGTGCAGCCGCTGATCGTGCCCGAGTACCGGTGGCACGTCGTGTTCTCGCGCAGCTACGACAAGCAGGCGCCCGCGCGCTTCGCGACGCTCGCCAAGCAGGCCGAGGTCTCGCCGGTGATCGCGCCGATCGGCCGCTCGAAGACGGTGATCGTCGAGACGCTCGCGTCGGATTCGGCGCCGGATCACGTCGTCGTCGACGTCGTGTCGAACGGCGTGCCGCTGAAGCCCGCCGCGCCCGACGCGCCGACGATGCGCTTCAACGCGGCGAGCCCCGACGACACCAAGCCGCAGTCGCCGCGCGCGATCACCGCCGAGCTGTCGACGCCCGCGCTCGCGCGTCACCTCGACGAGCAAGAGGCGCTGCGCCGCGACGCCGCGCAGAAGGGCCCGGTGCGCCACACGCTGCCGGGCTTCGCGCCCGTCGCCGCGTCGGTCGTGCCGCCGCCGGAGATCAGCGAGAGCGTACCGCCGCCGCAGCCGATGCCG
>Ga0310810_10007320_pt1 | contig 12581 bp, 13 predicted proteins | sample NCmetagenome_FD_207641 | JGI IMG/M metagenome (GOLD analysis project Ga0310810, IMG submission 207641) | Soil microbial communities from experimental microcosm in Duke University, North Carolina, United States - NC | ecosystem: Engineered > Artificial ecosystem > Soil microcosm > Unclassified ... | reverse complement strand
GCGCCCTGGATGGCGGGATGCGTGGCGGGGTAGAGCGATACCGAACGAGTGGCGGCCTTGCAGCTTCGCGCGAAATCGGCCAGCGCGGCGCTCTGCGGCGCTGACATTGGCTCGGTCGGCAGCGGCGACGCCACTCTCTGGCTGGTCATTGAATAAAATGCCTGATTCATGCGCGTCGTTGACGTAATCGCGAAAAAGCGTGACGGAGGTGCGCTTTCCCGTGAAGAGATCGAACTGGTCGTCAACGGCGTGACACGCGGCACGCTTCCCGACTATCAGGCGTCGGCCCTGCTGATGGCGATCGTGCTGCGCGGCATGACCATCGAAGAGACGTCATGGCTGACCGACTCGATCGTCAATTCCGGCGCTCGTGTTGATTTATCGGACATTCCCGGCGTCAAAGTAGGGAAGCACAGCACCGGGGGGGTGGGCGATAAGGTGTCCATCGTGCTGGCCCCGCTGGCGGCCTCCTGCGGGGTCGTCATGCCCAAGATGTCCGGCCGCGGTCTCGGCCACACGGGGGGGACCCTCGACAAGCTCGAATCGATCCCTGGCTATTGCGTCGACCTCGACATCGAGGCGTTCAAGGCCGTGTTGCGGGAGGTCGGCACGAGCATCATCGGCCAATCGGACTCCCTGGTGCCCGCCGACAAGAAACTGTACGCGCTGCGGGACGTCACCGCTACCATTGGCAGCATTCCACTGATTTCAGCCTCCGTCATGAGCAAGAAACTCGCGGAAGGCAGCGACGTGGTGATGCTCGACGTGAAGTGCGGGGACGGGGCCTTCATGAAGGACGAGGCGGGGGCGCGGGCGCTGGCCGCGTCAATGGTGGCGATCGGCACGCGAGCCGGCGTCCGTACAGAAGCCTTCATCACGGGAATGGACCAGCCCCTGGGCAGGGCTGTCGGCAATGCCCTCGAGGTTGTCGAATGCCTGGAGACGCTGCAAGGCCGCGGGCCCGACGACCTGACAGAAGTCGTGAAACGCTTTGCCACCCGCGCGCTTGTACTCGCCGGCCAGGCAGAGGACGACGCCGCCGCGCTCAGCCGCGTGGAACAGGCCGTGTCGTCGGGAACGGCGCTCGAGACACTGGGACGCATGATTGAGCGGCACGGCGGCGATCGGCGGGTGGTCGACGACTATACATTGTTGCCGTCGGTTGTGGAGCGTGAACAGTATGTCGCGTCGCGGGACGGCTTCGTCGCCGGCGTCAAGGCGAGCGCGATCGGACGGGCGACGAGCGTGCTTGGGGCCGGTCGATCGAATGTCGGCGACGCCATCGATCCCGCGGTGGGTGTCGTCGTGCATGCCAAGTCCGGCGTGCGCGTGACACGGGGGCAGCTGCTCGCGGAGATCCACCATCGCCACGGACGAGGCGTCGATGAGGCGCTTTCGATGTGCTGCGCGGCGTTCACGATTGCCGACGAACCGCCGCCGGCACGCCCGGTGATCCTCGGAGACGTGCGATGACCCGCAGAGTGATCGTCTGCGTGATGGTGGCATGGTCGGCATGGGCGGCGACGGCATGCCGCCGCGCCATCTACGCGGCCGAGGATCGGGCGAAAACGCACGTCGGCATCGTGTTCGATATCGGCGGGAAGGACGATCGCTCCTTCAATGCCGCGGCGTGGGCGGGCGTGAAGTGCGCCGAAAGCGGCACGCTGCCCGACGGCCGGCCGTGCGGCAAACCGCCGCTGGGCATCGTGGTGCGCGATGTCGAGCCAGGCACACCGAACGCGATTGAACCCGCGATGCGCGCATTCGCCGAGCGTGGCTACGACCTGGTGATCGGCGTCGGCTTCGCTCAGGCGCCCATCATGCGTGTCGTGGCGCGCGATTACCCGAACATCCGCTTTGCCATCATCGACGGTGTCGTGCTCGAGGACGACGGGAAGACACCGATGCCGAATGTCGCCGGGTTGGTCTTCAAGGAACATGAAGGTTCGTACCTGGTCGGGATGATTGCCGCCAAGACGTCACGCACCGGCACCGTGGGATTCGTCGGCGGCATGGACATACCGCTCATCCGCCGTTTCGAAAAGGGATACGAGGAAGGCGCGCGGGCCGTGAATCCGCGAATTCAGGTCGTTCAGAATTACGTCGGCGTCACCGATGCCGCCTGGAACAATCCGGGGAAAGGGAAGGAGCTGTCACTCGCGCAGATGGACAGAGGCGCGGATGTCATCTTCGCGGCCGCCGGCAACTCGGGTCTTGGCGCGTTCGACGCCGTCGAGCAGGCCGGGGTGCAGAACGGGCGCGCCACGCACTTCGTCATCGGTGTCGATTCGAACCAGAACGGCGTCAAGCCCGGTTTCGTGCTGACGAGCATGGTGAAGCGCGTCGACAACGCCGTGTACGACATCGTGAAGGAAGTGGTCGAAGGACGCTTCACGGGCGGCTTTCACGTCTACGGGCTTGAAAGCGACGGCGTCGGGTATGTGGTGGACGACTACAACCGCAATCTCGTCGCGCCTGAGGCAATTGCCGCCGCCGAGGCGGCGAAGAAGAAAATCATCGACGGTCAAATCAAGGTGACGGACGCGATGGCGCAATGAAACTCGAGCTGCGCAACGTCACCAAGCGATTCGGCGCCGTCCTGGCGAACGATCATCTCAACATCACCATCGATTCGGGCAGCGTTCACGCCATTGTTGGCGAGAACGGCGCGGGCAAGTCCACGGCCATGCGCATTGCCTACGGCTTCTACACGGCCGACAGCGGCGAGATCCTCGTCGACGGCACGCCCCGCGATATCCGCGCGCCCCGCGACGCCATTGCCCTCGGCATTGGGATGGTTCACCAGCATTTCATGCTGGTGCGACCGATGACCGTTACCGAAAACATCGTGCTCGGGGCAGAGCCGGGCTCCGCCATGTCGCTCGATGTGCGGAAAGCCTCCGGCGCCATCCGCGCCTTGTCTCACGAGTTCAGGCTCGCGGTCGATCCAGATGCGATCGTGGAGACCCTTTCCGTCGGCCAGCAACAGCGCGTCGAGCTTCTGAAGGCGCTGTACCGGCGCGCGGAACTGTTGATCCTCGACGAGCCGACGGCGGTGCTGACGCCGCAGGAAGTCGAAGAGTTCTTTGCCATCCTCCGGCGGATGCGCAGCCAGGGGAAGACGGTCATCATCATCACGCACAAACTCTCGGAAGTGCTCGCGATCTCCGATCGCGTCACGGTGATGCGCGACGGCCGGGTCGTCGGCGACCTGAAGACAAGCCAGACGAGCGCCGCAGAGCTCGCCCGGCTCATGGTCGGACGAGACGTGCTGCTCAAGGTCGAAAAGGCTCCCGCGAATCCCGGCGCCACGGTGCTGACGGTTCGGCATCTGTCCATCGACGCCGCTGGCGGGGCCTCCGCGTCTCGAGCGGCGCGCCACGCACCACCGCAACGGCGCCGCGTCGATGACGTCTCTTTCGACGTTCGCGCGGGCGAAATCGTCGGTATCGCCGGCGTCGAGGGGAACGGTCAAACGGAGCTGATCGAGGCGCTCGCGGGCCTCATTCCGCAGTCGCACATCAGCGGGTCGGTCACGTTTGGTGACCGGGAGCTTCGCTTGTTCACCGCGCGACAGCGACGCGAGCTCGGAATCGCGCACGTTCCCGAGGATCGTCATCGTCGCGGCCTGCTGCTCGAATTCAGTCTGGCCGAGAACGCCATTCTCGGCGTCCATTACCGCCCGCCGGCCGCCTCCGGACCCGGCACGCTGCTGCTCGATCAGAACGCCATCGACCAGCGGGCGGAACTGATCGTTCGTGAATTCGACGTCCGGCCGGCGAACCCGGCGCTGCCCGCGCGTGCACTCTCGGGCGGCAATCAGCAGAAGCTGATCATCGGCCGTGAGTTCGAGCTGCCGCCTGTGCTTCTCTTGATCTCGCAGCCGACACGGGGCGTCGATATCGGCGCCATCGAATTCATTCACCGCAAGATTGTCGCGATGCGCGATGCCGGCTGCGCCGTCCTGTTGGTGTCCGCCGAACTGGAAGAGGTGACCGCGCTCGCCGATCGCGTTCTGGTGCTCCACAACGGCCGTGTCGCCGGCGAAGTCAACCCGTCGACAGCGACGCCAGAACAGATTGGTTTGCTGATGACTGGTGGACGTCGTTGAGCCGGCTGCGCGAGCTGCTGTTTCCGCTCGGAGCGGTGCTCTGCGCCTTCGCGGTCGGCGCCGTCGTCGTGCTCCTTGTCGGCGACAGCCCAATCGAGGTCTACAGACTGTTGCTGGGCAGTGCGTTGTCCTGGCCAGACGGCATCGGATACACGCTGTTCTTTGCGACGCCGCTCATCTTCACCGGCCTCGCCGTCGCGGTAGCGCTGCGCGGAGGTCTGCTGAACATCGGCGCCGAAGGACAGTTGTACGTCGCGGCGTTTGCCACCGCGTGGGTCGGCATCAAACTCACAGGCCTGCCATCGTTGCTGCTCGTGCCGCTCTGCTGCCTCGCCGCGATGGGTGCCGGAGCGACGTGGGGCGCGATCCCCGGGCTGCTCAAAGCCAGGTTCGGCTCGCACGAAGTCATCAACACCATCATGTTGAACTTCATTGCGGTCGCGCTAGTCGGTTACCTGACGCAGTATCACTACCGGCTGCCCGGCGATCCGATCATGGAGAGCGTGCCAATTGGCGACACGGCGCATCTGCCGCGGCTTGGCAGCTTTGTTCCAGGGCTTCCGGAACGGATTCCCCTGAACGTCGGCTTCCTGCTGGCGCTCGTCGCCGCGTGGCTCGTCTACGTGCTGCTCTGGAAGACGAAGTGGGGCTACGAGATCAGGGCGACGGGACAGAGTCCCGCCGCCGCCGAATACGGCGGCATCTCGATTCGTAAAGAGATCGTGCTGACGATGGCGATTTCGGGCGCATTGGCGGGAATGGTCGGTATCAACGAGGTGCTCGGCTACCGGTATCGCTATTACGACGGCTTCTCGGACAACTATGGATTCACCGGCATCGCAGTGGCGTTGCTTGGACGAAACCATCCGGCCGGCGTTCTGCTGGCAGCCCTCCTGTTCGCGGTGCTCCAGCGCGGGGGAGTTCCGGTCGATGCGTTCACGCAGCTGGTGTCGAAGGACATCGTCCAGATTCTCCAGGCACTCGTGATTCTGTTCGTGGCGGCCGAGGGCATGTTCCGGGTACGCGGCAAACGCTGATGGGCGACGTCTTCACCATATCGCTCGTGTTCTCGACCATTCGGCTGGCAACGCCGCTCGTGTGGGCGGCAATCGGCGGCCTGTATTCGGAACGATCTGGCGTCGTCAACATCGCTCTCGAGGGACTGATGCTGGCCGGAGCGTTTACCGCGGCCGCGGTCACGTTCTATGCGCACAGCCCGTGGATTGGTCTGGCCTCCGCCAGCATCGCAGGCGCTGTCGTCGCCTTTGTGTTCGCCGTGATCTGCATCCGGTTCAAAGCCAACGAAGTCGTGGCGGGCACGGGCATCAACATTCTGTTTCTCGGCCTTCCCGCTGTGCTGAGCGGAGCGCTGTTTCTGTCGTCCGGTTCGACTCCGCAAGTGCCACGGGACGAACTGCTGCCGACAGTGTGGCAGATCGTTCCAGCCGCGCCGCCGTGGCGCATCCTGACGGATGTCTCCACGATTTCACTGCTGGCACTGGTCGTTGTCGGCTGCACCTGGTACGTGCTCTACCGCACGCCATTCGGCCTGCGCCTGCGGTCGGTTGGTGAAAATCCGGAGGCTGCCGATGCGGCCGGTATTCGTGTCGAGCGAATACGCTACTCGGGCGTCGTGCTGTCGGGCGTGCTTGCGGGTATCGGCGGCGCATATTTATCAATCGGACAGTCGTCGTTGTTCACGCGCAACATGACCGCTGGCCGCGGTTTCATTGCGCTTGCGGCGTTGATCTTCGGCAAATGGCGGCCGGTGCAGACGATGCTCGCGTGCCTGTTGTTCGGATTTGCCGATGCCGTCACCATTCAGATGCAGGGCGTCGTCAAAATGCCGTCTGGCGAAGACGTGCCGGTTCAGTTCATTCAGATGATTCCGTACCTCGTCACGATCATCGTGCTGGCTGGCTTCATCGGTCAGTCGCGTGCACCCGGCGCACTGGGCGTGCCATACGATAAGGAAGCGTGACTGCGCCGTCGACATGGGAGCGGGTGGACGAAGCCGCTACGGATATCCGTAGACGCTGCACCGTCCTGCCGCAGACGGCCGTCGTTCTCGGTTCAGGCCTTGGCGATTTTGCAGACACATTGCTCGACGCCGTCGCCACGCCCTATACCGAACTTCCGCATTGGCCCGCGGCGAGCGTCATCGGCCATGCGGGGCGGCTGGTGATCGGCACCGTGGCTGGCAAGAGCGTCGCGGCGCTTTCGGGACGCGTGCATTTCTACGAAGGTCACGATCTGGCGACGGTCGTGTTCGCGACCCGCGTCATGGGGCGCCTCGGCGTTCGCCATCTGATCCTGACGAACGCAGCCGGCGGCATCAACACGATGCTGACGCAAGGCACGTTGATGATCATTGATGACCACATCAACCTGATGGGCGCCAACCCGTTGACTGGCCCGAACGACGACCGGTTCGGCCCCCGGTTCCCGGACATGAGCGAGGTCTATTCGGCGCGGATGCGAAAAATGGCCGACGATACGGCGAAGGCCCGCGGTGTGTCCGTTTCCCATGGCGTGTATCTCGCCGTCCCGGGACCAAGCTACGAAACGCCTGCGGAAATCGACGTGTTTCGCAGACTGGGTGCGGATGCTATCGGTATGTCGACAGTGCCGGAAGCGATCGCCGCACGCCACATGGGCGTCGAGGTGCTTGGAATCTCGTGCATCACCAACGCCGCTGCCGCCGCCGGTGCGCATCCCATCGTCCATGACGATGTGATCGCGACGGGCCGGCGTGTTCGCGGCTCGTTCATCTCGCTGATCGAGGGAATCATTGAGCGACTCTAGGCGGGATGCAGACCGGAACCCGGGATCCGGGATCCGGGATCCGAAAGGCGAATCCGATCGGGATGCGGGATTCGGGGTTCGGGATTTGAAGATCGACGATCTCATCGCGGCCGCCAGAGCAGCGCGCGAGCACGCGCGTGCTGACTACTCCCATTTCTCGGTCGGCGCCGCGCTCGAAACCGCGGACGGCACGATTGTCACTGGCTGCAATATCGAAAACGCGACCTATGGCCTGACCGTGTGTGCGGAGCGCGTCGCCATCTTCAAGGCGCTCTCGGAAGGACATCGCGAGTTCCGACGGATGGTCGTCGTCGCGCCACCGGACGCGCCGACGCCGCCGTGTGGCGCGTGTCGTCAGGTGCTGTGGGAGTTTGCCGGCGACCTCGAAATCATCCTCGCGAATCTGAATGGAGAAACCGGTCGCCTTCGTCTCGGAAGTCTGTTGCCGCAGCCGTTTGACAGGCGGTTGTTGGGGTAGCGGGCAGTGGGCCCCACTGCCCACACTGTTATCATCGATCCTCCATGCTCCCGACCATCGAGTGGAAAGACGACGCGGTCGTGATGATCGATCAACGCAAACTGCCTGCGTTGGAGGTGTATGTCTCCTGCAAGACCGCGCAGGACGTCGCCAAAGCGATCAAGACGATGGTGATCCGTGGGGCGCCCGCGATCGGCGTCGCAGCGGCGATGGGGATTGCGCTCGGCATGCGCCGGAGCAAGGCGAGCGGGACGAAGCAGTTTGCGACGGAGTTTCAGAAGCTGTGCGACCTGATGGCGTCGACGCGTCCGACGGCCGTCAATCTGTTCTGGGCGATCGAGCGGATGAAGAAGGCGTTCGCCGAATCGGCGCAAGTCGGATGCTCCGTGGATGAGATCAACAAGCGCCTCGAAGCCGAGGCCCGCGGAATCCACGATGCGGATGTCGCGAGCTGCCGTGCGATGGGCGCCCTCGGTGCCGAACTTGTACCCGAGCGCGCGAAAATCCTCACCCACTGCAACGCGGGTGCGCTGGCGACGGCGGGCTATGGCACCGCGCTCGGCGTCATACGCGCCGCGGCGGAGCAGGGAAAACAGGTTGCCGTGCTTGCCGACGAGACGCGCCCCTTTCTGCAGGGCGCCCGGCTGACCGCATGGGAGCTGGTGAAGGATGGTATCGATACGACGGTGATCACCGACAACATGGCGGCGTCTATGATGCGGAGCGGACACGTCGATCTGGTCGTCGTGGGTGCGGATCGAATCGCCGCGAACGGTGACGTTGCCAACAAGATCGGCACCTATGGCGTGGCCGTCCTCGCCCGTGAGCACGACATCCCGTTTTACGTTGCCGCTCCGCTGTCGACGATCGATTTCAACACCGCCGACGGTTCCTCGATTCCGATCGAAGAACGGAGCGACCGCGAGGTGACGCACGTGGGCTCGAGCCGGCTGACGCCCGAAGGGGCGCGCGTTCGAAATCCCGCGTTCGACGTCACACCCGCAAAGTATGTGACCGCGATCATCACCGAACGCGGTGTTGCGCGTCCGCCGTATCACGCATCGCTGGCGGCGCTTGTCAGCAGTGAGCAGCCGGCAGTGGGCAGTCTGCAGTGACCGTTTCCCGCTGAGCGCCCACAGGCCGCTGCCGATTTACAGCCGTGATCGTTTTAGGCATCGAAACCTCCTGCGACGAAACCTCCGCCGCCGTCGTGGAGGAGACCGGGGCCCGGTCGAGGCCGTGGCGGATTCGATCCAATGTCGTCGCGTCTCAGGTGGCGATCCATCGCGAATGGGGCGGGGTCGTGCCGGAGCTGTCGGCACGACAGCACATTCGTGACATCTGCGGCGTCGTCGAACGCGCGCTGCAGGAAGCAGCCGGGTCGCCGATCGATGCGGTCGCGGTCACGCAGGGTCCCGGTCTGGTCGGATCGCTCCTCGTCGGGTTGTCGTTTGCGAAAGCGTTCGCGTGGACGCGCGGAGTCCCGCTCATTCCCGTGCATCACCTCGCCGGGCACATCGAATCGCTCGTCCTCCAGGGCGGTGAGATGCCGATGCCGGCTGTCGTGCTCGTGGTGTCCGGCGGCCACACGAGCCTGTACCGGATCCCCGCGCCTGGTGTCTACGAACGGCTCGGACGCACGCGCGACGATGCCGCAGGGGAGGCGTACGACAAGGTGGCGAAACTGCTGAACCTCGGTTATCCCGGAGGGCCGGTGATCGATCGCCTTGCCCGCAGCGGCGATGACAAGGCGATCGCGTTCCCGCGAATGCGACTGACGCATGCCGATCGCAACGCGCCGAACCTGCCTGGCACACGCGATTTCAGTTTCAGCGGCCTGAAGACCTCGGTCCTGCGGCACGTCATGGCGCGACGTGAGGCGCTCGGCCTGACGCGTGCTGATCCGTTGCCGGAACGAGAGACGGCTGACATCTGCGCCAGCTTTCAGCGTGTCGTCGTGGAGACGCTGCTCGATCGACTGTTCGACGCGGCGCGGTCGTACCAGGCCCTCAGCGTCGGAATTGCCGGAGGCGTGTCGGCCAACAGTCGCCTGCGCGCGGATGCGGAACGAAGAGGCGAGGCGGCGGGTTTGCCGGTGTTCATCCCGGATCTTGCCCTGTCGACCGACAACGCGGCCATGATCGCCGCGGCAGGGCTGCGGCGGTTTCGAGCCGGTGTCGACGCGCGGACGGACGTCAACGCCGAGGCAAGTCTCGCGCTATGACCGTTCACACCGAATATCTCTGGTTCAACACGAAGAAGCGGCAGGAATTCGTCCGCATCACTGACGACGTGGCGAAGGTCGTCCAGAAGAGCGGCATCAAGGAAGGCATGGTGCTCGTCTCCGCGATGCACATTACCGCCGGTGTCTACGTGAACGACTGGGAGAACGGGCTCATCCACGATTTCCAGGAGTGGCTCGAACAGCTCGCGCCGTCCGGTCTCGACTATCGACACCATCAGACCGGCGAAGACAACGCGGACGCGCACCTGAAACGCACCATCATGGGGCACCAGGTGATGCTGCCGATTACCGACGGCAAACTCGATCTCGGCCCGTGGGAGCAGGTGTTCTATGCCGAGTTCGACGGCCAGCGGCGAAAGCGGGTCATCGTGAAGGTGATGGGCGAGCAGTGATTTTCACCCTTCTGCGTTCTGCGTTCTCTGTTCGTGTTCACTTTCAACGTTCGGTTCCGTGTTCAACGGAGAACCGAACATCGAACAATGAACACGAACGGAGAAGCGAGAAGATAGAAGCGTGAACGAGACGCGACAGTACCCGGAGCGCCCCATCGTTGGCGTCGGTGCCGTGATCGTCGCCGACGGCAAAGTGCTACTCGTCAAGCGAAAGTACGAACCGCTCAAAGGACATTGGAGCCTGCCCGGCGGCATGGTCGAAATCGGCGAAACACTGGAGTCGGCGTTGTCGCGCGAGATGCTCGAGGAGACGGGACTGCGCGTCGACGTGGGGCCCGTCATCGAGGTCTTCGACCGCATCATGCGCGACGAGCAGAAGCGCGTCCGCTATCACTTCGTCTTGATCGATTATCTGTGCTGGCCGGCCGGTGGAACGTTGACTGCCGGTTCCGATGTGGACGCGGCCATCTGGGCCGAGCCTGTGGCGCTGGCGCAATACGACCTGACCGACAAGGCGACGTCTGTCATCCATCGAGGTCTGACGCTGGCGCGCGAAGCGCCGCGTCCCGTGAGGTAGGTATGGATGCGCTGCTGACACGCGATGCGGCCTGGGCGCTGCTGAGCGAGTGGACCACCGGGGAAAGTCTTCGCAAGCACGCGCTCGCCGTCGAGGCATCGGTTCGCGGCTACGCGCGTCAATTTGGCGAAGACGAGGAAGCCTGGGGATTCGTCGCGCTGCTGCACGACTTTGACTATGAGCGGTACCAGACGCCGGCCGACCATCCGTTCCGCGGTTGCGAGGAGCTCCGGCGGCGGGGATACCCCGAGTGGGTGACGCGTGCCATCCTCTCGCACGCCGACTACTCGGGCGTCACTCGGGAGAGCCAACTCGAAAAGACGCTCTACGCCTGCGATGAGATGTCCGGCTTCGTCACCGCCGCGTCGCTGGTCCGGCCGTCAAAAAGCATTCTCGACCTCGAGCCGGCGTCGGTTGTCAAGCGGATGAAAGACAAGGCGTTTGCGCGCAACGTTTCGCGCGACGACCTGCGCCGCGGCGCCGACGAATTGAACCTGCCGCTCGAGGAGCACATCGGCAACGTCATCCGCTTCATGCGGGAACGTGCCGAGGCGCTCGGACTTCGCGGAACATTGTGAATTCCGATCGTTCGGATCATTCGGATCGTTCGGATCGTTCCGATCGTTCGGATCGTTCCGATCGTTCGGATGGTTCGCCGGTCGTTCTGGACAAGGTTTCCGTACGTTACGGGGCGCTCCAGGCGCTGCGCGACGTGAGCGTCGCGTTTCCCGCGGGTGTCGTCGGTCTCCTTGGTCCGAATGGAGCTGGGAAGAGCACGCTGATCAAGGCATTGCTCGGCTTGCTCCGTCCCGATTCCGGTGTGCTGCGCGTGCTCGGCCATGACGTGTCGGCCGACCCGTTGTCCGTGCGCGCAGCGGTCGGCTACATGCCGGAGAGCGACACGCACATCCCGGGCATGAATGCGGTGTCGTTCGTGGCCTATTGCGGCGAGCTCTGTGGCCTTCCGCATACCGACGCGATGCAGCGCGCCCATGAAGTCCTGTTTTACGTTGGACTCGGCGAGGCTCGATATCGCAACGTCGAAACCTATTCGACGGGCATGAAGCAGCGCATCAAGCTGGCGCAGGCGCTGGTACACGATCCCGATCTGTTACTGCTCGACGAGCCGACCAACGGCATGGATCCGAGGGGGCGCGACGAGATGCTGGCGCTCATCCGCGACGTCGCGGATCGACGGAAAGAGCGGACGTCAGGGCGGCCGCCGATCTCCGTCATCCTGTCGTCCCATGTGCTTCCCGATGTGGAACTCGCCTGCGAGTACGTGGTCGTCCTGGATAAAGGAGCCGTGGCAACGGATGGTCCGATAGCTGCGCTGAAGGGGGACTCCACGCGTGTGTTCGAACTGCGGGTGAAAGGCGACGAAGCGCGGTTCATCGCCGCCCTGCGCGAGACTGGCATCGAGAGCCACGACGAGTCGGGCGAGGTCTTGCGTGTGTTCGTACCCGTCGATCGTCCGGTGCAGCTGCTGTTCAAGGTTGCCGCGCAGCAGGGCGTGCAGGTGCGGCATTTCCGGCCCAGCGTGCCGTCGCTTGAAGACGTGTTCGCCCGGGCCCTGGGCGATTAGCGTTGCCCATCCACGATCAAGGTTACCGTCGCTATGGTGGCGGACGGATGCCGCGCGGCAGGGCCTGGCAGGTCATCGCCCGGGCAGGCATCGTTGCGCGGTTCCGTGAGCGCCGGTTCCTCGCGCTCATGCTCGTGGCGTGGCTGCTGTTCCTCGTCCGCGCCGTGCAGCTCTACGTCGGCACCACAATCGCCCGCGCTTCGTTTTTGGCGCCCTCGGAGGAAACCTTTCACAGTTTTCTGAACCAGCAGCGGCTGTTCGTCTTTTTCATCACTATCTATGCCGGCGCCGGTCTGATCGCCAACGATCGACAAGCGAATGCGCTCCAACTGTATCTATCCAAGCCGATCACCCGCCGCGATTACATCGCGGGGAAGCTCGCGACGCT
>Ga0310810_10007318_pt1 | contig 12582 bp, 14 predicted proteins | sample NCmetagenome_FD_207641 | JGI IMG/M metagenome (GOLD analysis project Ga0310810, IMG submission 207641) | Soil microbial communities from experimental microcosm in Duke University, North Carolina, United States - NC | ecosystem: Engineered > Artificial ecosystem > Soil microcosm > Unclassified ... | reverse complement strand
ACGGGAAGGCTAGCGCATGATCCCGGTGTGGCCGAGGGAGTAGCGGCCGGGCTGCGGCCACACGGTCAGGCCGTGCGGCTCCCGCCCAACCGGAATGCTCACAACGGCGCCGGTTCGCGTATCGATGCGATAGACCACATCATCGAAGCGGCCGGAGAGCCAGAGGTATTTTCCATCCGCGCTGACGTTGCCCATATCGGGGCTGCCGCCGCCGGGAATGGCCCATTTGCGGACAATCCGCCGGGTCGCGAAGTCGATAACGGACACGCTGCCGGGCCCATGCGGCCTGTCCTCCACCACGTGCGATCCACGATTGGCGACGTAGAGCTTCGTGCCGTCGCGGCTGATCATCAAACCGTGCGTGCCGATGCCAGTGGGAATGAATCCCGCGACCGTGAAGCGATCACCATCGATCAGGAACACGCCGTCATGCATCATGTCGGCGACATAGAAGAGCTTGCCGTCCGGCGAAATGCGGACATCCTGCGGCATGCTCGGCGGCGACAACGATAGCGTGCCGATCACGCGGCGATCCGGCACATCAAACTTGACGAGATTGCCGCCGAATTCGCAGCTGAAAATGGCGTAGCGGCCATCGATCGAGAAATCCGCATGATTGATGCCGCGGCACTCGGGCGTGCGCACCGTTTGCTGAAACTTCATGGTGTGTGCGTCGTGGAAATCGAGCCGCTTGTCTTCCTCGGCGACAATGACGGCCGAACGTCCATCCGGCGTGAAATAGAGATTGTAGGCGTCCGGTACCTTGACGATCTCTCCCGGAATTCCCGTGCGCGGATTGAGCGGCATGACCATGCCGGGCCCGCGCCCCGGCGCCGCGCTACCGGCAACCCAAAGAGTCTTCAGATCGTAAGACGGAATGACATGCTGCGGATGTCGGCCCGCGGCAAATCGCGCGATCACGCGCAACTTTGAAGGATCGATCACATATACGTCACCGGATTTGACGTCCGGCACATAGACGCGCGGCTTGAGCCCAGCGGTGACCGGACTGAATCGGCCCGCGCCGGCTTCACTATACAAGTTTTCACGGTGCACGATGGGTGGCATGCCCGGTAGCTGCCTTGGTCGGCTGAGCCTGTGCATGAGCCCAAAAACAATCGCCGCCACGGCGGCGAAAATGGCCAGAAGAAAGAAGAGGCGACGCATGCCCCGCTTAAACGCCTAAGCAAGCAAAGCGTATCGCCTCAGGTGATGATACACATTGCCGTAGAGCGTATCGAGCATCGTTAAACGCTTGAAATAATGGCCGACGTTCAGCTCGTCCGTCATGCCCATGCCGCCGTGGATTTGGATTGCCTGCTGGCCGACGAAGCGCCCGGCCTTGCCGATCTGCACCTTGGCGGCGGACACGGCTTTCTTCCGTTCCGTTTCGTTCTCGCCGAGCTTCAACGTTGCCATGAGCGTGATCGAGACGGACTGCTCGTAATTCATGAACATGTCCACCATCCGGTGCTGGAGCACCTGGAACTTTCCGATCGGCACGCCGAACTGCTTGCGCGTTTTCGAGTATTCGACCGTGGCGTCCACCAGCACCTTCATGCAGCCAGTGGCTTCGGCGCAATGCGCGGCGATGGCCTCATCGGTGACGCGCTCGATGACCGCCAACGCCCTGTCCGGTTCACCCACGAGATTTGATGCGGGCACCTCCACATGCTCGAACGTGATTTCCGACGCATGCAGGCCGTCCATGGTCGGGTAATCGCGCGTGGAGATCCCCTTCGATTTCTTGTCCACGAGGAAGAGGCTCACGCCGCTCGCCACACGCTGGCCCCCGGCCGTGCGCGCCGTAATGATCAGGGTGTCCGCCCATGGCCCGCCGAGCACGACGGACTTGTGGCCGTTCAGGATGTAGCCGGAGCCCTGCTTCCTGGCTGTGGTCGTGAGGTCCGCGAGATTGTAGCGGCCCTGCGGCTCGGCGAACGCGAATGCCATCACCGTTTGACCACTCGCGATCTTCGGCAGCCATTCCTTCTTCTGTTCTTCGGTTCCGGCGTATCGAATCAGGCCGGCGCCAATTACGACGGTCGGCACGTATGGCTCGACCACCAGCGCTTTGCCGAACTCCTCCATCACGATCATGGTTTCGACAGGGCCGCCGCCGAGCCCGCCGAAGTCTTCGGGCAGCGAGGCGCCGACCAACCCCAATTCCGCGAATTGCTTCCACACCTCCGGCCGCCAGCCCGGCTCGCCGCGGGAGACGCGCTTGAACGTCTCGAAATCGTAATTGTCGGCGAGAAATCGCGAGACCGTATCGCGCAGGAGCGTCTGCTCTTCGGTGTAGGAGAAGTCCATCAGAGCCCCAGCACTGCCTTCGCGATAATGCCGCGCTGTATCTCGTTCGAGCCGCCGTAGATCGACGTCTTGCGCATGTTGAAGTAGTGCCCCGACTGGCCGACGGCATAATCGGGACCCACGGGATATTCGTTGTCGCCGAACGCGCGCGCATTCGGATAGGCGTAGTAGCCGATCGCTTCCAGCGTGAGCTCGGTGATGCGCTGCTGAATTTCGGTGCCTTTGATTTTCAGGATCGAACTTTCCGGCCCTGCCATCTGACCGCGCGACTCCTTCGCCAGCGTCCGCAGCTCTGTGAATTCGAGGGCCGAGAGATCGATTTCCGTCTCCGCGATCTTGCGTGAGAAGTCGTCCGTCTCGATCAGCGGCTTGCCGTCGATCATTTCGGCTTCGGCAATCTGCTTCAGTCGCTCGATCGCCTTCTTCGAGCGAGCCACGCCGGCGATTCCCGAGCGCTCATGCACCAAGAGGAACTTCGCGTAGGTCCAGCCCTTGTTCTCCTCGCCGATGCGGTTTTCGACCGGCACTTTCACGTCATCGAAGAACACTTCGTTCACTTCGCGCGCGCCATCGAGCACAATGATGGGCTTTACGGTGATGCCCGGCGTTTTCATATCGATCAGCAGGAACGTGATACCTTCCTGCGGCTTCACATTCGGATCGGTGCGCACGAGACAGAAAATCCAGTCGGCAAATTGCGCGAGCGTCGTCCACGTCTTCTGCCCGTTAACGATGTAGTGCTCGCCTTCGCGCACCGCGCGGGTTTTCAGGTTCGCGAGATCGGACCCTGCGCCGGGCTCTGAATAGCCCTGGCACCACCAGTCCTCGCCGGAGAGAATGCGCGGCAGGAATTTTTTCTTCTGCGCCTCATTGCCGAAGGTGTAGATCACCGGGCCGCACATGGCGACGCCGAACGGCAGAATCATCGGCGTTTCGGCTTCGGCGCATTCCTCGTTGAAGATGTAGCGCTGTGTGACCGTCCAGCCGGGGCCGCCATACTCCTTCGGCCAGGCCGGCGCGACCCAGCCTTTGCGGTAGAGAATCCTGTGCCAAGCGAGGTAATCCTCCTTGGATTCCAGATCGCCGCGCCGCACTTTGCCTTTCAGATTCGCAGGCAGGTTCTCGCGGATGAACGCGCGCACCTCCTGGCGGAAGGCTTCTTCTTCGGACGAAAAGGAGAGGTCCATGGGATATACCCCGACAATTTGTCAGCCGAGGCATGATAGCTCTCTGGCCGCTCTCTGCAACGCTATTTCGCGTCGTGAAAAATTATGCCGAGTGTGAAGCGTTCGCCGGAGCGCAGGCGGCTGACGCCATGGCGCATCTTCACGCGATAGTAGCTTTTCGAGCCGCGCACCGGGCGCTCGTTCACGGCAAAGATGACCGCGTCGCCTTGCTGCAGTGGCACGACTTCGGCGCGCGACTGCATGCGCGGCCGCTGCTCCGTCAGCACGAACTCGCCACCAGTAAAATCCTCGCCGGGTTTGGATAGCAAGACTGTGAGCTGCAGCGGAAAGACGTGTTCACCATACAAATCCTGGTGCAGGCAGTTGTAATCGCCTTCGGTGTAGCGGAGCAGAAGTGGCGTGGGTCGTGTCTGCCCTGCCGCATGGCAGCGGTTGAGAAAGCCCGCGTGCGTGGGCGGAAAGCAGATGCCGCTCTTCGAGGTCTCGTTCCATTTGTTCGCAATTTTCGCCTGCGGCGGGTAAAGCGCCATGCGCAATTCGGCGATCAGCTTCGGCAGCGGATAGGTGAAATATTTGTATTCCCCGCTGCCGAATCCATGCTGCGCCATCACAACCCGCTTGCGAAATCGCGCCTCGTCCGCATACATCGCCGCAACGCTTTCGCACGCTGCAGCTGACAGGAGATGCGGAACCGTCGCGCAACCGAATCTATCGAGCGACCCCTCTATCGCCTGCCAGTCGATTCCCAGCTTGGAACTCTTCGCGTCGGCGTTCTTCTGCGCCGTCTTAGTGGCAGACATGCGATCTCCCTCGGCCGAGAAGGCATACTACTCATCCCGCCGCTTCGGGTCCCTTGCAAATCCGGTGTTTCAATCCGGACACAAAAAAGGTGCGGAGCGCGTAATCCTGTTTTGCGCTCCGCACCGTTGCCCGACACACTCTACACAAAGGCAGAGCGGCCGGAAGGGTAAGTTAGTGATGCTTGTTTAGCTGGTCTCGCAGCGTGTCCTTCGCGCCGCCAGCCGCGTTCTCCATCTTGCCTTTTGCCTTGTCCATTTTGCCTTCAGCCTGGAGCTTCGCGTCGCCAGTTGCCTTGCCGGCTGCGTCCTTCATGCTGCCCTTGGCCTGGTCACCCATTCCTTTGATACGGTCTTTGTCCATGATGGTCCTCGTCTCGCCTCGTTTATAAAACGGATGAGCGCCGACCACGTTCCGAAAGGGCCGCATCGGATTAATTTCACATGAGTTAAATGCAGGCCCGCTCACCATGAGCTCGGATCCAGTAAACCGAATCACAGCGCGCCGCTCCAATTACTGCGGCTGCGGAACGATGCGAATGTAAGGCCGCGGCTCCTTCCACCCTTCCGGATAAATTTTCTTCGCTTCGTCATTCGAAACGGAGCCCGCAATGATCACATCCTCACCGCGCTTCCAGTTGACGGGCGTGGCTACGCGATGCTTCGCGGTAAGCTGGAGCGAATCGAGAATCCGCAGCACCTCGTCGAAATTGCGGCCCGTTGTCATCGGATAGACGAGAACGCATTTGATCTTCTTGTCCGGCCCGATGATGAACACGTTGCGTACCGTCTGATTGTCCGCCGGTGTTCGCTTCGCCGGATCGCCGGACGTGCTCGCCGGCAGCATGTCGTACAGCTTCGAAACGTTGAAATCGGCATCGCCGATGATCGGATAATTGGGCGCTGCGCCTTGCGTCTCCCTGATGTCGTTCGCCCATCGCTCGTGATCTGTGGTGGGATCAACCGACAATCCGATGATCTTCGTGTTGCGCTTGTCGAATTCCGGCTTGAGCTTCGCCATGTACCCGAGCTCGGTCGTGCAAACTGGCGTGAAATCCTTCGGGTGCGAAAACAGCACCGCCCAGGAATTGCCGATCCAGTCATGAAAGCGGATACGCCCTTGCGTTGTCTCCGCCTCGAAATCCGGCGCGGTGTCGTTGATCCTCAAAGCCATTGTTGCCTCCATTGGATAACCAGCTTCGCGTGAGCCCGATCCTATATTGGCACGCCGGCGTGACAATCCAAGCAGCGCTCAATCGCTACGATTGATCGCCTCGTGATGCCGGATTACCTCCTGGACAATAAAGGCGAGGAATTTCTCCGCAAAATCAGGATCGAGCTTGGCTGCCTTCGCAAGGGCGCGGAGCCGTGCCACCTGCTCGGCCTCGCGGGCAGGATCAGCGGGCGGCAGGCCACGCGCAGCTTTGAATTCGCCGACAGCCTGCGTGCATTTGAACCGCTCGGCCAAAAGATGCACCAGCGCCGCGTCGATATTGTCGATGGAATCGCGCAGGCGCTGAAGTTCGGGAGGCGTGCCCGGCGGCATGTGTTCCCTCTTTGGCTGGCGGGTTTTAGGCAAGCAAACGCGCAGGCGCAACGGCACGCGCCTCGGTGCGGAGCAACTCAGTACGGGCCCACGCGTGTTTCGGGCCGCGAACGCTCGCGTTCCGGTTCCGGCGTCCAGCCGCCCCGCCAAAGATTCCGCACCGGTTCCGGCATCGCATGAACGACTTTCTCCGCCTGCCCGTGATCGATGTGGCGGGAAAGGATGTGGAACACCGCCTGCGTGGCGTCGCGCACATTTACCGGGCGCGTATCGCTGATCTTTTCGCTCACGCTGTGCAGAAAATCGTCAAGACTGCGGCCGCGGTCAGGTTGCCGCGAGGGAACCCACTGATCGTAGTAAGCCCCACGCACGAGCAGCGGCAGCTGCGAGCCCAGATGCGCCGCAAGGTCGAGCGGCATCCGATCGCGCAAGGTCCTTAGCACCGCGCTCAACACGTGCCAGGCAACATGCCCGTCCGGACCAATTGTTTCGCCGAGCTCGTTGAGCCAGATGTGTGTCGTTTGCAGGGTTTTGTCGAAAACGTCGACTCCGTGAGTGGCCATCTCACTTCTCCTATCGGAGGATACGGTTTGAGAACACCGCGGCGGCTGACGATGTTCCTTTCTATTCAGGTTTTAGCCCCGCCGGGTTTCGTGTTGCTACTTGTGGTTGAAAATTGCTGTCATCGGATGCGATGAGTCGCGACCGATCCGAGGGAAAACCATGGGCTACGAAGCGGCGCTTTCGAATTACATCAGCTTCGAATTCAGCGACGAAGGGTGGACACGCAAGGTCTTCCGGCGCGGCAGCGGTCCCGGAGTCATCATCATTCACGAAATGCCTGGGCTGCATCCGCTCGTCATTCGATTTGCAGACCACGTTGCGGTCGCTGGAATGACCGTGTTCCTGCCGACGCTGTTCGGCGATCCGGGACGGCCTGTGTCGCTCGGCTATGCGCTCGGCACGATGGTGCGGACGATCTGCATTCGACGGGAGTTCAACGTCTGGGCAAACGGGCGCTCGAGCCCGATTGTCGACTGGTTGCGTGCGCTCGCGCGGATGGTGCATGCGGAATGCGGCGGGCGCGGCGTGGGCGCTATCGGCATGTGCTTCACGGGCGGTTTTGCGCTCGCGATGATGACTGAGCCAGCCGTGGTCGCGCCGGTCCTATCGCAACCTTCACAGCCGATGTTTGGAAAGAACAGGCAATCCGCCATCGATTCTTCAGCGCAGGAAATTCGGTGCGCGAGAGAGCGGTTCGAAAAGGAAGACCTCTCGATAATCGGTTTGCGATTTCGTGGCGACAAATTCGTGCCGGGTGAGCGCTTCGATGCCTTGAGGCGCGAGTTCGGCAACCGCTTCGAAGCGATCGAGCTCGACCCGAACGATGCAGCGCCTGCGCCGTTCCCGCCGCATTCGGTGCTCACGATCCATCTTGACGATCGCTCCGGCACGCCGACGAAGCGGGTGGAGGAGCGCGTGATCGCATTCTTCCGCCAGCGCACGGGGGCGTGAGGCGGAACGCTTCTTCCCTTCGGCAAGTTGGCTGATAAATGGCCGAGCAAGATCTTACCGACAATATTGCGCGCAGCCGTTTCGAACTGGCAGAAAACGGGCTGACGGCGTTCGCCACCTACCGGCGCAACGGGAACGTTCTCGTCATCCCGCACGTGGAGTCGCCTCCGCCCTTGCGCGGCAAAGGCACGGCGGACAGGCTGATGCGGTACGTGGCAGAACACGCGAGGGCGAACGGCCTCAAGCTCGTTCCCACCTGCAGCTATGCTGCCCTGTGGCTTCGCCGGCATCGCGACTACGCCGATGTGCTGGGCTGAAGGCGACGGAACACTGCGCCGCGCCGATAGTTCTCAAATGGTGGAGAAGGCAAATGGCACACAGACCGAATCCCTCCCAAGACCCTGCCGAGGGCGCGCGCGACATCGTCGATCATGAACTTGAACGCAACAAAAACATGGAGCGTAAGGATGACTATCGCCAATCTGAAACTCGGAAATCTGAAAAGGATGTTGAAGCCGAGTCTTCTGAACCGAGTGAAGAGATCGCTATTCCCACACCGATCGAACCTGGTGACCAGAATGCTCAGACGATCGCTCCGTAGTTTCTGAATCCATCGCTGGCCGGCGCCCAATCCTTCCGTGCGGCTGTATTGACAGCTTCCGGTGCGGCGGGTCCCATTCATTCATGAAGCATGCAGGGCCCGCGGCGCTGGACCGTCTCGAACGGCTGCTTGGGCAGCTCCGCGCAAAGCCTGCACTCAAGGAGAAGTCCCGCGGAACTTTTTATCTCGGCGGCCGCGCATTCCTGCACTTTCACGAGCACGGAGCCGTGCTGTATGCGGACATTCGGCTGAACGAAGATTTTGAGCGATTTCCCGTCACGACAGACGCCGGTCGCCAGAGTCTGCTCCGGGCCGTGGAGGACCGGCTGCGCTGCAGATGATAGCGAGCTAAGCTATTGTTGTGGCAATATGTTATCCAACCTTTCGCGAGCTTAGCCGCATCTTTATGATCCGACCTGCAAGCTGCTCGCCGATCCCGGAGTCCAAGTGAACAAGGTCGCCACCACACCCCAGTTTCCCCGCCCGGCATTCGTGCTCGAAGCCAAGGCAGAGTTCGATGCCTTGGCTTCGCAGCATCCGCTGGAGTTCGTTGACGCCGTCGTGGTCGATCTCTGCGGGACGTTGCGCGGCAAGCGGCTGCCCGCAGCCGAAGCGGGAAAGATTTTTGAGAGCGGTCTTCAGCTGCCGCATTCCATTTATTTGATGGACGCGCGCGGGGAGATGACCAATCCGTTCGGCCGCGGCTTCGGGGACGGCGACCCCGACGGCACGGCATGGCCAATTCCCGAAACAGTGAGGCGCGTGTGGGACAGTGCGTCGAGGCGCGCGCAAATCTTCCTCACGCTGCGCGATCACATCGGCGATCCCGATCCGGCGGAGCCGATCACTGCGCTGGAACGCGTGCTCGATCGTTTTCGTGATCTGAACCTCACGCCGGTCTGCGCGCTCGAACTGGAATTCTATCTGATCGATTTAGCGCGGCTCTCTGACGGCGGGCCGCAACCGCCGCTCGATCCGCGCACCGGCGCGCGCGAGCGCACCGCTTCTGTGTACGGCATTGACGATCTCGACCGATTCCAGCGGTTCCTCTCCGCGTTGGCGGAAGCAGCCGAAGTCGAGCAAGTGCCTGTCAGCGCGAGCAGCAAGGAATATGCGCCGGGGCAATTCGAGGCAAATCTGAAACATCAGAACAATGCACGCCTCGCCGCCGACCACGCGGTTCTGTTGCAGCAGATCGTGAAGGCGGCGGCGCACGCCAACGGATTCGATGCCACCTTCATGGCGAAGCCGTATGCCGACCGCGCCGGCAGCGGCCTGCATATTCATCTCAGTCTTCTGGACGAAAGCGGCCGCAATATTTTCGACAACGCCACGCCCGAGGGATCGGAGCAGTTGCGACATGCTATCGGCGGCCTGCAGGCTACAATGGCTGAATCGATGGCGCTGTTTGCGCCAAATCTGAACTCCTATCGCCGGTTCCAGCCGGACATGTTCGCGCCGGTGAACCGCCGCTGGGGCGTGAACAATCGCTCGGCGGGAATCCGGGTGCCAGCGGGGCCGAACGAAGCGCGCCGCATTGAGCATCGCGTCGCCGGGGCGGATGCCAATCCGTATCTCCCCCTCGCCGCCGTGCTGGCCGGTGTGCACCACGGACTCAAGAACCGGATCGATCCCGGTCCGCCGGCCGTAGGAAATGTGTCGCGCGAGCCGGACCTGTCGTTGCCCTTCACCATCGACGATGCCCTGCAGAGGCTCGAGACGGCGACGGTTCTTCCCGGCTACTTCGGTCCCGAAACGCTGTCGCTTTACCGCGAGACCAAGCGCATCGAAGCAAATCGCGTTCGCCGGCCAATTACGCCGGTCGAATACGAGTGGTATTTGTAGGCCCTACGCGCGGCGCAGCTTCAGTTCTGCGACGGTCCCTTCGCCCGGCTTGCCGGAAATGCGCAAAGCGCCCCCCATCCGGCGAACCAGCGCGCTCGCAATGGCAAGGCCCAGTCCCGCGCCAGTCACCGCACCCGTGCGCTCGAAGCGCGCAAAAGGCGCTCCAGCGCGCGCGACCTCCCCCGCGAAGAACCCAAGCCCTGTGTCGCGAACGCTGATGAAAACGGAGGTGTCGTCGCTATGCACCTGAACCTGCAATGAGCCGCCTTCCGGCGTGTACTGAAGCGCATTGCTGAGCAAATTATTCAGCGCGCGTTTCAGGCAATGCGCATCCCCCACGCATCGTGCCGGATCGGACAATTCCGCAGTGACGCGAATCTTGCGCGAGAACGCGCGGCCTTCGATTTCTTCCACTGCCTCCCGCGCGACTGTGCGCGCATCGATGGCGGTCAGGTGGATGGGCTGCTTGGCTGCCTCGAGACTCGCGAATTCCAGAATGTCGCCGATCTTCGCGTGCAGCGCGCGGCCTGCGTCGCCGATGTCACGGGCATATTCCTCGTATTTCGGATGACCGGGTTTGCCGAAAAGGCCCTGCCCGATCACATCGGCGAATCCGATGATCGCGTTGAGCGGAGTGCGAAGCTCATGACTCATATGCATGAGAAACTCCGCCTTGGAGCGATCCGCTTCAACGGCATGGCGCTCGGCTTCGGCAAGCCGGACGAGGAGCTTCGCCTCTTCGCTCCTCTTGGATTTCAGATTTCTTACCGCTTCGACCGCGCGGGCCCGCCGCTCGAACTCACGCACGAAAACGGCCGCGAGGCCCGCGCCGGCGAAAGCCGGGCCCAAGATGAAAAAGAAATAGATCGGCAGCGCACCATACCAGTCGCTTAGGGCCTGACCGACCTCGATCGATGCACCGGCGGTCACCGGCCATCCCGGCACCGGCGCGAGCGCAATGAGCCGGCGGCCGGAGGCCAATTCCAGGACGCGCGTCTCGGTCTTCCGGTCAGGAAGGGATAGGGCGGTCGCGGACGGAAGATCGCGCCAGTTGCGTCCAATGGCGAGCAGACTTCCTTGCGGGCCCGCGAGCACGGCATCTTCCATGCTCGCAAAGGGAAGCAGTACCGCGCGATTGAGCTGCACCAGCACGATGTGCCGATTGACCGAAAAGGCGAGCACGATCGATGAACCGATCGAAACGACGGCGCGTCCCGCGGCAGCGCTGGACAGCGTGCCTGGATCAAGAGGAAGGAGATCGGTCGGCTGCCGATTCATCTCGGAAAACAGGCGCCCGGATTGGTCCAGTACAGCGATGTTGGTGAGTGCTGCGCCGCCCGCCTCCGATAATGCGGCCGACGTTTCCGCGTTCACTTCCGCGTTTGCAAAGGCAATGCCCAGCGATGCGTACCGGTCGAACGTCTGGGCAGAATCCGATGCTATCTCCACAGCGCGCCGCGTCTCGATCGCGCGTGCCTGATCGAGCGCGTGGATGCGGTCGAGCCGCATCTGGATGATTGCCGCGGAGACGAAGCTGCCGAAAATCAGCAGCAGCGAAATAATGACAGTCCAGCGAACGCTTCGTGTCGCCGTCTTTATCGCTCCGGAGAACGGGCGCGTGACCGCAGAGGACGGCGAGAAGGCGAAAGAGGCCATCGGAGGCGTAGCGCGCCTCAACTGATTCGTTTCGCCCTTATGATAGGAGCGATCGCCAACGTGTCGATGCTAGCCAAGCATCTTTGTTGTGACTTCGAACAGATTCGATGACAGGCCCGGCTTTTTCAGAATCGCTTCGAGTTCGCCGCGCATTCGTGCCTGACGGTCGTCGTCGTAGCGCCGCCAGTTCTCGAAGGCGGCAGACGCCATGCGGGCCGCCACCTGTGGATTGATCGCATCGAGCTCGCGAATCATCTCGGCGACCAATGCGTAGCCCATACCATCGCGCTGATGAAACCGGAGGTGATTGGCGGCAAATGCGCCTACCAGCGCGCGCACCCGGTTTGGGTTTTTCATGTCGAACGCGGGATGTTTCATAAGGAGACGCACGCGTTCGATCGTATCGGGCAACGGTGAGCCCGCCTGCAGGCCCATCCACTTGTCGAGCACGAGCGGATCATTTGCGAAGCGATCATGGAAGTGCGCGAAAGCGGCATCCCGCAAAGGTGAGGCCATCCGCGCGAGCGACGCAAGCCCCGCAATCATATCCGTCATATTCGTTGCGGCACGATAGTGGCGGTCGGCCAGCTGCGCCGTTTGGTCACCTTCCGTTGCGGTCAAAAACCGGAGGCACACATTGCGCAGACTGCGTCGCCCGGCGGATTCCGCATCCGGCTTGAATTCGCCACCGGAGTCCAAAGAGCGATAGAGGCTTGCAAATTCCGCGCGGTGTGCGTCCGCGAGTGCCTGAATGAGCCCGTTTCGCGCGAGGTGAATCGCCTCCGGATCCGCGGGATGCATCTTGAGCGCAAGCTCGGCCTCGGATGGTGGCACCAGCATTTCGGCCGCAAAGGCGCGGTCGTCGTGCGCGCGCGCGAGCACCTCTGTGAACGCATCGACGTAGGTGGCATCGGCATGCGGCGTGCCGCCGGACTTCGCGGCCGCTGCCATCTCGAGCAGGATTTCGGTCGCGAGTGTCTGGCCGGCTTCCCAGCGGTTGAACTGATCGGCGTCGCGACTCATCAGGGCCGCACGGCCCTTGCGGTCCATCGGCACGCTGAAGTGCGCGGGTGCCGAGAAACGGCGGCCAATCGAGAGCAGCGGCTCTTCGGGAACATCCAC
>Ga0310810_10007317_pt1 | contig 12583 bp, 11 predicted proteins | sample NCmetagenome_FD_207641 | JGI IMG/M metagenome (GOLD analysis project Ga0310810, IMG submission 207641) | Soil microbial communities from experimental microcosm in Duke University, North Carolina, United States - NC | ecosystem: Engineered > Artificial ecosystem > Soil microcosm > Unclassified ... | reverse complement strand
GTCCACATGTGCAGCGTGGCACGAGTCGGCTCCCATTGGGACAGCGGCAGGGCAGGCCATGGATCGCCGAGCGGAGTAGCGGAAGCGGAGGTGAGGGCATTCACACGGCCTCCTTCGTGGTGAAACGAGGAGTCCGGATTCTAGCACCGCTGTCACAATGCGTGCCGCAGGTGCGCGCGCCGCCTTCAGCGCAACTTCTCGAACACCTCGTGCCAGATTTCGAGACCTTCGAACAGGCGCGTCCGGCACTGCTTGAGCGCGTCATTCCAGCGAGGCTCCTCCGGCCAGGCCGCAGGCAGCTTTTGCAGGATCTCGCCGAAGCATGCGTGGTAGTCCTTACCGTCCAGTTGGATTGCTCGCAGCGCCTTGCAGAAGCCCGGTGTCATGATCATGCCGGCGCGCTCGACATCGAGGTCCTTCCACAGGTCATGCGGATTGCGCTTTTGCTCGACGAGCGGCTCGCCGAACGCCACCACATGATCGAGATGCTGTGCGATGCGTGTCACGATGTAGCTCGCCCAGATGTCGTCGTAGCGTCCGCAGTACGGGCTGAGGAAGTACGCGGGAATCGCATCGCGCATCAGCGCGGTATTCTGCGAGTTGAACGGCGACCACGTTCCCGGCTTCAGCGCAAACGTATGGGGGACGTCCGGGCGAAATCCAGTGACATACGGCTGGCGGTTCATGCGGGCCAGTGCGTCGATGTCGGGATCATCGGTCCAGAATCCTGCGTTCACCACCACGGTCTTCTTGATCGGCTTCGTCGACGTCGTGGCTTCGCCGTCACGCCAGCGAAGGTCCCAGGGATAGCCGCGATGGTAGAACGCAACTCCGTCTCGTTCAGCCAGGAACGAACACACATTGAACCACCCGGACGACGACTCCACCCCCGGCAGTTCGTGTTCGCGGCCGACCCGCCCATGCAGGCGTAGCAGGTCGGCGTCGAGCGGCCAGTTGTCGTCATCGATCGTGACCATCACGTCCGCGCCGTCTTCCCATGCCTTGAGCACGCCGATATTGCGCCGCTGGATCGAATCGAACGCAAGGTGCTCCCACAGGCGCGGAAAGCGCGCCAGGTACTTGCGCTGATCTTCGATGTCGAGATACTCGCAGGGGTGGTAGCGCTTCGCGATGCCGTCGCAGAACTCGCGCGTCCCGGCGGGACTCTTGCGGTCGCCGATCACGACAAACGACAGGCTCGAATGTCCGTGCTCCTTCGCATCCTGCGAGTACTTCTCCAGCAGGGTCGGAATATTGATGGTCGTGGTAACGATCGTCGTTTTCATGCGGATGTTCTTTTGGATCCTATTGCGGTATGTCGAGTCCTTGCGCCACGCGTCGCCGTGCTTCCGCGAGCACGATGGAGAAGCCGTCCTCGACGCTTACTTGCGGTTTCCAACCGAGCCTGCGCTCCATCTCGGCGGGATCGGCGTAGCGCGACTGCACGCCGACGGGCTTGTCGATCATCGGCTTGACTTCGGCGCTGTAGCCCGCGAGCCTGACGAAGAGCCGCGCCACATCGATGAATGTCATCAGCTTTCCGGTTCCGATGTTCACGCCGGAGCCGTCTTCGATCTTCTCGCTCGCCAGCAACAGGGCGGTGATGCAGTCCTCGATGTAGACGAAGTCGCGGCCCTGCTCGCCGGTGCCCCACACGGCGATAGGATTGTCGCCGCGCGCCGCGCGCAACGCGATCGCCGGCACCGGGTAACTCAGGTCCTGGTCCTCACCGTATCCGGAGAACGGACGCACGCAAGCGACCTTCATCCCGTAGTGCTGCGCCGCGATCCGTGCCAGGTATTCGCCGGTGAGCTTGCTCCACCCGTAAGTCAGATCGGGCTGCCCCAACTCGCCCGTGGAGAAGTCGATCATCTTCTCCTGCAATGCCACGTGGCCCGTCTTCTGCTGGAGATGGATGGGATACGCGGCACTGGAACTGGCATAAAGAATTCGTCCCGCGTTTTCCTTGTTGCGCACCGCCCACAGGAAGAATGCCGCGTCGATGCCAAGATCGATCGCGACCTCCATGGGATCGCCCTCGATCTTCTTTCGGCCGCCGACCACTGACGCCAGCGCCACCGATAGTTCGAATGGCGGCGGAGCCGGAATCGGATCGCCGCCGACCATGCCAAGCCAGCGCAGAAACGCGCCGAGGGCGTCCATCTGGAGGAACGTGACCGCTCGCCCGCCGCTCCGATACTGGAATACGGATGCTGCGGTTTGCGACCGCTGCTCGACGTCTGCGAGCCACCGGTCCGGATGTGTTCCGGTGCTCAGGTTGTCGACGAGCCAGACGTCGTACCCAAGGCCCAGCAGCCGGCGCGTAAGGTGGCGGCCGACGAAGCCGCACCCGCCGGTCACAAGCGCCGTCTTAGTGGGCACCGGTTGGCTGCTCCCGTAACAAGGATTTTCTCGACGCGAATCGCACTTTGAGGGCAGTTCGAAAATACAGGAAATTCTGCCAGAAAGGGTTGTGTGAATCTCCCTCGCTGCGCGCCTTCCATACCATCGGCAGCTCCTTGACGGTTGCGCCCAGGCGCAGCGGCTTGATCAGGCTCTCGAGAAGAAACGGATGCCGCAGCTCCTCCCACTCGATCTCCTTCACCCACTTCATGCGGTAAATGCGGTAGGCGTACGTCAGATCGCTGAGGGATGTCGCATAGAGCAGCGAGAGCATCTTCTGGAACACCCAGTTGCCCACGTACTTCACCGGGCTATATCCGTGGAAGTCGCCGTGCCCCTTCCATCGGGTCCCGGTCACGATGTCGTACCCGTCAGCCGCGGCGACGAGCGCTTTGACCTCATGCGGATCGGTTTCGAGGTCGCTCGCCATCATGACGACATGCGTGCCGCGCGCACAGTCGAAGGCGTCGCGCAGCGCGCCGCCGAGGAAGGGAAGGCGCTGCATCTCAATCGTGATCAGCTCGGGATGCTGCGCCGCCAGCTCGCGCGCGGAGGCCAGCGATTCGGGCGTGGTGCGCTTTCCTCCGATCACGATGATCTGCCCGATCACGCCCGCGTTTTCGTCCATCAGGATGCGGACCGTCTCGCGCAGAGACCAGGTCTCGTCCATGATCGGCAGCACGATGCAGACCTGCATCGGCGGTCTCGTGTTCGCGGGTGCGGTTCCCAATCGCCCTCCGTCGCGATACTAAACTACCGTCGTTTTCGAATCGACGCACTTGTCGTTCGTGGCTGCACGTCGGTAACCTGTACGGGTGAAAGTCCTGACTGTGCTGATCGTCCTGCTCGCCCTCGCCGGCGTTGTCGTCTCCACCATCGCGCTGAAAGAGCACTGGAGCAACGAGCCGTCTCCCTGCAAGATCAACGACATTTGGGATTGCGGCGCCGTGAATAAGAGCCCGTACGCCATGTTCATGGGTGTGCCCGTTGCCGGGATCGGCGCCGTCGGCTACGCGCTGCTGGCCGCGCTCGCCGGACGCAACCGCCTCGCGACACTGCTGAACGCCGTCCTCGCGATCGGCGCCTTTGGCTTCGCTCTCCGCCTCACCTACATTGAGTGGAAGGTCCTGCTGACCTGGTGCCTGTACTGCGTTACGTCGCAGGGCATCATCTTCGTGCTGATGATCCTGGCGATCGTGCAGGCCGTCCTCGTTCTGCGGCGCCCACAACCTGCGTAGCTTGCTTGGGCGCTAGCCGTCCGGCGCTGTACTCTGTAGCCGGGTCATGACCACCATTGCCAGCACCGATCCGGCGCTCGTTTCCGCCGGAGTGCGCTTCCACGACGAGCGCCGCGCCTCGCTCAACTGGAAGCGAATCGCCGACCGCGCGCCCAAGGCGGTGTTGGACGCGCTGCCGAACCTGCTGGCCGAGACTCCCGACCCCGACGCCGCCATCAACGGCTTCGAGCGCCTGATGGAAATCGCAGACGCTGCGCTGTTGCGCTCGCTCGAGCAGCATCCGACGCTCGTCTACTACGCCCTCACGGTCTTTTCCTACAGCCAGTTTCTCGGCGACACGCTGATCCGCAACCTCGACCTCTTTCCCGCGCTCCTTCGCGAAAAGGGCTTCCATCGCTCCCACCACGACGATGAATTCGGCGAGGCACTCGCCCGTTTCCGCGCGCGCTCGCTGGCCGCCGACGTCTCTGGCCTCCTCTCGCAGTTCAAGCGGCGCGAGTACATCCGCATCATGCTCCGCGACGTGCTTGGCATCGCAACCCTCGCCGAAACCACCGCGGAGATCACCGCCCTCGCTGACGTTCTCATCGGCGAGGCCTTGCGCGACGCGCAGCACATGGTCCGCAACCGCTATGGCGCGCCGCGGGTGCGCACAGAAGCCGGCCGCTGGGCCGAGCCTTCGGTCGCCGTTCTCTCCCTCGGCAAACTCGGCGGAGGCGAGCTGAACTACAGTTCCGACGTCGACCTGCTCTTCATCTATCAGGAAGGGGTCGAGGAAGAGCCGTTGCCGAGCGGCATTTCCAATCGTGAGTACTTCATTCGACTCGCGCAGCAGGTGACGGAGCTGCTCTCCCGTAGCACACCCGAAGGCCCAGTCTTCCGCATCGACCTGCGCTTGCGTCCGCAGGGGAGGGAAGGCGAGCCGGCCGTGGGGCTTCAACAAGCGCTCCGCTATTACCGAAGCGCGGCACACGATTGGGAACTCCAGGCCATGATCAAGGCGCGCCACACGGCGGGCGACCCGGCATTGTCGCGCTCGCTTCTGCACGAGCTTGAGCCGCTCGTCTATCGCGGCGAAGCGAACTTTGCCGCCATCGAGACGGCGATGAATTCCCTGCAGAAGATCAGCCGTCATCACCGCTCGCGCAGCATCGACGTGAAGACCGATCGCGGCGGAATCCGCGACATCGAGTTCCTGGTGCAGTGTTTGCAGCGCGTTTACGGCGGCACCGAGCCGTGGCTGCGATCCGGCGGCACGCTCTTCTCCATCCACAAGCTGCACGACAAGGGACACCTCAGCGGCAAGGACTTTCACGACCTGGGCATCGCCTACGAGTTCCTGCGCAAGTTGGAGCACCGCCTGCAGCTTCGCATGGGACAGCAGACCCACCGCCTCCCCGACTCGCGTCAGGAACGCGCCACGCTATGGCGCCTGACGCTGGGCGGCAGCACTCTCGCCGGACGCGCCACCGATGCCGCCGCCGCCGGTGAGCCGGAAGATCCTGCCGAGGAGATCGTTCGCCTGGTTCGCGAGCGCATGCAGGCCGTCGCCGACATCTATAACCGCATCGTCCACCAGCAACACTACGTCCAGGAGATGACGTCTGCCGCGACCGAGAAGCAGGCCGCCGACTTTCACCTCCAGCCTCCGCCGGTGGAAAGCGGATCCGAACCGTCGTTTCAGCAGATGCTCACGCGCCTTGCCGCCGACGCGCCGCAGCTCTACGAAGTGTCGTCGCGGCGCGACCTCAGCCCGACGGCCCGACGCAATCTCCAGCGCTTCCTCAGCTCGGCGTTCACCAGCTCCGACCGATACGCCGCAGTGGCCGCAAATCCCGCGGCGCTCGAGCGTGCTCTCGCTTTGTTCGAGACCAGCGAGTTCCTGACTGACCTGCTGGTGCGGCATCCCGAAGAGTTGCTGTCTCTCGGTCCCAGGCCGTCTCCGTCGGTCGATGTGCCGGAGCTGTTCGCCCAGGAGACGCAATCTGCCGATTTTTCCGGCACACCTTCGCTGATCGACCTGATCGCCCACACTTCGATCTCGCACGGCGAGAAACTGGCGCTGCTGCGGCAGTTTTATCGGCACAGGATCTTCCTTGCCGGAACGCAGGACTTCGAGCAGCACCGCGCGGTGTACGACTCGCTGCGCGACGCCACGACCGCCGCCTTCGACGTCATCCGTGCGGCGTTCGTGCTCGCCGATCCGCCCGACGGCTTTGCTGTCCTCGGCCTCGGACGCCTTGGCACCGGCGAGCACGACCTCAGTTCCGACGCCGATGTGCTCTTCGTCTGCCGCGACCAATCGCAGCGTGCCGTCGCCACCCGCGCCGCCGAACTTTTCATGCAGGCGCTCGCGGCCTACACCCGCGAAGGCACGGTCTTTTCGATTGACTCGCGACTTCGCCCACACGGCATGGAAGGGGAATTGGTCGTCACCCCGGCCCAACTGTCGGCGTATTTCGCCGGCGAGGCGCAGCCCTGGGAGGCTTTGACCTACACCAAGCTGCGTCCCGTCGCTGGAGCGCATGACGTTGCCCACCAGGCCGCCGGCGCCGTCATCCGCAGTCTCCCGCGCTTCGCCGCCGATTCGGCCTTCGCCGAGGCGGTTCGCGCGATGCGGACACGTCTGGAGCGCGTCGATCCCGGTGGCGTCAGCGCACGCGCCGTCGCTCCGCGGTCGCCCGACATCATCGGCAACTTCAAGATCGCCCCCGGCGGTTTCTACGACGTGGACTTCATCGCGTCGTTTCTGCTGGTGCGCAGCGCTGCGGCCGGCGCATCGCAGTCGTGGTTCCCGCGCGGCAACATTCGCGAAACTCTTGCTGGGCTGTCCCGGGTTGGCGCATTGTCGCAAGCGGATTGCGATGCCCTCGACCGCGCTGCCGAACTGCTGCGCGCCACCGAGCACGTCGTCCGCCTGGTTCAGGGACGCGCCCGCAAGTCGCTACCCACCGCATCGCATGCCCGCTTGACTGTCGAGAAACTCGTCGCGCAGGTACTTCGCCGCGAACTGCCGGACGGACTCGAAATCGAGCTGCGTCGTACGGCGCAGCAGGTTCGCGAGCTGTTCAATCGCTTGGTTCGCTAGTTCGGCACGGTTTGTGCGCTTCGTCACATTCCGGCAGTGACCCCTGCGCGATATAATCCGAATTTCCTTTACCGCATTCGCATTCGACGTGCGGGCCAGCACTCATCGGAGGCTTCATGGGCAGTTCCTACAACGGCGTTCCCGTGCCCGGCGACGGCAAGAAGATCACCTACGTCAACGGCGCGTTCACGATTCCTGACAATCCGATCATCCCGTTCATCGAGGGCGACGGCACGGGTCGCGACATCTGGCGCGCCTCGCAACGGGTCTTCGACGCTGCCGTCGAAAAAGCCTACGGCGGAAAGCGTCGGGTCGCGTGGTACGAAGTCTTCGCCGGCGAAAAAGCGTTCACCAAGTTCAAGAACTGGCTGCCCGACGACACGGTCGACGCCATCCGGGAGTTCCGCGTAGCCATCAAGGGCCCGCTGACCACCCCCGTAGGCGGCGGCATCCGGTCATTGAACGTGACACTCCGCCAGGTCCTTGACCTCTATTGCTGCGTCCGTCCCGTCCGCTACTACGATGGCGTTCCTTCACCGGTGAAGCATCCCGACAAGCTGAACGTCGTGATCTTCCGCGAGAACACGGAAGACGTCTACGCCGGGATCGAGTGGAAACAGGGAACTCCCGGCGCGAAGAAGCTCATCGACTTCCTGAACAACGAAATGCTGAAGGACACGAAGAAGCGCGTCCGCGAGGACTCCGGCGTCGGCATCAAGCCGATTTCCGTCTTCGGCACCAAGCGCCTCGTTCGCATGGCGATCAAGCACGCGCTGGAGAAGGGGCTCAAGACGGTCACGCTCGTGCACAAGGGCAACATCCAGAAGTTCACCGAAGGCGCCTTCCGCGAGTGGGGATACGAGATCGCGAAAGAGGAATTCCGCAACCAGATCGTGACCGAGCGCGAATCGTGGATCGTCGACAACCGTGACAAGAACCCGAACATCACCGCCGAGGAATGCGCCGCGCTCATCGAGCCGGGCATCGAGTTCGCCAACGACGAGTTCAAGAAGTCGCTCTACGGCGAGGTCAAACAGACCTGGGACACCATCTACGCGACGCACGGCAAGGGTCAGTGGAAGAACAAGGTCATGATCAATGACCGCATCGCCGACTCGATCTTCCAGCAGGTCATCATCCGGCCCGAGGATTACAGCCTGCTCGCCACGCCGAACCTCAACGGCGACTACATCAGTGACGCCTGCGCCGCGCAGGTCGGCGGGCTCGGCATCGCCCCCGGTTCGAACATCGGCGACGAGTACGCCATCTTCGAAGCGACGCACGGCACCGCGCCGAAGTATGCCGACAAGGACGTGATCAATCCCGGCTCGGTGATCCTTTCGGGCGTCATGATGTTCGAGTTCCTCGGATGGAAGGAAGCGGCGCGGCTCATCGAAGACGCCATGGAGCGCACCATCCAGCAGAAGACGGTCACCTACGACTTCGAGCGCCAGATGCAGGGCGCGACCAAAGTCAAGACCAGCGAGTTCGCCGAACACATCGTGCAGAACATGGACGCCATCAAGTCCAGTTCCGCCGGCCGATAACCGGAATTCTAAGCAGCGCCGGGCGCCCTCACCCGGCGACGGTTCTCATAACGAAGGGAAGGCAAACATGCGAAAGAAAGTTTCTATCGTAGGTTCGGGCAACGTCGGCGCCACCGCCGCGCACTGGATGGCGTCCAAGGAGCTCTGCGACGTCGTCCTCATCGACATCGTGGAAGGCGTTCCGCAGGGAAAAGGACTCGATCTGGCGCAGGCTATGCCGATCGAGCGCACCGACTCGCAGGTGATCGGCACCAACGACTACGCCGACACGGCCAACTCCGACATCGTCGTCATCACCGCCGGCATTCCGCGCAAGCCCGGCATGAGCCGCGACGACCTCCTCAACACCAATTACAAGATCATGCAGGACGTGGTCGGCAAGGTCGTGCAGTACTCGCCGAACTGCGTCATGATCGTGGTCTCCAACCCGCTCGACGCCATGGCGCAGGCGGCGTACAAGATCTCAAAGTTCTCGCGCAACCGCGTGATCGGTATGGCCGGGGTGCTTGACTCGGCGCGCTTCCGCACTTTCATCGCGCAGCAGCTCGACGTCTCGGTCGACAACGTCACCGCCTTCGTGCTCGGCGGACATGGTGACACCATGGTCCCACTGCCGCGCTACTCGACCGTCGCCGGCATCCCGATTACCGAACTGATGGACCAGGCCACGGTGGACAAGCTTGTGCAGCGCACGCGCGACGGTGGCGCTGAGATCGTCAAGTACCTCAAGACCGGCAGCGCTTATTACGCCCCGTCGGCGGCCGTCACCGAAATGGTCGAAGCGATCCTGAAGGACAAGAAGAAGATCCTGCCTTGCGCCGCCTATCTCGAAGGCGAGTACGGCATCACCGGCCTCTTCGTCGGCGTGCCCTGCAAGCTCGGCACGCGCGGCATCGAGAAGATCATCGAGATCAAGCTCAGTGCCGACGAGCAGGCCTCGCTGCAGAAGAGCGCCGACGCAGTCAAGGAACTTACCGGCGTCATCGGCGTTTAGGTGTGGCGCGGGCGTCTCGCCCGCGCGCTTGTTTCCGCTTCTGGTTCAGACGCCGTCTTTACGAGTGTCATCACGAATGTCATCCTGAGTGCGCCGTTTTCTGGCGCACTCAGGATCTATGTACTTTCATCGTATTCTTAGTGGTGCTCCATCGTTTTGCCCGTCTTTAGCCGGTAGTTGATGGCTTCCTCCCAGTGCCGCATCTTCGCCGCGTAGGCCTCCTCGCTGTGGAAGTCCACGAACTTGTTTCCCTCATCCGATAGCCCTACGAACGCATACCGCACCGTGCACTCGGTCTGTGCGCCGGCCGCCTTACATCCGATCTCGATCCGGTTCAGCGTCTGGCCGGGCAACACGTTCGCGTACGCGATCTCGTGCCGCTGCGCGTCATAATGCGTGACAACCCAGAAGACGCGCCCCGGCGCCTCGTCGACGGTGAACACCATGCCTTCGACGACCTCGCCCGACTCAGGCCAGACCGGCTTCGGGTCCCAACCCGCAGCCCACTTCTTCTCCTCGATCGGAGTGAAAAGAGGGAAGACCTCCTCGATGGGCCCGTCGAGTCGGATCGTTCCCGTGCGCAGCGCTTGTTTCGCGCGAAAGCCCGTTTGTGCGACTGGATCTTCCATTTGCGTTAGCAGCGGCAAAAATGCCGCCGCAGATAGTAACAACGTCGTCCACTCCATTTCTCCTCCAAAGAGAAATCGCCCGCGTGCAAGGGAATGCGCGCGGGCGAAGTCGGTCGAAACTGTCTGCAAAAGTAGAGCGCCCGCACGTTGCCGTGCAGGCGCTCAAAAAAATACTAAGGCGAGAACACCTTCAAACGCAAGGTGTTTATACGCGCTCGATCTTGACGCTGTTGATGACGATATCCTTCTTTGGACGGTCCTGCGCGCCGCGCGGGAGCTTGGTGATCTTGTCGACGACGTCCTGCCCCTCGACCACCTCGCCGAAGATCGTGTGATTGCCGGTCAGCCAGTCGGTCGGTGCGACGGTGATGAAAAACTGACTGCCGTTCGTGTTCGGTCCGGCGTTCGCCATCGCGAGCTTGCCTGCCTTGTCGAACTTGTAGGGCGAGCCCTTCGTTTCGTCCTCGAACTGATAGCCCGGGCCGCCCATGCCGGTGCCGCTCGGGTCGCCGCCCTGGATCATGAAGTTCGGAATCACGCGGTGAAAGATGGTGCCGTTGTACAGCGGCCCGGGGCCTTTCTTCCCGCTCATGCGGTCCTGCCAGTCGCGCTTGCCTTCGGCAAGGTCGGTGAAGTTCTTCACCGTCTTTGGCGCTTCCTTCTCGAACAACCGGCAGACGATCTGCCCCTCGCTGGTATCAAACGTCGCGTACGTTCCGGGTTGGCGTGCCATGTTCATCCTTTCAATGCAGAATGCAGATTGCAGAATGCAGATTGAAAACTCAAGATGAGCGAAGATCGGTTTTCATTCTGCGTTCTGCATTCGTCATTCTGCAATCGCGTACTCATTTTACTTCGTGTCTGGCCGGACGATTTTGACGTGCTTGATCACCACCGGCCGGATCGGACGGTTGGTTTCCATATCGCGGCCGGCCTTCGCAATCCACTTCACCAGCTCGACGCTGCTCATGTCGCACTGTCCGAAGATCATGTAGCCGGATCCCTTCGGCACTCGATTTCCGCCGCGATCGCAGCCCTTGTCGCTCATGCAGACATCGCCGGCCGGATACGGCTCCTCGGTGATGAAGAACTGGCTCGCGCTGGTGTTCGGGCCGGAGTTGGCATAAGCGAGCCGCCCCGCGCGGTCGAATTTCAGGTCCGGCACGAACTCGTCTTTGAGGTTGTAGCCGATCTGCCCATTGCCGGTTCCCGTCGGATCGCCGCCTTGGATCATGAAGCCGGGAATAACGCGATGAAAGATCGTGCCGTCATACAGCGGAACGCCTTCCTTGATGGTCTTCGATTTCTGATCGACCCACTTCTGGCGCCCTTCGGCGAGGTTGATGAAGTTCCCGACGGCGCGCGGCGCCTTGTCCTGATAAAGCTCGCAGGTCAGATCGCCGGCAGACGTTTGAATGATCGCCTTCGGGTTCGACGGCTTGTCAGAAGCCATGGCAAATGACAAATGGCAGATGGCAAAAAGCGTCACTAGCCAGCGAATATGCCCCGTTCTCATAACTCGCTACTCGGTACTCGCGACTCGTTACTGCTTCTCAATCGTGACCTTGTTGATCTTCACCGGGTCGAACGGCCGGTCATTGTTGAGCTTGTTCCGCGGCATGCGGGCGATCTTCTTCACCATCGTCACCGTCGCCGGATCGCACTGTCCGATGATCGTGAACTTGCCGTTCAGATGCGGTTGCGGCGTCTCGGTAATGAAGAACTGGCTTCCGTTGGTATTCGGCCCTTCATTCGCGAGCGCCATGCGTCCCGGTCGATCGAATGTCACGTCCTTGATCTCGTCCGGCAGGCTGTACCCTGGACCTCCCGCGCCGTTTCCGGCCGGATCGCCGCCCTGGATCATGAATCCGGGAATCACGCGGTGGAATGTGGTGCCGTCATACAGATGGAAGTGGACGATGCGCCCGTTGATGGGATGCTTCCACTCCTTGGCGCCTTCGGCCAGCCCAATGAAGTTGGCGACGTTGCGGGGCGCGACCTTGGGGAACAGCTCGCAATGCATCGCGCCCTCGCTGGTTTCGATGACGGCGGTGGCTTTGTCGGGCAGCGTCTCCTGCTTCGGAGCGCTGCTCTCCTTCTTCGCCGCCGGTTGTTCGTTACACGCCGTGACTCCCAGGATGCAGGCCAAGGCTGCTGTTGTCAGGATTCGTGACCACGGCATGGGTTCTCCTCTATTGCTTTTGTTTTGGCGCCGCTTTCTTCGCACTGGTTTTCGCGGGAGCCTTCTTCGCCGCAGCGGCAGGTTTCGCGGCGGCAACGCCCGAGATGTCGATGTGCTTGATCGACACCGGATTGTTCGGCATATCCTGCGCTCCGCGCGGCTCGCGTGCGATCTTCTTGACCAGTTCCACCGACTCCGGCGTGCACTGTCCGAAGATCGTGTAGCCGGCGCCCTTCCGGACCTGGCGGTTGCCGCGGATGCAGCCCGCATCGTCGAGGCACGGATCGAGGAATGACGTAGGCTGCTCGGTCACGAAGAACTGCGAGCTGTTGGTGTTCGGCCCGCTGTTGGCGTAGGCAAGCACCCCGCCTTTGTCGAAGTGAAGGTCGGGCGAATACTCGTCAGGGATTCGGTAGCCGGCATTGCCCATGCCGCTGCCCATCGGGTCGCCGCCCTGGATCATGAATTCGGGAATCACGCGGTGAAAGATGGTGCCGTCGTA
>Ga0310810_10007316_pt1 | contig 12583 bp, 8 predicted proteins | sample NCmetagenome_FD_207641 | JGI IMG/M metagenome (GOLD analysis project Ga0310810, IMG submission 207641) | Soil microbial communities from experimental microcosm in Duke University, North Carolina, United States - NC | ecosystem: Engineered > Artificial ecosystem > Soil microcosm > Unclassified ... | reverse complement strand
TAGCTCGCGAGCGGCACGAGGGACGCACCGAAAGAGACGAATGCGAGCGATGGGTGCCATCGCCTGGCTCTCACCAGGCCGGCGACGAGCGCCGCCGTCATCGGGAGAACGAAGAACACGGCCGTGGCGTGCTGGGCCCCGCAGGCGCCACACAGCAACCCCCACGTCGCCGCGCCGCGCAACTCCGTGGAGCCGAGACGCGATCGGGCACCCTGCGCAGGGGTGGGCGCGGGCGGCGCGCCGATCGATTCGAGACGACGAAGCCAGCCCATCATGAAAGCCGCCGAGAGCGCGAGACACGCGTGGTGCCAGCTGTAGACCTCCGCGACGGTCGCGGAATCGATCCAGATCGGATTGAGCGCGAGTGCCAGGGCTGGAAGGGCAACCGCCGTCCATGTGACGACCGAGCGGTCCCGAACTCGGCCTTCCCGCCGGGCCTGGTCCTCGAGCGCCGAGAGGACGTGTTGACCGAGGCGCACGTAGGCGCCCAGCGCGACGGCGGCGCCGGCCGCACTCCACAGCGCCGAAGCCGCAACCCAGGACGCTCCCAGCCCGTGAACGGCCAGAGCGAACACGTGCCCCGCGAGGACGTACAGCGGATATCCGGTGGGGTGCGGGATGCCCGCCAACGCGAGAGCCAGGGTCAGCTCCGCGGAGTCGCCCATGCCCGGAGCCGGCGGAAGGAGGAGAGCGGCGAGGGCGAACATGCCCACCCCCGCGCCGAGCGCCGGCCACCAGCCGCCGTCGCTCGAAGGCGCGATGGAATCTCTCGTCATGGGAGTGCTCGAGCCGGGCGCAGACGACATGCGCGGCATCCTAGCCGATGCGATCCCTTGCGCCCCATCGCGTGTGCGTCTAGCCTCGCCGACCAACCGCCGGAAGGACGCCGGCGCCCACACTGGAGGGATCCATGAAACGCCTCTTCTTCCTCGTGCTGGTAGCAATCGCCGCCTGGTACGGCTGGAAGCACTACCCCGACATCCTCAATCGCACGCCGTCGCACGAAGCCGTCGTCGTCAACAACACGGGTCACACGCTACAGCGCGTGCGCGTGACGGTGGACGGCCAGACGTTCGTCAAGGAGACGCTGGCCGACAACGACCGGGCGGTGTTCCCGTTCAAGGTCACCCACGACGCGTCGTTCGAGCTGGTGTGGCAGTGGGCGGACAAGCTGGGCGAGATGCGCTGGACGGGCGGCATGGTCCCGCGCGGGCCGATGGTGCAACGCCACATCATGACCATCGACGGCAACGGCGAGGTGATCTACACGCCGGAGAACAAGTAGTCGCCGGCGCTCAATCGATCTGGTCGAGGTACAGCTCACGGTTCTCCGGGCTGTAGCCGAGGAGTTCCGTGTAGCGGCCCCAGTCGATGACGGTCTTCATCAGCGCCTCGCCGGATTCCGCGGGCAGGTGCAGCGCGAAGATCTCGAGGAACGCCTCTTCGTCACTGCGCCGATCCTCGCTGCGCAGCAGCGCCTCGACCACCGTGTGGAACAGCGGCAGCTTCTTGATCTGTTCCTTCAAGAGCTTCTTGCGCGCGTTCACCTTCGCGCGCAGCAGCGCGCTCCCCGTCCCGGTCAGCACGACGTCGCCGCCCGGCGTCACCACGAGGTCCAGCAGCTCGGCGGCCTTGATCACCATCAGGATCTCGCCGAACTCGTAGTTGACGTCGCGCGCCAGGCGGAACACGTCGTAGCGGCCGCCGGCGTCGTCCAGCACTTCGAGCAGCCCCATGACGCGGCTGATCGAGACGGTCGGGATCGGATCGATCGCCATGATCAGGCCACCGCCGACGCGCGGGGCGCGTCCGCATCGCCGCCCAGGCCGTGGCGCCGGATCTTGCCGGTCGTCGTCTTGGGGAATTCCTCGCGGCGCACGATCACACGTTTGACGTGCTTGTACGGCGCCAAGTGCTGGCTGCGCCCGTCGATCTCGCGGCGCAGCACGCGCTCGACGAACGCGTCGTCGAACGCGACATGGCTCGTGCCGGCGAGGGCCTCGAGCGCGCTGAGGTTGGGCACGACGTGGGCGTGCACTTCTTCGCGTCCGGTGCGCGCGTCGCGCCCGCCGACCACCACGATCTCGGCGATGTACGGCGAGCCGGCGAGCTGCGCTTCGACTTCCTCCGGGTAGATCTTCTTGCCGGCCGCGGTCGCGATCATGTTCTTGAGCCGGCCCGTGATGCGCACGCGCCCGTCGTCCGTGAAGCGTCCGAGATCGCCGGTCGCGAACCAGCCGTCGTGCAGCACGTCGCGCGTCGCGGCCGGATTGCCGTAGTAGCCGAGCATGACGTTGGGGCCGCGCACCGTGATCTCGCCGTTGCCCTCGGCGTCCGGGTCGGCGATGCGGACCTCGACCCCCACGAGCGGCCAGCCCACCGCTCCGGGCCGCGGGCGGTGCGGGCGATTGGCCGCGACCACCGGCGAGCACTCGGTCAGTCCGTAGCCCTCGAGCACCGGCCAGCCGAAATCGGTGTACGCCCAGAACAGCTCCGAGGGCAGCGGCGCCGCGCCCGACACGAACAGCCTGAGCGTGTCGAGTCCGGCGCGCTCGCGCACCGACCGCAGCCACGCGCGCCCGGGACGCGCGCCGGTCAGCACCCGCGCGATGCGCGATCCGGCGAGCAGCGCGCGCACGAGCCAGCGGCGCGCGAACGGGGCCTCGTCGATGCCGCGGTGCAGGGCGCCCAGCAGCTTCTCGTACAGCAGCGGAACGCCGAGCAGGATCGTCGCACCCGACGTGCTCAGATCCTCGCGCAGCTCGTTGGACTTGAGGCCGCGCGCGTACGCCACGCTCGCGCCGGCGCGCATCGGACACAGCAGCCCGCCCGTGAACTCGAACGTGTGATGGAGCGGCAGGACCGAGAGGAACCGGTCGCCCGCGCCGAATTCGAACGTCTGGACGACGCCTTCCACGTTCGACAGCAGGTTCGCGTGGGACAGCATGACCCCCTTCGCGTGGCCGGTAGTGCCGGACGTGAAGACGAGTACCGCGAGATCGTCGGGCGAACCGGCGAGCGGTCGGGGTTCGGCCGCTGGGAAACGCGCGAGCGCGTCGGCCAGGCTCGGGCCCTCCGTCGAGCCCTCGAGCGCCACGATGCGGAGCGCGGGGATCCGCGTGTCGCGCACCGCGCGCATCAGCGGCAGGTGCCGTAGGCTGGCGATGGCCAGCGTGACGCCGGCGGTCGCGAGGATCTCTCCCACTTCGGTCTCGCCGAGCTGGGCGTCCATCGGGACGAGCACGGCGCCGGCGTCGAGCACGGCGAGGTACGCGAGCGCCAGTTCGGGGCGGTTCTCGCCCTGGATCGCGACCCGGTCACCGGGGCGCACGCCCTCGGCGATGAGCCACGCCGAATACGCGTGCATGGCCGTGGCCGCTTGGCGGAACGTTGCGCCCTGCCAGCCCGTCGGGGTGAAACGCAGGAGGAACGGGGCATCGGCGTGGCGCCGGGCGGCGAAGTCGGCGAGCTCGGGAATCAGCCGCACGACCGGCGCTGGAGCGGATGTGGAAGGCACGGAGCGACACTAGCACCCGTGTTAAAACACGGTCAAGAATGCCGGAAACTCGTGGCGAAGCCGGCGCACGTGCGACGCGCGACTACGCATTGCGACGCGCCACGACGAGGTGCGCCAGCACTTCGGCCGGGTCGAAGAACACGCGATCGAGCGCTTCGCACGCGAGCTGGATGACCACGTACAGCGCGCGCACCGGAAGTTCGGTGAGCACGCGCGTCGGCCCGCGGTTCACGCGGTTGAGCGCGGCGATCGCGCTGAGCCCGACGCGCGCCCACAGCCCGCCGATCGGGATGTACTCGAGCGGCTCGAATCCGGCGCGTGTGAGCAGGTACGCGGCGCCGTAGCGCGTGAAGCGGAAGTAGTCGTGCGGCGCGTCGTGGAGCGGCACCATCTGCGTGAACTCGAGCAGCAGCACGCCGCCCGGCTTGAGGACGCGATGCGCCTCCTCGAGCATGAGGCGCGGCTCGGGCAGGTACGTGAGCATGGACAGACCGAGCACCGTGTCCATGCTCGCGGTGCGCACCGGCTGCGCCTCGGCGCGGGCGAACGCGTCGGGTGGCCGCGCCGCCAGATACGGCGAGACGCTCAGGTCGGTGCCGAAGTAGTGCGACACGCGGCCCGCGAACACGTGCGCGAACGGGCGCGAGCCACAGCCCACGTCGAGCAGCCGTCCGTGCGCGAAGCCGCGCGCGCGCTCGAGCGCGCCCAGGATCTTGTGGTTCGCGAGCCAGTTGAACTTCCACGGCGTCCAGTGGCCGGTCGGCCCCGCGGTGAACGCGCGCCACGTGCCGCTCACGGTTGCGCCCACTCCAGCAGGTACTCGCCCACGTTCGCGCGCAGCTCGACGCGACCGCTGTCGAGGCGCACGTCCACGTCGTCGGCCTTGCCCTCGCGCAGGCTCACGCCGCTCGCGCCGGCCGGCGCCGGCCAGCGCACGGGATCGCGCGGCACGCCGTAGTAGCGCACGAGTGCGCCACGCGCGCCGATGGCGCGCTCCGACCAGCCGTGTTCCAGCAGCCCGTGGACCTCGGCGTCGGTGACGAACACGGCGCCGTCCTCGACGAGCGCGGCAAGCAGGTCGCGCAGCTGCGCGAGACCGTTCGCCTGACGCTTCGCGTCCAGGTGCACGTAGTTCACGCGATGCGTGCTGACGATGGCCGGCTGGCCGAGATTCCACGCCGCGCGCACCGAGCGGCGCACTGCCTCGACGCCGACGCGCGCCGCCTCGCGCGGCCCGGCTGAAGGTTCGAACGCGATGCGCGGCGGCAGCGAGAAGCGCTTGCCCGACAGGTCCGGCCAGCGATAGCGGCCGATCGTGCGGCTGAGGAGCGGCAGCGGCGCATCCGCGCGCTCGCTCCGCCCCTGGAACGTGGACAGGCCGAGCCGTACGGCGTCGTCGTCGAGCGCGGAGTCCCACTGGTAGTCGGGCGGACAGAACGAACCGGGCGGGCGGCCGAAGACGGCCGTGAACTTCTCGACCGCCAGGCCCAGGTTGCGCCGCCTCAGCTCGATCGGTTCGGCGGCCGCGTACTCGCCGCTCCCGTCGACCGCCTGGCATATCGGACTCTGCTGTTCGTGCGCGCGCCGCGCGTCCGACGCGCCACGGCGCAGCGCGGTCAGCCACGCGCGCTCGGGCAGGTGGTGCAGACCGTGCAGCTCGGGCCACCACACGCCGGCCTCGCGCGCCCGGGAGATCTCGCCCCACAGGCCGGGCCGCACCCAGCGCGACGGCGTCGCCGGGAAGTCGACGAGCGGCATGGGATCGGCCTCGAAGCCCGGCGGCGTGAGCCCGACATAGTCGGGCGCGGCGACCACGGTGTTGGCCTGGAGCACCGGTGGGAATCCGTCGCCGCCGCGGAATTCGAGCAGCGTCGCGACCATCTCGCGCACGTCCTCAGCGCGCTCGAGCGTCGAGCCGCCGTAGCGCGCACCGACGTTCGAGCGGAACACCGGCGTGTCGGCGAGCACCCGGAACGCCTGGTCGTCCGGCGACCAGGCGCACAGCCCCCAGTCGTCGCTTTCGAGCACCACCGCCTTGAGTCGGCGCCAGTCCAGGTTCACGCGGCTCCCCCTCGAAATCGGACCGCGGACTATAGCACGCGCGTTCCGGTTGCCCGGATCGCGCGGCCCGTGACAGAGTGCCGCGCCATGCTCGCATCCGTCTCCCGCGTCGACCGCTCGTGGGCGCTCGGCCTCGTCGCGCTCGCGCTGTTCTGGTGCGTGGACCTCGGGCTGCTGCGCGCCGGCGTTCCCGATCCTCTCGACGACACGTGGGAGTACGGCGTGGCCGCGCGGCAGATGCTGGAGGGCCACGGCTTCCGCACCCAGGTCGTTCATCCGCCGCTATGGACGCTGCGCGACGCGCGCGGCACGGTTCCGGTGCTGATTCACGGCGCGCTGCTGCCCGCGCTGGTCGCTCCGGCGCTCGTGGCGTTCGGCCCGCGTGCGCTCGACGCGATCGCGTGGGCCGGCGCGGCGTGCGCGCTCCTCGCCGCGCTGGCCCTGGCGCGTTTCGCGGCGCGGCGTTTCGGCACGGCGGTCGGGTGGGGCGCGGCGGCCGCGTTCACGCTGTCGCCGCTCGTGCTGCGCGCCGTGCACCACGACGTGTCCCTCCTGCTCGGCGCCTGGCTGCTGAGCGAAGCGGTGGAGCGCGCGAGCCGTGACCAAGCCCAGCCGTGGCGCGCCGGGCTGCTCCTCGGAGCCGCCACGCTGACGCGGCCCGAGATGCTGCTCGCCGCGCCGTTCGTGGCGCTGCTCGCCGGACGGCGCGGGCCGGTCCTGCTCTTCGTCGCCCTGTCGTGCGCCGCACCCGCGTGGATCCATGCCGCGCGAGCGGTCGGCATGCCGTTCTTCAATCTGTCGTCGTATCTCCTCATCGGCTACTGGGGCGCGCACCCGGGCCTGAGTCCGCTGCGCGACTTCGCGATTCCTCCGGCCGCGTGGCCGCACGCATTGCGCGACAACCTGGCCGCGCTGCCCGCGAAGTGGCGCGACTTCCTGCCGCACGCGCTCAAGCGTGGTCTGCTCGCGCCGAGCGGCCCGATCGGCTGGCTCGTGCCGATCGGCGCGCTGGCCGTGGCCTGGCGCGGCGACGCGGCGACGCGCGAGACCACGGAGGCGCGCGACGGCGCGGCGCCGGCGCGCGGTGCCGCGCCGCGCGTCACGAACGCCGCGCTGCTCGCGGTCGGCGCGACTCTGGCCGCGATCCCGATCGCCATCATGACGCTCACCGTCTACGACGAGCGCTACCTCACACCGTTCCTCCCGGGCTATGCGCTGGCCGCGGCGCTCGGCGCGCGGGCGCTCGCGCGGCGGCTCCCGCCCTGGGGTCGGACGACACGCGTGTGGCTCACGCTGCTCATCGCCGCGGAGCTGCTCGTCGAAGGTCCGGCGCTGCGCGACGTGGCGCGGGAGGCCCGCACGCACGCGGCGTGGCTGGAACGCGAGCGCGCGGCATTGGCGCGGGCGGCGTCGGGCGCGCCACCCGTCCTGTTCTCGGACATGCCCGACTTCGTCGCGTTCGCGCTCGACCGGCCGACGGTGTGGCTGACGCGCGCCGAGTACGCGCGCCTGCCGGAGCGTGGCGCCGGCCGCCCGCCCGCCGACCGTCCCGTGCGCGGCGCCACGGGCGAGGCGTGGTTCCACGACGACGCCGGGGTTCCGGCGACCGGGGCGTCCGCCGGGCGTGGCCCGGAGACTCGGCCCTAGGCTAGAATCGACGCGCTGTTGGGTTCCCGCCACTCGCGTCGTTGTCCCTGGGATCCGCATGCCGCGTCTTGCAGCGCTCCTCACCGGTGTCGCGATCGTCCTCGCGGCGATGGCCGCGTCCGCCCGGCCCGCGCCGGCCATCCGGCCCGCGCTCCCCGGCCTGACGGACCTCCGTCGCCTCCCCGGCGATGACGTGGAATCGGGCGCATGCGCGACCGACGTCACGTCGGTGACCGAGCGCATCCGGCGTCACGAGTCGCGCACCGACTGCGACCCGCTGCCCACGCCGCACTCGAGCGACACGAACGGCATCGCCGTGCTCGAGGACGACGGCACGTTCTTCATCAACCTCGCGTTTGCCAAGACGGGGCTCGACGAGGTCTCGGTCGCCAAAGCGTTCTATCGCACACACGGCGACGACTACGATGCGCTCGCCGTCTACCTGGCGAGCGGACTGCCCGACTGGCTGGGGTCGACGGGAGCGCTCGCGTCGGCCGACGTCATCCGCAATGACGTGGACGGCATCGGACTCGATCGTTACGACGTGGGCGGTCCGTTCGGCAGCCCGTCGCGGCTGCGCACGTTCCTCAACATGAACGCGCTGAACCGCTACCCGCACGACCCGGACGCGAACATCGGCGGCGATACGTTCACGACGCTCGACGTGCTCGCCCACGAGTTCGCGCATCGCTGGCTCGCGTACGTCCAGGTCGACTCGGCGGGCCAGCCGTCGGACGCGCTGCTCGGGCGCGATCTGCAGCACTGGAATTTCTTCGCGGACGTGGATTCGTCGTACATGGAAGGCTGCGACTGGGCCCGCCCCGCGCCCGATTCGTTCCGCACGGACGGCGTGAGCGGCGCGTACGGCATGCTCGACCAGTACCTGATGGGGCTGCGCTCCAAGGCGGAGACCGATTCGTTCTTCGTGGTCAACGCGCCGACCGCGTTCGATCCACCCGGCACGTACATTCCTTCGACGTCCCCGTTCGTCGGGCTCGGCTGCCGCGGTCGCGCGACGTTCTGGCACGTCTCGGACATCGAAGCCGTACACGGCCCGCGCGTGCCGGACGCGGCCTCGGCGCCGCACACGTTCCGCATCGCCATGGTGCTGCTCGTCGCGCGTGGCACGGATCCGACCGCGGACGACCTGGCGAAGCTCGGGGTCATCCGCGACCGCTTCCCGTCCACGTTCGCGGTCGCGACCCAGGGGCGCGGCGCCGTCGATCCGACACTGCTGTCGCACGCCGGCCGCGTGCGCCTCGCGCATCGGCCGCTGGCCGACACCGAGGACACGTCGTCGCCGCGAACGGTCGTGGCGCGCGCCTGGATCGATCCGGCCGGCATCCCGATCGCCCTGGATCCTTCGTCGGTCAAGGCGTGGTGGCGCGTCGCGGGCAGCGGAGCGTATGCCGCGGTGCCGCTCGCCCCGGCCGCGGCGGACACGTTCTCGGGCAGCCTGCCCGCGCAGCCCTCGGGCACGCGCGTCGAGTACTACGTGAGCGCGGCCAGCGATTCCGCGGGCATCGACGCGACGTTCCCCGAAGACGGGGCCGCCGCGCCGCTCTCCTACTTCACCGGTCCCGATACGATCCCGCCCGTGGTCGTGCACGTGCCCGTCGATCACTCGGCGCCGGAGCAGCTGCCGCGCACGGTGCTCGCGCACGTGACCGACAACGTCGGCGTGGACTCCGTGTGGGTCGAGAGCAGCGTCGACGGCGGAGCGCGGACCCGGACTCCGGCGGCCTTCGCGGGCGAGGACTCGTTCGCCGTCGCGATCGGCTCGGGGCTGGCCATCGGTTCGCGCGTCGCATATCGCTTCGTGGCGCGCGATCGCTCCGCGGCCGCGCACGTCACGTACTCGAACCCGGCGTTCGACACGCTGACGGCGACGTCGGACTGGGTCGAGGACTTCGAGAACGGCGACGCGCACTGGGAGCACTACTTGAAGAGCACCGGCTATCGCGATCCCTGGCACATGGCCGTCGACGAGTCGTTCCCGGGGGGCGGCACGGCCTGGAAGGCCGGCGCATGCGACACCGGACTCTATGCGCCGCAGCAGGACGCCGTGCTGCAGATGCCCATCATCTACCCCGTCGTGCCGGGCACGTTGCTGCGCTTCGAGCATCGCTACGACCTCGAAGAGGCGAGCCCGACGATCGCGTTCGACGGCGCGCTCGTCGAACTGCTCGCGAACGGCAGCCCGTGGGACCCGGTCGCCACGGCCTCCGGCTACACGCACCAGGCGTGGAGCTTCCCGTTCGTCCAGGGCACGCCGTGCTGGAGCGGCACGTCGAACGGCTGGCAGAGCGAGATCATCGACCTGAGCCCGTACGCGGGCCAGGCCATCCGCGTGCGTTTCCACATGGGCGCGGACGAATCGGTCGGCGGCCACGGCTGGTGGATCGACCACGTGCGTGTGACGCGGCCCATGAGCGGGCCGGTCACGTCGGTGCCGGGCGGCGTCGCGTTCGTCGTCGGGGCGCCGTGGCCCAATCCGACGAGCCGCGCGCTCGCGCTGTCGCTGTCACTGCCGCGCGCCGCCGACGTCGCCGGCCGGCGCCTGGCGACGCTCGTGCGCGGTCGGATGGACGCGGGCGCGCGCACGCTGTCGGCGCCCGTGCCGCCCGCGCTCGCGAGCGGCCTCTACTTCACGCGCGTCACGGTCGCGGGCTACGGGACACGCATCGCCCGCGTCGCCATCGTGCGCTGAGCGCTATTCGAAGCGCAGCGCGTCGATCGGGTCCAGCCGCGACGCGCGGCGCGCCGGATAGAACCCGAAGAACAGACCGACCAGGCTCGCGAACCCGAACGCCAGCATCACGGCGGCGGGCTGGATGAGCGTCGGCCAGCGCGCGATCTGGGTGATGAGCACGGCGGACCCGATGCCGAGCGCGACGCCGAGCGCGCCGCCCGCGAGCGACAGGAACGCGGCCTCGACCAGGAACTGCAGCAGGATGTCGCGGCGCTTCGCGCCGATGGCGCGGCGGATGCCGATCTCGCGCGTCCGCTCGGTGACCGAGACCAGCATGATGTTCATGATGCCGATGCCGCCGACCAGCAGCGACACCGCGGCGATGCTGGCGAGGAGCAGCGTCATCACCTTGGAGCTGGCCTCGGCGGTGCTCGCGATGTCTTTCTGGTTGAAGATGAAGAAGTCGTCGTCCGCGCCCTGGCGGATGCGATGGCGCTGGCGCAGGAGGTCCGTGATCTGGCTCACGGCGAGATCGACCTGCTGTTCGCTCGCCGCGGACACGTTGACCGAATTCACGTGCGTGATGCCGAGCAGCTTGTGCTGCGCGGTCGTCAGCGGCATCAGCACGACGTCGTCCTGGTCGCCGCCGAATCCGGTCCCGCCCTTGTAGGACATGACGCCGACCACCTTGAACGGGATGTTCTTGATGCGCACGACGGCGCCGACCGGGTCCATGCCCGGGAACAGCTGTTGCGCGACCTTCTGGCCGAGCACGCACACCTTGGCCGCGCCGCGCACGTCGGAATCGGATACGAACACGCCGCTCGCGACCGGCCACTGGCGCACGATCACGTAGTCGGCGGTCGTGCCCTGGATCTGCGTTCCCCAGTTCTGATTCGCGGCCACCACCTGCGCCACCGTGCGCACCGTCGGCGCGACCGCGACCACCGCCGGGCACTCGCGGCGGATGGCCAGCGCGTCGTCGGGCGTCAGCGTGATCGTGCCGCCCGCGCCCGTGCGCACGCCGCCCGCCGTCACGGTGCCGGGCAGCACGGTGAGCGTGTTCGCGCCGAGCGCGCTGATCTGCGCCTGCACCGCGGCGCGCGCGCCCTGGCCGATCGCCAGCGTGGCGATGACCGCCGCCACGCCGATCACGATGCCGAGCACGGTCAGCGCGGAACGCATGCGGTTGCGCGACAGTGCCTGCAGTCCGAGCTGGAGCAGGGACGAGAAGATCATCGGCCCCGTCCGCCACCGCCGCCGCCGCCACCGCCGCGGATCCGGAACTGCGGGCCGCCGAGCCCGGGCGGCGGCTGCAGCCCGGCGTTGCCGGCGACCGGCAGGTCCTGGCCCGTGATGACGAGGTCGCCGGCCTGGAGATCGCGCGAGACGACTTCGACCGTGGTGCCGTCGCTCAGCCCGGTGAGCACGCGCACCGGCTCAGGCTTGCCGCCGCGCAGCAGGTAAATGACGCCCGGCCGATAGGCCGCAGCGTCGGCCGCCGCGCCGCCCGCGCCGCGTTCGCCGCTTCGCCCGGTGCCCACCGCACGCGATCCCGCGCCGCCCCAGCGCGTCCCCGCGGCGCCCGCCATCCCGCCCTGATCGGCGCCACGCGCGCCGCCCGCGCCTCCGCCCGACGCGCCGCGCAGCTTCTGGAATTGCGCGCGCGCTTCGTCGCGCGTCATCGTGCCGGCCTGGACCGCGGCCCGGATGCGCGCGATCGCCGCCGTGTCCATGCCCGCCGCCGCGCCGCGAGCGCGCCAGCCGCCGCCGTTCGCCCCGGCGCCGCCCGCGCCGCCCGCGCCTCGCGCCGCTCCGCCGGCCGCGCCGGAGGTCGCCGCGCCGGGGCGCGCCCCCGGCTCCGCGGCGCCGGTGCCCACCGCGCCCGCCATCATTGGCGCGCCGGCGCCGGCGTTCGCGCTCAGTCGACCGCCCCGCGAACCGCCGCCCGCCCCACCCGCGCCCCCGCCCGCGCCGCGGCCTTCACCGGGGAGCCGGAAGCGCAGCGCGGCGGCCGGGACCTTCAGCACGCTGTCGCGCTTCTCGACCAGCACGGACACGTTCGCCGTCATGCCCGGGCGCAGCTTGAGATCGGGATTTCGTGTCTCGATGACGGTCGTGTAGGTGACGACGCCCTGATCGGTGATCGGCTCGAGCCGCACCTGCGCGACCTTGCCTCCGAACTCGTCGTCGGGGAACGCGTCGACGTTGAACGTGACGGGCAGACCCTGATGGATGCGTCCGATGTCCGACTCGTCGATGCGCGTCTCGACCTGCATCTGGGTGAGGTCGTTGCCGAGGACGAACAGCTGAGGCGCCTGCAGGCTGGCGGCCACGGTCTGCCCGACGTCCACCGAGCGCGAAATGACGACGCCGTCGATGGGCGCGCGAATGCTAGTGTTCGTGAGATCGACGCGCGCGGCGTCGAGCTGGGCGCGCGCCTGCTTGAGATCGGCGTCACGCTGTTCGACCGTGACCTCGGCGCCGTCGACCTCGGCCTGCGAGATGTAGTTCTGCTTGATGAGTTCCTGGGCGCGGGCGTACTGGCGCTTCGCGTCCTTGAGCGCGGCTTCGGCCCGAGCCACGGCCGCTTCGCTCTGCACGGCGCGCGCGCGGAACGAAGACGGATCGATCTGCAGCAGCAGCTCGCCCTTCTTCACGCGCTG
>Ga0310810_10007315_pt1 | contig 12583 bp, 9 predicted proteins | sample NCmetagenome_FD_207641 | JGI IMG/M metagenome (GOLD analysis project Ga0310810, IMG submission 207641) | Soil microbial communities from experimental microcosm in Duke University, North Carolina, United States - NC | ecosystem: Engineered > Artificial ecosystem > Soil microcosm > Unclassified ... | reverse complement strand
TCATGCGCGAATGCCGCTTGCCAACACACCCCGTCCGAGGAGGCCCCTTGCACGGACCGGTCCTGCTCTCGCTGCTGCTCGCCCTGGCCCTCGCCTCTCGGGCCGAGGCCGGCGTCGTCACCGTCTCGCCGATCCGCGACAACACGCTGTTCGAGGACGCGCAGGGCGACACGAGCAACGGCGCCGGGCCCGCGATCTACGCGGGGCGCAACTCGCAGGACCTGACGCGGCGCGCGCTCATCGCCTTCGACTTGGTGGGCGTCGTGCCCGCGGGCGCGGCCATCGACTCGGTGGTGCTCACGCTCGAGGTCTCGAGCGCGCCTGACCTGGTGCCCCGGAGCTTCACACTCCACCGCGTGTTCGCCGACTGGGGCGAGGGAAGTTCGTCCACGGCGGGCGGGTCGGGCGCGCCCGCCACGGCCTCCGACGCCACCTGGCTCCACACGTTCTACCCCTATCGCTTCTGGCTCTCGCCCGGCGGGGACTTCGCCCCGGCGGCGAGCGCCGAGCAGCAGGTGGTCGACGTCGGCAGCTACTCGTGGACCGGCCCCGCGATGACGGCGGATGTCGGCCGGTGGCTGAACCATTCCGAGACCAACTTCGGCTGGCTGGTGCGCGGCGAGGAGACCGGCCCGCGCACCGTCCGCCGATTCGATTCGCGCGAGAGCGCGGGCCGACCGCCCACGCTCTCGATCCACTACTCCTATCCCGTCGCGACGCGCCCCGCGAGATGGGGCGCGCTCAAGGCGCTGTACCGGTGAGGTATGCCATGCCCCTTCGTCCTGAAACCCAGTCCGGGCCCGGAGCGCCGCCGCGAGTGGCGGTCCGCCCTCGGCTCGTTCGACTCCTGCTCGCGATCCTGGGCGGCCTGCTCCCGTCGATCGCGGCCGCGACCGTGGTCTCTATCCCCGCCCTCAAGGACAACACGCTCTATGAGAACGCCACCGGCTCGGTGAGCAACGGCGCAGGTGAGTACGTCTTCACCGGCCGGACCAAGGACGGCGTGCGCCACCGCGGGGTGATCGCGTTCGACATCGCCGGCAGCATCCCCGCCGGAGCCGCGATCAACAGCGTCACGCTCACGCTCCACCTCTCGCGCGAGGCGAACAGCACGCTGCGATTCACCTCGCTCCAGCGCGCGCTCGCCGACTGGGGCGAGGGCACGTCGAACGCGGGGCAGAACGAGGGCCAGGGCGCGCCGTCCACCACGAACGACGCCACCTGGATCCATCGCTTCTACCCCTCCACGCTCTGGAGCACGCCGGGCGGCGACTACGCAGGGGGCGCCAGCGCGTCGCTCGGCGTGACCGGGAACGGCTTCTACTCCTGGACCGGCGCTGGGCTCGTCCTCGACGTGCAGGGCTGGCTCGATTCGCCGGCGAGCAACTTCGGCTGGGTGATCCTCGGCGACGAGAGCGTGGTCGAGACCAGCAAGCGCTTCGACAGCCGCGAGAACGGCCAGACCGCCAACCGCCCGGTGCTGACCGTCGACTATTCCACGACCGTCGCCACGGGCGCCTGCTGCCAGCCGTCCGGCACCTGCTCCTCGGTCACGGCGGCCCAGTGCGCGAGCCTCGGCGGCACCTACCAGGGCGACAACACCACGTGCTCGCCCAACCCGTGCCCGGCGACGGCCAGTTTCGTGGCCACGAAGGACAACACGCTCTACGAGAGCGCGTCGGGGACGCTCAGCAACGGCGCGGGCACGAAGCTGCTCGCGTCCAAGAGCTCCACCAACCTGGTCCGCCGCGGCCTGCTCCAGTTCGACCTGTCCTCGATCCCCGCCGGCGCCACGATCCAGAGCGCGACGCTCACGCTCTACAACGCGGAGGCGTCCAACTCCGCCACGCTTTCGCTCTACCGTGCGACGGCGAGCTGGGGCGAGGGCACGTCGCTCGCCACGGGCACCGAGGACGCGGGCGCTCCGCCCACGACCGGCGATGCGACCTGGATCCACCGTTTCTATCCCGGCACGAGCTGGACCACGGCGGGCGGTGACTTCGCGGCCACCGCGAGCGCCAGCGCCACCGTGGTGGGCGTGGGCTCCTATGCGTGGACCTCGGCGGCGCTCGCCGCCGACGTGCAGGCCTGGGTCGACAACCCGGCGAGCGACTTCGGCTGGGTGGTGCGCGGCAAGGAGAGCGGCGCCGGCAACGCGCTCAAGCGCTTCGAGAGCCGACAGAGCACCGACGTCCCGCATCGGCCGCGGCTCGACGTCAGCTACTTCGCACCGCCGCCCGTCCCCACGGGCGCCTGCTGCCTGCCGGACGGCTCGTGCGACACGCTGAGCGCGGCGCAGTGCTCGGCGGCGGGCGGGACGTATAACGGCGACGGCACCTCGTGCACGACCGGCCTCTGCCCGCTCGTGCTCACGCCGTACGTGGACGCGCTACCGCGTCCCGCGGTCGCCGTGCCCGTGAGCGGCACCGCGGGCGGCACCGCCAGCTACGTCATGAACATCCGCGAGGTGACGCAGCAGCTCCACCGCGATCTCCCGCCAACGCGCGTGTGGGGCTACGCCGGCGGCTACCCGGGACCGACGATCGAGGCGAGCACGGGGCAGCCGGTGACCGTGACGTGGGTGAACGACCTCAGGGACTCGACCGGCGCGCTGCGCACCACGCACTATCTGCCCGTCGACCTCTGCCTGAGCGGTCCGGACGAGGCGGGCCCGACGGCGCGCGTGGTCGCCCACCTGCACGGCGGCCACGTGCCCGCGGCGGTGGACGGCTATCCCGAGGCCACGATCCTGCCCGGCCAGCAGACGACGTACGTGTACCCCAACAACCAGCCCGCGGGCACGCTGTGGTACCACGACCACGCCATGGGCATCACGCGGTTGAACGTCATGATGGGCCTCGCCGGCTTCTACCTGGTGCGCGACGCGGCCGAGAACGCGCTCGGCCTGCCCTCGGGCGAGTACGAGATCGCACTGGCGATCCAGGACCGGTCGTTCAACCCGAACGGCTCGCTCCTGTATCCGGCCATGTGGATGGATCACTTCTTCGGCGACAAGATGCTGGTGAACGGGAAGGTGTGGCCCTACCTGCAGGTGAAGCGCGGCAAGTATCGGTTCCGGCTCCTGAACGGCTGCACCTCGCGCACGCTCCACCTCTCCCTCTCCAACGGCGCCACGTTCCAGGTGATCGGCACCGAGCTGGGACTGCTGCCCGCTCCGGTCACGCGCACGTCGCTGCTGCTGATGCCCGGCGAGCGCGCGAACATCGTGGTCGACTTCGCCGCGTATGCCGCCGGCACGCAGATCGTGCTCGCGAACGACGCGCCGGCGCCCTATCCGGGGAACCCCGGCGAGGGCGTGATCCCGAACGTCATGCGCTTCGACGTGGTCTCCACGACCGGCTTCACGGCGCCGATCCCGCCGACGCTCCGCCCGGTCGTCCCGATCGACCCCGCGACGAGCGTGCTGAGCCGCGATCTCGTCCTGAAGAAGCAACCCAGCGCGTGCACCGGCGACCTGTGGACGATCAACGGCGGCAGGTTCGCCGACATCGTCGAGAAGCCCGTGCTCGGCACGACCGAGATCTGGCGGTTCATCAACGAGTCGGGCATCTCCCACCCGATGCACATGCACCTGGTGGCGTTCCAGATCCTCGACCGCCAACCGTTCACGCTGCAGGGCGGCCAGATCGTGCCCACCGGAACGCCGACCCCGCCCGATGCGAGCGAGGCGGGATGGAAGGACACCGCGCCGGTGGGCCCGAACGAGATCCTGCGCGTGATCGCCCGCTTCGAGGACTACGCGGGTGACTACCCCTATCACTGCCACATCATCGAGCACGAGGACAACGAGATGATGCGGCAGTTCGAGTCGGTGCCGGCGCCGCTGCTCTCGATCGGCGACGTCACGGTGGCCGAGGGCAACGCCGGCTCGACCAACGCGAGCTTCACGGTCACGCTCTCGGCCGCGGTGCAGGACGAGGTCCGCGTGGTGGCGTTCACAGAGAACGTGACCGCAACGGCCGGCTCGGACTACACGGCGGTGGCGGCCGACACGCTCGTGTTCCCGCCCATGACCACGTCGCAGACCGTCACCGTGCCGGTGCTGGGCGACGGCATCGTGGAGACCGATGAGACGTTCCGCGTCCGCCTCACCGCGCCGCAGGTGGCCGCGCTCGGCGACTCCGTCGGGATCGGCACCGTCGCGAACGACGACGGGCTGCCGCTGTCCAGCGTGAACGACGTCATGGTCACCGAGGGCAACGCCGGCACCACGATGGCGACGTTCACGGTCACGCTCTCGGCGCCGAGCGCGAGCGAGGTGCGGATCGTGGCGATGACCCAGGACTCGACGGCGCTCGCGGGCCTCGATTACACGGCGTTCGCCGCCGACACGGTCGTCTTCCCACCGCTCACCACGACGCGGCCGCTGGCGGTGCCGGTGCTGGGCGACCTGCTGGACGAGTCGGACGAGGTCTTCCACGTGCGCCTCGTCTCGGCGCTCGGCGCAGTCGTGGCCGACTCGATCGGACGGGGCACGATCCTCGACGACGACATCACGACCGGCGTGCCGCTCGAAGGCCCCGTGGTCGCCAGCTATCTCGGACGGGGCTATCCGAACCCCACCGCCGGGGCGATGACGTTGCGTTGGGGACTCAAGACGACCGGACGGGTGGAGCTGGCGATCTTCGACGTGAACGGCCGCCTCGTTCGCCGATTCGTGGACGACATGCTGGCCGCGGGCCATCGAACGTTGGTCTGGGACGGTCGCGATGCGATCGGCCGGCGCGTCTCGAGCGGCGTGTACCAGGTCCAACTCCGGACCAGCGAGCGCACGTTCCAGCGCGCGGTCGTGATCATGCGGTGAGAAGGCGTGGGCGGGTGGATGGCGCGTTCACGCCACCGCCCGCCGCAGCGGACGGGCGCGGACGTTGGGGATAGGGCTCCTCGAGTCCGCGTGAATGCCGGCCGGTGGACGCGACGGCGGCTGGCGCAGCGCTCGAAAAAGTCTGCATTCATTGGCAAATCCACGAGAACGCGCAGCCAACTCGGGCCACACGTCGAATTGACTAACCATTCCGGCGGCTATGCCCGATAGTGCATTCAGTCTTCGGTTGTGTGTGGATGAGCAGCCCACGTTCAGATCCGCCAGAGACGTTGCTGGCGGGTTTTTTGTTGGGCGGCGAAATCCAGTGCCGAGGCACTGGTCACGATGACCAGAAGTGGCCGCGTCTTGATATCGCGGTAAGCGCGGGTCTTCGGACCCGGATACAACAGGAGTTTCAAGTGGCTAGTGGCACCGTGAAGTGGTTCAACGAGGCGAAGGGCTTTGGTTTCATCACCCAGGCGGACGGGGGCGAGGACGTGTTCGTCCACTTCTCCGCGATCCAGGGCGACGGCTTCAAGACGCTCGCCGAGGGTGAGGGGCTGGAGTTCGACGTGACCCGCGGCCCGAAGGGGCTGCAGGCGGCGAACGTCCGCAAGGCCTAAGTCGCTCGAGTACCACCTCGCGCCAATCAGGGGCGGCGTCCAGAAGGGACGCCGCCCTTGGCGTTTGCAGGCGTGAGTCGCGACCGTTGGCGTGCGCCCCCTCCGTCGGCCGCCGTGGCGCTCACGATCGCTTGACGCTCTTCCCCGTGGTCGCGGATGGTCCGTTGATGGACACCGAGACCCAGGTGAAGCTCGCGGTCTATCGCCACTTCGCCGAGACGGGCCGCAGGCCCGAGCCCGGAGTGGTCGCGAGCCGTGCGGGCGTCAGCGTCGATCGCGTGCTCGAGGCCTACCAGGGATTGCGCGCGCAGCGCCTGCTCGCGCTCGAGTCGGACGGCGCGTCGATCCGCATGGCGCCGCCGTTCTCGGGCGTCGAGACCCAGCACCGGGTCGAGGCTGGGGGCGTGAGTTACTTCGCAAATTGCGCGTGGGACGCGCTCGGCATCCCCGCAGCACTCCACGAGCCGGGCGTGGTCCACTCGCGCTGCGAGCAGTCGCACGAGCCATTCCTGCTCGACGTCGGCCTCGCCGGGCCCGCATCGTCCGGGTGGCTCTTCCACTGCCTCGTTCCCGCGGCGAAGTGGTGGGACGACATCGTATTCACCTGAGCGAACATGGTGTTCTTCCGGTCGGAAGACCTCGCCCGCACGTGGTGCGCTTCACGAAACGTGCCGCTGCGACCGCTCGTGCGGCTCGATCAGCTGTGGGCGCTCGCGACCACCTGGTATTCGACCCGCCTCGAGGAGCACTCCCGCCGCCCGAAGCCCGAAGAGATGCGCGGCATCTTCGCGGGCCTCGGGCTCGACGGCGAGTTCTGGGACCCCAAGTCGGACCGGTTCGGCTGAGCACTGGGATGCTCACGATCGCCCTCGCTTGTCTCGCGGTGTCGCCGATCTGCCCGGGCCTGCCTCCGCCGATTCTGGACATGCCCTCTGGGAATGAAGGGCTGCGTGCGGTACAACTTCCCATCTCCCCGCGACGCACGCGCGCTCGCCGCACCCTGTTCCGGAACCAGCCCCATGCCCCGCGGCCGCGGCTACACGAAAGTGGACCTGCGCCACCTGCTCGAAGACCTGCGGGACGCCTATCCCGGCGGGCTCGAGGAGACGATCCTCACCGAGTTGGTCGCCAACTCGCTCGATGCCGGCGCGAGCGTGATCCGCGTGTTCGCCGACCCGGCCGCGACCACGTTCCGGCTGGAGGATGACGGCCGCGGCATGGTGTGGAAGGAGTTGAAGCAGTTCCACAACCTGGCCGCGAGCACGAAGGTTCGCGGCGCGGGCATCGGCTTCGCCGGCGTCGGCATCAAGCTGGCGCTCCTCGCCGCGCGCGAGGTGGTGACCGAGTCGCGCCGCGGCAAGTCACACGCCGCGTCGCGCTGGCATCTCGCCTCGTCCGAGGTCGCGCCGTACGAGCCCGTCACGCCACCGGGCTTCGTCGGCGAGCACGGCACCGCGGTGCTGCTGCACCTGAATCACGGCCTGTCGCCGCTCGTGGACGCCGGCTACATCGAGCACGTGATCCGGAGCCACTTCCAGCCGCTCGTGGACCCATCGCTCGCCGCCGCAATCGCGCCGCTCTATCCGCGCGGCGTGCGCTTCGAGGTGAACGGGCGGCCGCTCGATCCCGTGCGCGCGCCGGCCGCGGAACGCGCACCGCTCGAAGTGCGCATCGAGCGCCAGCGGAAGGCGTCGGGCCTGGGCCACATCGAGCGCCACGCACAGCCGGTGGCCGAGTCGCTGCGCGGCATCGCCATCAGCACGTATGGAAAGGTCATCCGGCGCGGCTGGGACTGGCTCGGCATCCTGCCCGCCGCACCCGAGCGCATCACCGGCATCCTCGAGGTGCCCTCGCTCTCGCAGGCGTTGACGCTCAACAAGGGCGACTTCGTGCGCACCGGGCCGCGTGGCGCGCTCTACCTCTCCTATCGTCGGGCGATCCAGGAGGCCGTGCAGGCGCAGCTCACGCGCTGGGGCGACGCGCGCGACCTGGCGCAGGACACGCGCCGCAAGGCGGCGCGACCCCTGGAGCGCGACCTCGAGCGCGTGCTGGATGGCTTGACGGACGAGTTCCCGCTCCTCGCATCGCTCGTGGAGCGCCAGCGCGGCGGGCAGCGGCGGATCGAGCTGAAGCGGCGGGCGTACGGAGCGCTCTCCACGGACGACGCGGGCGAGCCGGCGCTCATGACCGGCGGAAGCTCGATCGCCGCCGCCGAGCTGGCGGCGGAGCTGGCCGTGGACACGTCGGTCGCCGCGGCCGTGGCGACGCTGGAGTACGAGGGCGGGCTCGTGGCGCCGGAAGCGGCGCTGCCCGCGGAGCCGCCCGCGGCCACGCTGACGCCGCCGGCGCCCGAGGAGCCGGGCGAACGCGATGCCGCCTCCGACGCGCACGCGACCGACGCGAACGGCGGCGGCCTGCGCGCCGCCGGCACCGCGCGCGGCCAGCGCTACGGGCTCTCGCTCCAGTTCGAGGCGCGCCCCGGCGATCCCGAGCTGGCGCGCCTGATCGAGAACACGGTGTGGATCAACACCGACCACGCTGCATACCAGCGCGCCGAGGCCACGCGCTCGACCAGTTATCACATCGCCGTGGCCGTGGCGCTCGCGCTGGCGCCGCTCGCGACCGGCGGCGCCGGCGTCCAGCAATTCCTCACGGCGTTCCTTGCCCAGTGGGGCGAGTCCGTGCGCGCGGACAAGAAGGGAAAGGCGGCGAGGCGGCGCGGGAGGTAGCGGGCACGGTGCTACAGCGGCAGGGACTCCAACGCGCCCGACACCGCATCGCAGGCCTCGATCACCGACGCCAGCAACCTCTCGTCGACGGAGAGATCCCCTTCGTACTCGCTCCGATTTCGGACGTTGTGCGCGTGGTCGAGCACCCGCCAGACCTCAGGACCGAGCCCCAGTGTGTGCGGCAGCACCTGGAACACGGCATATCGCTTGGACGAGCGATACCCAGCACGCCTCAAGGCGGCGAGGCAGAGTGCATGGGCGGCGTTGTACGCAAGGTCGAACCGGCCCGCCAGCGAGTTCACCGTGCGGCGCGCGTCGGCGAGTCGCGCCTGGCCCGATTGGATCAGCCCAAGATACTCCGCCTTGTCTGGCGGTTCCTTCGCGAGCGGCCCGCCTGGCCCGCACAACGCGTCAAGCGGGGAGGTCAGCTTCCCCACCGATCAGCCAGAGCTTGGGCTGCTCGAGGATGCGAATCATGAAGGAATTCCGGCTCTTCACGCGGGCTCGGAACTCGTCGGCCGAGTAGATCGTGGGGGCGATCTTGCGGCCCAGCTTTGCGGCGACCGCCTCGAGCAATGCGAAGAGCTCCGAGTACGAAACCCGATCGCTGACAACGAGCACATCGATGTCGCTCGTGGCGGTGTCGAGTCCCTTGGCGATCGAGCCATACACGAATGCCGCGGCGATGTCGTAGGCGATGGGCCGGAGCGCCGCGCGAAGGACGTCGGTGAGTCCGAACGTCTTGCGAGCAAGCCCCCGGAGTTCCTCGTAGAGAGGCGACCCGGTGTTTGCCTGGTAGTGCTTCTGCTTCCCGACCCGAGTCGTGGTCACGAGTCCGGCGGCTTCCAGGCGAGCGAGTTCGCGCTGCACGGCCCCCGTTCCCGACTGAGCCAACCCGATGATCTCGTTGGCGTAGAAGGACCGGTCGGGGCTCCCGAAGAGCACGCCGAGCACTCGCTGCTGGACCTTTGAGAAGAGCGCATCCGCCACACCCGCGGCCTGCTGGGAGCGGGGCGTTCGCTTTGGGCGAGGCTTCATTCCCATATTGGGTATGTTAGACCCCAATCTGGGTATGGTCAAGACAAGCCCGTCCAGCCCCTCTCGAAGCCGCCTGCATGCGAGACGGGGGGCGACCGCGGTCGGGCATGCCGCGCGCAACTGAGTGGCTACGCCGCCCTCGCCTCGCCCTCGCCGCCCACGACGCTCTTCAGCGCTTCCAGGCACTCGCCGCTGAATCCCTTGTCGGCGTCGCGGTCCATGATCGAGAACACCTCGGGCTGGCTGAGCGCGTGCCGGTAGGGCCGCACCGTGGAGAGCGCGTCGTAGACGTCCGCCACCGCCAGCACGCGCGAGAGCTCCGGGAGCTGGTCGGCCTCCAACCCGCGGCAGTAGCCGCTGCCATCCATGCGCTCGTGGTGCGCCGCACTCGCGAACGCCAGCCACTCGAACCCCTTCACGTGCTCGAGGATCCGCTCGGTGTAGAGCGCGTGCATGCGCATGATCTCCCACTCGGGCGGCTCCAGCGCCCCGGGCTTGTCCAGGATGCTGTTCGGCACCGAGAGCTTGCCGATGTCGTGCAGCAGCCCCGCCGAGCGCGTCTCCTCGACCAACTCCTGGCTCCAGCCGAGCTCGCGCGCCACCGCCACCGCCACCTCGGCCACGCGCGCCGAGTGGGCACCCGTGTAGGGCGACTTGGCGTCCACGATGCCGGCGAACACCTGCGCCACGCGCTTGAGCGTCGTCTGCCCGGCGAGCACCGACGCCTGCCCTGGCTCCGAGCGCGACACCTCGGCGCGGAGCTGGCGCGTGGTCATGGCGGCCCAACGCGCGAGCTGCGATTCGAGCCCGCGGCAGGCCTCGACCACGGTGGGATCGAACCACTTCCCCGACCGGCGCCGGACCAGCGCCAGCCCGGCGGCAGGCCCGCCCTCGGCGGCGAACACTTCCAATATCTGCGAGAGCCCCAGCACGCGCGCGGCGATCGGGATCTGGTCGCCCTTCAAGCCCCGCGGATGGCCGTGGCCGTCCCAGTGTTCTTCCAGCGTGCGCACCGCCTCGGCGACGCCGGCGCCGAAGCTCAGCTGCCGCACGATCTCGGCGCCGCGGTCACAACGGATCTGCACCAGCCGCGTGGCGGCGTTCTGCCCCAGCCGGGCGATCGAGGCTACCCGTTTCGCGCGCTCGAACCACGACGCCCCCGGCGCGCTCTGCTCCAGCGCGTAGATCGCGGCCTGCACCTCGTTGGTCCAGTCGGTGACCATGCGCGCGCGCTTGGCGACGATGTCGTTGCCGCCGAACAGCTCCGAGACCGCGGCGGCGTTGCTCGAGCAGCCGGCGTCTTTCAATAGCGCGGCATAGTGAAGGTCGCGCCTCACCTGGAGCGGCAGGTCGAGCCGGGCGGCCAGCTCCAGCGCGATCAGGTCGGTCCTGAGGGCATGCCCCATCGGCTGGCCCTCGGTCAGGTCCAGCGCGAACGAAAGCGAGGCGAGCATGTCCGTGAGGGGGACGTTCTCGGGAGGTCTGATGCGCGCGCGGGGCAGGCTCACACTGGCGGTATCGGAGGGGTCTTGACCCCTCTTGAGCCCGGCGGAACCGATTTCAAGGCGGTTCTGCCGTGGCAGCCGGGCTGTTCGCCTTGATACACTCCGGGTTGGCGAACCCCTTCCACCGATGTCCACCGGCGCTCCCGGTCCCGGCCGCCCCCCAGGCGTTACCGTGGCCGCCCCGATCCACCCGGTTGGCTCGGCACCCTTGCTGAGGAGTCCCGATGGCCCCCGAGCCTTCCCGGACGCCGGCTTCGCGCTGGCTTCCCGCCTTTTCCACGGCACTCCTGCTCGCCCTCGCCGCCCCGGCCCACGCCCTGCGGCTGATCGACTGGAACATCCTCAACTACCCGGGCACCACGGGCGCGACCAGGGACCCGTTCTATCGCACCGTCCTCGCGCCGCTCTCGCCCGACGTGCTCGTGACCGAGGAGACGACGTCGCAGGCGGGTGTCACCGAGTTCCTCGGCAGCCTGAATGTCATGGAGCCCGGCCAGTGGTCCGCCGCGGCGTTCGTGGACGGCAACGACACCGACTGCGGCCTCTTCTACAAGCCGGGCAGGGTGCAGTTCCTGGGGCAGTGGGCGTTCTACCCGAACCCGGCGAGCCTGCTCCGGTACGTGCACGTCTATCGCCTGAAGCCGCTGGGCTACGTCTCGAATGCCGCCGAGTTCCGCATCTACGCGGTGCACCTGAAGGCCTCGATGGGCTTCGAGTCGCAGCGGCTCGCCGAGTGCCAGGGCCTGCGCGACTCGATGAACGCCATGCCGCCCGGCACGCACGCGTTCGTCTGCGGTGACTTCAACTTCTATACGGGCCTGGAGCCCGGCATGCAGAAGCTCATCGAGAACCAGACGAGCAACATCGGCCAGGTCTACGACCCGATGGGGTTCCAGAACATCTCCTGGCAGGACAACACCCAGATCCAGCCGTGGTGGACCCAGTCGCCGTGCAAGACCGGCGACACGGGGTGCGCGCCCGGCGCCGCCACCGGCGGCCTCGACGACCGCTTCGACCTGATCCTGCCCACGAACCCGTGGAAGGACGGTCTGGGGCTGGAGCTGGTCGCGGGCACGTACCTCTCGGTCGGGAACGACGGCCTGCACCACAACAACAGCATCCAGGACCCGCCCACGATCCCCGAGGGTGCGGCCTACGCCACCGCGCTCCACACGGTGAGCGATCACCTGCCGGTACGCGTCGACCTTCGGCTGCCGGCACTCCTCTCGGTCTCCACCGCGCCGATCGCGTTCGGCACCGCGATCGTGGGCGCCACGGTGGGGACGACGCTCTCGGTGACCAACACCGCGCCGGCGCCGGGCGAGGTGCTGAGCTACTCGTACGCGCCGCCGACCGGGATCCTCGCGCCGCAGGGCACGCTCACGGCGGCGGCGGGCGCAACGAACCTCGACGCGATCTCGCTCAACACCTCCGCGCCCGGCGTGTTCTCGGGCAGCCTCCAGATCGGGAGCAACGCGGTGGACGCGCCCAACCCGAGCATCACGGTCTCGGGCACGGTGCTCCGGCACGCGTCGGCCTCGCTCGATTCGGGCAGCGTCCAGGCCGCCGGCTCGATCGACTTCGGCACGCACGACGCGGGGCAGTTCACCGCGCAGGACGTGCGCGTGCACAACCAGGGCTACGACGCGTCGCAGGCACGGCTGAACGTGACCAGCGCGTCCATCACCGGCGGCGACGGGCACTTCTCGGTCACCGGCACCACACCGCAGCTGCTGGCGGGGATCGGCGCCTCGTTCAGCGTGTCGTTCGACGACGCGGCGACGACCGCGGACTCCACGTACGACGCCACGCTCACGATCGCGAGCGGCGACGAGGCGCTTCCGGGCGCCGCGGCGCAGCCGT